>Ga0207674_10006092_pt1 | contig 14255 bp, 12 predicted proteins | sample KBSCornC72_FD_184303 | JGI IMG/M metagenome (GOLD analysis project Ga0207674, IMG submission 184303) | Corn rhizosphere microbial communities from Kellogg Biological Station, Michigan, USA - KBS Corn C7-2 (SPAdes) (version 2) | ecosystem: Host-associated > Plants > Roots > Rhizosphere > Soil ... | reverse complement strand
CACAGGCCCCGATCGACCGACCCACCGTCATCATTGACGTTCTTGGCCCGCGGCACGCAACCGGACTCGGCCATGGCCACCGCGACCGCCACCACAAGCTGCGGCTGCGGCCCTGCCGACGTGGAGACGGTCTTCGTGAAGGAGAAGCCGGCCTTGGCTGCCACCTTCACACACATCACCGTCGAAGCTTTGGCCTTCGGGCTGCCCGCGGGCACCAGCACCTGCGGCGCGCGATGCGTCCCGTCAGCATGGAGTACTCGGTATTCGGACTCTCCGATGTTCGTGGCACACGATATGAGGAAGAGCAGATCGGGCGCAATGCTGGAGACCTCAGGACCGCATGTCGATCGGAAACGCGCGAGCGTTGCGGTCGTGCTCTGGTCTCTGGCGATGGCCATTCGGTAGTCGCCTTCAGCTTGAGGCCGAAGGCTGACCTGTCCCTCGTTTAAGAGTGCAGGAGGCGCCAGCGTGGAAGCTGCGACGCCGGACGAGACGATCTGAAAACCTCTGTCGAAGATTGAAATATCAACATCTTCTTCCGGTTCCGATCCCAACACCTCGCGCAAGTGGGAGTGGAGGTCGTGCGAATGCCGTTCGCGAAGAGTGCCGGCCATGATTGCATTTCCATTCGGGGAGATGCGGAGAAAGCGCAGCTTCCCCCCCAGGGGAATGGTGCGCTCCAGTTGCAGGCCCGTGGAATAAACGCGCAGTTCGTCGTCGACGTGGACGAGAACGCGCGTGGCGTCGAGCTGCCAGAGGAAGCGTTCGGCATCAGGTATCTTCCAATCGGCGGAGTGCAGAACTCTCTGACTTGAGCTGTTGAGTAGAACGGCGTGTACCATGCGTGCTGTTTCCGGAGATGCTTCGCCGCGCGGAACGAGAGGGTGGGAGTTGAAGGCGAAGAGGAGTTGATCTGGTCCGAGCCATGCCAGAGCCACGTCCTGCTCGAAATCGGCAAGCAATCTGCGAGAGCGAGGCCTGAAGCCAAGAGATACAAGAGAGATGGATCCGGATGCCTGATTGGAGAAATCGGCCGGCGAGACAGGACGATCGATAACGCAGGCGGGCGCCTTGCAGACTTCAAGCGTGTCGATCGGCATCGCAGCGGGAGCGGCGCGGGTAGCAGGCGCAGTGAGTTTCGGGGCTCCTGCTTTGGGCAAAGGAACAGCGACTCGAACAAAGGCGACCGAGGGTGGATTCAACAGAATCTGCGTGAAGGCCTTGAGAGAAACCTCTTTGTGCTCCGACGAGAAGACCGAACTGCGGTTGGGTCCGGTGCCGATTTCGAGCTTCAGTGCTCGAATGCCCAGAATGTCGCCAGGGCGCAGGCCGGGTTTGAAGGGGAAATGGTGGGCCACGCCTGTGAATTCCAGGTGTTGACCCAGCGTTTGGAACCTTGGCTGGTCCGGGGAGGCGTTTGGTTCACCCCCGGGATGCGCGCGCAGCCGGGGGCTGTTGATGTCGACTTCCGGAACCGCCACATAGTCGTTTGGAGGAGCGGCGGCTGCGACCAGTACCAGAGGGTAGGGCTGTAGATCGGTGCCATCGCATTGAGCGCTGTGGAAGGACAGGGCAAGCGTCGATCTGTTGTGGTTTTTGCGGGGCTCCTCGGCTTCGACCGTGCCCTCGAGGACTGCTCCGGTATGCAGGATGCATCCCTGTCCTTTCCATTCGGCAGTGACCTTTGCGAAGACAGTTGATCCGGGAGCCACAGTATGCGCCTGCGGCGGTTTCAAGAACTCGGCTTCAACCGGAACGCTGGAGAGGCGGGGAGTTTGGGCGACGAGAGCGCCCCATGAGCAGCTCACAAGGTGCATTGCGAGCGTTCCGAATTTGACGACTTGCCGCACTGTCCAGTCCTGCCATTTTGCCATTAAGGAGAGGTATTCGACCCGGGTGAAATGCGAGCAGCAAATGCAGCCCCTCTGGTGACCTCTGGCCAAGCCGGCGGAAACGAAACATCCCCGGCTATAAGCCGAGGATGTGGTGGTCTGGCACTTCTAACGCGCTATTGTGAAGGGGGCACGTATTCCTGCGGAAGTGCTGAGCCTTCCCCGAAAAAGAACTGATCCATCTGCTCGACGAGAAATTGCTGGGCCTGGGGAGTCCATGGCTGGAGCCGGTATTCGTTCAAGAGCATCTTCTGGCGGTCCACCCACTCACTCCATGCGGCTTTGGAAACGTTCTTGTAGATCTTCTGCCCGAACTCGGAATCGAACGGAGGCTCGTCAAGGCCTTCCATCTCTTTCTTGTAACGAACACAAAACACTGTATGTGCCATCGCTCCTGCTCCCAATTCCCATTGTAGGGGATGCGGGCGGATGGCCTGCGGGCGAAGACAGCGGCGGCTCCTGGCGGTCGGCATACAGTACCAGAGATCAACCAAACCCATCTCTCGGCTTGACTTTAGCCTTTGAGGGCGGTTTCTTTAACTTAGCCACTAAATATTGAAAGGAAACCATCCATGTCTCATGCAGCTTCTGCGGGCGAATTCGAAATGAAGGTCATGGATAAGGCGGCAATCTCATACGGCGCAGCTAGCGCGATATCGTATTTCACGTTCCTGCCGGCGATCGCTCTCCTGCTTATCCCCCGCTACAAAGAGAGCGCAAACGTCCGCTTCCACGCATGGCAGTCCATCCTCCTATTTATTGTGGCCTCTGGCGCGGATATCGTGCTGGGCACCATAGCGCTGCTCACAGTTTTCCTGGGATCGACAGCGCAAGCTTACTCATTCCGGCTCCTTTTCCTGTTCTGGCTGGTGGTTTGGGCAGCATGCGTGGTCATGGCATTCAGGGGAAGAAGACTGAAACTGCCCATTATCGGGCGCATTGCCGAAAAGCTCTCACTGAAGTAGCGACTCCGAGCAGCAATCAATAGCAGTTCACAATCGGTGATTCCCTAGCGGCGCTTTCCACGCGTGCGGAAACGCGACTTCCTTCTGGATGATGAAGAAGAATCATTCTTGTAGGTCTTGCTCTTCGGCTTCTTCGTGGGTTTGGCCGCTTGTTTTCCGGTGAGCGCAATGCCTTCCTCGACGATTGAAAACTGCAGGCGGCGCTCCTGCACCAGGATGCGATCGAGAATGACCTGCACCCTATCGCCGGCTCGAAAGCGCCGTCCCCAACGCTCCCCGAAGATCTCATGGGTGTTCTCGCGCCATGTGTACCGGTCGTCGCGCAGATTATCAATCGGTACCAGACCCTCGACGAAGAATTCCGTCAGTTCAACAAAGAGACCATATTTAGTGGGGTTCAGCACCAGCCCCGAGAATTCTTCTCCGACCCGGTCTTGCATGAAGCGAACCTTCTTCCATTCAACGAGTTCGCGTTCGGCTTCCGCTGCGCGTCGTTCAGCCTGGCTGGACTCTTCAGCAATCTGTGCCAACTCAGCTTCAGCGATCGGCGGTTCGCCGCGAAATCCTTCGTCGCCGCGCCGTTTCTTTCCGGGATGTATCACGATCCCCTTCAACCCTTCGTTCGGATGTGTCCACGGAGATGCGTGGCGGCCCTCCGCGACTTCGGCACGACCGTCGATGCCTGCACGGAGGAGCGCTTTCGTGATGCGATGAACGATCAGGTCCGGATAACGACGGATGGGCGAGGTGAAGTGCGTGTAAGTCGGAGCCGCGAGTGCGAAATGCCCCTCGTTTATCTCGGAGTAGCGGGCCTGGCTTAGTGAGCGCAGCATGAGATAGCTGAGAATCCGCTCTTCAGGCTTTCCTTCGATCCGTGCGGCCAATTTCTGATACATCTTCGGGGTGACGGCAATATCTTCCGGGACCTCAAGCGCACGCGCCTGACGTCCCCTGCGCTGCGCGTCGCGCCGGTCTCCACGAGTCTGGATGCGCTTGACCGGCATTGCGCCGAGCCCAAGCGTGTAGCCGAAGCTGGCGGCCAGTTCCTCGAATTGCACAACGCGGCGCGGATCAGGCTTCTCGTGGATGCGATAAAGCGAAGGTACTCCGAGGTCCTCAAGCCAGGTGGCTACACATTCGTTCGCCGCAAGCATGAACTCCTCAATCAGGCGATTTGCCCAGGTGCGCTCGGCTCTAGTTACGCCACGCATCTGTCCCTGCTCGTCGAATTCGATCACGGGTTCGGGCAAGTCGAAGTCGATAGAACCGCGTTCCTCCCGGCGTCGGTTCATAAGGATTGCAAGACGCTTCATACGCTCGAAGTGCGGGACCATGCCGGCGTAGCGCATCCGCGTTTTTGAATCGCCTTCCAGTATGGCGCTAACGTCGGTATAGGTCATGCGTTCAGCAGAACGTATGACACCCTCGACAATCTCGAAGCTCTCGACGCGGCCCGTTCGATTGAGTCGCATCAGACAACTCAGCACGAGCCGATCTTCCTTTGGGCGCAGGCTGCAAACGTCCGTTGACAGCTCTTGTGGGAGCATCGGAATGGCGCGATCAGGGAAATAAACGCTCGTGCCTCGCAGACGTGCTTCGAGATCGAGATCAGTTCCAGCACGAACGTATTCGGACACATCCGCAATATGCACCTGCAACTCAAAGCCGCCGTCCGGTCGATCGGTAACGAGCACTGCGTCGTCGAAATCGCGCGCTGTCTCGCCGTCAATCGTGACGATGGGCAGGTCTCGGAAATCTCGGCGGCGCTCGATCTCGGCCTGATCAATCACGGCGACAGCGCGAGCTTCGGCGAGGACTTTATCAGGAAAGACTCGCGGAAGCTGGTGCTTCCGAATCATCATCTCGACATCGACGCCAAAATCGTCTGGATCACCGAGGACCTCGACGACGCGGGCGAAGGCGGGACGCGTCGGTGTAGGCCAGCTCGTGACTTCAACATCCACAACAAGATCTTCGAGATCGTCATAGCGCGCTGCGGAAGCGGCCTCTCGACCGATGACACGATGCGGAGTCGATTCCTGCTCAGCTGAAGGGACCTCCTGCCCGCGCGGGATCACGATGGGCTGGCTCATGCGCTCATCGAATGGAATAAGCTTGTGTCCCTGCTCCCTATCGGACCGTGCGTAATGAAAGATGCCCACGACGGTTGGATTGCGGCGTTCTAAAATGCGAGCGATCCGACCAAGCCGCCGCCCGTCCGACCTGGGAGGCGCAAGTTCAACGAGGACCTGATCCCCCTGCATGGCTCCATTGATCTCGTCGGGAGGGATGAAGACGTCGTCGTCTTTTCCAGCACCCTGGCGTCCGTTTGGGCGAACAAATCCGTAGCCGTCGCGATGGACATCGAGCCGCCCGGCGAGGAGGTTGTCACGTGAGGCGACATTTGATTTTTTGGGAATGCTCCAATGCTCCCGGTCGTTCTTGACGAGGTCACCGCGCGCTGTCATACGGGCCAGCTGCTCAATGAGCAGGCGGCGCTCGCGCCCTCCTCCGAGTCCAAGCTCGCGGACCAGTTGCTTATACCCGGCTTTGCCGCCGGCTGCGCGTCCAATCTGCGCCAGCAATTCGCGATCGTTCATAAGTCAAGATTAGTGCAAGCTGCGCTGGGCTGCTCTTCTGTTGGAACAAGTTGCAGAACACTGACCGGAAGATGCTTCGGATAATCGAAGCCGGGCTTCAACAGAACGGCCAGCTCTCGAACCTCAATGTGATCTCTTGCTCATGGAAGAGGACATGCCGTTCTGTTGACCAAAGTGCAATTCGTCATCCTTGCAACGGTCCGATCCGGTCTTGCTGGGCCGGTAAGCGGCACATCGTGCAAGAGTGCCGGAGCGTTACACTTGAGGCGCCTGGAAATCAAAGCAAGAAGGAAACGTATTCATGGGAAGCTCTAAGCGGGTTGCGGTGTCATCACTCATTTCTCTGGTACTCATCCTGGGACAGAAGCACGCTATTGCGCAGTGGAATCCGCCAAATCCGGTCGTTGGCATAAAAAAAGAATCGAATGGGATGCAGATTCGCCAAAAGACGGGAATACTGCGGATCGAAGTTGATGCGCCCGACTTCTTCCATGTGACTTATTCGCCTTTGGAGGGAGCCGAATCGCACCCCACAGACGGTGTAGTGCAGAAGAAGAACTGGCCTGGAGCACCATTTGAGGTCAGCTCGGATGACAAGGCGGTCACTCTCTCTACCGTGAAGCTCAAGATTTCGGTGGAACGAGAATCGGGTGCAATGCACTACGAGGATGCCGCGGGCAAGCTGCTGACGACCGAGACCTATCGATCGATAAAGCCCGTGGAGGTGAACGGCGAGAAGACATTCCATGCGGAATCGTTCTTCTCGATCTACGGATCACACGAAGGTCTCTATGGACTGGGACAGCACCAGGCAAGTGTGTGGAACTATCGGGGTGACACGGTTGAATTGTCGCAGGAGAATACTCAGATCGCAGTTCCGCTGCTGGTCTCGACGAACGGGTATGGCATTTTCTGGAACAATCCTTCACGCAGCAGGATGAACAACCGTTTCGTCCACTCCCTGTATCTGAGCTCTGAGGTCGCGGACCAAATTGACTACTACTTTATATATGGTCCTGACGCCGACCAGATCATTGGACGATATCGCGAGTTAACAGGCGAAGTGCCGCTCTTCGGGCGTTGGGCTTACGGATTCTGGCAGTGCAAGAACAAGTACCAATCGCAGGCAGAGATTGAAGGCGTGGCGGCGAAATACCGCGCACTTCACATCCCAGTCGACAACATCGTGCAGGATTGGTTCTGGTGGGTGACCATGGGCGAGATGACGTGGAACCCGAAGTATCCTGATCCGCAAAGCATGATCAACAAACTGCATGAAGAGCATTTCCACCTGATGTTGTCTGTATGGCCATTCTTCCGGCCGGGAACCAGCGTGTATGACCAATTCGACAAGAATGGCTGGCTCATTGCGAAGACGCTCGTCGGAGGCTTCCATCCCCTCGGACAGGCGCTCTATGACCCGACGAACCCGGATGCGCGAGCACAGTACTGGATGAATATCGATACTGCGTTGTTCGCAAAAGGAGTAGATGCCTGGTGGCTCGACACCGATGAACCGGAGACAGAAGGTCGCGAGGACAACATTCTCCTGGACCACAAAATGCACATCGGTTCAGGCGCGCGCTACGCAAACATCTACCCCCTTTGGCACTCGGAAGGCGTTTCGCAGGGGCAGCAACAAGCCTCAGACAAGAAGCGGGTTTTCATCTTGTCACGTTCGGCCTACGCCGGGTCCCAACGACTAGGTGTTACGGCATGGTCAGGCGATGTATTGAGCGACTGGGAGACTTTCAAGCGGCAAATCCCCGCAGGCTTGAACTATTCGATTTCGGGTAATCCGTACTGGACAACCGACATCGGAGGCTTCATTTCAGGCGGCAACTTGAAGGACCCTGGTTTCCGTGAGCTGTTTGTGCGATGGTTCCAATTCGGAGCGTTCTCGCCGATTTTTCGCGTGCACGGAACACGATGGCCGGACGAGAACGAACTCTGGTCGTACGGACCGGAGGCGCAGAAGATTCTTGTCGATTACGACAACCTGCGATACCGGCTGATGCCCTATATCTACTCGCAGGCCTGGCAGGTAACTAGCAATCATGGCACGCTGATGCGCCCGCTGGTCATGGATTGGCGTGACGACGTGATCGCACAGAACACTGGGGATGAATACCTCTTCGGCCCCGCAATTCTTGTGAGCCCGGTAACAACTCAGGGCGCGACAAACCGCAGAGTCTATCTACCCAAGGCCACATGGTACGACTTCTGGACCGGAGCAAAGGTAGATGGTGGCAAGTACATCGAGGCTGATGCACCAATCGAAAAGCTGCCGCTGTTCGTTCGAGCGGGATCGATCATCCCCATGGGGCCGATGATGGAGTGGTCAACGCAAAAGCCGGCCGATCCAATCGAAGTGCGTGTGTATCCGGGGGCCGACGGAGACTTCACGCTCTACGAAGACGAGAACGACAACTACAACTATGCGAAGGGACAACACGCTACGATACAGCTCCATTGGGATGATCGAGCGAAAACGCTGAGCATTGGCGCGCGACAGGGCACCTTCTCCGGCATGCTCAACAAGCATAAGTTTGACGTTGTGATCGTCAGTGAGGGAAAAGGCAACGGGATCAAAGATTCCAGTCTAGCGCGAACCGTAGAATACACGGGGAATCGGGTGGAGGTGAGACCTTAAGAGCCGCTGCTCATTGACCTATTGCCCTTCTAATTTCAGCTTTTCGACAAGCGAAGATGGGTCTCCAGCATCGTGGACACAAGCGCCAGTGGCAGGCCCACAACATTGAAATAGCAACCCTCGATCCGCGGAATCCATTTGGCAGCGTACCCCTGAATGCCGTAGGCTCCCGCTTTGTCCATCGGCTCGCCGGTGGCGATGTAAGCGGCGATCTCCTCGTCAGTAAGCGTGAGGAACTGTACACCGGTAACCTCGGCTGCGACCTCGGTGCCGGCACTTGTTGCAATCGCAACTCCAGTGATGACGCGATGCGTGCGGCCTGAGAGCATGCGAAGCATGCGACCGGCATCCGAAGAGTCGTCCGGCTTGGCGAGGATATGCCCATCCAGCGTGACAGTGGTATCGGCCCCGAGAACAATCGCTTCTGGATCTTCTAGCAATCCATACACTGTCCGAGCTTTCTCGCGAGCCAGTCGAACGACGTAAGCAATGGGATCCTCCTCGGGACGTAAGTCTTCGTTGACGTGCGCAGGATGCACTTCAAAGAAGAAGCCCGCTTGCGAAAGCAGTTCGCGACGGCGAGGCGAGGCGGATGCAAGGACGAGTCGACGCATGATTCCTTTTCAGCTTAACGCTTCGTCCCCACAAGAAGTGCCCGGCAAATCCCGGTGTACGATCGGAGTGAATGACCTTCGCAGATCTCCACTTGGCCAAACGTCTCGAAGCCGCGGAAGCGTACGGTTGCGCGCAGTTTGCCGATGCACGCAAGAAGCTTGACTTGGCCAGCCCCTCAGCTTGGATGATCTGCGCAGGTGCTACGGTCGTTTTCGATGGCGTGGATTCTCCAATCACCCAGACTTTCGGACTTGGCCTGTTTGATGACCTCACGCCGGAAGCGCTGGATGAGATCGAAGAATTCTTGATATATCGGGGCGCTGAAGTCATGCACGAGGTCTGCCCCTTCGCGGGAACCGAGACCCTTGGGATGCTGTGCAAGCGCAAATACCGGCCAGTTGAGATCAGCAATGTGATGTACCGTGCGATCGAGGGAGATGACGAACCACTCCCTTCAAACATTCGCGTCCGCATGGTGGCCGAAGACGATGCCGATCTTTGGAGCCGCATCAGTGCGCGTGGGTGGACGCACGAACATCCCGAGCTTGAAGAGTTCCTCGTCGGTATGGGTCAAGTGTGTGTGGCGCGGGAGAACAGTCCATGCTTCCTTGCCGAGATCGGGGGATTGCCGGGAGCTGCGGGGGCGCTGATTCTTCATAAGGGCGTGGCACTACTCGGAGGCGCGGCAACTGTCCCTGAGTTCCGCCGGCGCGGATTGCAATCCGCGCTGTTACAGGAACGCATGCGCTTCGCAGCTGAACACGGGTGCGATTTGGCCATGATGGTAGCGGAGGCCGGCTCGAATTCGCAGCGGAACGCTGAGCGGAAAGGTTTTCGGGTCGCGTACACCCGATTAAAGTGGCGATTGGAGAAATGACCGCGTTGCAGAGATAAGGCGGGCGGTCGCCTGATTACGTATAGTTTCTTAGGTGACGAGGGGAAGCCGAGTGGAAAACCATTCCAAAAAACGACGCAATATCTTTCTCCAGATTCCCTGGATCATTGGGCTGGCATTTGTGTTCGCGACCTCACTCGTTCCCCAGCAGAGTCCTAGCGCTGCACATCCCGGAGCACGCTCTGTCATGGATGCACACAACTGCTACCCCTATGCAGAATGGTGGCATAATCGCATCGACCGGGCCCTTTCAGCAGGAACCCCCTTGGCCGTCGAACAAGACCTTGGCTGGTACACCGACCCCAAAACAGGTCAAAGCTGGTCCGTCGTTACCCACGGCGACCCGATCACCGGCCGCGAACCAACCTTGGATCATTACTTCTTCGATCGCGTTCGCCCCATTGTTGAACACGCACTGAAAGTCGCAGATCGTAGCAAGTGGCCGCTCATCACCTTGAATCTCGACTTCAAAGACAACAAGCCAGAACATCTCGCGGCGGTGCGAGAGGTTCTTTTGAAGTATCGTTTCTGGATTACCGAAGCACAAAAAGGAAATGACCCGACTGTTGTTCAGCCGCTGGTGGTCCGACCTATTCTGGTGCTCACGGGCGAGGCGGATGAACAGCAGGCCGTATTTTATGACCAGCTCGAGCCCAATGATCCCGTGCTCGCATTCGGAGCCGTGCACACCGCAGATAAGGACTATCATGCGGCTCCCGACGTGATCGACTCTGAGAAAGCCACGAACTACCGACGCTGGTGGAACAACCCTTGGCGCGTGGTCGAGCCAGGGGGCCAGCAGCACGCCGGCGATTGGACTCCTGAGAAGGTGCGCCGGCTCAGAGCGCTTGTCGAACACGCTCATGCAAATGGACTGTGGATTCGCTTCTACACTCTCGACGGTGCCGCGGAAGATGAGCTCAGCTGTCACGGCTGGTTCCACAGCTACAACTTCGGGAATATCACGTCAGCACGTGCACGATGGCAAGCTGCCATCGATTCTGGTGTTGACTACATCGCATCCGATCAATACCAGTTGCTTGCTGACGAGATCCAGCAAATGACACGGGCACATGCTCGCTAGAGTGAGCTAACCGCTCCGTTCAGATCATCGGACGATCGTCATTTTGGCAGTGCTTGAGAAGAGACGCTGGCTGCTGGCGATAAATGGAAGAGGGAAGCTGGATTTGTAGCTCACCGTCACCTGCACGATACAGTTGGGGCTATTCGATCCGTCCGCTGTATCGCAAGCAGTGCCAGAAGATGTTGTCCCCGGCCACGATGTTGAGACATTCAAGTTCGAGGCCGATAATCCCGGAGGTGCCGAGCCCTTCACGTAATTGGAAATATCAGTACTGGAGGCGGTGCAGTCCAACGCGCTTGAGCTACAGGAGGCACTATCCCAACTCGATCCTCTCACACTCCCATAGCGCGCTCCTTCTTCTGCCGCATTGGCCACAAAATGGGCCGCATAGAGCGCGAACGAGATGTACATGACCATAAAGGCGATTGCCATCCAGACAGAGAATGCTAATGCGAATTCAACCGCCTCACTTCCACGCTCGTCTCCCAGTGCACTCAGCCCATGGGCGTCTGCCGACTCAAATTGAGCAATGTAGCTTGTGGTGTCTCCGGAATGTTTCATGGCTAATTCCCGCCTGCCCGCAGGCGAAATTCACGGGTAATGTTCATTGACGAGGGGAGACCAGGATAGGCAAAGACAGTGCGATAAGGACTCGTAACGGTAACATCTACATATGTCACATAGTTATAGGTGCAGGTTGGAGTCGAGGCGCACGACGCAACGGCGGAAGTTCCATCCGAGCACTCGCATCCATAAGCCGCTGTAGCTGTGACATCGGAAAGATTAGAAGCGCCCGCTTTGGCAGCTTGGATCATGCCATCGGTATCGCTCGGGTTCTCTACCCCGTACATCGCTCCTGCATGAGCTGCCGAAGTAACTTCAATAGCAGCATAGAACCCTCGGCCAAGATCGACCACCGGAACGAGCATCATGAGGAACAAAGGCAGCACGAGAGCCAGTTCGACGAAGCTGGCGCCGTCACTGTCGCTTAGAATCCGTTCCAGGCTCGATTTCTGGCTCATCGCAGTCATCTCTCGTGTTGTCATTGAACAAGAGCTACGTTGTTCCCGTTCAATGGGGATCCCTCTTCCAAGCTTGAGTAGTCGTCCCCGAATACACTTCCAACCGCGACATTCAAATGAATGTCTTTGGCGACCAGGATGTTGTAAGCAGAGGACAACGCGCTGACACCATAACTCACGTCCCCGTCAGGCAGATATATAGCCCCCTCCAATTTACTGTCATTGATTAGGTTGGCAACGAATACACCGTTGGATGTTATTCCGTGAGCTTGGAAAAAGAGAATGCCGGAATAGGTTCCGCTCGTTGGCGCTGAAAGCGACACCTTGCTGAGACTGAGATACGATGACCCGGTAATTGGCTCGACCACCATAAGACTGCCGTGTGATCCGGCATTGTAAAACGTGACTCCAGTCCCACTGATGGATGTCAGCAGATTGAGTGTTATATTCAGGCCGCCGGAAGTAATTCCAAGAAGACCCGGCCCATCTTTGAGTATGTATGTTCCGGAATTAACCTTGATAGTCGAAGCAAGCGCGGCCGTGATCGATATTCCGCCGCAGTAAACGCCCGGATTGAACGTAACATTCCCACCGAGCGTTATGTTCACTGCCGAGGATGACCCATAATAGGGAGAGGAAGTGCTTGTGCCGCAAGCAGCACCAGCATTGGAAGGCGCCGGTAGATATGCCAGTGGATCGGCGGGTGTTGGCGTGGCCTGATATGTCTGAGGCTTCGACGCGGCCAGACAGAGTAACCCTTCCGATCCGCCTGACACGCTGATCCGCGGAGCGTAAAGGAAGGCGCCAACGATACATGTCAGTGCTCCGGCGGATTTCGATTCGTCCACGATGGGGCATCTCGATTTGACGATTACTCCTGCCAGGATAGTGAGTGCTGGTCCGGTCGGGTTGAGAGCGTAGATACATGGTCCCCCTAGCCCGTGAGCCGCTTCTGCCCGCGCCTGAACCGTAACAGTCCTGAGGCCGACCAGAGACGCAAAGTATGTCTGGACTGGCTCCGAGAGTACGGCTTCTGCATAGGTCCCCTTGCCTTTGTTTGGATCGCTGCTGATCGCGCAAGGTGGATTGTTCAGCCTTAGAGTCACACCGCTCTCGATTCCAGTTGCGCAATTCGTCAAGACTGTCTCAGCAGACAGCCCATTCTCTTGCAGAGCACCTTGAGCGGCCGATTGCATCGCAGAGCAGACCACTACCCCATCGCACGTCCTCGCCTCCAGTGCGGCCGCCAATGCCGCCGCTTCGGCAGCCGCTTGTAGATTGCGCTTCACGAACAAAAAGTGACCAAAATCGATCGCGAGGCCCAGGATGGCGATGAACATCAACATGCAGAGAGACGTCGTCACAAGGATCGAACCGCGCTCATCGTGCATGCTACGTGTGATCGTCATAGCCTTCGCTCGATATGCAGTAGTCTTCAAGCGAGCAGACCTGAATAGGTCTCTTAATGTCGCGCGAGATCCGCTGTGTCGTTCCTCCGCTCGTTTGAGTAGCTCACTGGAAGTGGTCTTGACGCCACCTTACAAACGAATCAGATTGCGAACACTATGGGGAACACAAATGACTATCCGACAGGATATGGGCATTACATATCAACAGCGTATTGGGAATACGTCGGATGTGGGAGTTATTGCCTGAACAATTCGCTCACTAGGTATTAGATTATATCTATTCTCGATACGTGGTTAGAATACATGGTCGACTGTATCTTACCGCGCTCGCGATATCATCGCTGGTATCATCACGGGGCGCCAAACAGCTACCTGCCTTACCCTTCTTTGCGCTTGGCAAGAATGTGCAGCTGGGCACTCATCTGCTCCGGCCACGCCATATGCTCAAGCCGTGTTATCTTCTCGGCCACAGCAAGACTTATAAATTGGTTCAACGACAGACCTTCTCTTTCTGCAATCTCGATGGCTTGTCTGCGCGTAGAAAAAGGGAGGCGTAATGGGAAACTTACCGGGCGGCTATTTTCCTTACTCATTGTCGGCGACCTCGCAAATGAACAAATTCAATGGTGCATGGGCGATAGTACCGGCAATGTCATGTGCGATCCAAATGACCAACGTGACGGGGACCGCACTAGATTTCCCGGTCTTGTTAGTTTCTTTGATTAAGAGAGTCTGTCCATTTATTTCGAGTGTATCCTCCGATGTCGCATCTTTTCTGGCATTTGACATGGCATTCCATGAAATATATGAAAAGAAGGCTGCACTGCGGCATCCGGGAAGAACGTATCCAACAAATAAGGGATTTTCCGCAGGAACAGGAGTTCCGATAATGGATTCCCCGATTCACTTGCATTACTAAGGGCTGCCGAAGGGGTCAGGACAGACCCTTTCGACAGCCCACGGGACTGGCACTCAAATGCGTAATGCAGGCTTGTTCCCGCTACTCAACAACAAACTGAGCTCGGCGGTTCTGCTGGAAGCAGTCTTCACTATCGTCGGAGCAGAAAGGACGTTCTTTTCCGTAGCTGATCACTTCAATACGGTGCCCCTCAACACCTGC
>Ga0207674_10006091_pt1 | contig 14256 bp, 13 predicted proteins | sample KBSCornC72_FD_184303 | JGI IMG/M metagenome (GOLD analysis project Ga0207674, IMG submission 184303) | Corn rhizosphere microbial communities from Kellogg Biological Station, Michigan, USA - KBS Corn C7-2 (SPAdes) (version 2) | ecosystem: Host-associated > Plants > Roots > Rhizosphere > Soil ... | reverse complement strand
GGACGCGCCTTCCCCTTGAGGTTATCAGCGCATCAGCCCCTCGGGCCGGCCAATGCCAGCGCGAGCTGCGCACCGACCCGCGCGTTGTTCTTGACCAGCGCGATATTCGTCTTCAGGGTGCGGCCCTCGGTCAGCGCCTTGATGCGTCCGAGCAGGAAAGGCGTGACGGCTTTGCCGGCGATGCCTTGCGAGGCCGCTTCGCTCAGCGCCTGGGTGGTGATCGCGTCGATCTCGGCCTTGGGCATCGCCTCGGTCGTCGGCACCGGGTTGCTGACGACGATCCCTCCCGCAAGACCAAGGGCCCATTTGGTCTGGATGAAGCGCGCCTGCTCGACCGCCGTGTCCAGCCGGACGTCTGCCTGGAAGCCGCTGTCGGTCGTATAGAACGCGGCGAAATTGTCCTGGCCCACGCTCACGACCGGTACGCCGTGGGTCTCCAGGTATTCGAGCGTCAGGCCGATGTCGAGAATGGACTTGGCGCCGGCGCACACCACCGCCACCGAGGTTCGCGCCAGCTCCTGCAGGTCGGCGGAGATGTCGAACGACGTCTCGGCGCCGCGATGCACACCGCCGATGCCCCCCGTGACCATGACCGCGATGTCCGCCAGCGCTGCGCAAATCATCGTGGCCGCCACCGTCGTCGCGCCGATCTTGTGGCTGGCGACGACGAAGGGCAGGTCGCGCCGGCTGACCTTGAGTGCCTCCGGTGACCGACCCAGCAGCTCGAGCTCGGCATCAGTCAGACCGATGCGGATCTTGCCGTCCAGGACCGCGATCGTCGCGGGCACCGCGCCCTGCGCCCGGATGATCGCCTCGACTTCGCGCGCGGTCTGCGCGTTCTGCGGGTACGGCATGCCGTGGGAAATGATCGTCGATTCCAGCGCGACGATTGCGCGGCCGGCGGCACGGGCCGCAGCCACTTCAGGCGCGAATTCGAGCAGGTCCTGGGGTTTCGCCATCGTCATGTCGGATCCTGATGTGTATTCAGCCGGGCGGGACTGTGTTGTGGGTGAAGGTTGCCGCCGTCGAAATCACCGAGCTGCGTGCGCTCGGTTTTGCACAAGGCCTTCCCATCGAGCCACCACGTCAAGCACGCGGCCTCGTCGCGCGTCTCGAGTCAGGTCGCATCGGCGTTGCAGTGGCGCACGTGACGACACGTCGACGTCGATCCCTGCACCGCCGCGAGAGCCGCGTCAACTCTCGAATGCGTTGTCCGGCGTGGTCGAGCGCGAACCGCGAGACTTCAAGCAGCGAGGCGATGCTCATAGTAGGGCCGCTCGCGATCGTCGAGGATCGCTTGCAGCGCCTGGAGATTCTTCGGGTCGGGGTTCAGCCAGGCGTCGACGTGCTCGGCCTTGATCGGGATGACGCAGCGATCGTGGCCGGCGGCCGCGACCTCGGGCGGCGGATCGTCCGTGATGGCTGCGAACGACAGCAGGTCGGGCTCGCCCGGCGCAGTCCAACGTGACCACAGGCAGGCGATCAGCATGGGCGCCCCGGTGCGCGGCTTGAACTCGAGCACCAGGTTCTCGACCTCCTCGCCGGGTTCGAGCTCGCGGCTTTCGGCGCGGTGTCGATTGACGTTCTCGTAGAAGGCGTCGGCGATGATGACGCCGTGCGTGCAGCCGAAGACGCCGCGCCAGTAGCCGTCCAGGCTGTCGCGGCGTGCGTTGTACGTCCCCGGAAACTTGTCGTCGTAGAACGCCGGCTTGCCGGCGGGCCGCAGCTGGTAGCGCATCGGCTTGACAACACGGCGGCCGTTCTCCATCACCATCACCGGCGCATAGTGCCGCGGGAAGATGCGCAGGTCATCACCCTCCGGCACGGTGCGCCGCAGCTCGGCCATCTTGCCCAGCGCCCGTTCGATCTTCGATGAAGCGATGCGCTGACTCTCGAGCGCAGCCTTCGTGGTCTTCGTCTGCAGCTTGCGCTCGGCGTCGACCAGGCGCTGGCGCTGCGCGAAGAGCTCCTGCTCGAGCTCGGTCTGCTGCTGCGCGTCGTGTTCGGCAATCAGCGGTGCGATCGCGGGCTCGTCGCGGAAGGACATGACCACGCCGCGCGGGATGTAGAGCTTCGTCTTCGGCTTGGCCCAGCGGTAGAAGAGGTCGACGAACTCGCTGAGGGTGATCGCGGCGCCGTAGTCGCGCACGTACTTCCGATAGTCCGCTTCGATACGAGCCGAGTAGCACATCAGCTCATCGTACCCGGGGCCGTCATCCCCTCGCGCGCGGCGGCATCAAGCGCGGCCATCCTGTCGCGTCGGCTCGGGGTGAGAGGGTCGTCTGCCGGGCTCATGCCTTGTTGATCGCGACATACGTCGCTGCCGCCCACTCCGGCGGCAACCGCTGCAGGCACTCGAAGAGATGGCCTGCGATGTCGTCCCAGTCGGTTCCATCGAGCGGGCTGTCGGGGTTCAAGGCCATCAGCCGGCGCGTACAGCGCGCCATCCAGGCCTGTGCATCCTCGGGGCTCAATGCGACCTCGCAGGACCGGCGTCAGCCGTCCAGACTGGCGCCAGCCACTTGTCGACCGCCTTGGCCGGCTCGAGCGCGCGAAGCTGCTCGTCCTGCCACAGGTCTGCGGCGAGGTCATCGAGTTGGCCCGGGTTGATGGAGCGCCAGCGGTGCTGCAGGCGATGAGCGGCAATGGCGACCCATTGCGCCTCCGTGAGGTGGTGCATGTTCGTCTCCTTGGTGAGAGACGAAGAACTGTACATTTATCCAGTGGTCGCGTCGATTGAGTTTTTCGATCGGTTCTCCGTTGTCGCGTGGTCGCGGATGAAACAGCGCCGCTTCAACGCGAGCATCAGCAGCAGGCCGCCGCGTTGAACTACCACCTCTTAACATCGAGCCAGAAATTCGTCACACCGTCTCAGTGAAAGCAGACCTCGCCATGCGTTCCATCCTTGCGCTGACCGTCGCGCTTGCAGCTGCCGTCCTGTACGGGTGTGCTGCGTCCTCCCTGACCGTTCGCGGCAGCATGCCGACCGGTCCCCTCGCGGGCGACCGCGTCCAGTCGCCGTTCTATGCGCCCCCCGACTCGCTGCCCGACCGCCCCGGCGTGATGCTGCGCAGCGAGCCGATCGCCGCACAGCCGGAGATCGCGGCGGCCGGTGCGCAGCAGCGCATCCTCTACACATCCACGGACGCGCGCTGGAATTCCGGAGTGATTCCGGTGAGCGGCACGCTGTACCTGCCCAAGGGCCAGCCGCCCGCCGGGGGCTGGCCATTGGTGGCGTGGGCGCACGGCACGCTGGGCGTGGCGGATGTCTGCGCGCCGTCGTGGGTCGGCCACAAGCCGCGCGACGCGACTTACATCAACCGCTGGCTGCAACAGGGCTTCGCTGTCGTCGCGACCGACTACCAGGGCCTCGGCGGACCCGGCCCGCATCCTTACCTCTTCTGGGAGGCGGAAGGCCGGTCCGTGCTGGATGCGGTGCGCGTCGCGCTCGCGGCGCATCCTGGACAGATCGCCAACGAGCTGGTGATCACCGGGCAGTCGCAGGGGTCGGCATCGTCGCTCGGAGCCAGCCGGATCGCGCCGACCTATGCGCCGGAGCTGAAGCTGCGCGCCACCATCGCCACCGGGCTGCTGCCGAGCTTCCCTCAGGGTCCTGTCAAGCTGCCCGACCAACTCGCCGGCCCCGGCGCGACGACCCGCTATACGATGCTGCGCCTGGTTGGCGGTGCTCTGCGCGACGAGACCCAGTCTGCGGACAGCCTGGTCACCGAGAAGGCACGCCCGCTGCTGGCGATGGCTCGCGAAACCTGCGGTGACGGGATCCGTGCGTATGAGCGGCAATACGGCATCGACATGAGCAACGCCTTCACGGTGGATCCGGTCCGCCTGACGCAGCTGATGCATCCTTCCGTCGAGATGAGCCTGGTGCGCATGCCGGCACCTCTGTTCCTTGGCACGGGACTCGCCGATCGCACCATTGCGCCGCGGCACCAGCACGCCGCGGTGGCTGCACTCTGTGCCGCCGGCAACCCTCTGGTGTGGAAGACCTATCCCGGCATCACGCACAACGGAGGCGTCAATGCGGCCTTCGACGACGAGTTGCGCTTCGTGCGAAGCGCGCTCGCAAACCAACCGACTGCGAGCGACTGCGGCCACCTGGTCGCGCCCGGCGACCCGCAAGCTTCGGCGGCTGGTATCCCCTTCAACGACTGAACTCCGCGGTCTCGCTTGCGCTGGGATGCGCCGCGTGGGCCGCCCGCACGCTTCACTTGCGTGCCGGGGTGCATCGGCCGAAGCCTCGCTCGCCTTCTTGAAGATCACTCATCGCTTTGTGCCTAGGGAAGTTTCGGGTGTCGCGCTTCGCGCAGTTCGGCTACTATGGAGGAAGTAAATTCAAAGCCGAATAAATATGCAATCTGACTTGCCGTCTGCGACGGCCTTGATGACGGATGTCTCGACCCTGGGTGACTGGCGTGGCCGCCGCGAAGCGTTCCACGTCGCCGAGCCAGCCCGGCAGCTCGCCATGCTGAGCGCCGCTAGCGCTCTTGTCCGTCGCAGGATTCTCTCGACGATCAGCGGCGCGGGATTGGGCCATGTTGGTGGGGACCTTTCCGTCACGGACATCCTCGTCACGCTGTTCGAGGGTGTTCTGCGCATCGACCCGGCCGAGCCCAACTGGCCGTTGCGTGACCGCTTCATCCTCAGCAAGGGGCACTGCGCGGCTGCTCTGTACTCAGTGCTCGCGGAGTGCGGTTACTTTTCGCCGGAGCGTCTGGCGCACTTCGCGGCGCCGCTGTCGCCGCTGAACGGGCATCCCAACCGCCGCAAGGTCCCGGGGGTCGAGACCAACACCGGACCGCTGGGCCATGGGCTGCCGGTCGGCGTAGGCTGCGCGACGGCGGCACGCATCCGCGCCGAGGACTGGCGAACCTTCGTGGTGCTGGGTGACGGCGAACTGCAGGAAGGCAGCAACTGGGAGGCTGCGATGTACGCCGCGCAGCGTCGCCTCGGCAACTTGACCGCAGTGGTCGACCGCAATCGTCTACAGCAAGGTGCAAGCACGCAGGACACCAACGACCTCGAGCCTCTGGCCGACAAGTGGCGGGCCTTCGGCTGGGAGACCCACGTCGTCGACGGCCACTCGCATGCGGAACTGCTCGAGGTCTTGTCGAGCGCACCGGGTGATCGGCCACGTGCCGTGATCGCCAACACGGTGAAAGGCAAGGGCGTGTCCTTCATGGAGAACGGCGTCGAGTGGCATCACAAGGTGCCCAGCGCGGCCCAGGTCGAAGCGGCGATGAAGGAGCTGGCGTCGTGAGCAAGGAAGACAGCAGCACCGGCTTCGACTGTCGCGTGGCGTTTGCCGAGGAGCTCACGGCGCTCGCCGAGGCAGACCCGCGCATCGTCGCGGTCTGCAATGACTCGGTCGGATCGAGTAACCTCGCGGCGTTCCGCCGTGCCTTCCCGGAACGGCTTGTCAACGTCGGCATCGCTGAGCAGAACATGGTCGGCGTCGCTGCGGGGCTGGCCAACGGCGGCCTGCGGCCCTTCGTGTGCGCAGCGTCGCCGTTCCTCACCGGCCGCGCCCTCGAGCAGATCAAGGCCGATGTCGCATATTCCGGCTTCCCGGTCGTGCTGTGCGGCATGAGCCCCGGCATGGCCTACGGCGAACTCGGGCCCACGCACCACTCGATCGAGGATCTGGCCTGGATGCGCGCGATCGACGAGCTCGCAGTGATCGTCCCGGCAGACCCGGCCGAGACGCGCGCCGCGATGCGCTGGGCCGTCGCCGCGGACCGGCCTTGCTTCCTGCGCATCGGCCGCACCAAGGTGCCGGCGGTGTCGCCCGAAGGGCAGGGCTTCGAGCTCGGTCGCGCCAGCGTGCTGCGCCGTGGTGACGACGTGACGATCGTCGCGATCGGCACGATGGTCTCGCGCGCGCTCGACGCGGCCCAGCGGCTCGCGCAGCAAGGGGTCGAGGCTCGCGTGATCAACGCCGCATCGCTCAAGCCGCTCGACGAGGCAACGATTCTCGCGGCGGCGCGCGAGACGCGCGGCATCGTGACCGTCGAGGAAGCCGTGGTGCAGGGCGGTCTGGGCTCGGCCGTCGCCGAACTCGTGTCGCAGCAGCACCCGACGCGAATGCGCATCCTCGGCGTCACGGGCTTCGCCCCGACCGGCAGCGCGTCCTTTCTGTTCGAGCACTTCGGGCTCACGGCCGCGAACATCGCCGAACGAGCCCTGGACCTGCTGCGGACCCACTGATGATGGACCTCGTGCTCGCGATCGACCAGGGCACCAGCGCGACCAAGTGCGTGCTGGTCGATGCCCGGGGGCGAATCGTCGCGAAGGCGGCGGTGCCGGTCGGCGAGCGCTACCCGCAGCCGGGCTGGGTCGAGCAGGACGCCGAGGACATCTGGGGCAGCGTTCGCGCGGCGGTCGCCCAGTGCCTTGCTCGGAACGACCGGGCGCGTGTCGTGGCCGTCGGGCTGTCGACGCAGCGCGAGTCGGCGCTGATCTGGCAACGCGACGGCACGCAGGCCCTGACGCCGCTGCTGAGCTGGCAGGACCAGCGCACTGTCGCATTGCGCGAACGCATCGCCGCCGAAGGCGCCGAGCCGCTTGTGCGCGAGCGTTCAGGCTTGCCGCTGGATCCGATGTTCTCGGCGCTGAAGATCCGCTGGCTGCTGGACCGCATCGACCCCGAGCGGCGCGCCGCGCGCGCCGGTGCATTGCGCGCCGGCACCATCGATGCGTGGCTGCTGGCTCGGCTGGGCAGCGACGACGGCATCGAAGTCGGCAATGCGTCGCGCACGCAGCTGCTCGACGTGCGGCACGGCAGCTGGGACGACGATCTGCTGCGCGTCTTCGATATCCCGCGCGCTGCGCTGCCGTCGGTACGGGCCTCGCTCGCACGGCGCGGTGACGGCGCGAGCCTTCACCCTGCGCTCGTCGGCGTGCCGGTGCATGCGGTGATGGCCGACTCGCACGCAGCGCTCTTTGCGCATGGCGCGCACGCGCCCGGCGACGTGAAGGCGACGATGGGCACCGGCTCCTCGGTGATGGGCCTGGCGCATGACGTGCAGCGGATTCATCCCGGGCTGTGCCTGACGATCGCTTGGGACGCCGGCGCCGGCCCGTTGCCGGCACTCGAGGGCAACATCCGCTCGGCCGGCGCGACGTTGCGCTGGGCCGCCGATCTCTTCGGCCTGGACCCGGAAGCTGCTGCCGCCGAAGCCGCCGGTGCCCGACCTGACGGGCTCTGCCTGGTGCCAGCCTTCAGCGGGCTGGGGGCGCCGTACTGGGATGCGCACGCGGTCGGCCTCCTCAGCGGCCTCACGCTCGCGACCGGACGGGCGCAGATCCTCGCGGCTGCACTCGACTCGATCGCCCACCAGGTGGCCGACGTACTGGACACGATGGATGCGAGCGTCTCGGGCGTGCGCCGCCTGCTGGTCGACGGCGGCCCCTCCCGCAACCCGACGCTGCGCGCGCTGCTCGCGACCTATATCGGCCGGCCGGTCGTGCACTGCGGCGACGCGGAGCTCTCGGCGCTCGGCGTGGCGCACCTGGCCGGTGTCGGCGCCGGGGTGTGGGACATGCCGGCCCTGCGCGACCTGCCGCGCGCGCAGCAGACCACGCCTGTGGCGGTCGACACCGGGGCAACAACCCGCGACGCACGCCGCGCCTGGGCTGACGCGGTGGCGCGCTCGCGCCTCCAGCGCGGAGCCGGCGCATGAGCCGCCGGGCCGTCCCCAAGGCGAATACCGCAGTGCGCAGCACGGAAGTTGCCTGATGACCGACGGAGACAACATGGCCAGCATCGATTCCACTGCCCATTCGCCGGCGCGTACGGCCGAGGCCGCGACCGCGTCGCCGCCGGCCATCGCCTGGCACGAGCGCCTGTCGGAACACATTCCGCTGCTCAGCCTCGTCACGCTGTGCATCGTCTTCTCGCTGGCGACCGACACCTTCCTCTCGGCTCGCAACCTGCTCAACGTCATCGACCAGCTGACGGTGCTGGGCATCATGGCGCTCGGCATGACGGCGGTGATCGTCATCGGCGGCATCGACCTCTCGGTCGGCTCGGTGCTCGCGGTCTCGATGATGGCGATGGGCTGGCTGAGCAACGTGCACGGCGTGCCGATGCCGTTGGCCATCGTCGCAGCGCTGCTGGTCGGAGCCGGATGCGGCGCGGTTTCGGGAGCGCTGATCACGCGCGCAAACCTGCCGGCGTTCATCGCCACGCTGGCGACCATGTCGATCGCGCGCGGGCTTGCCAACCTCATCACCGACGGCAGCCAGATCGTCGGCTACCCCGATTGGTTCTCGGCGCTGTCGATCGAGCGCCACTTCGGTTTCCTGTCGGTCACGGTGGCGCTGTTCCTGGTGCTGACGGCGGTCGCGGCCGTCTACATGAAGTACCGCGCCGGCGGCCGCGCGTTGTATGCGATCGGCGGCAGCAGCGAGGTCGCCAGGCTCGCCGGCATTCCGGTCAAGCGCATGACGCTTGGCGTCTACACCGTGTGCGGCATGCTCGCCGGGCTCGCGGGAGTCGTGATGTCGACCCGGCTCGACTCGTCACAGCCCAGCGGCGGCCTCGGCTACGAGCTGGACACGATCGCCGCGGTCGTGATCGGCGGCGCGAGCCTCGCCGGCGGCGTCGGCTCGATCTTCGGCACGCTGATGGGCGTGCTGACGATCGGTGTGCTGCGCAACGGCCTGAACCTGATCGGCACCTCGCCGTTCATCCAGCAGATCGTCATCGGCGTCGTGATCGTGCTGGCCGTGATGGTCGACGCCAACAAGCGCCGCTCGCGCTGACTTCATTCCCCCCCACCACCGCAAAAGAGGAGACATCGTCATGTTCAAAGTCAACAAGGTCGCGCTCGTCGCGATCGCCGGCCTCACGCTTACCGCGGCGCAAGGCGCCTTCGCCCAGGGGCAGGGCAAGAAGATCGGTCTGGCCGTGGCCAATCTGCAGGCCGAGTTCTTCAACATGATCAAGCAGTCGGTCGAGGCCTACGGCAAGGAGAAGGGCTACACCGTCATCACCGTCGACGCCAAGGGCGATGCGACGACGCAGGTCAACCAGATCCAGGACCTGATCTCGCAGAAGATCGACGCGCTGATCTACATCCCTGCGGGTGCGACCGCCGCCGCCGTGCCGGTGAAGGCGGCGCGCGCGGCCAAGATCCCGGTGATCAACGTCGACCGCAACGCCGAGGGCGCGCCAGGCGACACCTTCATCTACGGCCAGTCGGTCGCCGCGACCACCGAGCTCGGCAAGTGGATCTGCGAGCAGACCAAAGGCAAGGGCAAGGCCGTGATGATCCACGGCCAGCGCGGCACGACGCCGGAAGTCGACCGCACCAAGGGCTTCACGCAGGGGCTGGCCTCGTGCGGCATCAAGGTCACCCAGGAGCAGTGGACCGAGCGCTGGTCGGCCGACGAGGGCAACAAGATCGCCCAGGACATGCTGCAGCGAGACCCGTCCGTCAACATCATCCTTGGCCAGGCCGATGGCATCGCGCTCGGAGCGGCGCAAGCCGTCAAGCTCGCGAAGCCGGCGGAGAAGGTGTGGGTGGTGGGCTTCGACGGCGACGTCGGCGGCCTGAAGGCCGTGCAAAGCGGCTCGCTGGACGCTACCGCGACGCAGCAGACTTTCACGATGGGCCGCATGGCGGTCGATGCCGTGACCGCCGTGCTCGGCGGCAAGTCGGTCCCCAAGGACCAGCCGACCGACGCCAAGGTCACGACCAAGGCCAACGTCGAGCAGTTTCTCGGCGCCCATCCCTGACGGATGAACACGCCCGATCGGTCGCTCGCGCACGACGGCCTCGTCGTGCGCAACGTCGGCAAGACATATGGCGCAGTGACCGTGCTGCGCGCTGTCGACCTGGAGGTGCGGCCGGGCGAATGCGTCGCGCTGCTCGGCGAGAACGGCGCCGGCAAGTCCACGCTGTCGTCGTTGATCGCCGGGCTGGTTGCACCGGACCCGGGCGGATCGATGTGGTGGCGCGGCCGGCCCTACGCGCCGGCATCGCCCGCCGATGCGCTGCATGCGGGCATCGGGCTGATCCACCAGGAGATGCGGTTGCTGCCGCATCTGACGATCGCCGAGAACGTGTTCGTCGGCCGCCTGCCGATGAAGAACGGACGAGTTGACCGGTCCTCGATGATCGAGCGGGCCCAGGCTCAGCTGCACCGCCTCGGCCTGGACGTGTCGGCCACGCGCAAGGTCGGCAGCCTTCGCGTGGCGGCGCAGCAGCAGGTGGAAATCGCCAAGGCGCTGACGCTCGACGCGCGGCTCCTGATCCTGGACGAGCCTACGGCCGCTCTCGGCGACGAGGAGACCGAGCGCCTGTTCGAACAGGTCCGCCGGCTGAAGGGCGAGGGCGTGTCCTTCATCTATGTGAGCCACCGGCTGGGCGAGATCGCACGGATCTGCGATCGTGTGCTCGTGCTGCGCGACGGGGTGCACGTGGCCAGCCACGAGACCGCGCAGGTGCCGCCCGCGCAACTCGTGCGCGACATGGTGGGTCGCAGCGTGGATCGGCTCTTCCCCGACGTGCCCGCGCCGGCGCCGGACGCGCCGGTCGCGCTCGCGGTACGCGGATTGACGGCAGCTGACGACAGCTTCCGCAATCTGACGTTCGAGGTTCGAACCGGCGAGATCCTCGGCTTCGCCGGCATTGCCGGCGCCGGGCGGACCGAGGCGATGCGCGCCATCGCCGGCGCCGACCCGATCGCCGCGGGCGAGATCGTCGTGGCCGGCCAGCGCCTCACGCTGCGCTCGCCGGCCGATGCGATCCGCGCGAGCCTCGTGATGGTGCCTGACGATCGCAAGGCGCTCGGGGTCGTGCTGCAGCACTCCATCGCCGAAAACCTTGCCTACAGCAACTTCGACGAAGTCGCGCCGCGCGGCTGGCTCAAGCCCTCGCGTGCCGTCGCGTTCGCCGACGGGCTGATCCGGCGGTTGCGCATCAAGGGCGGTGCCGCGCAATCGGCCGGTTCGCTGTCGGGCGGCAACCAGCAGAAGGTGGTCATCGCGAAGTGGATTGCTCGCCGCCCGCGCGTGATCATCCTCGACGAACCGACGCGTGGCGTGGATGTCGGCGCGCGCGCGCAGATCTACGAAGTCATCGCGGGCCTCGCGCGTGAAGGGGCCGCGGTGATCGTGGTCAGCTCCGACCTCGACGAGGTGCTGGGGCTGTCGCACCGAGTGATCGTGCTGTCGCGCGGCGAGATCCGCGGCACCCTGCCGCGGGCCGAGGCGAGCAGCCAGCGCGTGATGGAGCTGGCGGTCGCATGAGCGTCGGTCTTGCACCTTCGGACCCGGCGACAATTCCGCCGATGGCGACGGGAAACTCCACCACCCCCGACCTGCTGCGGCTGACCACGCGCGTGGCAAGTCTGTACCACGAGCGCGGCTTCGGCCAGGTGCGCATCGCGGAGCAGCTCGGCCTGTCGCAAGCCCGCGTGTCGCGGCTGCTGAAGCAGGCCGAGCAGCTCGGCATCGTTCGCATCACGGTGCATGTCCCTGAGGGCGTGCACGCCGAACTCGAGCAGCAGCTGGAGGAGCGATACGGCCTGGACGAAGTGATCCTTGTCGAGGTCGACGATGCAGCGCTGCGCGACGACGAGGCCATGTCGCGTGCGCTCGCCTCCACCGTCGCGGCCTATCTCGAGCTGATGGTGCCGTCGTTCGAGTCGATCGGCGTGTCGTCCTGGAGCTCGACGCTGCTTGCCGCCGTCAACGCGATGCGGCCGATGGGCCCGGGCGCGACGAAGAGCGTCGTGCAAGTGCTCGGCGGCGTCGGCGTGCCCGGCGCGCAGCGCTTCGCGACGCGCCTGACCGAGCGGCTGGCGCAGTTGGCCAAGGCCGAGCCGGTCTTCATGCTGGCACCTGGCGTGGTGGCCTCGGCCGCGGCGAAGAAGGTCCTGCTCGCCGACCCGTCGTGCCGCGAGGCGGTGGAGCGCTGTGACGAGCTCTCCGCGGTGCTGATGGGCATCGGTGCGATCCCGCCGTCGCGCATGCTGCGCGAGAGCGGCAACGTGTTCAGCGACCAGGACCTCGCCGACCTGAAGCGCGCGGGCGCCGTCGGCGACGTCTGCATGCGCTTCTACGACCCGCAGGGCCGTCCGGTCGAGACCGACTTCGACAAGCGGGTGATCGGCATCTCGACGGACCAGATCCGGCGCGCACGCCGGCGCATCGGCGTGGCGGGTGGCCGGCGCAAGTTCGAGGCGATCCGCGGTGCGCTTCGCGGCGGCTGGCTCAGCACCTTGATCACCGACCTGAAAACCGGGCAGCGCATGCTGGCCGAACCCTGAGATCTACAACCGCCGCTGCGCGCGGCGGCAACCCGACACCAAGGAGAGACGCCATGGATCTGTTCGCGTTGAAGGGCGAGGTTGCCCTCGTCACCGGCGCCGGCAGTGGCATCGGCCAGCGCCTGGCTGTTGGCCTGGCCGAGGCGGGTGCCGACGTTGCCTGCTTCGATCTGCCGCAGCAGGCCGCCGGTTTGGAACAGACCGCCGCGCGCATTCGCGAGCAGGGCCGGCGAGCGCTGGTGCATGCAGGCGACGTGACGAACGCGGGCGATCTGTCCGAGGCGGTTTCGGCCGTCGAGTCGCAGCTCGGTGCGTTGACCATCGGCCTGAACTGCGCCGGCATCGCCAATGCCGCGCCGGCCGAGGACATGCCCTACGAGCAATGGCGCCGCGTGCACGCGATCAACGTGGACGGCGTGTTCCTCAGCTGCCAGGCGCAGGCGCGCGTGATGCTGCCGCGCCGCAAGGGGGCGATCGTCAACATCGCGTCGATGTCCGGCTCGATCGTCAACCGCGGACTGCTGCAGGCCCACTACAACAGCTCCAAGGCCGCGGTGATGCACATGAGCAAGAGCCTCGCGATGGAGTGGGCCGATCGTGGCGTGCGGGTCAACAGCATCAGCCCCGGCTACACCGCCACCCCGATGAACCTGCGCCCGGAAGTCGCCGAGCAGGTGAAGATCTTCGAGCGCGACACGCCGCTCGGCCGCATGGCCTCGGTCGACGAGATGGTCGGCCCGGCGGTGTTCCTGGTCAGCCGGGCCGCATCGTTCTGCACCGGCGTCGATCTGCTCGTCGACGGCGGCTTCGTGTGCTGGTGACGCCGCGGGGCGACCGCGGCGGATTCATCTCAGGACGCCGCCTGCGGCGGATTCATCTCACGAGGCCGCCTGCGGCGGATTCATCTCACGACGCCGCCTGCGGCGGCACGAAGACTTCGGCCTCGAGGCCGTAAGCGCCCATGCTCGGAAAGCGACGCGGATTGCCGAGCACCTTCATGCGTGCAATGCCGAGGTCGCGCAGGATCTGCGCTCCGACGCCATAGGTGCGCAGTTCCACCTCGGGTGAGCCGGACGCGCTGCGCGGCTTGTCGTTCGATGTCACGAGAGCCGCCAGCAGATCGGCGGACGACTCCCCGGCGTTGAGCAGCAGCGCGGCCCCGCGTCCTTCCGCCTGGATCGCGCGCAGGGCCAGCGGCAGCGGCCACGAGTGCTGGCCAGAGCCGGCGTCCAGCAGGTCCAGCACCGAGAGCGGCTCGTGCACACGCACCGGAACCAGATCGGTCTCGGACCATTCGCCCAGCGTGAGGGCCAGGTGCACGCCCCCGAAGTGGTCGCGGTACGTGCGCACCTGGAAGTGTCCGTAGGGCGTCGTCATGGGCCGCTCGCCGGCCAGCTCGACCATGTGTTCGTGGCGGCTGCGGTGGCGGATCAGGTCGGCGATCGTGCCGAGCTTGATACCGTGCTCTGCGGCGAAGGTGATCAGGTCGGGCAGGCGGGCCATCGTGCCGTCGTCGTTCATCACCTCGCAGATCACCGCGGCGGGCTGGCACCCGGCGAGCCGGGCGAGGTCGCAGCCGGCTTCGGTGTGGCCGGCCCGCATCAGCACGCCGCCCTCGGCGGCGCGCAGCGGGAACACGTGCCCAGGCTGCACCAGCGACGCCGCTGTCGCGTCCGGCGCTACCGCTGCCTGGACCGTGCGTGCGCGGTCTGCGGCGGAGATGCCGGTGTCGATGCCGCTGGCCGCCTCGATCGACACCGTGAACGCAGTGCCGTGCTTGGTGCCGTTGCGGGCCACCATGGGCTGCAGCCGCAGTCGGTCGCAGCGTTCGGCGGTCAGGGTCAGGCAGATCAGGCCGCGGCAGTATCGGGCCATGAAGTTGATCGTCTCCGGCGTGACGTGGTCCGCGGCAAGGATGACGTCGCCCTCGTTCTCGCGGCTTTCGTCATCGACGAGAAC
>Ga0207674_10006090_pt1 | contig 14256 bp, 10 predicted proteins | sample KBSCornC72_FD_184303 | JGI IMG/M metagenome (GOLD analysis project Ga0207674, IMG submission 184303) | Corn rhizosphere microbial communities from Kellogg Biological Station, Michigan, USA - KBS Corn C7-2 (SPAdes) (version 2) | ecosystem: Host-associated > Plants > Roots > Rhizosphere > Soil ... | reverse complement strand
TTTGTAGCCGTTGGATGTGAAATAGACCGTGGATCCCTGGTTTGTCTGAGACCAATGTTCGTCCACGGCTTTTGTAAATCTCGACTTGAAATCTTTGATTGCCCGCATGGCGGTTTTGCTAAGGGCTACGTCGTGCAGGGGCGAGCCGTCTGAAGATGCGGCGACCGGTGAAATAGCTTTAACCGGGTGATTGGCTGCGACGTTAGGTCCCGCCATGCTGTCCTGTGCATGGAGCTGACCGTGGATAAATGCGCCCGATAGCAGGCAGCCTACGAGAATAGCTGTTTTTTTCATTTTAATATTCTTAGGTGGTGAATAAAATTGATCGACGACTATGAGTCGCGACGGTGGCCCATGCGGGAAACAGAAATTGCTGGAATTATTTTTTTTGTTTATATTTAATGAAACTTACCGATTGGCAATACGCGGCTCCAATTCTGAAAAGGACTGGCAGATAATCGGGTTACTCCGGCAAAGAGGCGTGGATAAACGAAAAGGTGAAGAAAGCTTGTTCAACGAATATGCTTATTTCATCCGGGATGGCATCCGCAAACACCGGTTGTCGGAAGATGAGGCATTCGATGCCTATTCCGATAGTGTCCTGGCTGTGATCGAAAGCATTTCCAACGGAGCGTTCCAGGGCAACTCCTCACTCAAATCCTACCTCTACAAAATCTTTCACAACAAATGTGTTGACCTTTTCCGAAAGAATGCGACTAATAAGAACAGTGTGAACCGGGCCTTGTCGATCAACGAGGAATTATTTCGTTTGTCGGACAAATCCAGATCGATCGTACAAACGCTGATCGAACAGGCCGACTGGAAGGTGCTAAAAGAAAAGCTGGAACAATTGGGCGACGATTGCAGGAGAATGCTGCTCCTATGGTCAGACAGCTACAGCGACAAAGAGATTGCCGTTGTAATGGACTATAAGACGGCGGATGTAGTTAAGACCAGCCGTCTGCGATGTCTCGCGAAATTGCGGCAATTGTATCATGTCGTATAACTCCCAAAATGGAAAGTCTTGAATATATCGACGCGTATTTTGCCGGGGAATTTCCTCCGGAAGAAGCCGGTCGGTTTGAGAAAAAGATACAAGAGGATCCCGCATTCGCAGGGGAAGTAGCCTATTATCTCGGCGTTCTTTCCGCTGCCAGACAGGTGGATCGTACAGAGCGGAAAGAGCGATTCCGGGAGTTATACAGGGAGGGTGCAGGCACAGGCAGGACGGCGACGGTGAGGAGAATGGACACACGAAAATGGCTGGTTGTTACTGTGGCTGCGGCGGTATTGGCGATGGTTATTTTGGCCTGGCTGCTTTACCTGAGACCGGCAAACCCCGCAAGACTGGCGGAAAGGTATATCCAGCAGAACCTGGCGTTGTTGCCAGCGAAAATGGGTAGCGCGGACTCCCTGGTGACGGGCGTCAATCTGTACAATTCGGGAAAATTTGCCAAGGCCTTGCAGCAATATGAGGGGATACTGCGATCGGACTCCCTAAACCCGGTTGCTTTGAATTATGCAGGGATTGTTTCCCTCCGGATGGAGAATTACGACAAAGCTCTTGACTATTTTATAAAACTGGAACATCACACCGACCCCCGTGTAAACCCCGCCCTTTTTTACGAGGCCCTTACGCTGCTGAAACGCAATCATACCAGAGACTCCGACCATGCAAAACAATTGTTGAGACAAATTGTGGAGAATGAATGGAGCCGGCGTGCGGATGCGCAGGAATTGTTGGGCAAATTGTAATTCAATTATATCACCTGAACTGTTATGTTATGAAAAACAAGATCACCGGCAAGCTGGCTACAGCATTGTTTGTAGCCCCCATTTTCCTTTTTAGCCTTCTTATTGTCTCATGCGGCCAGGGAGATGGCCAAACTGAGGCGCCATCCGGCACTGCTTTAAAAAGTTCCAGCGGGTCGGCCGCCAAGGCTGCGCTTACCTGTACCGATGTTACCTGCCCTACAGTAACATTCGCGGTTAAGTACGATTCAACCCGAGGTCCCGGGCCGAAGCTATACGTCTTTGAAGCTACGACAGGTTCCGCTATTGCCGCCGGAACGCATCTCAGATTGGAAGTTTCTATGCCGGCGGATACAGTAAGTCATTAAAAGGAATTTGCGAAAACTAAAATACATTCTGTCCCTTTTGTCCGTGGTATTCGCATGGCTGTCTTGCCCGGCGCAGGAGATCTCCCATGAATCGATCCGGCAGGGGCTTCTAAGTATCGATACCAATCAAAGGCTTACCCAAAAGGATAAGCTCCAGTTGCTGTATGCCTGGAAGAGGCAGGCGGATGCACAACGGTTGCCGCAGGATTCTGTCTATGCACGACTCCTGCACAAGATCGGCATTTATGAATTTTATGTCACCCATCGGTATACTATCGCACTCGACCTGACGCTACAAGCCCTGCGGATCAATACCTCGGGCAAGGCGGGGGCATCGAGGACGGCGGCCGCAACAGATCTGTACAACGTGGGCATCTACTATGATAACCTGACCTTGCATAAGAAGGCATTGACCTATTATGACAGCGCCATTCTTTTTGCCAGTAACGGCCCCGATATAGATGACGTGGCAGCGAGCTCCTGGGAAAACAAAGCGTTCATCTATTTCCGAATGGGAGACTATGAGAAGGCGGTGGAAGAAGGCGAGCGGGCCAGGGTTTACGCTTTGCGACGGCGGGACACAATCGGCTACCTGTATGCGTTGATCCAACGGTCGCAGGCGCTTTGTGTTCAAGGTAAGATGTCGCTTGCCCAGGCGGATGTCCGGACGGCCATCGCCCTTGCCCGGGCGATACACGATGATTTTCTGCTGGCCGGTGCATTAAGGTGTCAGGGCATCATTTATAGCGATCTGCGCGAATACCCGAAGGCAGAGGCTTCCTTTTCCGAATGTATCGCGAGGAGGATCCGATCTAAAGATCTGCGGCAGGTAGCGGGAGATTACAATGATCTCGGCGTTTACTATCGCGATACGCTTAGGGAATTTCGTAAGGCGACAACCTGCTTTTTACTGGCGATCCAATACGCCAAAAAGGAGAGGGATTCTGTTCGAATAGCGGAAGTGTCGATCAGGCTGGGAGGGAACTATTATCTCCAGGGCAAGCTGGATAGTGCTGTTCTCTGTTATTCGAAGGCAATGAATTTGCTGAAGATCGGCAGAGGCGCGGATTTTACCTGCAACCCAACAGCCAGTGATCTAAAAGCAATGGGAAATAAGGAAATGATCCAGGGGCTGTTCAGTTCCAAAACAGAGCTGCTGCTGCGGATGTACCGGCAGACGGGCGATCCCAGATGGCTCAGCGCTTGTTTACAGACCGCTTTGTTGACGGATAGTTTGATCAGGGACATCCGGCATGAACAAATGGAGGAACAAAGCAAGCTCTACTGGCGGGACAAAACGCGAGGATTTTTCGCGAATGCGCTGGAAGCCTGCTATCTGGCCCATGATGACGGGCTGGCTTTTTATTTTATGGAGGAGAGCCGGAGCGTATTGCTACAGGATAAATTGAACGAGTTAGGCGCCAAAGCATATCTTCCTCCTGAGGAAGCTGCAAAAGGGGAGCGGCTCCGGATCAATATCGTCGGACTTTCCCAGAAACTAAGCGCTTTGCCCGATACATCACGGGAGAGCGCGGCCATCCTGCAGGAGTTATTGGCGGAGAAGGAATCGCTGGAGCAATATATCCGGGATTTAGAGAGAAATTATCCGGCTTATTACCAGTATAAATATGCCGATGAGGTGCAAACAGTGTCTTCGCTGCAAGCGTTCCTGAAAAAGGGCCGGCAGAGTTTTGTCGAATATTTTATTCGGGATACGTTGTGCTTTGCGCTATGCGTCCAGCCGGGCAGCACAAGGTACCTGCGGATCGTGGATAACCAACCGGGGGTCGAGGACCGGCTTGAACGGTTTGTGCGATTTTGTTCGGATGAAAATGCTTTGAACAGGAGTTTCCCTGCGTTTTTAGCCAGCGCCAACGAACTTTATCATTTGTTGCTGGAGCCGTTTCACCTGGCTGGTGGAAGGGTTATCATCTGCCAGGACAATGATCTTGCACCTTTTGAGGCGTTGAGCTCGTCGCCAGCAAAGACAGACTTTCTTATCGGGAATTTTTCCTTTAGTTATGTATACTCGGCGCGCTATCTTATGAATCAGCGTGAGCAGGGGGCGGGAAAGGGCGATTTTTTGGGGATCGCGCCGGTGAATTTTGCTGCGTATAACGGTCTGGCGGATTTGAAGCTGTCCGAAGCGGCCTTGCGGAATTGTTCGGCGCCGTACGGGCGAGTAAGGTTGTTGTTGCATGGAGAGGCCAGCCGGCAAAATTTTATCCGGCAGGTATGCGACTATAATACGGCGACCATTCTCACGCATGCGAGGGCCGACAGCGCCGAGGCGGAGCCGGTGCTTTTTATGAATGACAGTGTCATTCACCTGTCTGAGCTGCAGTTGCTGGGTAAGCCCGCCGCCCGGCTCATCGTTCTTAGCGCCTGCCAAACCAATGCGGGGAAATACCGTAGCGGAGAAGGTATTTTCAGCCTGGCCCGTGGCTTCTCAGCTGTTGGGATCCCTGCGGTGGCCGCGACACAGTGGATGGCCGATGAAGCGGCTATTTATAGCATATCAGAGAAATTTTCCCAATACATTTTTCAGGGGATGACCAAGGATGAGGCTTTGCGGAAGGCGAAGCTGTTTTACATGTTCGAGGACAAGAGAGGCAGCGTGTTGCCCTGCTATTGGGCGGATATGGTTCTGATCGGCAATACGGAGCCCGTGACCTTTTCCGGAGGTTTATGGAACTGGTGGGATGTGGTGGTTTCAGTCCTGGTTGTTCTTTTGGGTGTTTTGGTTTTTAAAGTACGTATCTTAGACAGATGAGACGCCTATTCCTTTTGCTGGTCCCATTGGCGCTTTCTCTCGGAGCCTGCCATTCCCCTGGTCATTCTGATAAAAAAGACTCCAGTTCAATTTCCGCCGGCCGTTCGCGGAACTCGGCGACCCTCCGCGATTCCTCCGTGAATGCCGGTGATTCCGTCACCTTGATCAGGTTGAAGGCAAAGTTTGAAGATGCACCTATTCCTTTCTCAGGTCTTTGGGTCAGCGAGGACTATGTCAATGGTGTACGGCAGGGAAAGCCGTTACGCGAATCGCAGGGTAGTGAGACACGCTGTATAGTCATCCCTGCGCGTACTTTGCAAGAGACAATATGGATCTATGGTTTCCACGAGGGAGGATCGGGTATAGTGTTTGTAAAAAAAGGCGCTGATTATTTTACTTACTCTCTTTATGACGGACATCCCGTTGATACTTTGCAAGTTTTGGGGAGCGACAGGTTGAGGATCGGACGAAGCAACTTTATTCGTGTGGGTGAACGAGACAGCACTCAATATGACATAGGGGTCCTGGAACAATTGTTATTTGCGGGGCGGTATCTACGGTCGAATGCTGGAGATACAGCGGTTTTTACAAAGAGTGGAAAGATCGAAGGGCTCGATAGCCTTGGCTGGTATGAACCCATGATCGACTATGTAGGCGATCCTACCAGCGTCGATCATATCAGATTAGGTAGAGACAAGGAGCATCTGAATGACTATGCGTTTCGCTTTGCCGGAGACTCGTTGATGATCTATTCCATTCACTGTCTGCAGCAGGCAGACGGTGACTGCGTTTCCGACACCTTGGGGGCTCGGATGTATATACTAAAGAAATTTTGAAACAGGCACGCATCGATAGCCATTTGCCTGCAACCACCCGAGCAGCTGGCCCAGCTGATTGTAGAGTTTATCTTTTCTCCGCGGATCGGTCCCCGCATGTATAAGTATAATAGCGCCATTGAGGCCGCCGGTACGAGTGGATTGGTATTGTTTGAGAGATTGCAGAATGGCATCACTGCTGAGATAGCTCCTGCCCATTTCCGGGTATGTATAGTCCGCATTCGTCCGAATCCCGGGCGTGAAATTGATCAGCTGCCAGCCGATGGCGCGACTCCTGGCGGCAACCGTATCATTCCACCACTCATAAGGCGGTATAAAATAATGCGGACCGGCAGTGTCAATACCAAGGGCATGAATGGCCGCGAGGTTGTTCCCAAGATCAATACGAAAGCTGTCGGCAGTAACGAGAGTGCTGTCGCGACGGGTCCAGTCGGCGTAAAGCAGATGGGCGTTGGAGTGGGGACCTAAATAATTACCTTGTCGGTACAGCTGCCTGATAAAGGGCTGGAAGGCGGGATTGCGATAGAAGCGGCCGGTGAAGAAAAACGAGCCCGTCACATGGTGCCGGCTCAGGGCCTTTGTGATCGCGGGCAGGCCATCCCCGAATTCATCACCCGTGAAGACGAGCGCAACTGTCTTGCGGCTGGAGTCGCCTCTGACGATGGCGCCATGAGAAATGGTCCAATGTTTCAGGTTTGATGTCTGATCCTGCTGGGCGGCCTGATCCTGTTGCGCGGCGAGCAGATATACCAGCGATGCCGTGCCATCCATGGTAGGCTCATTCGTGCTGTAATCCCCATAATCATCATGATAGACGGCGAGGCCGCTCTGAAATTCCTTATAGGTATCCTCATGAGTGAGCCGAATGCCAATGAGATGATCAAAGATGGTGGTATACACCGGTCCGTCGACCAAGCCCCCATCGATGGGGTAATTCTTCAGATGTGTAAAAGCCGAATGGGGGTCGGACGGCGTGTCGCCATCGGCGGGCAACCCATAGACCATGCTGGTGCCCCAGAGATTGCAACCGAAAAGCCAGTCGAAACAGGCCTGTTCCAGTGGCTGATACGTCTTATCCCCCGTGAGCCGGCGGTACCAGTAGCATTGGATCGCAAAGCTGGCCGTCAGGTTGTTGCTGCACCAAATAAAGGGGATATAGCGATAGAAGGCATTGCCCTTAGCTTTTTGCCATACACGATCGATGCCTTCCCGGTACCAGGTAATAAGGGAGTCCCGGCGGCTGCCGGTCAGGATCTTTGCCAGCTCGTAATGACCAAGGTTGATGAATGGGTACCATTGATAATGCCGCGCAGTGTCCATGCCGAGCCAGGGAGTGATCTTCTCCTGTTGAGCATATTGCCAGGCTTTGCCGGGCTGGGCAAGAGCGGCGGTGGCAAGCTCCATATCATCCGTCCAATTGTCTTCGGCGTAGATATAAGGTGAGAGCACAGAAGCCGTTTGACAGACACCGGGTTTGTCGAGACCGAGCTGCAGCGCCGTGGATGCTTTTTGACCGAGGGTCCTTGCATAGGTGCTGTCAATGGGCGCCAGCAGCCGGCTACCCAAAGCAAACGCGGCAGCAAATTTGCCGGCTGTGGAGGCGACACCGGTGGACTGGTTGAGGAACTTGCCCCGCACCTGCGGGCGACCGGTACAAAAATAGACCGGACGTTCGAGGCCTCTCCCATAGTAATTGGTATCTTCTTTTGGAATACGCATACCACGATGATCGCGGTCGTCGCCCAGCTGGTTGAAGAGCCAGTCGGGACGAGGATGCATTTTCAGCAGCCAGTCCATACCCCATTTTGCTTCGTCCAGGACATCGGGAATGCGGTTGGCGCCATCGAGACCATTGGCTTGCTGTCTGTCGCCAAAGACGCCGGGAAAGTCACGCCAGGCCGCGAGGAGGTGGTAAACGGCATTGGCGCTGGTGGTGGAATATTGCAGATAGTCGCTGGCGTCATGCCAGCCACCGACGACATCGATATGGGTGCTGTCGGGCACAGGCGCATAGAGGGTATAGCCATCGTGCGTATGACAGGAGTCCTTTAAGAAAGGGTTGAAGCCGCTGCGTTGCTGGCGGAGATAACGCAGGCAGAAATCCGCCCCGCCGTCATAGACCTGACTGCCGATGGTGAAGACGGGGGAAGTGACAGCGCCGGCTTTTATATAATACCGGCCCGGCTTTTTGAACGTGGAGAAGTCCAGGCGACGGGTGTCGGTAAAGGGGCCATAGCTACCGAAGGAGCGGCCAGTGGATGCGCTAAAGACGGAGTGATGCGAGGTCGCGTCTACGAGTTCGAAGGTCGTTTCATGGAGGATGGTCTTTGCGGCGAGTACAGCGGTTTTAAGACCTTCAGGGGTATAGCCCAGCTGGTTTATACGGATCCAGGCGGCGGACTGCTGGCCATAGGAATAGCTGAGTGTCATGCAGAGCAGGATGGTAATGATATATCTTATGTCAAGACACTTGGACCTCATTTGCATGTAGAAATTTTACAGGATAATCTGATTTATTTCGTTTTTTCTTGGTTAAACCTATGCAAATTTGCCTGCTCTATGCAAAATTTTAACACGTTAATCTGAATCCTTTCGGTTTTCCCGTTAAAATATCGCAGGCACAGCCTAATAAGGTCCAACCTATTCTCAAATAATTTTAAGACTTTTTGATGTATATTAAATCACATGCATACTCCTTGCAAGCCTCTGACTATACAACACGGGGGCGCCGTCGCGACTAAGGGTAGAGACACAGATTGGCTACAAGAGCATGAACTTGCCAGCACCCGACTATTCATTTCTTGTAAAGGCTTCTAGCTGCTGAATGATATAATAAGTAGCCGGCGGTGAGCCGTAGCTAACATGTGCATCTATCCATTCAAAAAAATAAGGATTGGCCTGCAATTCTATGAATTTATTTTGTAAATACTTTTTTACGCCCTGCGGGGCATGTTTTAGCCGGTCCCAGATGGTGCGGCTATATTCCATTACATAAACAATGTCCTCAAAATCTGAGCTGGTTCGGCCGTCGTTTTTCCCCCTGTCTGTAAAGGCATCCAGTTTAGAGGCTATAAAATAAGGAAGGCTGAAGATACGAATGGAATGTTGATGGTCTACGTCGACTAATGTAATAATTAAATGCGCAATTTGCAAATTGCGCATTGCGAATAAGAGTGGGACCCTTGGGACAAACTGCTTATTCACGACGACCTCCGTCTGATCAGTTCCACGGCAGTGACGATGGTAGGATAGCTGGCGACCCCGGCAGCACCCTGGCTGTGATACTCTTTCAATATTTTGATCAGCTCCGCAACGATGGTTTTCCCGGTGCTTGCCGGAAACTGCTCTATCGTTGTCATTGCAGGACTTACAATGGCGGAGCGCGGGTCATTCGAATAGCCGACGATCTTCAGATCCCCGGGCACGGACAGCCCCCTCTCACCGGCAAAGTGGATTGCTTCCAGCGCACTGACATCATTGGCGGCAAAGACGGCATCCGGATAAGGCCCACGGGCGAATAGCCTCTTCATCGCCTTTCTGGCATTCCCGGCTGTCAGCTCATGATAAAAAATCCTGTTTCGGGCAACAGGAAGATCATACTCTTCCAGCGCCTGTCGATAGCCGGCGAACCTTTCGCGATAGATACTGCAGGTCGGGGGGCCCGATATATAGGCGATACGCCGGCAGCCCTGCTCCAGCAGGTGCTTCGTGGCCAGGTAGCCTCCGCGGAAATCGTCGCCCTTTACGATAACGGCCGGATACGACGTTACGGGCACACGATCATAAAAGATCACTGGAATATTATTCCCCGTAAGCACATCGAAATGACTGAAGTCCGTCGTAAACAAGGTGCAGGAGACGATGACGGCGGCTACCCTGGAGGCATGCAATGCGCGGGTAAGCTCTTTCTCCACCTCCAGCGAGTCGTTGGACTGACAGATGATGAGATGATATCCATGGGCATGCAATTCATTTTGAATGGTGGTGATCACTTCCGCATGGTAGAACATGGAAATGCGCGGGACGATCAAACCCACGGTATTTGTTTTATTGCTTCTAAGACCCGAAGCCATGGCATTGCGCCTGTATCCCACTTTTTCCACCATTGCCATGACCTTGCTCCTTGTCTCCTTATGTACATGCGGATGATTGTTCAGGACACGGGAGATCGTTGCCGGGGACAGTTTCAGTCTCCTGGCCAGGTCATGGATGGAGTGTTCGATGGGGGCTTTCTTTTTCATCCCAGTAAATTACTGTCAATCCTGCTTCCAGGTTGCCAGGGGCCCGATGTTTTTTGTGGCGGTGGCAGCGGCTTCTTCCGGGATCAATGATACGGTAACGGCAGCGCTCGATCCTGCGGGCAGGGTAAATTCAAAACCTGTCCGGATAGTGCCCGGGTTGGGGGCGTCATAACTATTAGGGGGTGGATCGGTAGGCCATGTTTTCATGGTGATATCGGGAGGGCCATCCACGCGCAGAAGCAGCTTTTTGCCATCTTTTGTCAGCTCGGCCGAATGCGGTCCTGTTATTTTTACCTGGGCGGGCGTCAGCAAGGTCCATCTCACCACCGCCGGCGTATCGGCCGCCGTAATCTCATCCCGAACCACCACCCATCGCCCGTCGACGATGGCGATGCCCCGCCGAGCGGATGATAATCCTTTATATACTTCAGTAAGGTCGGCCTGGGCGCTCATGAATTCAGGGGATGAGGAATGTGCAGTGATAGGAGCATATCCTTTCACCCATTGATGCTGATCATTGATGGTAAGCGTATTATGTGCCTGATTGACATATCTGAAGATGGTCCAGCGCTGCGCGTCCTGACTCCGTCCAAAGATCTGCATGCCTTTTGATTCCAGCGACTCGTAATTCTGCGCGCCAAGGTCCATCGCCCATCGCACCCCGTCAGCATCCATTACAAACGAGCCGATGTCCATATGTGCATGGTTGACATTTCCCGCGCCGCCTTTCATCCCTATATAAATAGCCGATGAGTCCGTCCAGGAAGTACGCATCAATGCCACTGGGTTCTTGCCCCTGCCCACCCATACGGTGGCCTTGGGAGGATGTACGTTTTCGATGTGGATTCCTTTGCCCCAGATCATCATGGCGGGCAGAAGACGGTCGCGGACATGCCGGCGGGCATCCTCATTCAGCAGACGGCTGCGCTCCACCCACAACAGCGAAGGGTCTTCATTCTTTTGCGCAAACCAGAACATGGCGGGCTGGATACCGCCGCCCTCGCCCACATCCGAAAAATTGAACGGCTTGCCCGTGGGGCCGGTCATATTCTCGAGGAATCCCGCGGTCTTTAGAAATCCCGGCATCTCACTGAGCCCAAAATCCTTTCCAAATGCCTTCTCCAGGGCGCTGATCAGCAATACATTGAAGCTGGTGCCATAGCCCCAGTAACCATAGCCCTCGGGATAGTTGCCGTCAGGCCCCATGTCCTTCATTGCAAATACGACGTCTTCAATGGCCCGGTTGATGATCTGTCTGGCCAGCGCCGGACTGTCCTCATAGATGGCCAGCGCTCCATAGGTCATGCCGGCATTGCATACGGGGTTCCAGTTATGCTCCACCGTCAGCCAGCCGCTGTATTTCGGGTCCAGCGATGGTTCAAGACCTTTCTTTAAGATAGCTTCCTTCACCGCCGTACGTGTCTCTTTCGAAAGACCGTCATACAGCCAGTCATAGCCTATGGACATGGCGGTCGTCATTTCGGCCACATCCAGGAAATGCGATGGATTCCAGTCGCTGAACGCAGCTATGGCCTTCATTTCCTTTTCCGCGCGCAGCAGATATTTACGATCGTGCGTGGTACGGTAGGCATAAGAGAGAAAGAACAGTCTTCGGAGCGCCTCTCTCGACTTGTCCAGAAGACGGCGGCCGATCTTGATCCTTTCCACAGGCGGCAGCGTTATCATCTTGTCGGACTCGTCAAGGATGGCCTGCTGCATCTTTATCCAGATCTTATCACCGCCGATGGTCTTTTTTACAGCATTCTCTTCGCCTTGCAGCAGCAGGATCCGCGGATGGCCCGGAGGAGTAAGAGACGCGAGATGATCAGTCTGCGCCTGTAGCGCGCCGCCGATGGCAAGCAATACCGTCGCTAAAATGATGTTTTGCAATTTCATGGTGCAGTTATTTTATCGGAGCTTATCTTTTGCTGGGCTGGAAGGTTGCCGTTCCCTTCATATTTGTTGCCAACCACCGGGCTGTTGGATGCGCCGTACATTTCCACCCCATAGCCATTATTGTACTGGATACGATTGTTGGTGATCTTGATATGATCATTGCCTTTGAACAGGTGTTCAGCCATCACGCCTGCCCTGTCATTGGCTTCTATCAGACAGCCTTGAAGGGTTATATCCCTGCTTTCGGACAACAGGACACCATAAGAGCCGTTACGGGCGATCTCGCAGCCGGTGATGGATATGTTGTTGCAATGGTCCAACGCCGCTCCGCAGCCGAAGGGAGAGGTCGCCAGCCTGCTGCCGGTGATATGCACGTCCGAGCAATATTCCAACAGCAAATTATGTATCAGCCCCGGACCTGGAGGAACGCTGGCGCCATTCTCGCTGAGGTCGCAGCTGGTGATGGTGATATTTTCCGCGCCGCTGACAGATATCCCGGAATACGTGCAATTCCGGATGGTGAGATCGATGAAATTAATATGGTTCAGCTGTTTCTCTCTATCCCCGCGAAATAAAATACCGCCACGGTTGTATCCGCCTTTGAACGAGCGGGATGAATTCGGGTCGGAAGGGATCTCTGTTTTGTTGCTGCCTTCGATGACCAGGTTACGGATGGTGACGTCATGCAGGCTGATGTCTGCGTTAACCATGGTCTCCCGCTGACCCGAAGCAGGGTCGAGAAAAAGGATAGTAGCATCGCCTTCGCCCGTGATCGTGATGCCGGAAGGTATCTTCAACGTAGCAGGGATGGTATGAATGCCCGCCCGCAGGACCACCCATTTGCTGCCGCCGGATGTTGCCGCTGCATCCAGCGCCTGCTGAACAGACTGTCCTGGAGTTACCACCTGCGCGTCGGTGGGAATGGATGGACGAGCGGAAGTATTGCCTGCGCCGGCGATGTAAGCGATGGTGCCTGGTTTGAGGGAAACTGCGTTTGGCGGCAGTTTGGCAAAAGAAGCTCGCATCGAGGTAAGGATGCTGCGGGATGCCCTGGGGCGGATGGAGTCGGCCGCGCGTTTTGTATAAGGCATGTCCACACCCTGTGCGGTATAATGCCTGTAAACATACTCATAGTCATCCCGGAGCACTTTAGCCCGTTGTGAAATGGTGCAATAGCAATAAGGCGTCTCGCCAAGCAGGAACCGGGCTGTATATTCAAATCCCAATGCAATGCGGTTGTTCGCCATGGAAAAAAGATCCACACCCTGTGTATAGGCCACCTGTGCGGCCCCCGCAAATTCACCGATACCCAGCTGTACATGTCCCTGATCCCGGGGGCTCTCCTGGCATTCTCCGTTGGGATAGATGTATTTGAAGATGCTTCCATTCACCGGTGCATGTTTGAAATGGTCGACGGCATTGTTGAACAGGGGCCGGTTGTCCGTAAACACTGCTATAGCCATCAGGGAATGAATGATCGCCCCGTCCCAGTTGCCGTTGGCTTGTGGGTAATAAGGCCGCATCAGCGGATAATACACTGTCAACAGCATGTGTGTGAAGGCGGCGATGTCCTTTTGCCGCCATCCCGCGTTGGTATATCGCAGTATCTCTGCCGCGTTGCAAAGGAGGTGGCCCGTCCATGCCGCCAGCAGCTTGGCATCGTTGTAATCGAAGTCCCACAGTGTGGCGGACCAAGCATTGAGGATGTCGATGGCTTTTTGCGCGTACTTTTTGTCGCGGGTAATATACCAGACCAGCGCATCATTATACGCCATGTTAGCGGATTTGGACAGGTCATCGCCGCCGATGTTGGGCCGGCCGTAGGGCCCCCGCAGCACGTGGGTATGCGCTTTTGCAACGAAGGTGGTATCCGCTGCGGCTTTTAGTCTGCCGAAAGCGTCTTTCCATGGTTGCTGACCGTCGAGGACCATTTTTCTCATGTAGTCGAGGTCGGCCGATGTCTGGTTGACGCCCGGATGTACAAAGGCCTGTGCTTTCAGAGTCAGCGGGCTACAGAAGCCCATTCCTGCCAATGCCAGCAGGGTCAGAAAGGAGTAATATCTTTTCATGCGTCGAAAAGCAGAATTATTTTGCATTATTTATCGTGTACCGCTTCATGCTGAGGGTCGCCGTATTTGTCGCCACCTTATTGACGAATACATAAGCCCTGTACTTCCCATCTGCCGTCTCTACCCATACACCCGCGTCCTGTTTGAGGTTGATGGCGTAGTTGGGGTCACCCGTCAGGTCGATCTTCTCGAAGTCTATATCGTCTATGAACGTGTCGCCGTATTGCTCATCGGGCGCGAGGTTGTGATCACGCAGGTTGAACACCTTCAACAATTTGGCGTTTCTGTTGACACCCGAAGGAAGGATTACGCCGGGCAGAT
>Ga0207674_10006089_pt1 | contig 14256 bp, 11 predicted proteins | sample KBSCornC72_FD_184303 | JGI IMG/M metagenome (GOLD analysis project Ga0207674, IMG submission 184303) | Corn rhizosphere microbial communities from Kellogg Biological Station, Michigan, USA - KBS Corn C7-2 (SPAdes) (version 2) | ecosystem: Host-associated > Plants > Roots > Rhizosphere > Soil ... | reverse complement strand
GTAGTCACTCTGCTCTACTCATAGGCCGCGTGTCGCCACGAGCGGAATGATCTCGTCCGGGGGAAAGCTGGGGAGTTGTCGGGTCAGGCGGGTCCAACCATGGGGTGTGTCGCGGCGGGCGTCAAGGAATCGCCTTCGACGTGACCAGCATGTGCCCTATCCTGCTCGGTTGGGATTCGCCAATTAGCATGTGGGGTGCCTAACACAGTTGCGCGCCTCCGCTCCATGTCGTTCCTTATGCCCCGTACCCTCACACCACGACGATGACGCCCCGACCTCACGCAGGTTCCATCCGTCACGGTCGCGTACGATGGCTCGTGCGCGCAATCGCGCTCACCTTCGCTTTTCGCGGAGGCGTGGCTGCCGCCCAGTCCGACGCGCGCGCGAACGGCTCGCGACCCGCGGCGCCGGGGGCGGATGGTGGCCTCGCGGCCGATATCGGCTTTGCCGTCCTCCCGCTGCCCGAGCAGATGCGTGCAGGCGCAACGGTGATGCGCCTCGATTCCACGCAACGCCCGGTCGTGGTCCGACAGGGCACGAACGGTATGGTGTGCATGCGCTTCGTACCCGGGGACGACGCATGGGATGCGCGCTGCTACGACATAACGATGTTTCAGGCAATCATGCACGTTGGCGAGCTGCAACGGCTGGGCCTCACGCGCGACTCGTTGAGGGCGCGCATCAACGCCGAGGTGCGCGCGGGGACGTTGACGTTCCCCAACCATCCGACTGCGGGCTACCGCGTGCTTGGCGGGCCACCCGCGTACAATCCAATGACCGGGGCGGTCGCGGCGTACATGGAGAGCTGGCAGTTGCTCCACGTTCCGTTCGCGACGGCGAAAGACCTGGGATTGCCGAACGAGTCAACCGTGTCCGACGCTCAGAAAGCGCAGATGCCATACGTGATGCTCTCGGGCAGTTGGGCCGCGCACGTGATGATCGAGCATCCCAAGGCGTCCACATCGAAGCGGTGACGAGCGCGCGGATCTCGGGGGGTGTGAGTGGTGCGTACCGCGCGTGCGCGTGCAAAGCGCGTCTCAGCCTGTTAGGCAAAGGGCCCTCACTTAGCGGCAAGGCCGGCGGCGCATTAGCCCGCACCTCGCAGCGGAGTTGCATACTGCGCGTGCGCGCGCGCAAGTCGCTCCCCCGGGCCACCTAACGCGAGCGTCCGGCCCGGCTTATACGCCCTCGCCGATTCGGCGCCGCCAAGGAGCGTGCTCGAGAGAGTGCCGTTAGGCCATCCGTCGACGGGGCGGTACACGCACCTGTGGCTCCGCCGCTTCCAGGTGCGCGAGCAGCCGCTTGACCTGGCCTGCGCTCCACTCGCCGCCGCGGGGCGCCGGGATGCTCTGGTCGTTGAGACCCCGCGCCAGCTCACCAAGCGAGACGGCGCCTTCGCGACGGAGCTCGGCGACGATCGGGCCGAGATCCGCGGCGCGCTGTCGTGCCGCCTCACGCCGAACCACCGCGCTCGCAGCAGTCCCTTTCTGTCTTGCTTTTCGATCAAGGTGCCTCGGGTTGCCGAGCTTTACCCCACGGCGCTTCGCCGCAGCGAGCGCCGCCTTCGTCCGCTCCGAAATCAGCCGGCGCTCGTGCTGTGCGAGCACGGCGAGGAGGTCCACGGTCAGCTCATTCGCCTCGGGCAGCTCGGCGATAGTGAAACGAACGCCGTTGGACTTGCCTTCGCTTTTTCGGCCCCTTTGGCGGGCGTGGGCCAGCAAATAAGCCAGAATCGCGTCACCGAGTCATTCGCAGACGCTGCCCTCCGTTAACCACCGCTTCCGCAGTGTCTTGATCGGCGTGCATGTAGCACGTCATCACCTGAAATCGCACGCAACATGACCGCGAGTGGTGAGTCTATTTCCGCTCCCAGAGCCAGAAAGCCGCTGTCGCGCAGCGCCGCCTACACCGTGCTGGCCGCCCTCGTCCTGATCTGGGGCGTCAACTGGCCGATCATGAAACTTGTGGTTGGGGCGATGCCGCCGCTCTGGTTCGTTGTGACGCGCCTGAGCGTCGGCGCCATCTGCCTGTTCGCGTTTCTGATCGCGACGGGGCGGCTCGCCTTGCCGACGCGCGCGGATTGGCCGGTGGTGGTCTCGGTCTCGGTGTTCCAGATGTGGCTGTTCATGGGGCTGACCACCATCGGACTGCAGTTCATTCCCGCTGGCCGCTCGGCGATCATCTCTTATTCGTCGCCGCTGTGGGTGCTCCCCGCCGCGGTGCTGCTATTCGGCGAGCGGCTGACGCGATGGAAGGTTCTCGGGATGGTGCTGGGCCTCGGCGGCCTGATCGTGCTGCTCAATCCGGCGAGCATCGACTGGTCCGACAGGAATGTGCTGCTTGGCAATTTCCTGCTGCTGCTCAGCGCCGGGATGTGGGCGGTAGCGATCCTGCACACGCGGCGGCATCGCTGGCATCTGTCGCCGTTGCAACTCGCGCCATTCCAAATGGCGCTGCTGATCGTCCCCGCGTGCTTCGCTGCGTGGGCCATCGAAGGCCCGTTCCGCGCCGAATGGTCGCCGCAATTGATCGCCATGCTCGCGTACAATGGACCGCTCGCCACCGCGTTCGCGTTCTGGGCTTCGGTGAGCATTCAGCGTGCGCTGCCGTCCACTACTGTGTCCCTGTCTTATCTCGCGGTGCCGGCTTGCGGGTTGATCGCGTCGACCCTGTGGCTTGGCGAAGCGTTGCCGTCCAGCCTCATCGTCGGCGGTGTTTTGATACTGTTCGGCGTGGCGGCGATCGCAATCGGCGATACGAGACGCCGCTGAGCGCACAAGGCAGCGAAGGGGACACGGGCCATGCTACCGATCGTACGCTCGCCGTGCGTCGCCGACGCTCGTATCCGGCGCACCTGCGCGCCGCATCCGCTATCCCGTTAGGCGGTCATCAGCTCACGGCGGAACCCCACGGGCCCAGGAGGGGCAACTTGAAGCGCGATGTGAGCTTAGGCTCGCATCGCGTTTCGCTTTTTGTCTAGCGCTGTGTCAGTGACTCTGTCAGTTACTGACCGTGGGCCTAGCAACCGCTCGCGCGGGTCGGGTGGTTTTGCAAGGTCGACCACAGCGCGCATCGTCTCGGCGTCGGGCTGCTGATAAACGTGATCATCGTCTGCACGTCGCTCCACCCACCGGCCCGTAGCGACATCCTTACAACGGAAAATGCCGCCGGTCCGTCGCCCACTTTCGCCGGAATCGATGCCAAAGAGTTCCGGCCGGCTTTTGGCAGAGTTCCTATTTCGAACGCGCGTTTTAGCCAATAGCCGGCGAGGTGTGAGGTAATTGGCCGCGACGGATTTTTTCGACTAGGGAAAGCAGCCCTGCACCAATGGCCGGCTTTTTCTTTTGCGCGGGGAGCAACGCATCCGTCGCGAGCGCCGGCATCGGCGTCACCCACGTCCTAGGCCGCTTATCCAATTCCTCGGCTCCGCTGCGTACGATGTGAGCCTTTTCAGCTACAGCGGAGTCGGTCGGGGTTGACGCAGAAGCGCGACGCTCACACAGAGAATCCAGCAACCTAGAAGACCGCCGAGGATCGGGAGGTGCCATCCGTTGACACTAAAGAACTGTGCTGGGTTCGTGCCGGAGAAGAACGTGCCGACAAACGCGAGTTGCACTGCTGCGAGCACAAAGGCCGCTCGTCCCACCCACGCTGGGACGACACGAGCGCGCACGATGGCCGCTCCAGCTGCGCCGAGAAACGCTGCAGTCAGAATGCGCCCCACCGGCCCGTAGATTACGAGGGCTCCCTCAGCGCCTGAACCTACCAACGTTGGGTCGAATCGATCAGTTCGACCGAGCATTCGCCCGGCCTCCTGTGCAATCGCCACGAAATTCACAGCGACCAGGACAACGCCGAAGAATCCAAGAACGGTGGCGAGTCCGTTCTCGTCCGGCGCCGCTCGACGAATCAGCGCTTGCAGGCCAGCGACGAACGACAGCAACGCAACAAGCTGGAACATGCCAACCAATGAACGGGAGAGAACATTGTCCCTCGGTGGTGGCCCGAGGTAGACGAAGTAGAGCGGAGCCACAACGAGGATAAGAGCGAATGTGGCGAGACCGGCGATGCCGGTCCATCTGCGCAGCGCTATGTCGGCCATTAGAGAATCTCCGTTCTGGGAAATGCGCTGCGCCTCGACTCGCTCCTCCAGGTGTCGATGCTGACGACCGACCTAGCTGATATCGGCGTTTTTCGCCGACTCGCAACATGTCTACATGTGCTGCGAGCCCTCGCAAGAAATACCGGCTACATAGGGGCCGCGCCGGCCGAGCATCGTTTCTGGCCGATCCCCCTGCTGACCGGATTACAAACCTAACGACGTCCTGTAGGGGCGGAAATCCGCGCGCCGTGATGTGTCCGCATTGTCGCAGCGAGATGCTATGCGTCAATGGGTGTGTCGCTCACGGACGAACGCGGATGATCGTCTTCCCCGGGCGTCGTTCGGTCGGGCTGAAGGCGGCGACGCCATCGTCGAGAGTTGCGACGGTGCCGATGTTCGTCCGCAGCCGTCCGTCCCGCACTCGCTCGACGATCGCACTCAGTTGGGCACGATCGGACTCGACAACGAAGTCGACCGCCAGGCCGTCGACGGGCCGCGCCTCGGACGGCCCGACGATGGACACCAGCGTTCCTCCGGCTCGAACCAGGCGCGCGGATCGCTTCCCGATGTCGCCGCCGACGAGATCGAACACCAAATCGACGGCGCCGACGTCTTCCAAGGCGTCGTTCTCGAGGTCGACGAACTCCTGCGCGCCGAAGCCGAGCGCCTTCTGACGGTCGGCGGCGCGTCCGGTGCCGATGACGTAGGCGCCCGCCAATCGTGCCAGTTGCGTCACCATCGACCCGACCGCGCCGGCCGCGCCGTGGGCGATGACGCTCTGCCCTGCCCGAAGCCGGCCGTGCTCGAACAGTCCCTGCCACGCCGTCAGGCCCGAGATCGGGAGGCTCGCGCCCACCGTGAAGTCGACGTCGCCCGGCAGCGGCGCGAGGTTCCGCGCCTCGACGGCCACGTACTCCGCCAGAGTACCGTCGCGATACCAGTCCGTGAGGCCGAACGCCCGCTGTCCCACTGATAGCCCCGTCGTGCCATAGCCGAGGGCGGTAACCACTCCGGCCAGCTCGTGCCCGGGAATCGACGGTGCTCGGTCACGGTCGAGGCGATCGGTCCAAGTCGAGGGCCACGCCAACTCACTCCCGACGATTCCCGACGCATAAACCTGAACGACGACGTCGTTTATCGCTGCCTTCGGCTCGGGCCGCTCCGCCAGCCTCATCCCGGTTGTTCCCGCAGCGTGGTCCGTCACAACGATCGCCTTCATCGTCCACCTCCTTGTGGCAAGTATGTCGTCATGACCGCGGCGAACGCGTCGCCCAACGTGGACGTCGCCTTTGGGTACCAAGTGGCCCGGCCGACGGGCGGGACGCCGTCGCGCTGCGTCTCGACGCCGAGATGGCGGCGCACCTCAGCTTCGTCACATCATGCGCCCGCCTAACGAGCCACGACGCGGCATCGCGTTGGCGACGCGGCCGGTCGGTGCCTAGCGCACTCCCATCACCCAGACGTCACTCTCGCTCTGGGCGAGCGTGAAGTAGAGCCGCCTCGTGTCCGCCGCAAACTCGGGGCGGCGCGTCGGGCGAAGCGGTTCATCGAACCGCACCAGCAATCGGGGCGCACCGCCATCCACGCCGAGCGCCCACAGTGCCGCCTGGCCACGAGCATCGAACGTCTTCATGTAGACTGTTCGGCCATCCGGTGACCAGCGAATAGCGACCGGCCTCGCCGAGGTCGTGTCGTTGGCGCCGTACAGGATTCGCGACGTCGCCTCGCCGTCGTCACCCGGGCCCATGATTCGCACCTGGCGCGGCGGCGCCACGTACGCCAGGTAGCGCCCGTCGCGCGACCAGCGACCACCGAAGCCGCCGCGCTTGGTGAGCTGTCGTGCGACGCCCCACGTCGAATCCGCCGCGCGCGTGAGCTCGAAAATCTGATCGACGCCGCTCACCGCGCGGTGGAACAGCACGTGACGCGTGTCCGGTGACCAGACGGGCGTGTGCTGTTCATCGCGTCCGCCGGGCTGCAGCATCCGTGGCTCCCCACCGTCCACCGGGGCGACGAACGCGCGCCGCGCGCCGTCCACGAACGCATAGAACAGAATCGACTGTCCGTCGGGTGCCCACGTTGGGCGATGATCGTCGGTCGGGCTCTCGACGATCCGTTCGACGTCGCCGCCGCCTAACGGGAGGCGGTAGATGTCCTCGCCGCCGGCGCCGTCGGAGTCGAACGCCAGCCACTTGCCGTCGGGTGAGACCTCCATCGCTTCGATGGTCTGCGAGCCGCTCGTGATCGGCGTTGCGCCGGTCGTACCAATCGCCGCCCCCGACGGGATCGGAACGGCCCACACGTTGGAGCTCTGCGTGAATACGGAGTACGCGATGGCGTTGCCGTCACGCTGGACCGACGCCGTGTGCGCATTGAGTCCCGTCGTCAGGCGGCTCGGCGAACCGATCGGCCGCCCGTTCCGATTGATCTTGATGAGGAACAGATCGCGGCTCCCGTCGCGGTCAGAGACGAACAGGAGACGATCGGCAGCAAGCCACGCGGGGCTCGTGTTCAGATTATCGCCGTCGGCAACTTCCACGGCTTGGCCGCCCCCACTCGGGACGACCCACACGCTGCTCGGCGCCAGGTTCCCAATGCTGATGAACCCCACGTCCATCTGAGACGCGGCGGCGCCGTACACGAACCCTTCGTTGCCGGACACCACCGCGATCCACCGGCCATCCGGCGACCACGCGAGCGAATGCGGCTCGGACAGCGTGCCGAGGAGCCGAACCGACCCGCCGGCGATGGACCGCGCCAGTACGGAGTCGCGACGCACCCAGGCCAGCGTTTGGCCATCCGGTGACCACTCCGGGTAGAGCGCGCGCGCCGAGGGCACGGGCAGCGCCGCCACCACCGGCCGGGCTGCGCCGCCTAACGCCGGCACCATCCAGATCCCGCCACCCGCCTGGAAGAGGAGGCGCGAGCCGTCGGGCGACCAGCGGGGTCGCCGGTGGTCGCCCGGGACCTCCGCCGACACGCGCACCGCCCGGCCGCCGTCGAGCCGGCGAACGTAGATGCGCATGGCGCCTTCGGGGCCTGCCGCGTACGCGAGCGTACGACCGTCTGGGGCGAGCACCGGGTCGACCTCGAGGCCGGCGTCGAGCGTGATCTTGCGCGTCGCGCCTAACGCCGGCAGGTCGGAGGCGGGCCGCGCGCGGGCCATGAGCGACGCCCCCAGCACGCCGGACGCGAGCACTGCGGCAATCATCCAGCGTGGCTTCACGCCGCCGCCCGCGACCGCGGCGCCGGGCTTCGACACGATGGCCGCACGTTCCAGCGGCTCGGCGCCCGACGGTTGAACGTTAGGCGGCGCGGCCGCGATGCTCGGCTGCGGCGGCTCTGCAAGGTCCGCGAGAGCGGCCGCCGGCGCGTCGGGAGGGGTGAGGCGGACAGCGACCGGCTCGAGCACCGCCACGCTGGCCTCTGGGCGCTCCGTCGGAGCAGTCGGCGATGCCACGTTGGGCGAGCGGGTCGCGACGGCAGGCGTACTCGCCGGCGTTCCGCCGGGAGGAGTTAATGCCGCCCCGTTCCGGAAATGCGCCGGGACCGTCACCGCAGGCGTTTGGCTCGGCGTAGGGATCGGCGCACCGTCGGCAGCTCGGATACGCTCGGCGAGCGCGATCACGTCGTGGTCGGGCGGCAGCTCCAGCTCCTGCGAGAGGAGCACCTCGTAGATGCGCGCCTGTTTGAGAGCCCCCACACGATCGCCACAGCGGACGAGCGCTTCCATCAGCCGCAGGGTCGTCTTCCCGTCCAGCGGGTCGAGCGACGCGAGCCGCCGCCACCACTCGACAGCCCCACCCTCATCGTGTCGGTCCTCGGCGCGGCGGGCGAGCCGCTCGAGTGCCGTCGCGTGATCGCGGGCGAGCCCAGACCGCTCGCTCTCCAACCACCGCTCGAACTCCGCCGCGCCCGGCAGGTGAAACCCGTCCAGGAACTGGCCTTCGTAGACCCCAACCGCTCTTTCCAGATCGCCCGTCGCGAAAGCTGCGTGGAACTCGGCGATGTCGCTCTTCACGAACTCCGGCGCGAGCACGAGGTCTCGGGTGCCGGAGATGGCGTCATCGTTTCCGATCTCGTGGCGGAGCGCGTAGAGCGCCTGGTTCAGCCCCTTTCGCGCCTTTTCCTCATCCGTGTCGAGCCACAAAAGCCCGATGAGCCGGTCCCGGGATACGCCACGGCTACCGGCCGCAGCGATGATGGCGAGTAGCGCGAGTCGACGGGGCTGAGAAGCCGCACCCGCGACGCGCGTTCCGTCGCGCTCGAGGTAGACCTGACCTAAGGTCTTGAACCGTAACACGATCGCGCTACTGGCTCGCCGACGGTGATTCCATGGTGATTGGCCAGCCGATAATACCGGCGTCTTGACGCACCCGCAATTGCGCAACTGAGCCGAGAAACCGGACCCGAGGCGCCCATCACTCCGGAACGCGAGCAACTCGTTCGAGAAACCTGGAAGAAGTTCGAGCCGAAGGCGGCGGAGCACGCCCGCTACTTCTACGACAAGCTTTTCGAGCTCGACCCTGAGACTCCGGCCATGTTCGCTCGGGCGAACATGGACGAGCAGCGTCATAGGCTCATGGAGACGCTCGGCCTGCTCATCGCCGAGCTGCATAATCCGGAGCAGCTCGTGCTGGACCTCGTGGCGTTGGGTCGCCGGCACATCCCGTATGGGGTCCGCGACAGCGACTACGACTCGGCCGGTGTGGCCCTCCTCTGGACGTTGGAAAAGGCGCTCGGACCCGAGTTCACGCCCGAAGCCCGGTCCGCGTGGACCGAGGCCTATCAGGCGATCGCCTCGGTGATGAGGCGGGTGACAACCGTGACGACAGGTCAGCACCGGACCGCGACCTAGAGCTGAACGGTTCCAGCAGCGGCGACCTCCAATCGGACTGCGGATCGAGCGCCTCGTCGATTCCGCCAGCGCATTTCTGGCCGGAGTTTCCGCACGTGCCAGAGGCGGAACCCGTACGGCTGCCGCAGAGTTTCCTGCTTGTCGCTCGGGCCGCTAGACCGGGCTGACATGGCGGGCCGATGCAGCGGCCGCCTAACGAATCGTTGCCGCTGACGGAGGCGCGCCGGCGTCCAGCCGCATCCGCAGCTCCAACCCTGCGCCTCTGTCGCTGAACTCAAACGTTAGGCAGCGCAGGTACATGGATGACGAGAACACTCCCGTCTTCCATGGGCAAACCCCACAGGCGACGCCCGCCGCTCGGAGCCCGGCTGTTCGGCTGGATCCTCGCGGTCGCAGGCAGCAGTGGTTTTTCAGTGAGTTTGAAAAGTCTCGGTGATGATCGCGGGTCGTACACTCGGCGACGTCGATTTCGCCGCTCCGAATGGGGCTGGTGAGTCGACCGAAAACCTGACGCCCGCGAAAAGGGCCCACAGCCTTCACATAAAGCCAGAGGACATCACCATGCTGCGCACGCTGCCTACACCTATCTTCTCACGCGTCGCCATTGCCGTTCGCCAGCTGCTCTTTCCGGCAGTGGTCCTGACCTCCGCCGCGTGCGATAACCCGACCGAGCCAATCCGGTCGCATCCGCGCCCGAACTTCGCGCTGACCGCTCCCGTCGCCAAGGGTCAGATTCTGTTCACGTCCGCTTCAACGCCAGTCGGCCTGTTCGTAGTGGATCCCGGGACGACGAATGTCGTTCAGCTGTCGAACGGGTCCGGAGACTACTCCGGCGGCGCGTGGTCGGCGGATTACACCAAGATCGTGTTCGAAAAGGGACTCTGGGGCGGATTGTGGATGATGGACGCGGATGGCACCAACGAAACGCAGGTGCTGGCCATGCCGGAAGTGCGCGGAGCCGCCTTCTCGCCTGACGGCCAGTATATCGCATTCATCGCGAATGTCCCCGACGCGCAAGTGCACACCGTCGAGATCGCGACTGGTCAGGTCAAGCAGCTGACGAACCTTACGGGAATCGGACTTCGCATCTCCTGGTCAGCGGACGGAAAAAGGCTGCTGTACTCCAGACAGGTCGGGACCTCCTACAACCTGTTCAGCATTGCGCCCGACGGAACTGGCATGAAGCAGCTCACCAAGTGCGTCAAGGTGGTCTGCTGGGACGGGCAATACTCGCCGGACGGGACGCAGATCGCATTCATTTATGGTGGCCAAGTCGCGACGATGGCGGCCAACGGTGGCAAGATCACGACGGTGACCAGCGCCGCGGATCCGCAGCCGCATTATCCGAGTTGGTCCCCGAAGGGCGACCAACTGGCGTACGAACGCCAGTTAGGCCCACAGCACGACATCTGGGTCGTCGATCTCGTGAACGGCACTACCACGCCAGTGGTGACGAACCGGGTGGATGACACGACGCCGAGCTGGAGTCGGTGACGAACGCTGATCAAATCGCCGTGTCGCGGGCGCGTGAACGTGTCCGCGGCACGCGCTGAATTCCGTGCAAGCGCGAGTGCCCGTCCCAGTGGCTCCAACCACCGGCACGGGCACAGGCACGTTTCGGCAGGCCAAGCTGCGTGCCTGGACTCACCGCGACCTCGATGCCTAACGGGTGGCCCGCCTTCCCGGTGAGATCCATCGCGCGCCGATTGATGCCACCGCTCTCAGAATGGATACTGTTTCGAGTTCGACTTATCGATGGCAATCCAACCGGAGCCGGCAAGCGCATGCGGAGTTCCGGGCATCGCTTTCAGGTTGCCGTAGCCTGGCAGACCAAGATCGAGGCCGGGTCCGATCTTCTTTCCCTGAATGAGCATCAGCGCCAGCTTGTCCTGCGCCTGTCCTGCGACGGCCGGGTCCCACAGAAAAATCTTGTCGACCGCCCCGTCGTTCAGGAACTCTCCCGCAACCGACGGCAGGCTTGTTCCCATGACACAGGTTTTCGCTTGAACACCGGCCTCGCGGACCGCCTTTCCGATCCCCGCCACATCCACAACTGAGCTGCCCTCGAAGCCCTTCAGGTCAGGATGTTTCGCCAGCAGGTCTTTGGCTTTCTGATAGGCGGTTTCCTGGTTCTCGGTGGTTTCGACCGGTGGAGAAATGCGCTCGATCTTCGGATACTTCTCCTTCGCGCGGTCGTGCGCCGCCGTGGCCCATCGCATGTGACTGCGAGCGGTCGTGTGGCCGACGAAGGCGACGTACTTGCCGCCGCCACCCATGCATGACGCCAGCTGATCCATCAGGAACGATCCAAACGCGAGGTTATCGAACGCCTCGATATCGACATCGGTGTTCACCTGATTGCTCGCCTCGTGTGTTACGACTTTGATCCCCGCCGCGCGGGCCTGCTTCAAGACTCCCTCCAGCGCCTCCGGTGAATTCGGCACAACGGTGATCGCGTTAGGCTTCTCGGCGATCAGCTTGCGGATGATGTCGGCTTGCTTCTGCGGATCCGCATCGGACGCGCCGGTCATGGTGGCGTCGACTCCATTCTGCGCCGCGAACTGTTCGATCCCTTCCTCCATCCGCTCGAACCACACGATCCCGGTTCGCTTGACGACGGTGACGATCCTGATCTTCTCGGTCTTCGCGTCGTTTCGGTCGTTCTGCGCTCGTGAAGTAGTTACGGCAAACGCAGCCACGAGCATGCATGCCAGACTGGCAACGACTACTCGCTTCGAGTTTCGCATTACGTCCTCAACGGTCCGTGGGGTCAAACTCAATCGAGCTCGCGCCCGGTCGCTACCTTAGGTAGTCGCCAAAATGAATCCAATCAGCTCATTTCCGCCGTTATCGTCCCGGCGGCCACACACCCGCCCACGAGCCACACGCTTCGCCTAACGGCGCGGGTTCGCGGCCATCGTGTGGGGCCAATCAAAGGTTCTGTCTCACGCTCGAGTACGGCGGACTTGGTCGTATACGAAAGTCTACTGTTGCCGTGCGGACCGCTCTGCGACGGTTCTCGCGCAAGCGGCAAACCGCCGATTCAGCCGATCGCCCATCCGGGGAGGTTCATCATGGTGAAGGCGCTGGCGACCACGGTTCTCGTAGTGCGCGCTTTGATTCCCAGCGCGTTACCCGCACAGCGAATTCTTGGGTTCGGCGGCCTCGAGGCTCGTGCCGGAGTCGCGGACGTAAAGAACGCGGACAAAGGCATCAACTGGGCGCTCGACGGCGACCTCGGCTACCTGAAGCTGCCGATCCTTCGCACCTACGCCGGCCTTAACGGCTTCAACGCCGACGTGGACTTGAAGTTGGGTGGAAACCAGGTTGGTGGGTCACTCAGTGCACTCGGGCTCGAGACCGGTGTTCGAGCCGACCTTCGGCCGCTTCGCAAGCTCTCGCCGTACCTCTTGCTTGGCCTCAGCTTCACCCACGTGAACGCCAGGGATGTGAATGATCCCGCAGGAGAAGACCTGCTCGATGGCTCTTACACGGCGCTCGACTACGGGGTCGGCGCAGCTTGGCACCTCGGACGACGGCGCACGTGGGCGGCGGTCGGAGATCTGCGTTTCACCACCGGCAGCGCCGTTGGGCGCACGGTCGTCACGGCAGGGATTCGCTGGAATCCTCGCGGTCCCGACATGTACAAGCGCGTGGCTGAACCGGAAAAGAAGGCGGCGCCAGTCACGACGGCCACCTTCGCGTCGTCGGTACGATCGCTGCCCGGTGTGTCGGCGGTGCGGGAGGCCGATTCGACAGTAACGATCGTGCTCGATGAGACCGTGTTCGACACCAGCACGGGAGGCCTGTCGGCGAAAGGACAATCCACCGTGCAGTCGACGGCCAAGTCGGTCGCTGCATTCCCTAACGCGAGGGTGAGCGTCGAGGGCCATACCGATTCGACCGGGAACTCGGCGAGTGATCAGCGCGCCGCGGAGCAACGCGCGGAAGCGGTGCGCGCGGCGTTGTTCGCGGGCGGCGTCGCCTCGGCGCGCCTCACGTCCACAGGCTTCGGCGGTACCCGCCCGATCGGTGACAATTCGACGGCCGAGGGCCGGTCGAAGAATCGTCGGGTGGAGATCGTAGTGGTCGGAGCGAAGCAGTAGCTGAACTTGGCAGTACGTTAGCCACGTCTCATACTTTGAGCTTGGCATCCTTGGCAGGCGATGCCACCGACGGTCACGATGTCGTGCCGTACGCGCTGGCAGCCCGTGCGCCCAGGACGGAATGCGTTTTGGTCTGGTACGCCCCGCAATCGTGGTGCTCCTCTCCTTGCTCGGGCTCCCCGCTCCAGCGGTTGGGCAGCCGCGCCGTGTTGTGCTGTTATACGATGAGCGCACTGATCTTCCTGGACTGGCGGCCCTCGACGCGCGCCTGGTCCAAACGCTGACCCGCGGGTTGCCTGACGTCGAGGTGTATCGCGAAGCGATGGACCTCTCGCGCTTCCAGTCGAGCACCTACCCGACCCGGCTCAAGGATTACCTGCGCGCGAAGTACGCAGACAAGCGGATCGACGTTGTGATTGCGGCGATGAGCCCGGCGCTGGACTTCATGCTCGCGCATGGACACGAGGTGTTCCCCGGCGCACCGACTGTCTTCTGTGGCATCGATCGCCGAGAACTTGGCGACCGTAAGTTGCCTGTCGATGTGACCGGTGTACTGGTCAGGCGTGAATTCGCGCCGACAGTTCAGCTGGCTCTCAGCCTCCATCCCAAGACGCGGCGTGTCCTCTTCGTTGCTGGAAGCTCCGACTTCGACCGGCGACTGACCGACGCGGCCACGGCAGAGGTGAGCGGTCAATCCGACCAGCCGCGCATCGAGTATCTCGTTGGACTGCCGTTACCAAACCTGCTCGACACGCTCGCGAATCTTCCCCCTCGCACCGTCGTGTTGTACTCGACCATGTTCGCGGACGCTCGAGGCCAGTCCTACGTGCCGCACGAGGTCGCGGAACGGATCTCGGCTACGGCGAACGCGCCGGTTTACGCGTTCATGGACCAGTATCTGGGCCGAGGCGTTGTGGGCGGACACCTGTACAGCATCGACGCTCACGGTGAGGAAGCGGCGCGACTCGCCCTGCGGATACTCGCTGGCACGCGACCGTCGGATATTCCACCGGTTGAGCGGGCTGCGAGCATCGACCTATTCGACTGGCGCCAAGTGAAGCGGTGGGGGATCGACGAGGCCCGTCTGCCACCCGGGAGCGTCGTGCGATTTCGCGACGTGTCGCCGTGGGAGCGCTACCGGACGACCATCGTCGCTACCGCTGGCGTGGTCATCCTCCAGTCTGCATTGA
>Ga0207674_10006087_pt1 | contig 14259 bp, 15 predicted proteins | sample KBSCornC72_FD_184303 | JGI IMG/M metagenome (GOLD analysis project Ga0207674, IMG submission 184303) | Corn rhizosphere microbial communities from Kellogg Biological Station, Michigan, USA - KBS Corn C7-2 (SPAdes) (version 2) | ecosystem: Host-associated > Plants > Roots > Rhizosphere > Soil ... | reverse complement strand
GTGACCAACGACATGCGCGACCGCAAAGCGCTGATGGAAGAGCGCGGCGACGCCTTCCTGACGCTGCCGGGCGGCCTGGGCACGTTCGAGGAGATCTTCGAGATCATCGTGGGAAAGCAACTGGGGTATCACAAGAAGCCGATCGTCCTGCTGAACGTGGCCGGGTATTTCGCCCCCCTGCTGCAGATGATCGAGCACGGAATCGAACAGCGGTTCATCAAGCCGGCGGTGCGGGAACTGTATTTCGTGGCGGGGAACGTGGACGAGGCGGTGGGGCATTTCCGATCTTATCGGCCCCCGGTCGTGGCCGATAAGTGGTTTAAGGACGTGCCGTCGGCGGCCGAATAGACGGCTATAATGGGCGGTAGTGACGCGGGATCGGCGCTTTCGAAGGTATCCGATTTGTCGGCGCCGCCGGCCCGCTAAGCCGCAAGCGGAAGGTGGATCGATCGCGATGAGGCGTTCGGACAAAGCCGTGACTTTTGCCTTGTGTGCGTCGCTGGCGGTGCACGCGTGGGTGGGGTCGTTGGCAATCCGGGAGCGCATCAGTGAATTGATGGCGCGACTGTCGTCGCCGCCGTTACCGGAGACGCACGCACTGGCGGACGAGGATGCCGACGCCGAAGACCCGCCCGCGAGCGTGATCCTTCCGCCGCCCACTCCCACCATCGACAGTTCGTTTGCCGAACCCAAGCCCCCGCCCGCGACTCCGAAAAACGCGCCGCCAAAAAACCAACCGGATACGAACCAGGAGAATCTGGAGTGGGGCGAAAAGAACGGTCGGGGCTTCGCGATCACGTCGGCGCCCGGCAAGGACCCGATGCGGGCACGCCAAGGGGTTGAGGATCAGTCCTTCGCCAGTCGCGACCCGGAGGGGCCGGAACTTTTTCCGGACCAGCCGTCGCCTTCGGTCGCGCCGCCGGGCGAGGGGGGAAAGGCGGGCGCGGCGGCGTTGAAGGAATTGCTCAAGGACAAGGGGACCCAGAGCGCCGAACCGGTGAAGTTGGCGCGGGCGACGCCGATGGTGTCAACGCCGCCGACGCCAAAGACGGCGCGGCCGACGGTGGCATCGTCTTCGGATCAGGAGCTCGACGTACCGCAGACCAGCGGCATGGCGCAAAGCCGCATGCCCGCGGCCGAGCGCCGATCGCCGGCCGAAGCGAACACCCCCGCGGCCGTCGATGACTCCGGCTTGCCCAACGACGTCGCGTGGGGTGATGAGATTCAGATCCTGCCGATCAAGTCGCCCAACCTGATCGCGATCCGGTCGAGGCAGGTGCCGTATCCGGAAGTCGTCGCGGCGCTGACGCGGCCGCCGGGATTGAAGATCGCCAGAGATCACGCGGCGGACCCCCTGCTGACGCCGGCGCTGCCGAACCGCGTGGTGGCGGACGTGTCGCGCGGGCCGGCGGTGCAGGCGGCGACGGTCGCGATCCAAACGCCGGTGCGACAGGTCGAGGAGATGGCGCGGCTGCTCGGTGAGAACGATCCGCTCAACGGCCCGGCGGTGACCGACGCGCTCACGTCGCCGCCCGGTGAATCGGACGCGCCCGGCGGGCCGGCGGCGCTGCCCGAAATCGCAATGGCGGATCAACCCGCGTCCGCCCAGACGCAGGACGCGATCGTCGCGCTATCGACCGGTGCACCGCCGCAGCCGGACGAGGCGTTGGCTCAGCAGGTGCAGCAAGACCAGGCGCTGACTGCGGCGCCGGCAAAGACCGCCGTCGCCAGCGCGCAGGCGTCACAAGACGCCCGACCCGATCTCCCCGGTCCCGACATGCCCGCGGCCGACCCCGCGCCGGACACGGGCTTGGAATCCGATCCATTTTCGAAGCTGCCGAGCGTGGAGTTCAACGCCGGCAAGGTCGAGGCGCGCAGCGGGCGGCAGATCAAGCCGATTCGCCCGCGGCTTACGGAGGCGGGCAAGCGCGACCTGCTGGCGCAGCAGTTCCCGACCATCCTGCTCAAGGTTCGCATCGATCGCACCGGCAAGGTCACCGACGTCAACATCATCCAGGGCAGCGGCAGCGAGGCCGTGGACATGCCGGTCTACCGCGCCATGTGGGAATGGTGGTTCGAACCGCCCAAGGACAAGAAGGGAAACCCGCTGGAAGACGTGCAGTTGGTGGCGATCCACTGGGGTTAGGGATCGGGTTTTTTGTGAGGACGGGGCGGGCGAAGTAGACTGGGGCGGAGGTAGAACGACGGGTCCCCGGATTTGACGGTCGGAAAACTCAGTCGACGTCATGTTGAGCGCAGCGAAACATCTGGCGTGGAAGTTCGAGGCCAGATCCTTCGCAAGCTCAGATGACCCTTTCCGGTGCGCTAACTCCAGGCAATCCGACAAGGCGGCGCGGCATGCTCGTAACAATGATCAAGAGCGATCCGAAGGCACGCGAAAAACCGTGCCTGCGGTGCGGCTATAGCTTGCGCAGGCTGACCGACACGAATTACTGCCCGGAGTGCGGGTTGTCGCTGTGGTTGTCGCTCAACAACAACGACACGCTGGAGATGAGCAACCCGGATTGGCTGCGGCGGATGGCGGTCGGACTTTGGGTGATGGCGGCGGCGAGCGTGGTGCTGGCGGCGGTGCTTTGGCCGCCGACCCTGGACGAGTTTCGGCTCATGCGCTACCACCAGGCGATCACGGCGGCGATCCGCGAGGCATCGATGACCGACAGTACGCCGAACCTCAGCGCGGTTTTCGCGCTTCGACCGGCGCGGCCGGACCCGGGACTGGAACTCACGCTCACCGTGATCGGCGGGGCAGCGTTTGCCGTTTACCTTTTGGGGCTGGCCCTGCTCACGTCATCGGAGAACCGCTACCCGGATCGACTGGCCGGATATCGGGCGGGCGCGCGGGCGACCGGCGTGGTGGCGGGACTTGGCCTCTTGCTGATGCTGATGCAGGCGACGCGGGCGACGCCGCCGCTCGGGTTTCCCGTCTGGCTGACGCGACTCGCCGCGATTGCGGCGGCGACGCTGACGTGGGCCCACCTCGCGGCGGTGGCGCGGCGGATGCCAAACAAGCGGCTCGTTCGCGTCTGCACGTGGATGTTGATCGCCGCCATCGTCTCGCTGGCGTACTCGTTCATCCGCAACTCCGACTGGATGCCCAACCTCATCCCGTTGATCTTCCTGCCCGTCGGGATCGCGCTGATGACCTGGGTCGCGCGGCTGTTGCGGCAGGCGGCGACCGTGGCGGATCGGAATTGGACCGCGGAAACGCAACCGTCCGGGTCCTCTCCCGCCGCGCCGGCGTCGGCGGCTCAGGGCTCGTCGCCGATGTCGGCGAAGACGTGATCGCGGCCGGGGCCGCCCAGCAGGCGGTCGTCATCGTCGCCGTCGAGCGCGTCGAGGGTGTCGTTGCCGTCGGCGCCGTAAAGACTGTCACTGCCACTTTGATCGCTGAGCGTGTCGTCGTTCGTGCCGCCGTCGAGGACGTCGTTGTCGCGGCCGCCGACGATGAAGTCCTGCCCGGCCGACCCGAAGAGGTCGTCGTCGCCGCGCCCGCCGTTGAGGTCGTCGTCGCCGTCCTCGCCGTCGATGGTGTCGGCGCCATTCTCGCCGAACAGGTCATCGTTTCCGTCACCGCCGAGGATGGCGTCGTTGCCCAACCCGCCTAAAATGCGGTCGTGGTCGTCCTGTCCGTTGAGGACGTCATTGTCTTCGTCGCCGTAGATGAGGTCGTCGCCGGTGCCGCCGAGGATGGTGTCGTCGCCGGTTTCGCCGAAGAGGTCGTCTTCACCCGAGAGGCCGAGGATGCGATCGTCGCCCTCACCGCCGAGGATCGAGTCGTGTCCGGTGTTTCCGTAGATCGAATCGTTGCCACCCCCGCCAAGGAGCGTATCGTTTCCTTTGTCACCGGTAATCATGGCGTCGATGGCGACAATATTGGCGATCTCGATGTCGTCCTGCCCGCGGTAGCCGAACGCCTGGATTTGCGACACGTCGCCGGCGGCGAAGTAGCTGCGCTCGCCGTTGACGACGACCCGGAGCGTGACGCCGCCGTCGCGGCTGTTGATGGCGATGTCGTCCGAGCCGCTGGTCCCTTCGACGACGAGCGTGCCGCCGACGAGGGAAGCCGAGAGGAGCATTCGCGGTTCGATCGGTTCGATGGTCGGGGTGGTTCCGTGGTCGCTCATGGGCGTTTCCCTTGTTTCGTGACTACACGGGGAGACACGTCGGCGTCGGCCGGGGTTAGGCGCGGGTGGCCGACTTTGCATAATAGGTTGTCGCATGAAGGTTTCGGAACTGTTCTATTCGATCCAGGGGGAGGGCAAGCTGATGGGCGTGCCATCCGTGTTCGTGCGCGCCAGCGGGTGCAACCTGCGGTGCACGTGGTGTGACACGCCTTACGCGAGTTGGGAACCGGAGGGGGAGGAGCTGTCGGTCGATGAAATCGTGCGGCGCGTGCTCGCGTTTAGCGCCGCCCACGTGGTGCTGACCGGTGGCGAGCCGATGATCATGCCGCAGATCGCCGAGTTGTGCGCCACGCTCAAATCGCACCGCCGACACATCACGATCGAGACGGCAGCGACCGTTTATCGCGAGGTGCAACTCGATTTGGCGTCACTCTCCCCCAAACTGGCGAATTCAACACCCGTCGATCGCGCGGGCGGCCGCTTCGCCGAGAATCACGAGCGGCAACGGATGAACGTCCCGGTAATCCAACGGTTCATCGACGCGTCGCCGGACTTCCAGTTGAAGTTCGTCGTCAGCACCGAAACAGACCTCGCGGAAATCCGCGAGGTCCTGGATCGACTAAAAAACTGGCGGCCCGCGGACGTCCTGCTGATGCCCGAAGGCACCGACGCGGCAACGCTCCATCAGCGGGCCGGCTGGGTGTCCGAGCTTTGTAAACGCGAAGGCTTCCGGTACTGCCCGCGACTGCACGTGACGCTATATGGAAATAAACGCGGAACGTGAGAAATGTGACAATTCTCACGTTCCGAGGTCCGCTGCGCTTACGTTAACTATTTGCGCTCTGCGATTATCACGGATCAAGCCAACCCGATACGGGGGACTTATCCGGGTCAGCCACACACGCGGCCTTGGAGGCGGAGCGAGACCGTTCGATATAGTCGGAATGCCCGTCGCAGAAACCGACTACGCCCTTACCGTCCCTATTCGGCAAAATCCCACTGCTGGGATCGTCCGCCACCCTGCGTTTCGTGCTGTCGTGACGGAGAGCAAGCAGATTAAGTAAACTGCGATGGGAGGGATCGCAGTAAATTGAGCCGTTACCGTCGTCGATCGTGCGCTCGTCTTCCTCAAAGATGAGGATCTTCTCCGACGACTGTTTCACCTGCGAAATCTTGGCGGCAATGACGGACTTCTCGGTGCCCGAAGGGATGTTTCCCCAACTGCCGCCCGCGCCTCCGAACTCGGAGGTCATCAGGTTATTCAGCGCATAGCTGAACGGATATCCGCCGCCTCGCTTACGGAAATCGGTCTGATCGGACGGGCAAACCATAACCTTGTAATTGGTCGGGCTGAGTTTGAGGTACGGGCCGATGCCGTGTTCCCCGATGTAGGGCATCGAGGCCTGCGTCCACCAGACGAAATCCTCTGGCAACTGAGGATTGGCGTTCAGGGCGCAGAACGGGAAGTACCCCTTATTCTCAGTGGTGTACATGATAAAGGCGAGCGTGATCTGCTTGATGTTGCTCAGGCACGCCGTACGGTTGGCACTTTCACGAGCTTTGCTCAAGGACGGAAGCAGAATCGAGATCAGCAGGGCGATGATTCCGATGACGACCAAAAGTTCGACAAGGGTGAAAGCTCTTTTACGCACGATCTCTCCGCGGTGAAATATCAACGGTGCCCGGGCGATATGCTTCGAAACGTCAACGCCTATGGTACGTCAGTTCCACGCGAAAAGGAAAGCCGTATTCCCGCCTCCGGCGATTCCACGGATCGAATCCAAATTATTTGTAATACTTGCCGCCATCCCTGGCGAATTGAACGGCAGAGACCACCGTCGAACGTACCCGGACCTGGGCACGCCGTGGCGGTACTCCCCATGACTCCAGCTATCTCGCGCATGCCGGACGATTATTCCCGTTCGAGCGGCGACATGCCCGTGTTCGCGCCATCGGCGGCCGTCGTTTGCCGGCGGGCGCGGCGGTACAGGACGAACACCTCGACCGCGATCGCCGCGACGGAGACGGCGATGGCCTTCGGCGTCGACAGCAGCGTAACGCCGGGGACGTCGGCGACGGCCTGCGGAGCGGTCGGCGACCCGAGCGCGCCGCCGTCCAGATCGCCCAGGCCGGGGATCGTGCCGTTGTCCGCCGGCGCGACGCCCATGAGCACCCAGGGCGTGCCGGCCTGCGCCGACGCGGCCGCCGATTTCGCGGCGCCGGCGCGACCGGGGTCGACGAACAAACCGATCGGTGTCACAAGCGGCTTCGCGCCGCGCGCCGGCTCGTACCCGGCGACGTAGGTGGCGGAGATTTTGCGACCCGAGGCGAAAGCGTTGCGGGTGTTGCCCGATGCAGCGCCGCCGCCGCTGCCGAATCCTTCGAACGATCCGCTCGAATTGCCGGCGCCGCCCGCGGCCGCAGGCTCGAGCGCCAAGACGGCGCTGGTAGTCCGCGCGGTGAAGATGGCCGCCCGAGGCGGCGCGACGACGACGTTGTCGGTCGTCGTCGTCGTCGTCGTCGTCGTCGTCGTGACGCTCTGCGCCGAGCGCTGCGTGGCGGTGGTGCGGGTGCGGTGCGTGGTGGCGGCCGCGACCGTGGTCGTCGTCGTCGTGGTGGTCGTCGTCGTTTTCGTCGCCGTGTTTCCGATCAAGGCACCGACCACGCCGGCCGCCTTGGGCGTGCCCAAGCCGGTAACTCCATCGTAACCCGCGTGAGCGGAGAGGAAGAACGAACTACGGCCGACGGTGACGTCGTTGAACGCCGCCGCGTAGGCCGTCGGGTTGTTGTAGAGCGCGTAGAGCGTCGGCAGCGTACCCGTCGCGCCGTCGAGCGAGCCCTTGCCGACCGCGGCGCGGCCCTGGTTGGCGATCGCAATCAGCGCCGCCCACTGCGGCGTGCCCGCGCTGGTCCCGCCCACCACGCCCCAGCCCGCGTCACCGCTGCCGTCATCCACCGAGTTGTAAAACGCGAAGCCGGTGTACGGGTTGGCGTCGTAGGAGACGTCGGGCGCGGTGCGCGCGCCGGTGCGCTGCGCGCCGGCTTGATAACTTGGCTCGTACTCGAACGAGCTGACGCCGCCGCCGCTGCCACTCCAACCGGTTTCGCTGGCGGCGCCGGTGGTCGGATCGATGTTAAGCGTCGTCCCGCCGACGGCCAGCACGTTGGACGAGCTGCTCGGCCACGACGGTCCCCACATCGATCCCTCGTCGCCCGATGCCGCGACGAACGTCACGCCCTGGTGCCCGGCGGGCGTCGTGAAGTACTTGTCGTACGCCGTCTGCGACCAGAATTCGTCCGCGCCCCAGCTCATCGAGACGACCGACACGCCCGCGGCGTGCCGCGCGTAATCGACCGCGCTCAGCAGATTGCCCAGGCTCGCGGAGTTTGCCTCGACGAGAAGGATCTTCGCCTTGGGCGCGATCGCGTGCGCCCACTCGACGTCGAGCGCGGTCTCCTCCGCCCAGCCCGCATCGGTCGGGATCGAACTGGTCTTCCCGCCCGTCTGACTGACGACCGACAGGCTGAAGTCGTCCGCAACGCCCAGCGTCGAGTCGAACGTATGCAGGTCAGACACGATGTTCGGATCGTTGTACGCCGTAACGATCGCGATCGTCTGCCCCGAGCCGTCACCCTTCACGCCGTTGGCCAGCGTCACCTGGTCGAAACCGTACGCCTTACGGATTTGCTCCGGCGTGTAACCCGCAATTGAAGACGAGACCGCGGCAGTCGTCGCCGAGCGACTCGACGACGGCGACACGATGATGTTCGCCAGATCGTCCAGCGTGCCCGACAGCAACTGCCGGAATTCGAGCGATTCAAAGGTCGCGCGCCGGCGATCGACGGAACGGGCGGACGAAGACTCATCCTTGCGGCTCTGCTTGCGTTTGGAAAACATCACCACTCCTCTGAATGTCTAAAACAGCGGCCCTCGGAAAAACCCCATTCAACGCGAACATGGACAGTTCCCCGCGCCCGCGGGGACAGAAAAACATGTGCTCTCGAACGGAACCTGTGACGCGAAAAACGCTTGAGTGATTCCCCCACGGCGCGTCGCGTGCGCGCGGTCTCGCCGCTAGAATTGCGGCACGAATGAAGGTCCGTCTTTCCAAGTCGTTTCGCTTCGAGGCCGCGCACGATCTGCCGACCTTCCCCGAAGGTCACAAGTGCCGGCGCCTGCACGGCCACTCGTTCCGCTTCGACGTCGTCGTCGAAGGGGACGTGCCGCCCGAACAGGGGTATCTCATCGACTACGGCGAGATCAAGCGCGTGGTCGATCCCATCGTCCGCCGACTCGACCATTACTACCTGAACGAGATCCCCGGCCTGCAAAACCCAACGGCCGAAACCCTCGCCAAGTGGATCTGGGATCAGGTCAAACCTGTCCTGCCGATGCTGGTACTGCTGATCGTGCACGAGACCTGCACGTCGAGTTGCGAGTATCGAGGGGATTAAGCCGCGGGAAACGAATATCCGCTTTAATAGGCTAATTTAGCTCCTTATATGCGTCGGAATGGTGGATTTTGCTTTGTTCTTGACATCTTCTGGAAGTTTCTGCACAATTCTGACGGAAACTGGTGCGAAGAGGACGAATTTGATGGTTGCCCAAGGAATGCGGCTGGATCGGAAGGAAGTGGAAGCACTCGTTCGCGAGGTGCTGCTGCAGAAGCTTCGCGGCGGGGCGACGCCCCCGCCGGCCATTGAGCGGCACGCGGTTGAGCCCGCTCGCGCGGGGGGGCCGCCTCATCCGCTGGTGGTGAATGTGTCGGCGCGGCACATGCACGTGACGCAGGCGGATCTAGAGGTGTTGTTTGGGGCGGGGTCGAAACTGACCAAGTTGAAGGATCTGTATCAGGACGGGGAATTCGCCAGCGAGCAACTCGTCACGCTGGTCGGGCCCCGGCAGCGGATCATTCCGAACGTGCGGATCCTCGGCCCGGTGCGGAATTACTCGCAAATCGAATTGTCGTACACGGATGGCATTTACCTCGGGGTGGATTTGCCGCTGCGATTGAGCGGCGATCATACGGACACGCCGGGCATCACGGTGCTGGGACCCAAGGGCGCGGTGAACTTGAGCAAGGGCGTGATCCGGGCGGAGCGGCACGTGCACATGTCGACCGAGGACATGGCGTACTACGGCGTGCGCGACGGGGATTACATGAAGCTAAAGATCACTGGCCCGTGCGGGGTGACGTTCGACCGGCTGCGCGTGCGGTATCACCCGAAGGTGATCCTGGAAGTGCATATCGACACGGACGAGGGGAACGCGTGCGACCTGGAGTCGGCGACGCGGATGGAGTTGGTGAAGTAGCCAGAAGTCAGCAGACAGTAGCCAGTAGATATCGAAAGGACAGTTTATGCCGAGCGAAGCGTTGGGGTTGTTGGAGACCAAGGGTCTGGTGGCGTTGATGGAAGGGACGGACGCGATGCTGAAGTCCGCGAACGTCGAGATGATCGGCTGGGACAAGGCCGGCAGCGGCATGGTCACGGCGTTCGTCAAAGGCGACGTCGCGGCGGTGAAGGCGGCGGTGGACGCCGGCGCCGAGGCGGCCGGCCGCGTCGGCACGGTCGTCAGCGTGCACGTGATCCCGCGCCCGCACGACGAGCTGGGCGGGATGATGCCCAAGGCGAAGAAGCCGGCGGCTGCGCCCGCACTGGCGGGGGCGAAGAAGTAACCACGACGATCACGAAGAGCACGAAGTAACGATCGAATTCAGCACGGGCGAGGCGCCCGTGATACGGAGATTCAAATGTCGGAATCGAATGGCAACGGGGCGTTTGGGACGGCGCTGGGCATGATCGAGACCAAGGGGTGGGTCGGGTCGGTCGAGGCGACCGACGCGATGCTCAAGGCGGCCAACGTCGAGGTCGTCAAGACCATTCAGATCGGTGGCGCGTTCGTCACGACCGTCGTCCGCGGCGACGTCGGCAGCGTCAAGGCGGCGGTCGATGCGGGCGCGGAAGCGGCCGGTCGCGTCGGCGAGCTCGTCGCGTCGCACGTGATCGCGCGGCCGCACCAGGATCTGCTCGCGGGGTTCGGCGCGGGTGGCGGTGGGTCGGCACTCTAAGGATGAAGGATGAAGGCAGAAGGATGAATCAGAGAATCTCTCTCTGGTTCTTTCCTGAACCCTAAACCCCGAACCCTCTCTTATGCTCGTCCTCGTCGCAAATCTCGGTAGCACGTCGTTTAAGTTCAAGTTGTTGGACATGGACGCCGGCGGTGACGTGATCGCCAAGGGCGGTTACGAGCGCATCGGGCAGGCGGGGTCGCCTTACGCGTCGCACGCCGACGTGATCGACGTGATCCTGAAGGACTTGCCCAAGCGGCCGGACGCGATCGGGTTTAAGGCGGTACACGGCGGGCCGATCAGTGGCGCGGTGCGCGTGACCGACGAGGTGATCGCGATCCAGGAGCAGTTCGCGGACATCGCGCCGGCGCACAACCCGCCTTACATCGCGGCGATGCGGGCGTTCCGGCAGAAGATGCCGGGCACGCCGCAAGTGGCGGCGTTCGAAACGGCCTTCCACCAGACGATCCCGCTCGCGCGGCAGGTGTACGCCATCCCGCACGAGTGGACGGAGAAGCTGGGCGTCCGGCGGTACGGCTTCCACGGCGCCTCCCACCGATACGTCGCGACGCGCGTGAAAGAATTGGTGCCCGAAGCGCGCCGAGTGATCTCGTGCCACCTGGGCGGGTCGTCGTCCGTCTGCGCGATCGAAAACGGAAAGTCGGTCGGCAACTCGTTCGGCATGACGGCGCAGTCGGGCGTGTTCCACAACAACCGCGTGGGCGACTTCGACGCGTTCGCGCTTCAGAAGCTGCTCAAGGGCGGGCTGGGCCTTGACGAGATATTCCGCAAGCTCGGCAAGGAGGGCGGATTGCTGGGACTCAGCGGCGTGTCGCCGGACATGCGCGACGTCGAGAAGGCGGCGGCGGAGGGGAACGCGCGGGCGAAGCTGGCCGTTGACGCTTTTGTCGAGTCGGTGCGGTCGTTCATCGGGCAGTACCTGGTGGTGTTGAGCGGCGTCGACGTCCTCGCCTTCACCGGCGGCATCGGTGAGAACGGCGCGGCGATCCGCGAAGCGATCTGCAAAGGAATGGACTGGGCGGGCGTGTCGCTCGACCTGACGAAGAACCAGGTGCGCGGGCGGGAGGAGAAAATCAGCAGGCTGGAGTCGGGGGCGCAGATCTGGATCGTGCCGACGAACGAGGAATTGATCGTGGCGCGGCAGACGGTGGCGGTTTTGAGTGCGAATTGAATTTGAGGTTTGAGATTTGAAATCCGGAATTTGAGATATGGAATCTGAACACGGGCGAGACGCCCGTGCCACTTCAGGAGACGGTTATGGCGAACGGTGAAGCGATCGGATTGATTGAGACCAAGGGCATCGTGGCGGCGGTCGAGGCGTGCGACGCGGCGCTCAAGGCGGCGAACGTGACGTTCGTCGAGCAGCACAAGGTCGGCAGCGGCCTGGTGGCGATCACGCTCAAGGGCGACGTCGCCGCAGTCCGCGCGGCGGTGGACGCCGGCGCCGAGGCGGGTGGCCGCGTCGGTGAGGTCGTCAGCGTGCACGTCATCCCGCGCCCGCACGGCGACGTGGCGAAGATGGGGTAATGCGAACGAGTAAAACGTGAAACGTAAAACATAAGGACGGTTTCTTTATGTTTTATGTCTTTATGTTTTACGTTGCAGGAGATGCCCGTGTTCCTAGCCCGCGTCACCGGACATGTCGTCGCCACCCAGAAGGACAAGGTCCTGAACGGCCAGAAACTGCTCGTGGTCGAGCCCCTCAACGTGAAGTACGAGGAAGGGACGACCAAGCCGGCGGCGCTGGGCAATACCGGGCGCGCGATCGTCGCGATGGACGTCGTCGGTTGCGGCGAAGGGCAGCTCGTGCTGGTCGTCCAGGGGAGCAGCGCGCGGATGACCGAACAGACCAAGAACCTGCCGGCCGACGCCGTCGTGGTCGGGATCGTCGATTCGGCGGTGTTCGGCGGGAAGACGTTTTATCAGGCACGGGAATAGCGGTCAGGGTTTAGGGTTCAGGGTTCAGCAGGAAAGACTTTCAGATGAACCAGGCGCTTGTTCAGGATGTGGTGGCGGAGGTGATGCGGCGGCTGGGCCGGAGCGCCAAGCCGCAAGCGGAGGGGGTTCGGGCGGGGGAGGACGCGCCGGCGAACGATCAGATTCGTGACCGGCATCGCGTGGAGGTGCCGGTGGGGCAGTACGGCGTCTTCTCCGACGTCGATAAGGCCGTGACCGCGGCGACCGAAGCGCAGAAGAAGCTCGTCAAGTTGTCGCTCGATGACCGCGACGCGATCGTGAAGCTCGTCAAGCAGATGGCCAAGGACAACGCCGTCGCCTGGGGGCAGATGGAATATGACGAGACGAAAATCGGCCGGCTGGATCACAAAATCGAGAAGCTGCGCATCCTGGAGCTCGTTCCGGGCGTTGAGTTTTTGAAGACCAACGCGGAAACGGGGTCAAACGGCGTATGCCTGGAAGAGTTCGCGCCGTACGGCGTGATCGGGATCATCACGCCGGTGACGCACAGCGTGCCGACGCTGACGGCCAACGTGATCAACATGGTGGCGTCGGGGAACTCGATCGTCGCCAATCCGCACCCGAGCGCGTCGAACTGCGCGGCGTACTGCGTCCGCGAGTACAACAAGGCGATCGCCGCCAAATACGGCATCGAGCACCTGATCACGATCATCGTCCCACCCACATTGGAGTCGGCCGACGCGATCTTCAACCACCGCGGGATCCAATTGCTGGTGGTGACGGGCGGCCCCGCGGTGGCGCGGGCGGCGCTGGGCGCGAAGAAGCGCGCGATCGTCGCGGGGCCGGGCAACCCCCCTGTCGTCGTGGACGAGACGGCCTGCCTCGAAAACGCGGCGACGTCGATCGTCGCCGGGGCGGCGTTCGACAACAACCTGCTCTGCATCGGCGAAAAGCAGGTCTTCGCCGTCGAGAGCATCTTCGACAAGTTGATGGCGAAGATGGAAAACGCCGGCGGCTACATCCTGAACGCCGAACAGATCGAGGCGCTGACGAAGAAGGCGTTCGTCCTCGACCCGAAGGATGGAAAGTATCACGTCAATAAGGATTACGTCGGCAAAGACGCATCAGTCTTGGCGGAGGCGGCGGGCGTGCGCGTCCCCCCTGCCACGCAGTTGCTAGTCGGCGAAACCGATTACGGCCACCTCTTCGTCCAGCACGAACAGATGATGCCGTTCGTGCCGTTCGTCCGCGTCAAGGACGTTGATGCCGCGATCGACCTGGCGATCCAGAGCGAGCACGGCTACCGGCACACCGCGATCATCCATTCCCGGAACATGCAGACGGTCACGAAATTCGGCCGGCGCGCGAACACGACGCTCTTCGTCGTCAACGGCGCCAGCCCCAGCGGCCTGGGCCTGGGCGGACAAGGATACTTGAGCTACTCGATCGCGACGCCGACGGGCGAAGGAATCACGACACCGCTCACCTTCACCCGCTACCGACGTGTGATGATCACAGGGTCGTTACGAATGATCTAGTTGCCCGTGATACGACAAATGCAACTCGGCAGAGTCATTGGCCACGCGACGTCAACCATCAAGCACCCGTCAATGAACGGGTGGCGGATGGCCGTCGTGCAACCATTGAACGCCGCTCGACAGCCGGAGGCCGACGCCATCCTGGCCGCCGATAGCATGGGGAGCGGCATCGGCAACGTCGTCGTGCTGAACAGCGACGGCAAGGCCGCGCGGGAACTGATCGGCGACGACAAGAGCCCCGTGCGCTGGTTCGTGATCGGGATTTCGGACGAATGATTTTCACCGCGCGACAGCTCGAAGACCTTCACAAGACCAACGGCCACGTCGTGTTGCCGTACGGCGCGCGCCTGACGCCGCTGGCCGTGGATTGGGCGCGGGCGAAGAAGATCGCGGTGGGATATGGACCGGATGAGTTGGTGAGGGCGTCCGGCGGCGGCAATGCGTCTTCGTCGGCAATTGGTGCGAAACCGCAAGCGACCGCGGGCGCGTTCCTCTGGTGGTGCGACGGTCCGTGCGGCGCGGCCAAGGCGGCAGTCGGTGCGCTGGCGAAAGAATCGAGCCTGACCG
>Ga0207674_10006084_pt1 | contig 14260 bp, 13 predicted proteins | sample KBSCornC72_FD_184303 | JGI IMG/M metagenome (GOLD analysis project Ga0207674, IMG submission 184303) | Corn rhizosphere microbial communities from Kellogg Biological Station, Michigan, USA - KBS Corn C7-2 (SPAdes) (version 2) | ecosystem: Host-associated > Plants > Roots > Rhizosphere > Soil ... | reverse complement strand
CACACCAACACGACGACGACGACCAAGACCACCACGGAGAAGAAGTCGAAGTAGGGCGCTAAAAAGTTCTCGCCGCGCCGATCCCGCAAGCCTCAGCAGTCCCCCGGACTGCTGGTTTGCGGGATGGTCGGGGAGACAGGATTCGAACCTGCGACCCTCTGCTCCCAAAGCAGATGCGCTACCAGACTGCGCTACTCCCCGACGACCCCGCAGGTAGGGCGGATCATCATGCTCGCCAATCCCCCGGATTGGCTGTGCGTGATGATGGTGGGCCCGGCAGGATTCGAACCTGCAACCTAGCCGTTATGAGCGGCCGGCTCTACCGTTGAGCTACAGGCCCTCCCCGGCGCGCCCGAGATAGACGGTGCGCCGAGGTGCGCCAAGCCTTCAGGCGCGTGGAAAGACCAGCGAAAAGGCGTCGCGGCTGCTGACAAGCTCGCCGCCGGCGATGCGCGCGAGACCGCGGGCAAGGCGCAGCGTGAAGCCGCCCTCGACCCCTTCCCTCCCGATCGTCGGGTCGAACAGCTCGGCGTCGGACAAGCCGCTCAGCGCCGCGGGCCGGCTGACCGAAAGTCGCGCGCCGTCGATCGCCTGTTCGATCGAGAGCTGCAGCCTTTCGCCGGGCGCGGCGCGCTCGGCGAGCGCGCAGAACAAGCGGAACAGCAGGCGATCGGCAAGCTCCGGCTGGACCGCCGCGGCGACCTCGGCGCGCGGCCGCATGACGTCAACCGAGGCGCCGTTCCGTTGCGCGATGTCGCGCAGCTCCCCGGCGGCGCGGTCGACCAGCGCGCCAAGATCGACGCGCTCGCGTCCAGCGCCCGTTGCCGAATGCACCTTCGCCGCGAAGTCGAGGTCGTCGATCGCGGTAAGCAAGAGCCGCGCCTGCCGAACGATCTCGCTGGCGCGGTCGCGATAACCGCGGTCGGCGGGTCCCAGATACTGCCCCTCGATGATCTCCGCGAAACCGATGATCGCATTGAGTGGTGTCTTGATCTCGTGGACCAGCTCGCGCAGCGAATCCGGGTCGGCGAGCACGTCCGGCATGGCTTGCGCGGGCTCCGCGGCGGCTGCGGAGGGCGGGCTTTCGCGCAGCGCCACTCCGCGATAGCCGGCGAAGCGCCCGTCGGCGGGCTCGAACGCCGGCACGCCGCTGATCTTCCACTCGCCGGCGACTGCGCCCGAGCCTGAGACCGTGAACAGCGCGTCGCGGAACGGCGCGCGCAGCGCGAACGCGCGCACCACCTCCTGGTCGACCTGGTCGCCGTCGCCGTCGAGCGAGCGCGCGATGGTCCGACCAATCAGCGCGCCGCGCGGCGCACCCTCGACCCAGGCGATCTCGCCGCCGGGGCCGCACTCCCACCGGAACAGCGCCGACGCCCCCGGCCCTGGGACAGCAGCCGCCGGCGGCGCTGTAGCGCCGGAGCGGAGCCTGCGCCGCCGCTCGATCCGTTCGACCACATCGTGCAGCGAAGGCGAAGTCGAGAGCGGCTCGGAAGGCGCCTCCGGCGGTGGCGGCGGAGCTGCGAAGTGGTCCGGCGGCCCCACCTCCGCCGCGACGAGCGCCGGCGCGGCTTCGACACGAGCTTCGGCCTTCAGCTCTGGATGCAGGGTTTCAATGAAAGCCCGCGTTTCCTCGTCCGCCGCCGCGTGAAGCACCGTCCACTGATGATGATCGAGCGTCGCCGCCGCGAGCACGGGCGCAGAAACGGACAAAGTGTCGGTCGCGAGATATTCGAGGAGCCCGAGCGGCAACGGCAGCGCGGCGACGGCGCGTGCCGCAGCGGCGCGCAAGCCTTCGTCGACATTCGGGGCTTCTCTGCGGATCGCCTCGAGCGCTTCGGCGACCACCGGGCTCGCGCTGTTCGAACCGGCGCGCGCGACCAGGTCGACCAGCTGGCGCCAGCGGACCGCCGCATCGTGGCGGTCCTCGGCCGGCTGGTTGAGGACGGTCAGCAGACGATCGTCAAAACGCACTTGCCTGTCGTTTCCTTCGGACGCACCCTCCTGTTGCTCTATGCGGCTATTTACAATGCGCTAAGTGCCGAGAACATAACCATCCCGTAACGGGACAGCCGCATCGGGCTCATCCGCGACAAAAAAGAGGCGCCGGCAACGCCGACGCCCCCCTTCTCGACGATCAGCGCCGTTTACGCACGCTGATTGACGTAGGTGAGCCAGAACTTGGCGATGTCTGCGCGCGGGCCGGTCACTGCATTGAACGCCGCCGTCGCGCCTGCCTTGTCGCCCTGCCGCGCGAGCGCCATGCCGATGTGAAGCCTGGCGACGTTCGGCTCGACGTCCGACTTGCCCTGCGCCATGCGGTAAAGCTCGAGCGCCTTCGCATAATCGCCCATCGCATAATAACGATCGCCGATGTGCAGCAGCGCCATGCCCGTCTGCGCACTCTTGGTGGCGGCAGCGAGGTCTGTCACGCTCGCCTTCGGCCGCGCCCTCATGCCCGCAACCATGCTGCGGAAATCGGCGCTCGACGGATCGATCACCTTGGCCGCGATACCCGCGTCGAGGACCGCTTGCGCCTCGTTGTAATTGCTCTGTTCCGCCGCGTCGGCGATGTAGATCGCATAATCGCTCGGCTGCTGCAGCGCGCCGACCGCCTGCAGCAGGCGCATCAGGTCAAGCGTGCTTTCAACGTCGGGCTGGTTGATATTGCGATAGATGGCAACCGAGTTGCGCCAGCTGTCGGGGCTCGGATAAGCCGCGAGCCACTGCCGCGCGAGCTCCGTCGCCGCCGCCGAGCGGGAATCGAATGCCGCCTGCACCGCCAGCCGATAGACGTCCTCGCTGGGCTTCTGGCCGGCAGCTGCCGCCGCGGCGATCGCCTTCTGCAGGGGCCCGACGGCCGCCGCCTTCTGGCCTGCTTCGAACAGCGACACGCCAAGCAGCCGCTGGGCTTCGGGATCAGCCGGATTGAGGGCGACGGCCTTTTGATAGGAGGCGGCGGCCTGCGCATATTGCTTCTTGTTGAGGAATGATCCGCCGAGGCCGGCGTAGAGCTCGCCCATCTTGGCCGAGCCGAGGAGACCCGAAGCCGCGATTGCATCGAGCGCCGAGCTCATGGCCGTCGTGTCGCCGTTCGCGACCGCGGCACCCAGCTGCAGCCGGGCAATAAGATACCGGTCTTCGTTGGTGGTCGCGACCGCCTGCGCCGCGGCAACCTTCGCCGGAAGGTTCGCATAATCCTTGTTGTTCACCGCCGTCTGCAGATCGATGATCGCCTTGGCCGCCTTGGCCGATGGCTTGACGGCAGGCGCCGCCTGCTGCGCGCTCGACTGCTGGCCTGCAGACCCGGCTTGCGCCTGCGGCTGCTGCTGTCGCGGCTGGGAGTAGGAATTTTCATACTGCGCGGCGGCGGGCGTCGTCAGAACGGCGGCGACGAGCCCAAGCGCGGTCGTGGTGATCAGCTTCATTTGTCGGCTTTCTCCTGGTGCGGCCGGGCACCCGGCCACGAAAATCACGGCGGCGCCTTAGACCTGGAATGTTGAGAGGCCAAGTGAGTTGCCGGACCCGCCTGAACTTGCTTTGAACCGGCTGATTCCAAGCAAGAAAATCAAGCGCCGGAGCGGCTCACGTGAGAATTTCCCCTCGCGCGCGCGTGCGCGGGGTGGCGCCGGGGCGGAACAGTCACTAGGTAGGTCTGACCGGGGGAAGCGGCGTCGCGCCGCCACCCTTAACTTCATGCCCATTTAACAGGACCATTCCTTGGCTACCCAGCCCCCGATCGACGACAACAGCACGCCGCCTCCGGGCTCCACTCCCCCGGGCGACCGCGACATCGCGCCCATCTCGATCGTCGACGAGATGAAGACCTCATACCTCGACTATGCAATGAGCGTCATCGTCAGCCGGGCGCTGCCCGACGTGCGCGACGGCCTCAAGCCCGTTCACCGCCGCATCCTCTACGCCTGCCAGGAGGCGGGCTATGTCGCCGGGCGGCCGTACCGCAAGTCGAGCCGCATCGTCGGCGACGTCATGGGTAAGTACCACCCGCACGGCGACCAGGCGATCTACGACGCGCTGGCGCGCATGACCCAGAACTGGTCGATGCGCGTGCCCCTGATCGACGGGCAGGGCAATTTCGGCTCGATGGACCCCGATCCGCCGGCGGCCATGCGCTACACCGAGGCGCGGCTGGCGAAGGTCGCCAATTTCCTGCTCGGCGACATCGACAAGGACACCGTCGATTTCACGCCCAACTACGACGCGTCCGAACGCGAGCCGCAGGTGCTTCCCGCGCGTTTTCCGAACCTGCTGGTCAACGGCGCGGGCGGGATCGCGGTCGGCATGGCGACCAACATCCCGCCGCACAATTTGGGCGAAGTGATTGCCGCCTGCCGTGCCTATATCGACGATCCGGCGATCAGCTCCGAAGCGTTGATGGAGCATGTGAAGGCGCCCGATTTCCCGACCGGCGGGCTGATCCTCGGCCAGAGCGGCATCCGCAGCGCCTACACGACCGGCCGCGGCTCGATCCTGATGCGCAGCCGCGCCCACGTCGAGGAAGGCCGCGGCGACCGCCGCTCGATCGTGCTGACCGAAATCCCTTATCAGGTGGGCAAGAACGGCCTGGTCGAGAAGATCGCGGAAGCGGCCAAGGACAAGCGCATCGAGGGCGTTTCCGACATCCGCGACGAATCCAACCGCGAGGGTGTGCGCATCGTCATCGAACTCAAGCGCGATGCGACGCCCGAGGTCGTGCTCAACCAGCTGTGGCGCCACACGCCGGCGCAGACCAGCTTCCCCGCCAACATGCTCGCGATCCGCGGCGGCCGCCCCGAAACGCTGACCCTGCGCGACTTCATCGATGCATTCATCCGCTTCCGCGAGGAGGTGATCACCCGCCGCTCGAAGTTCGAGCTGTTCAAGGCCCGCGAGCGCGCCCACATCCTGCTCGGCCTGGTCGTCGCGGTCACCAATCTCGACGAGGTGGTGAAGCTGATCCGCGGGTCCGCCTCGCCCGCCGTCGCACGGGAAAAGCTGCTCGAGCGCGAATGGCCGATGGACGAGATCCGGTCCTACATCGCGCTGGTCGAGGCCGTCGAGCCGCAAAAGGCGGACAAAAGCTACCGGCTCTCCGAAGCGCAGGTGAAAGCGATCCTCGAGCTGCGGCTGCACCGCCTTACCGCACTCGGCCGTGACGAGATCGGCAACGAGCTCGAGGGCCTCGCGAAAAGCATTGGTGAGCTGCTCGAGATCCTCGCCAACCGCACTCGCCTCTATGAGGTCATGCGCGAGGAACTGGACGAGGTCGAAGCCGAGTTTGCAACCCCGCGCGTGACCGAGCTCGCCCCCGCTGCGGACGGAATCGAGGACGAGGACCTGATCGAGCGCGAGGACATGGTCGTGACCGTGACCATGGAAGGCTACATCAAGCGCACGCCGCTCGGCATCTTCCGGGAGCAGAAGCGCGGCGGCAAGGGCCGCGCGGGCATGGCGACCAAGGAAGAGGACGCAGTGACCACCCTCTTCGTCACCTCGACGCACAATCCGGTGCTGTTCTTCTCCAACCTCGGCCGGGTTTACCGGATGAAGGTCTGGAAGCTGCCCGAGGGCGGCCCGAACACGCGCGGCCGGCCGATGGTCAACCTCCTCCCGCTGGCCGAAGGCGAGACCATCTCCACGGTGCTGCCGCTGCCAGAGGACGAGACCGAGTGGGGACGGCTGCACATCATGTTCGCGACCGCGCATGGCACCGTCCGGCGCAACAGCATGGCCGCGTTCACCAACGTGCCCACCGCCGGCAAGATCGCGATGCGCTTCGGCACAGGCCCCGCCGAGGAGGTGGAGAATGGCGACGAAGGCGACGAGCAGGCCGATCCGACCGACCGGCTGATCGGCGTCTCGCTGCTGACCGAAGGCGACGACGTGCTCCTCGCCACGCGCAACGGCAAGGCGATCCGCTTCATGGCGACCGATGTCCGCGAGTTCCAGTCGCGCACCTCCACCGGCGTCCGCGGAATCCGCCTGCTCCCGGGCGACGAAGTGATCTCCATGTCGATCCTCCACCGTGGCGCGATGCGCAGTCAGGAAGAACGCGAAGCCTATCTCCGTTTCGCTCCGTGGAAAGGCGAGAAGGAGGGCGAATGCCCGCTCTCGCAGGAACGGCTCGCGGAACTCTCAGAGAAGGAGCAATTCATCCTCACCGTCACCGAGAATGGCTACGGAAAGCGCTCGTCTGCTTATGAGTACAGACGGACCAATCGGGGGGGCCAGGGTATTACCAACATCAACCTGAAGGACGAGTTTGCCGTTCGCAACGGACCGGTCGTTGCGAGCTTTCCCGCGAGGATGGGGGAACAGATCATGCTCGTCACCGATCAGGCGAAACTCATCCGCATGAGCGCTGGCGATGTTTCGGTCATCGGCCGCGGTAGCGCGGGCTCGCGGCTGTTCCGCGTCGCCGACGAGGAGCGTGTCGTCAGCGTCGCGAAGATCGAGGAAAGCGAGGAGGAGGAGATCGAGCTCGAGGGTGGCGACGAGCTCGCGCCCGAGGAAGGCGCCACCGTCGGCGAGAGCGAGCTCGACAAGCCTGCCGATCCCGAGGCGAAGTAACCAATTCCTCCCTGGTGGAGGGGTAACTGGCGCCGGCACAAGGCCCCCACGAGCTGAATGGCTGGGAAGGAAGCAGCCTGCGACAAGCTGCGGAAACTTGCTATGATGGGGCAGCGTTCTCCCTTGTGAATCCAACGGAGGAACCGACCCCATGCCCCTTCCCCACAATGCGCTGGTCCTGGTCGCCGACGGCCGCAAGATGCTCTTCTTCCGCAACCGCGGAGACGAAGATCAGATCGATTTGAGGACCGAGGCGCACGAGGCGCGGCGCAACCAGCGCAAGGATCGGGACATCAAGACCGATGCGCCGGGGACGGTGAAGCAAAGCTTCGGCTACGGCCGCTCGACTTATGAGGAGCCGGACTTCCAGCAGCAGGAGGAGGATCGCTGGATCAAGGACGCGGCCGACGAGCTCAGGGCGCGCGTCATGCGCAATGACTTCGACGCGCTGGCCATCGTCGCTCCGCCCAAGGCTTTGGGCGTGCTCAAGAAATGCCTCCACAAGGAAGTCGAGAAGCGGATCGTCTGCACGGTCAACAAGGAGATGAGCGGGCGGCCCGTCCCCGACATCGAGGCGCTGCTCAAGAGCTGCACCGGCGCTCAGGAGCTGCCGGCCGCCTGACCGGCGCCGGAGACGCCCGATCACCCTGCCCATCTACACCATCGGCCACTCGACCCGGACCATCGGCCAGTTCGTCGAGCTGCTCCAGCGAGGCGCGGTCCAGCTCGTCGTCGACGTGCGCACGGTCCCACGCTCGCGCGCCAACCCGCAGTACAATCAGGATGTGCTCGCGGCCGAGCTTGCGCCTTTTCAGGTCGGCTATCTCCGCATCGGCGAACTCGGTGGTCTCCGCGGCCGCTCACGCGACGTCCCGCCGGAGGTCAACGGCTTTTGGCAGAACCAGAGCTTCCACAATTACGCCGACTACGCGCTGTCGTCCGCCTTCACGGAAGCCTTGGAGCAGCTGGAAAAGCTTGCCGACGAGCGCACGGCGGCGATCATGTGCTCCGAAGCCGTCTGGTGGCGTTGCCATCGCCGGATCATCGCCGATTATCTGCTGCTCCGCGGCCGCGAGGTGCTCCACCTCATCGGCGCCGACCGGGTTCAGACCGCAAGCATGACCGCCGCTGCGAAGCAGGCCGACGGGCACCTCGTCTATCCGGCGAGTTAGCGTGTGTTACTGAACTATAGCACCAGCCCCCACTGCTCCACTGGGCACTCGCGGGCAAGCTGCTGACCTACAGCGTTTTTTTAGAATGGCACGGATCTTGAAATGTTCTCCGGAGCAGCACGGACGCTGCTTCGCAAAGAGGAGAATATGAATGTTGATGAGCACCGTCGTTGCGGTCGCGCTCGGAGTGGTCCCGGTCAGCAGCGATCCGGCAATAGTCACGGCTGATACGGATTTCTCGAGCCGCATCGGCCGCTATACGCAGCGGATTGATCGCCGCGGCACCACCCACCTGCGCGGCGCGGACTCGAATGGCCGCTCCTACGAACTGGTCATGGACAGGAACGGCAACGTCGAGGCCAGCATCGGCGAGCGGGTCGTCACCTTCCGAGTTACGCAAAGCGCTTGAGCGGAGCCCGGCCGTCGCCGGCCGGGCTCACGCCAGCAACGATCAGCCGCGTTCGCCCGAACGCCGCACCGGCGGAGGCGGCGGCGCCGGCGGCGGAGGCGGCGGAGGCGGGGGCGCGACCTGCAGCGTCTGCGCCATCGACAAATGGCTCTGGATGGTCGGGATCGCCTGCCCGGCCGCAGTGCGGATCGCCGGAACGTCGCCGCTCGCGGCATAGTTCTGGAACAGGGTCAGCGCATTCTGGTGTGCCTGGATCTGCGCCTGCTGGTAAGCCATGTCGAAGCTCGGTCCCGTTCCGGACGAGCGGAGCTGGTCGAGCATCGCCTGCTGCGCCGGAAGCAGTGTCGGAGCCGGCGGCTGCAGTCGCGCCGAGGCCGCCGCCGCGCCCATCGCCTGGCTGAGCCGCGTATGGTCCACGATCATCATGTTGGCGAAGTTCCGCACAGCGGCATTCTGCGACGCCTGCAGTGCGAGCTGGCTCGATTGGATCTCGAACTGGTCACCGCTCGCTGCCTGGGCAAGGAAGCCCGGCGCGAACAGCGGATTGTTCAGATCGGCGGGAGCGACTGGCCGCGGATTGCTCGAGCAGGCGGCAAGCGCAAGCGCCCCGCCGAGCAGGAAGCCCAGTTTCCTCATCGCGATTCTCCCTCATTTGCAACGGTTGCGCCGGGGAAACCGGTCAGGTCGCGCGCGGTTCCTAAAGTTAACCCAGGCCGGAATTCAGGCGTACAAATGAGCGACGTCGGCGTCGGCCGCGATGGCGTCGAGCAGCAATGTGCGATGGCAATGGGCGGGCTCGCGCTCCATGCACAGCAGGGCGCTCGGCCGCTCGCGCGCAAGCTCGATCATTTGCGCGCCTTGGGCGATCGCCTCAGGCAATTCGAGCTGCCCGGCGTAGATTCGCTTCAGCTCGTCATGCCGGCCTGCCCGCGCGGCGGCGCGGCCGTCCGCCGGCGTCCCCAGCGCCTTCAGGTGCACATATTCGATCCCCGCTTCCTCGAGCGCTGCTCTGAGCGACGATTTCGAGAACCCCGGGCGCCGCGACAGCGGCAGCGCGCGCACGTCGATCACCCGTTCGACGCTGGCTTTCTGCAGCGCGGCGATGAACTCGGGAACGGTCGTGCCCTCATAACCAATGGTGAAGATGCGCATATTTCCGTCATGCTGAACTTGTTTCAGCATCCATTCTGGAGACGCGCTCAGCCCTTCACGAAAATGGATCCTGAAACAAGTTCAGGGTGACGTCCGGGCAGTCGATGAGTAGGTGCCCCGGCATGTCCTTCGACATCCATATCGTCGGCGGCGGGCTCGCCGGATCGGAAGCGGCCTGGCAGCTCGCTGAAGTGGGTTATCGTGTTCGCCTTTCCGAAATGCGCGGCGGCGGCGGCGGCACCCCGGCGCACCAGACCGACGCCCTTGCCGAGATGGTCTGCTCGAACAGCTTCCGCTCCGACGACGCCGAGCACAATGCGGTTGGCCTACTCCACCAGGAACTGCGCACGCTGGGCTCGCTCGTCATGCGCGCCGCCGATGCACACCGCGTTCCCGCCGGCTCGGCGCTCGCGGTCGATCGTGAGGGTTTCGCCGCCGAGATCACGCGTTCGATTGAACAGCATCCCAACATCATGGTCGTGCGCGAACGGGTGGACGCTCTCCCCGATCACCCCACGATCATCGCGACGGGCCCACTCACCGGATCGAAGCTCGCCGACAGCATCGCTGCAGAGACCGGCGCAAGCGCGCTCGCCTTCTTCGACGCGATCGCGCCGATCGTGCACCGCGACAGCATCGACATGGGCGTCGCGTGGATGGCGGCGCGTTGGGACAAAGGAGGCAAGGACTACATCAACTGCCCGCTCGACAAGGCGCAGTACGAGGATTTCGTCGCTGCGCTGATCGAGGGCGAGAAGATGCCTTTCCACGAGTGGGAGAAGGACACGTCCTATTTCGAAGGCTGCATGCCGATCGAGGTGATGGCCGAACGCGGGCCGGAGACGCTGCGCCACGGGCCAATGAAGCCGGTCGGGCTCGACAATCCGCGCACCGGTCGATGGCCCTATGCCGTGGTCCAGCTACGGCAGGACAATGCGCTCGGGACCTTGTGGAACATGGTCGGCTTCCAGACCAAGCTGAAGCACGGCGAGCAGGTCCGCATCTTCCGCACCATTCCGGGCCTCGAGAATGCCGAGTTCGCGCGCCTCGGCGGAATCCACCGCAACAGCTTCATCAATTCGCCGCGGCTGCTCGACCGCGAGCTGCGGCTCAAATCCAAACCGAACATCCGCTTCGCCGGCCAGATCACCGGCTGCGAAGGCTATGTCGAAAGCGCCGCTGTCGGCCTCATCGCTGCGCGCTTGGCGGCCGCCGAGCTTCGTGGCGAGGCTTTGCCCCTTCCACCGCCGGAGACCGCACTCGGCGCCCTGCTCGCCCACATCACCGGAGGCGCCGACACCGAGACCTTCCAGCCGATGAACGTCAATTTCGGACTGATGCCGCCGCTTCCCGGCCGCTTCAAACGCGCCGACCGCAAGAAGGCGTACACCGATCGTGCTCGCGCGGCGCTTGCGATGTGGCTGGAGAGCATTCCTCCCCATCGACAGATGGGGAGGGGAACCATCTCGCACAGCGAGATGGTGGAGGGGTAATTAGCGCCGGCACGCGACAAGAATCGCGGTAATCACCGAACCCAGATCTTTGATGACTTCGGAAGCAGCGAACCGCAGTACCCTGAGCCCCTGATTTCTCAACCACCAATCTCGCCGTGCATCACGCTGCGGACGGTCGCCCATCGAATGGCTCTCGCCATCCACCTCGATCACGAGGCGAGCGGCTGGGCAGTAGAAATCGACAATGCAGCCGCCGATCGGGTGCTGGCGCCTGAATTTGAATCCATCCGGCCGCTGTCGCAGCACCTGCCACAACATGCCTTCAGGCAGGGTCATGTCGCGCCGCAAGGCACGTGCGCGAAGGACTGTTTCATTTTTCTCGCGGGGTGGCGGCATTACCCCTCCACCATCCTTTGGATGGTTCCCCTCCCCATCGAACGATGGGGAGGAAATTCATTGCGCATCTTCCCCGTTCTCAGCGATTGTCGGCGACGGCTGCACCCGACCACAGCTACAGCTGCCTCTGCGTTTCGCCTGCGGCGGAGCCGTGGTCGCTAGCTCCGCCTCGGTCAGCCATCCCGTGCGGTCATGGTCTGCCGTGTTGAACTTCTCGATCCCCTTGGCCGCATATTCCTGGAACGACAGCGCCCCATTGTGGTCGACGTCGAGCTTGTCGAAGTTCCGCCGCCGGGCCGCGAGATATTCGTCCGCCTCGACCTTGCCGTCCTTGTTCCTGTCGTAGCGGCTGAAGCGCTTTTCGGCGCGGCTCTTCTCGCTCGCTTCGGGTGCCTGCAGCGGGCCGCCGCCGCCGAACAGCGAGGCGCTTCTTGCCGCCGGTGCATCGGGAAACGCCGGCGCATGCGCCGCGTGCGACTGCCACAGGAGGAAGGCGCCGGTCATCAGCAGGAAACAGGAGGCGACCCCGGCAAGGAAACGCAACACGGCAAATCCCCTTCGAACGAGGAGATTCGGCACGTTGGCACCCTCCGTAACGGAGCCGTTCCTGTCAACTATCGAGGAAAGCTGCCCCACAAGCGGTGCCGCGCTGCGGCGGAGAGTCGCTTAAGCCCGCTGCCTTCGCGCACCAGATCGGCTGCAGCCAGCGCGGCGAGCACGGTCAGTACGCGCAAGCGTCCCGGCATCGGCTGCCGCACCAACGGAAGCACGGCGGCAGCGCGCTTCCTCAGCATGTCGCGCGCAGCGGGATCGCTGCAATGATCGGCGCCGTCGACCAGCGACCATAAGGCTCCCGCCTCGGCCGCGCTCTCCGCTGCCTCGCCAAGCAGCCGCGCGCCGAGGCCGAACAGAACCTGGCCGCGCAATTCCAGTCCTTCCGCCTGCTCGCTGCCCCACGGAAACGGATTCAGCAGCGGCAGCCACGCATCTTCGAGCCGCGACAGCTCGTGACCCGTGATTCCACGCCCAAGGAGCTGGCGCCGGATCGCGCTGAGGCGCGGCTCGGCCGGAGGCGCTGCGCCTTGGTCGAACTCTTCCAGCCGCTCGCGCCACCAGGCCAAGCGGATTGCGCCGAGCGCCGGCTCGCTACTCGTCGAGACCACCTCCGCTAAAGCGAGGTCGAGGTTCCACAGTGTCGCGAAGGCGGGCCGCACCTCGGCCGGTATTGCGGCAAGCGCCGTCAGCCGGTCGGGATCGAGCCTGCGCTCAGCGATAGGTGACGGCCTTCACCGCCTCGACCACCTGGCTCCCCTTGATCAGCGCCATTTTCTCGAGGTTCGCGGCATAGGGTAGCGGCACGTCGGCATCGGTCACGCGCAGCACCGGCGCGTCGAGATCGTCGAACCCTTCGGTCATCGCAATCGCGATGATCTCCGACGAGATCGAGCATTCGGGCCAGCCCTCCTCGACCACGACCATCCGGTTGGTGCGCTTGAGGCTTTCGAGCACCGTCGCTTTGTCGAGCGGACGCAGCGTTCTCAAGTCGATCACCTCGGCGTTGATCCCCTGCGTCATCAGCTCCTGCGCGGCTTCGAGCGCGACGCCCACACCGATCGAATAGCTGACGATGGTCACGTCCTTGCCTGGCCGGACGATCCGCGCCTTGCCGATCGGCAGCACATAATCGTCGAGCTGCGGGATGTCGAAATGCTGGCCGTAGAGCAGCTCATTCTCGAGGAACACGACCGGGTCTTCGGTCCGGATCGCGGCCTTGAGCAGCCCCTTGGCGTCGGCCGCGCTGTAGGGCGAGATCACGACCAGGCCCGGAACATGCGCGTACCAGCTGCCGTAATTCTGACTGTGCTGCGCGGCGACGCGCGCGGCGGCGCCGTTGGGTCCGCGGAACACGACCGGGCATCGCATCTGTCCGCCCGACATGTAATTGGTCTTGGCCGCCGAGTTGATGATGTGATCGATCGCCTGCATCGCGAAGTTGAATGTCATGAACTCGACGATCGGCCTCAGGCCGCCCATGGCCGCGCCCGTGCCGAGGCCGGCGAAGCCATATTCGGTGATCGGCGTATCGACCACGCGCCTGGGTCCGAACTCCTGCAGCAGGCCCTGGGTGACCTTGTAGGCGCCTTGGTACTCGGCGACCTCCTCGCCCATCACGAACACCCGCTCGTCGGAGCGCATCTCCTCGGCCATCGCGTCGCGCAGCGCCTCGCGCACGGTCATACTGACCAGCGGCGTGCCCTCGGGCACTTCCGGCTCATCCTTGGTGTGAGCCACGTCGGCGACCAGATCGCGCGCCGCAGTCTCGAACACGTGCGGCGTCGGCGTGGATTCGTCCTGCTGCGATTCCGGTTGCGGGATCGACGGAGTCTCGGTCGAAGCAGGCTTGGGCTGTTCCCTGGTATCCGACACCGGCTCGGCCGCCGGCGCGCTCACCTGCTCGCCGTCACCCGCGAGGATCGCGATGGGCTGCCCAACCTTCACTCCGTCCGTGCCTTCGGGAACGAGGATCTTGGCGATGGTCCCCTCGTCGACCGCCTCGAACTCCATCGTCGCCTTGTCGGTCTCGATCTCGGCGAGGATATCGCCCGATTTGACGTCATCGCCTTCCTTGACGAGCCATTTGGCGAGTGTCCCCTCCTCCATCGTGGGGGAGAGCGCGGGCATCTTAAGCTCGACCGGCATCAGTAGCTCCCCACCAGAACGTCGGTGTAGAGCTCGGCCGGCGCGGGCTCGGGCGCGTCTTCAGCAAATTTCGCAGCGCCGACGACGATGTCCTTGATTTCCTTGTCGATCGCCTTGAGCTCCTCTTCCTTGACGCCCATCGCTTCCAGGTCGCGTTCGGCATGGCTGATCGGATCGCGATGCTCGCGCACGTCCTGCACTTCCTCGCGCGTCCGGTACTTGGCCGGATCGGACATCGAGTGCCCGCGATAACGGTACGTCAGGAACTCGATGATGATCGGCCCCTTCCCGCTGCGCGTCCATTCAAGCGCGACGTCCGCCGCCCCGCGCACCGCGAGCACGTCCATCCCGTCGACCTGCAGGCCCGGGATGCGGTGGCTCTCGCCGCGCCGGTACAGCATCGGCTC
>Ga0207674_10006083_pt1 | contig 14261 bp, 10 predicted proteins | sample KBSCornC72_FD_184303 | JGI IMG/M metagenome (GOLD analysis project Ga0207674, IMG submission 184303) | Corn rhizosphere microbial communities from Kellogg Biological Station, Michigan, USA - KBS Corn C7-2 (SPAdes) (version 2) | ecosystem: Host-associated > Plants > Roots > Rhizosphere > Soil ... | reverse complement strand
GTACTTCGCATGCAAGTATTCGCACGCACTCCAGGGAAACGCCACGACCACATCCGATCAGCAGGCGATGCTGTCGGAATAGCCAAAAGTATGGCACGGTTCAGTTCACAGTACCGATGAATAGAACGACATCGTCCTGGTCAAGCGCGCGCGCAATTAGACACAAGCTTCCCATTGGCCGTGCCGCTTTCATTTATTCGCGGTTTGCCGCACATAACGCAAGTCCCTGCGCGACAGATGTGAACTCGTGGCCGCCTCGAATTCGCTCATCGCCAGCCACTATATTGTATTGCATAGTAGGTGGCAAGGCTATGTATGAGGCGTGGAGACCTACCTTCGCGCCCGGTCGAACCACCACATGCCGGCCGACAGCAGCATCAGCGCCGCGAACACCCAGAGCGCGCCGACGGTCTTCGTCGCCAGATGGCCGGCCACGGCGTAGGCGATGGCCGGCGGGAGCGAGCCGGCGATCGAGGCGATGGCCAGCTGCCACCAGCTCAAGGACGGCGTGGTGCCGGCGATGATCGAGGTGACTTCCGCCAGGATCGGCACTGGACGCGTGGCCACGATCGCCGCCATACCCCATCGGCCGAGGAGGCGCGAGGCGCGTGCGTACTCGGCGTCGGAGACGAAGCGCCGGACGCTCTCCCGCCCCGCCCTCCCCATGCCGAACCCCACCAGCGAGCAGCCGACCGAGCCGATGAGCGAGAGGAGCGAGCCGGTCCAGATGCCGAAGAGCGCCCCGTGGGCCAGCATGATCACGCTCGACGGCACCGGCAGCACGACGTCGGCGACCAGCAGCGCCACACCAACCACCCCCGCCAGCGCCCCCGCCCCCCGCAGCACCGGCAGGGGGTCGGTGAGCAGAGGCACTCCCAGCCCCTCGGCGATTCCGAAACCGGCCAGGAATGTGCCGGCCAAGGCGAGCGAGATCCAGAGATAGCGGCGCATGAAGGGAGAGGCTATAGGATTTCCGAACCGTGTCATTGACCATCGCCGACCACGAGACCCACGTCTGGCTGGCGGCGGCGGACGCCGGCGAAGAGCTGCTGGCGCGCCTCACGGCAATGCTCGACGACGACGAGCGCCGCCGCGCGGCGAGCTTTCGCTTCGACGCCGACCGCCGTCTCTCCATCGTGGCCCGGGCGTCGGTCCGGTTACTTCTCAGCCGCTACCTCTCGCGGCCGCCGCACCGCCTCTACTTCCTCCGCGGCCCCGAGGGGAAGCCGCGGCTGGAGACGGGTGAGCTGGAGTTCAACGTCAGCCATTCGTCGGGACGCGTGGCCATCGCCGTCTCCCGCGGCGAGCCGGTGGGCATCGACTTGGAGAAAGGCCGCACGATGCCCGACCTGCTGGACATCGCCGGGCGCTACTTCGCCAAAGGCGAGGCGGAGATCGTGCGCGCGGCAGCGGAGGAGGAGCGGGTCGCGCACTTTTTCGCCTTCTGGACGGCGAAAGAGGCGGTCATCAAGGCGGTGGGCGGCGGGCTCTCGCTCGACCTGACGTCGTTCGAGACCAGGCCATCGCCCGGCCGCACCACGCCCGTGCAGAACCTCGGCAGCGATCCGCGGCTGGATGGGTGGGAGGTATTTGCCTTTCCGCGTGGGGACGTGCACGTGGCATTGGCGTCCCGGCGGACCAACATGCCGACGATTCGGACGCTCGATCTCAGCGCGGGTAAATGACGGCCTGCAATCCTTCGCGGGCCAGGAAGAGCGGCCACGCGCTCTGGTCGGCGGGCGTCACCGCGGCCTCCAGGCGATAGCGCCTGGCGATCGTCGCCACCATCAGGCGCAGGGTCATGTCGGAGAGGATGCCGCCGATGCAACTGCGGGCGCCGGCGCCGAAGGGAAAGTAGGCGCAGGACGGCAGCGCGCGCTCGAAGTCCGCGGTCCAGCGCTCGGGGCGGAAGGCCAGCGGGTCGTCGTAGTAGCGCGCGTCGCGCTGCACCAGCCAGGAGGAGAGGAGGATCCGCGAGCCCGCCGGCACCGGCCAGCCGCCGACCTCGTCGGCGGCCTCCGTGTGACGCATGATCAGCCCAGCAGGAGGACAGAGCCGCAGCGACTCCTTCAAGACCTTGCCCGTGTACGGGAGTTTATGCACGTCGAGCGCACCGGAGGGGACTTCGGCGGCCACCTGCGCATCGACATTCGGGTTCTCCGCCATCAGCCGGAGGGTCTGCACCACGGTCATGCCGACCGTCCCGTACGACGCCGCCATCATGCTGACCAGCTCGTGGCGGATCTGTATGTCGGGCAGCGCCAGGCGCAGCATCTCGGAGACGAGATCGGTGCCGCCGCCGTCCTCGCGCCGAAGGCGGTCGATCTGCCCGAGGATTGCGGCATCGAGCGCGGCGACGGCCGCGATGTACCGCCGGTTGCCTGGCGTCGGCACCCACTCCGGCAGCGAGAACTCGGGGAGCAGCGCCAGCGCCGAAGAGTAGAGCTGGCCGACGCGGCGGGTCTCGTCGCCCTTCGGCGTCCCGAAGTGAATGCGCACCATGATGTCGAGCAGCAGGTCCATCAGCTCCTGCGTCAAGCCGGGACGCGGCCCCGGCTTCCAGCGATCGAGAAAGGCCTCCGTCTCCTCGACGATCAGGTCGCCGTACGCGCGCGCCACGCGGTCGAAGACGAAGAGTGGCGCCAGGAGGCGGCGCATGGCCTTGGCCCGCTCGCCGTTGTTGAGCTGCATGGGGCTGCCGAAGAAGCGCCGCGCGGCGCGCGTCCCGGTGGTCTTCGTATAGTTCTCGCTGCGGCGGATCAGGACGTGATGGATGTGATCGGGATGGGCGAAGAGAAAAGCGCGGCGGCCGGGGATGGCGGCGCAGACCACGTCGCCGTGGCGCTGCGCCAGCCGCTCCAGCGCGGGGAGCGGACCGCGGCGGAAGTCGTTCAGCGCGCGCAGCAGCTCCAAACCGCGCGGGCCGGGAGGGTTGGGCGGAGTCAATGGAGAACCGGAGCCGCGGCCGAGGAGAAGACGTCCTTCAACTGGGCGCGCTCGCCGCTGTAGTCGGGGCGCTCGTCGTCGAAGCTGCGCACCACCATCTTCTGGGCGATGCGGAGGAAGTCGAGCAACTGCGGCCGGGTGATGCCGTTGGCCAAAAAGTACGGCACCGACCAGACGTCCACGCCGTACAGCGGCAGGAACGCCGAGCGGTCGACGGTGCGGTGCAGCCGCTCCACGTGCTCCTGCGCCTCCTGCCAGTCCATCGAGGCGTGCGACCAGCTATAGCCCGAACCGCGCAGCTTGAACTCGTCGGCGCGCTCCTGGATGGGGACCTTCGGATCGTGGAAGTACGCCTCGGCCGAATAGAACGTGGGCGCCGTCTCCTGGATGAAGTCGATGGTGTTCTGCACGCTCTCCGCCGTCTCGCCGGGAAAGCCCAGGATGAACGACGCGTAGACCATGATGTCGCGCTCGGCCAGCATGGCCAGCCCGTGCTTGTACGTCCGCACCAGCGCCTTCTTGTTCATGTTCTTGAGCACCTGCTGGTCGCCCGACTCGATGCCGGCGAACACCGCCACGCATCCCGCTGCCTTGATCAGGTCGAACGTCTCGTCGTCGGCGTTCGAGCAGCGGAAGTACGAGGTCCAGGTGATGTCGAACTTGTTCCGGATCATCATCCGGCAGAGGTCCTTGAACCGCGGCAGCGGGACGTTGAAGGTGTCGTCGATGAAGTAGATGTGCTTCACACCGATCGAGTTGAGGTGGCGGAGCTGGTGCTCGAGCAGGTCGAGGCTGTTCAGCACCAGTGCGCCGCCCAACGCCGGATAGCGGCAGAACGCGCAACTGAAGGCGCAACTGCGGGCCGTGCGCATCCAGGCGAAGGGGGTGATGTAGTCGCGGTCGAAGAGGTTCCAGTCGATGATGCTGGAGTCGATGTCGTTGTTCTCGACCTGCCGCACCGTGCGCTCGAACGTCGAGCCGTCGTTGGTGTAGACCAGGTTGGGGACGACACTCAGGTCGGGATTCGGCGCCCGCAGGGCGAGCATGAGGCGCGACAGCGTGAGCTCGCCCTGCGAGTCGAAGACGTAGATGTCGGCGCCCATCTCCTGCAGCAGGAAGTCCTGCGTGTCGTCGTCGTTGTCGGAGCAGGTGTTGAAGATGTGCGGCCCGCCCACCACGATCTTGGTGTCGGGGTTGTGGCTGCGGATGAACTCCACCACCTCGATGATCGGCCGGGCCGTGGTGTAGACGGTGGTGGTGATGGCCACCGCCCGCGGCTTCTGCGCCAGGAGGTCGATCAGGCGGTCCTGGTCGGCATTGAAGAAGTTGACGATCTCCGAGCGCACGCCCATACCGGCCATGAAGCTCTTGAGCACGCAGCAGCCGAGGCTAGGAGTCTTCGCCACGTGGAGGGCGTGCGGGCGGCCGGTGGCGTCGGTGAGGGCGCGGTTCATCAGGTCGGTGTAGTGCCGGCGCTTGCCGTCGACCCAGACGGTGTTGGAGCGGAAGTGCCGGTAGCCGCCCGAGGCCTTCTGCAGCGGCTTGAGCTCCTCGTCGACCCAACTGAGATCGATGTCGTTGTAGCCGATCAGGATGCAGTCGAGATCACGGGTGGCATTCATCTCTGGGCCTCTCTCGGGACGTTCATCGAGGGCGTCCGCACGGGACCACCGACCACGAATCGCCTGCTGGTCAAACGGGAGAATTGCTGATTGTCGCGAGCTTAGATGTCTGTCATGCAATGCGTCAACAACTTCATGGTACGTGTTCCGGAAATCGTGCTACATTCGGTCGCACTTCAGTTCCCTCGAACAAGACTGCAATGGGCAAGGCGCTCTTCCTGAACGTCTCCGGCGGAGGTCACGTCATCGCCACTTATGGGCTGGTCGGTGAGCTGGTCCGGCGCGGAGAAGAGGTGGTCTATTACGAGGCGCCGCACTTCCGCGATGACCTGGAAGCCCTCGGCGCCACGTTCCGCCCCACCCCCCCGTTCCGCCCGTACGCCGGCCCGCTCACGCGCGACCGCTTCCACCACGAGCTCGACCTCGCGCCCATCCTGACCTGGTGGGCCATGGAGTGGATCCCGCAGCTCCTGGGGCCGATCCGCGAGCTGAAGCCCGACTACATCGTCCACGACTCGCTCTGCGTCTGGGGCAAGACCATCGCCCGCCTGCTCGGCATTCCGGCCGTCTGCTCCATCCACACCCCGGCCTTTAGTTGGCGGCTGGCGCTGGCCAGCGGCCGCTTCCGGCGCGACGCGCCGTCGATGTTCCTCCGGTCGTTCCAGAGCATGCGCGGGTTCCGCTCCATCGAGCGCGAGCTCCGCCGGACGTACGATCTTCCCCGCACCTCATATATGGACACGCTCACCAACCGCCAGCCGGTGAACATCTGCCACACCCCGCGCGAGCTCCAGCCGCACGACGACCTGGTCGACGACAGCTATCACTTCGTCGCCTCGGTCCACACCCGCCCGACCCAGGACCGCTCGACGTTCCCCATGGAGCGCGTGCGCGAGCCGCTCATCTACATCGGCTTCGGCACCATCTGCGATCCCGGTCCGCAGTTCTTCCGCAACTGCCTCACCGCGTTCCGCGGGCTCGACCACCAGGTGGTGATGATCCTGAGCGCCAGCACCAAGCGCGGCGACCTGGGCGAGATCCCCGACAACTTCATCGTCTGGAGCCTGGCCGAGGACGGCCTCGCGCCGCAGCTCGACATCCTGCCGCGGGCCTCGCTCTTCGTCATGAACGGCGGCATGGGGGGCGCGCGCGAGGCGGCGTGGTACGGCATCCCGATGCTGGCCATCGGCACGACGTTCGAGACGTTCTCCATCTCCGAGCGCATCGAGCAGCAGGGCGCGGGAATCCACCTCCTGCCCGACGTCGCCCCGGCCGCGCTGCGCGAGGCGGCGCTGAAGGTGCTCGCCGATCCGTCGTACAAAGCCAACAGCGCGCGCATCGGCGACGCGTGCCGCGCCGCCGGCGGCGCCGTCCGCGGCGCGAACATCATCCTCGACTACGTCCAGAGGCAGGCCACGGCATGAGGGTCTTCATCAGCGGCATCGCCGGCTTCCTCGGTAGTCACCTCGCCGACCGCATGCTGGCCCTCGGCCACGAGGTCATCGGCGTCGACTCGCTGATCGGCGGGACATTGGAGAACGTCCCCGAGGACGCCGAGTTCCACCAGATCGACTGCAGCTATCTCAACTCGATGGTGAAGTACACCAAGGGCTGCGACGTCCTGCTGCACGCCGCCTGCACCGCGTACGAAGGGCTGTCGGTCTTCTCGCCGCACCTGGTCACCCAGAACACGTTTCAGATCACCTCCACCCTGCTCAGCGCGGCGATTCAGAACAAAGTGCGGCGCTTCGTTTTCTGTTCGAGTATGGCCCGCTACGGCATGCAGGAGGTGCTGCCGTTCACCGAGGACATGGTCTGCCGCCCGCAGGACCCGTACGGCATTGCCAAGTACGCGGCGGAAAAGCTGATCGAGAACCTCTGCCAGGTGCACGGCATGGAGTACGTCATCTGCGTGCCGCACAACATCGTCGGCCCCCGCCAGAAGTACAACGACCCGTACCGCAACGTGGCCTCCATCATGATCAACCTCATGCGGCAGGGGCGGCAGCCGGTGATCTACGGCGACGGCATGCAGAAACGCTGCTTCTCCTTCGTGCAGGACTGCGTCTACTGCATCGAGCAGCTGGTTACCCGCGACGACGTGGTCGGCCAGATCTTCAACATCGGTCCCGACGAGGAGTTCGTGACCATCAACGAGCTGGCCGAGCTGATCGCGGACATCATGAATTTCAAACTCGATCCGGTCTACGTCGCCGACCGGCCGCAGGAGGTGAAGCTCGCCGCCTGCTCGGCCGAGAAGGCCCGCCGGGTCCTCGGCTACAAGACCACGGTCAGCCTGCGCGACGGGCTGAAGCAGCTGGCCGCGTACATCGAGTCGCACGGGGCGAAGCGCTTCCGCTATCACCTCGACCTGGAGATCACCAACGAGCGGACGCCCAGGACCTGGGTGGACCGGTTTTTCTGATGGCCCGGCACGACGCGGGACCGACGCGCATTCCCATCCCCGAGATGGCGGGTTTCGACCGCGACGTGTTCGAGCGCGAGTTCCGCGCGCCGGCCAAGCCCGCGGTGCTGCGCGGCGCGGCGTCGTCGTGGCAGGCCACGCGCGAATGGTCGCCGGAGGCGTTCGCCGAGCGCTTCCGCGACGTGGTCATCACGCCGAGCGTGAACCTGCCCGACACCGAGGTGCCGTACCAGTTCCGCGACGTCGACCACCGCCAGTCGATGACCGTGGCCGAGCTGGTGTCGCGGATGGAGCAGGGCGATCGCTGCTACATCGATCAGGCCGTGATGGGAACGTACCCCGGGCTGGAGGACGAGATCGACTTCGGCTCGCTCGAGCCGCCCAACGTCCTGGCGCTCTTAGTGTGGATCGGCAGCCGCACGCGCTCCGGCCTGCACTACGACTACGTCGACAACTTCTTCGCCCAGGTGCACGGCTCGAAGCTGGTCGTGCTGGCCGCGCCGGAGGAGGCGCCCAACCTCCACGTCTTTGCCGACTCGCACACCAAGAGCCAGGTCGCGCCGCAGCACCCCGACCTCCGCGCCCACCCGCGCATCAAACGCGTCACGCTCTTCGAGTCCAACCTGGAGCCCGGCGACGTGCTGTACATCCCGAAAGGTTGGTGGCACTACCTCGCCTCATCCGAGCGCTCGATCTCCCTGTCGTGCTGGCACGGCACGCCGCTCGGCCCGATGCACGACGTGAAGGTGATGATGAGCATCCACCGCCCCGGCCCCTGGCTGCGTCTGGTGCGCGACTTCCTCTGGCACGGCCTCCTGCAGCGGCCGTACGCGCGGCGTCTCTACAGCCCGCCGCCCACGGGGGTGATGCTGTACGAGCTGGTGACGGGGGCGGTTCGGCGGAAGGGGTAAGGTCGCCATGAACTTCGGCGCGATTCTATGGAGCGCCCTCGGCACGGTGTCGGTCGTTCTCGGACTGAAGGGTTTCTCCCGCCGCGGGCTGCCGTTCAGCTCCAAGAAGACCCTCACCGGCAAGCCCGCGCGGGTTGTCGGCAGTCTGTGCATTCTCTTCGGACTGCTCTGCTATGCGCTCATGGTGGTCATCATCTATTTTCAGTCGATCCGGCAGCAGCCATGAAACGGCCATCTCGTCCCAAGGGGCAGATCGTTCTCCCGGCCAAGCTTCGGAAGCAGGACGGTATCGAGCCGGGAGAGGAGTTCACCGTGGAGCGGATCCAGCGCGGCGAGTACCGGCTCGTCCGGCGTGCGTCGTCGCATAATGAGGGCGTGGTTGATTGGCTGCTCGCATGTCCGAAGAAGGGATTTTTCGTTCCCATCGAATCTGCGTCCACTGACACGGTGTGAGACCTCCTCGGCCCGCCATGGGAAGCGGAGACCGACTACGCTTGGCGGACTGCTCACCACTCTTCAAGCTTGCCGATCAAAGAAGTCTCATCGCGGCCACCGCTCTCGTTCACGAACTCATCATTGCCACTCGCATGGGGCACCGACTTCCACGTCTTCGACGTACGTGCATCCTTCGACAAACCAGGCGGGTCGCGCGGTCGCGGTAGAATCCACCTCGATGACAACCCAGGAAGTGGTCTCCTCAGATCCTGAAGTTCAGGGTGGAACGCCCGTGTTCACCGGTACTCGAGTGCCGGTGAAGAATCTGATCGACTATCTCGAAGCTGGAGACTCCCTCGAAGAGTTCCTCGAAGACTTTCCGTCCGTAACTCGCGAGCAAGCCGTGGGCGCGCTCGAAATCGCCAAAGAGGCGTTGCTCACGCTTGCTGGTTCTCATTGACGAATCGCTTCCGAAACGCCTCCGGCGCGAGCTCCCGGGCTTCCAAGCCTTCACAGTGCAACAAAGAGGCTGGTCGCGAACTAAAAACGGTGCATTGCTCCGCTTGGCGGAAGCTGCTGGGCTCGAGGCATTCCTGACGGCTGATCAGAGTATTCAGTTTCAGCAGAACCTGAAGGAATCGAAAACACGCATCATCGTTTTCGAGGCTCCATCCAACCGGCTCGAACACATTCGTCCTCTACTCCCGCAAGCGATTGCTGCATTACGACAAATGGTGCCGGGCGAACTTCGCGTGATACGGAGCACCGGCTAACGCAGCTTGAGGTAGTTCACTCGCAAGCAGTCAGCCCCGCGGCGAGCGCCGCCACGTTTGGCTCCTTCAGCATCGTCAGGTGATTGGCCTCGATGCGGTGGACGGCGACGCAGCCGGTGGTGAGTGCCTGCCAGCCGACGGTGGGGTCGCCGGCGAAGCGGTCGGCGAGCTCGGTGGAGGCGAAGAGGGTGAGGTCGACGCCGCAAGGCTCGGGGCGGTAGCGGAGCACGGCCTGCATGTTGGCTTTGTAGACGCGGAGGAGGCCGCGCAGTTCGTCGCGGCTGGCGCCGGGCGGGACGAGGTTGCGCTCGGCCATGCGGGTGAGGACGAGGTCGTACTGCGCGTCCTCGTCGAGCGACTCGATGCCGGTCACGTCGAGGGTGGTGCCGTAGTGGTCTTCGATCTGGGCGACGACGCGCACCAGCGTTTCGGAATCGCCGAGGATCTCGGCGCTCTCATCGTGGCCGGGCACGTCGACGATGGCCAGTTGCGCGACCCGCTCGCCGGCGGCTTCGAGCTGGCGGGCCATCTCGAAGGCCACCTTGCCTCCCATGGAATGGCCGCCGAGGTGGTACGGGCCGCGCGGTTGCTGCTCGCGGATGGCGGCGACGTAGAGGGCGGCCATGGCGGGAACATCGTCGAGCGGCTCGGCGCGCCCGTCGATGCCGAGGGACTGCAGGCCGTAGAAAGGGCGCTCGGCGTGGCGGGCCAGTTGGAGGTAGGCCATGACGTTCCCGCCGGCCTGGTGGACGAAGTAGAGCGGCGGCTGCGTGCCGCCGGTCCGCAGCGGGACGAGCGGCGTGAAGGAGCTCGCGCGGCGATCGTCGCGGATGACGTGCGCCAGGTGCTCGACGGTCGGCCGCTCGAAGAGCGCCGCCAGCGGCACGGCGTGGCCGCACTCGCCGCGGACGCGGGCCATGAGCCGCACGGCCAGGAGCGAGTGGCCGCCGTGGTCGAAGAAGTCGTCCGTCACGCCGAGGCCGGGCGTCTGCAGCAGGTCGTCGAAGATGCGAAGCAGTTGGAACTCCAGCGCATCGCGCGGCGGGACGGCGAGCCGCGTCTGCGTTTGCGCCGGCGCGTCCGGCAGCGCGGCGCGATCGAGCTTGCCGTTGGGTGAGAGCGGCAGCGCGGCGAGCGCGACGATGCTCGACGGCAGCATGTGCTTCGGCAGGCGCTCGGCGAGCGCCAGGCGCACGGCCGCGGAGTCGACGGCGCCGCCGTCGCGGGCCACGACGTACGCGGTCAGCCGGCCGTCGTCCGCCACCACGGCCGCCTGCGCGATGGACGGCAGCGCGGTGAGCGCGGCCTCCACCTCGCCCGGCTCGATGCGGAAGCCGCGGATCTTGACCTGCTGATCGGCGCGGCCGAGGAAGTCGAGGCGGCCGTCGGTGCGCCAGCGCGCCAGATCGCCGGTGCGGTACAGCCGGCTGCCCGGCGCGCCGTACGGATCGGCCACGAAGCGCTCCGCCGTCAGCGCCGGCCGTCCGGCGTAGCCGCGGGCCACGCCGTCGCCGCCGATGTACAACTCCCCGACCGCGCCGAGCGGCGCGCGCCGCAGCGCGGCGTCGAGCACGTGGACCTTCGCGTTGGCGATCGGGCTGCCGATGGGAATGCTCTCGTCGTCCGCGCTCAACTCCGTCACGGTGCACCACACGCTGGCCTCGGTCGGTCCGTACTCGTTGTAGAGCCGCGCCTGCGGCAGACGCGCGGCGTGGGTCCGCGGCAGTCCGCGCGGAAAGGCCTCGCCGGCGACGATGACCGTCCGCAGGCTCTCCAGCCGCGCCGCCTCGGCGTGGTCGAGCATCGCGGCGTAGAGCAGCGGCACGAGGAGGACGCCGGCGATGCGCTCGCGCTCGATGAGGCGGGTGACGGCGTCGACGTCCTGCAGCACGTCGTCGGGGGCGACGACCAGCCGGCCGCCGGTGAGCAGCGTGCCGAAGATCACGGCCACGGAGCTGTCGAACGAGAACGAGGGGAAGAGCAGGAAGCTCTCGGGGCTGCCGTACTGCCGCATGCGCGCGGCGACGGACGCGACGGCGTTGGCGTGGCTGACGGCGACGCCTTTTGGGCGGCCGGTGGAGCCGGAGGTGTAGATGAGGTAGGCGGCGTTGTTTGGGTCGGGGTTGCGGGGTCTCGGGGTCTCGCGGTCTCGCGGCGTTAGGTCGACATCGTCCTTCCGGATGGTCAGGATGGCCTTGCTGTCTTCGAGCATGAACGCGATGCGCTCGGCTGGATAGTTTGGGTCGAGCGGGAGGTAGGCGGCGCCGGCTTTGAGCGTGGCCAGGATGGCGACGACCATCTCCAGCGAGCGGTCCATGCAGAGGGCGACGATCGACTCGGGTGCCGCGCCGCCGGCGGCGAGTCGTTGCGCCAGACGTTCGGCTGCTTCATCGAGCTCGGCGTAGGTCAGCGTGGCTTCGGCGAAGGTTAGCGCCGGGGCGTCGGGGGTGCGGGCGACCTGGGCATGGAAGAGATCGACGAGCGTGCCGGGGATCGCCGCGCGACCGCCGTCGCTCCAGCGCTCGATCAGGCGCAGCTCTTCGTCGGGCAGGACGGCGAGCGCGGAGAGGGGCGTGTCGGGATGGGCGACCACGTCGTCGCAGAGGGCGCGCAGGCGTTCCGCGAGGCGGGCGATGGTCGAGGCGTCGAAGAGATCGGCGTCGTATTCGAGCACGGCGTCGAGGGTTTCCGGCGATTCCTCCACCAGCAGGGTGAGGTCGAACTTGCTGATGCCGGTGTCGACCGCCTCCGGCCGGATGGTCAGTCCCGGCAGCCGCAGCTCCTCGGCCGGCGTGTTCTGCAGGACGAACATGGTCTGGAAGAGCGGATGCCGCGCGCGGTCGCGCTCGGGACGGAGGGCTTCGACCAACAGCTCGAACGGCACGTCCTGATTGGCGTAGGCATCGAGCGCCGTTTCCTTCACCCGCTCCAGGAGCCGGAGGAACGGCGGGTCGCCGGAGAGGTCGACGCGCAGGACAAGGGTGTTGACGAAGAAGCCGATCAGCCCCTCCAGCTCCGCGCGCGTGCGGTTGGCCACCGGCGCGCCGATGGGGAGGTCGTCCGCGCCGCCGCACCGGTGCAGCACGGCGGCGAAGGCGGCGAGGAGGGTCATGAAGAGCGTGGCGTCGTGCTGCTGGGCGAGCGCGCGGAGTCCCTCGGGGGCGAGCTGGAATCGATGCGCGGCGCCGCGGCCCTTTGGCTCCAGCGGCCGAGGATGATCGGCCGGCAGGACATCGGACGCCGTCAATCCCGCCAGTTGCCGCAGCCAGTAGGCCTTCTGCGGCTCGAGCGCGCCGCCCTCCAGCCGCTTGCGCTGCCACGCCGCGAAGTCGGCGTATTGCAGCGGCAGCGGCGGCAGGGACGCGCCTTCGTAGAGGTCGCGCAGCTCGCGCGCCATCACGCCGAGCGACCAGCCGTCGGTGACGATGTGGTGCATGGTGAGGACGAGCACGTGCTCGCGCGGCGCGACGCGGAGCAGGAGGCCGCGCAACAGCGGACCGGCCTGCAGGTCGAACGGCCGCAGGGCTTCGGCCTGAACGCGCGCTTCGTCCCAGTCGGCGATCTCCAGTGCCATCGCGCCGTCCGGGGCGATGACTTGCCCCTCGTCGTCGAACGTGGTGCGCAGGATCTCGTGGCGGCGGACGATCTCGTCGAGCGCGCGGCGAAGGGCGGCGTCGTCGAGATCGCCGTCGAGCCGCAGGGCGGAGACGATGTTGTACGTGGCGCTGTGCGGGTGGAGTAAGTCGAGGAACCAGAGGCGCTGCTGGGCGAAGGACAGCGGCATTCGCGCCTCGCGCGGTATCGCTTGCAGCGCGTAGTCCTGAGTGCTGAGTGCTGAGTGCTGAGTGACGTCGCGCGCCAGCCCTGCTGGTGTGGGGTGGTTGAAGATGGCGCGCAGCGGCAGGTCGATGTCGAACGCGGCCCGGACGCGCGAGAGTAGCTGCGTGGCGAGCAGCGAGTGGCCGCCGAGGGCAAAGAAATCGTCATCGGCGCCGGCCTTTTCGATGCCGAGGACGTCTGCCCAGATCGCGCAGAGCCGCTCCTCGATCGGCGACTGCGGCGCGACGTAGTGGTTGTCGGACTGCCGTTTGGACGGCGCGGGAAGGGCCTGCCGATTCAGCTTGCCGCTCGGCGTCAGCGGCAGGCAGTCGAGGAGCACGAAGGCGCCGGGCACCATGTAGTCGGGGAGTTTCGCGGACGCGTGGCGGCGAAGATCGGGAATGTCGAGGGCCCCGCGCGGGACGACGTAGGCGGTCAGCCGCTCGTCGCGGGCGATGACCACGACGTCCGCCACCGCGTCGTGCTCCGACAGCACGGCCTCGATCTCCGGCAGCTCGATGCGGAAGCCGCGCACCTTCACCTGCTCGTCGGCGCGTCCGGCGAACTCCAGCTCCCCGCCCGGCAGCCGCCGCGCCAGATCGCCGGTGCGGTACAGCCGCCCCTGGCGGAAGGGATTGGCGATCATGCGGGCGGCGGTGAGGCCGGGCCGCCGCAGGTAGCCGCGCGCGACCCCCGCGCCGCCGACGAAGATCTCCCCGATGGCGCCGGTGGGGACCGGCGCCAGGCGCTCGTCGAGCAGGTACATTTCCAGGTCGGGAATGGGGACGCCGATCACGCTGCCGAGGCGCCGCTTCACGTCGTCGAGGCGAATGCGGCGATAGGTCACGTGCACGGTGGTCTCGGTGATGCCGTACATGTTGATGAGCTGCGGCGCGTCGTCGCCGTGACGGTCGAGCCACGGCTCGAGGCTGGCCAGGTCGAGGGCCTCGCCACCGAAGATGACGTAGCGCAGCGCGAGGTTTCCCTTGCCGGCCACGTGAATGAGCTGCCGGAATGCGGAGGGCGTCTGGTTCAGCACCGTGACGCCTTCCTCGCACAGCAGCTCGTAGAGCTCCTCGGGGGAGCGCGAGACGTCGTACGGCACGACCACCAGCGCGCCGCCGTAGAAGAGCGCGCCCCACAGCTCCCAGACCGAGAAGTCGAAGGCGTAGGAGTGAAAGAGGGTCCAGACGTCGCGGGCGCCGAAGCGGTACCAGGCGTCGGTGGCGTCCATGAGGCGCATGACGTTGGCGTGGGTGACGACGACGCCTTTGGGGCGGCCGGTGGAGCCGCTGGTGTAGATGACGTAGGCGGCGTTGTGGGGGCGCAC
>Ga0207674_10006081_pt1 | contig 14265 bp, 11 predicted proteins | sample KBSCornC72_FD_184303 | JGI IMG/M metagenome (GOLD analysis project Ga0207674, IMG submission 184303) | Corn rhizosphere microbial communities from Kellogg Biological Station, Michigan, USA - KBS Corn C7-2 (SPAdes) (version 2) | ecosystem: Host-associated > Plants > Roots > Rhizosphere > Soil ... | reverse complement strand
GCGAAACGCGCGCCGCGCTGGTTAAGCGGATGCAGTCGGCGATGCAGAAGACGGTCGCTGAGTTGTGGCAGAAGCGGAGCACGGATTGCCCGATCGCGCTGCCGGAGCAGGCGGTGATCCTCGCATCGATTGTCGAGAAGGAAACTGGAAAGCCGGGCGAACGGCCAATGATTGCAGGAGTTTACTGCAACCGGCTCAAGATCGGCATGAAGCTCGATGCCGATCCGACGGTTATCTACCCGGTGACCAAGGGTAAGCCGCTCGGCCGCAGGATCCTGAAATCGGAGCTCAACGCCCAGAATGGTTACAACACCTATCGCAAGCCAGGTCTGCCCGACGGGCCGATCGCCAATCCCGGCAAGGCGAGCATCGAGGCGGTGCTGCACCCCGCTCAAACCAAGGCGCTTTATTTCGTCGCGGATGGGACAGGGGGCCATGTGTTCGCCGAAACACTCGCCGAGCAGAATGCCAATGTCGCCAGGTGGTTCGCCATCCGCCGTCAACGGGGGCAGATGTGAGGAACCGGGGCATCGGTCGGGGACGCCTGTTCATGGGCAGCCTGCTGTTGTTGGCGGCCGTGATTGCGTGGGGAACCTCGCTGATGATGAGCCCGCATGGCGAGGTCGTTGCCGAGGGCACGGAGCATGTGCGCACCAGCGTCGTCATCTTCCTGCGCAACAGCGCGATCGGCACGCTCGTTCTGTCTGCGCTCGCCGGCTGGCTGCTGTTCCCGGCACGGCGGCCGCGCTGGCCTGCGCGCGACTGGGCGATCGTTGCCGTTCTCGCTGTGCTGGTGCTGACCAGCCTTTATCAGCTGTTCTGGCTACGTTCGGTCGTTCAGTGAGCCTTTAGGGCGCTGCTGCGGACGTAGCCGACACGCCGCTCCGTGCCCGCATAGCCCCAGGCCCAACCGAGGCTGTCGTCGAGAAGGGCGAATGGCTCGCCAGCTGCGAGATCCTGCAATGTGGCTGCATCGTCGGAAGGCGCGCTGCGCAGCGCCGTGGCAGCGCCAATCGTCCGCGGGAGGGTCTCCGCATAATGGGACGCGATCACGCGCGCGGCGAGCGCGACGTCGGCGAGGTCCTTGCGATAGGCATTGTATTCAGGATCGGGCAGGTCGGATGGCCCGGAGAGGATGAACTCGTCAGCGCTGGTGGGCGTAGGCCGGGGCTTGGCCGATGATCGGCCGGTGGGCCGCGGAGCCGGCGTCGCTCTCGCGGAGGTTGCGCTTGAACCCTTCAAGAAAATCTGCCCCGTTGCTGGTGCGGACGACGAACACGTTGCGGCGGTCGTCCTGGTCCCTCTCTCGGCGCAGATAGCCGAGCGCGCCCAACGTGTTCAAGGCGCGAGTGACGACGGGCTTGGACACACCGAGCACCCGGGCAAGACCGCGGACGGTATGCGGCCCCGGCGTCAGGTAGACCAGCATCAACAGTGCCATCTGCCGGTTGGTAAGGTCCGGCTCCCCCGATCGGACATAGGCGATGAGTGCCTTCATCCAGCCGGTAAGCGAAACCTCGCCCATAGCTGCAAAACTCCATCCCGTGCCGCGTAGCTCGGCAAAGTAAACCGGCAAGGCGGCGAAATGTTGCACCCCCGTGACCTTAAAAGTCCGGATTTCCGGAAATTGCCGGCGGTCAGGCGGCCAAATAACGCGACTGGAGCATCGCGAAAATCGCCCTCAGTCCGAGGGCTTCGCCACCTTTCGGTCGACCCGGTTTCGCCTGATCGCGCCAGGCAAAGGTATCGAGGTGGGCCCAGCTCACATTCTCCGGAACGAAGCGTTTGAGGAACATCGCTGCGGTAATGCAGCCCGCCATCGGGCTGTTCGCAGCATTGGCGAAATCGGCGATGTCGCTCTTCAGCATCTCGTCATAGGGCTCCCACAACGGCATGCGCCACAGCGGGTCCTCGATCGCCGCCGACGCCGAAGCAGTGGCCGATGCGAGCTCGTCGTTGTTGGAGAAGAACGCCGGCAGGTCCGGCCCGAGCGCTACGCGGGCAGCACCTGTCAAGGTCGCGAAATCGATGATCAGCTCGGGTGCATATTCCTCGGCCCTGGTCAGGGCATCGGCGAGGATCAGCCGGCCTTCGGCATCGGTATTGTCGATCTCGACGAAGAGGCCCTTGCGCGACTTGACGATGTCGCCGGGCCGATAGGCCGTCGCCGACACCGCGTTCTCGACAGCGGGGATGAGCAGATGAAGGCGGATCGGGAGCCGCTCGGCGATGACCAGCCGAGCGAGTGCCAGCGCGTGCGCCGCCCCGCCCATGTCCTTCTTCATCAGGCGCATCCCGGCCGGCTGCTTGAGGTCGAGGCCGCCGCTGTCGAAGCACACGCCCTTGCCGATGACCGCGACCGCGGGATCGTCGGGCTTCCCCCATTCGATTTCGATCAGCCGCGGCGCGCGATCGTCCGCGGCCGCGCCGCCGACCGCTGCGATCAGCGGATATCCTGACGCGAGCTCCTTGCCCGCGGTCACTCGAACTTGTGCGCCGGTATCGGTCGCAAGCTCGCGGGCCGCCTGCTCGAGCTGCGCAGGACCGAGGTCGGCGGCAGGGGTGTTGACGAGGTCGCGCACTAGCGCCGTTGCTTCGGCCAGCCGAACGGCTGACTCGATGCTGCCCGGTTCGCCGGTGAGCAGCTTGCGCGGGCCGCGTTCCGCTTCGTCCTTCTTCGATCGATAGGCATCGAAACGATGCTGTCCGAGCAGCCATCCGAGCATGGCCTTGCCCGGTTCGCCGGATGCGAGCCTGTAGCTGCCCTCGGGCAAGCTTTCCGCGAGCTTAGCAAGGCACCAGGGCGAAAGCTCTTCGGCATTCTTCACTGCGCTGACGACCTCAAAGTCGCCGCCGCGCGGAAGCAGGGCGAAGGTGAAGGCACTCTTCGCGTCGAAGCGATCCGCCTCGATGAGGACGCGGTCCTCCGCCGGGCGCTTCTTGACCCAGCTTTCGAAATTGTCCTTGTCGACGAGATGGATCGCCCGGGCGCTCTGCGCGCGGTCAGGGACGAGCAAAGAAGCGAAATCGGTCATGCCGGGCGTAATAAGGCACGAGAAAGAGGCCGCAAAGAATAACGTCGTTCTTGCAGTGGTCTATTCCACCTTGAAAGACGTCACGATCATACGCGCATTACCGTTAGCATATACACCGTGGCCGTAACCGGTGCCTCCGCCAAGTGTGAAACCCACTCTTTGCGCTAGCTCTATGGCCGTAGCAAATGACTGCGGATCGTCTGACGCCTTGGTGCCCATTACCGAAGTCCAGCGACCATCCAATGGTATATCAAGTTGATATTCGCCTTGTTTTATCGGCATCCGAGCGTCAACCGAGTCCCACCACCTGTAGGTATCGCTGATCCAATCGTCATCGCGTCGCTGAAGATAAAGAGTGGGCCCAATCGATATTCCACCGGGTGCCGTTGTGGCAAAAATCTCCACCCCCGCATCAGCTTCGACGCGGTAAGTCATTACAATGTGAGATTTACCCGCAAGTGAACCGATATCGTAGGTTACATAGTGGACCGACCCGGGCCATAGCGGAATGTTAAACGCCCAGCCATCCGGTGTTTGCGTGGGATGCAACGGCATACCGATGGAGTAATTCTGGCCATTGATAATTGGGCCGATCTCCCAATTAGAAGCAACCATCAGCGGCGATACCATTGGGTCACCTGAGCCGGGCGGCGGCGGCGGGGCTGTCGGATTCGTGGAAGGCGAAGGCGTTTGAACGGGAGCGGTGGGACTTGCGGGCTGTGAGGGCGAGGAGCGTTGACCCGAGCTTCCGCCACCGCCGCACCCCGTAAGCGGCATCGCGAGCAAGGCTATCGTTGAAACCAATTCTCGTCCGCTGGCGTTATCTTTTCTCTTGGTTCGTGAATGCCTTCCCATGCGGGGGAGATTACAAGATCATACGACAGTCTCTGGAAGGAAATACGAACCATTTTAACTGTAGCTGTTAGATTTTTATTGAATTATAGCGCAAAGCGGATTGGAATTGTCCTATCTGGATCTGAATTTGCACTATCAAAGCTCTATATTGGATTGAACAGCGACTATTTTGGTGTAAACTCCGCAATTGTTTCGCAACGGTTCGCGACGTGTTGTCAGCGTTGGGTTTAAGCGCCATAACGGTTGTACTTGCCAACGATTGCGGTTCGAACTAAAGTTCAATTGCTCGGACAACCTACTGCTGCCCCGCGGATGTCGATGGAAGGGCTACGCAGATGTCTCGAGACCAACCAGATTTAACAGCAGCCCAGGTCGACTCAGATGAGGGGGTCGCTGAGAGTGTACTAAGATTCGATCTTGATCAGCTTGCGTCGACCGAGAGAAATCTACTCTTATCCACGCCTATAAGGCAGCCTACGAGGCAAGAACTTTGTGGGCTTGCATGTAAAATATACGACGCGCGACGAGCGCGCGAACGGATCATTGAACCTACCCTGTTCGGAGAGCCCGCATGGGACATGTTGCTGGCGTTGTTCTTCTTGCCTGCACGAGGTGAAATGCTTCGACCAACTTCTTTGAGTCATGCAGCATCAGTACCTGTCCAAACGGGAATGCGCTGGCAACGGATGTTGACAAATCGGGGCTTGATTGAGCGAGGGCCCATGGAGTTGCCGTCGCGACGACAATTCGTTCGTCTGACCGAAAAGGGGCGCAAGATGATGGAGAGATATCTTACGAGACTGTTCTTCGCTGAGTGCCCGAACTTGCCGTTTCCGGATAGAGCTGGAGGATAACCGCCGTTGCAATCAAGCAGCGATTGAGCCAGCTTGAGTGCAATTGGGGGGTGCGTATGACTACGGCAGAAGAGAAGGTACGTAAGCGGTCAGCTCTAAACAGAGCTTTGCAACTTTTGATTGAAGCGCTCGATCTGATCGATGCCTATGAGGGTCCTCCTGAAGCGGCCGCCCACATCGAAATGGCGCGACAGCGATTGCAACATCATCTAGCTGCGCGCTAAGTTTCCTGTACCACTTCGGCGAAATATTGACGCAGACTTTTGCTCACATCAGGATTGAGTTCGACGAACACGCGCCTGCCATCAGCCGGGTCGGGCTGGCGAACTATCAAGCGCTGCTCTACAAGTAACTTGATCCAGCGAAGTGCCGTAGTGGCCGGAACATTAGCAGCAAGGCTCAAGCTAGATACCGATACACGTTTATAAATGAGTTCGGAGTGTAGAAGGTCAAGCAACATATCCCACGCGGGATCTGCAAACAAATCCGCAGGTAAGTATTTCTTGCGCTGACGCCTTATTTGGATTACCCGGTGTACGGACCTCGCTTCAACGGAAATTACGTTTTGCGGGGCGTCACTCGATTTGTGAGTCCTACGGGTTAGGTCCCCCGAGAGGCGCTCCAGCTCGCTCGCAATTCCGATAACTTGTTCTCGAAGCCGCCGGAGCTGATCAGTCTGCAGATCGAATGAGTGAATCGTCATGCGCGCGTGCATATTGAATGCAGACGAATCGCGCTCCCCAAATTTGTCTCAAATCGGGATAGTGATTTGTGACCGACAGATGATTAAGCTGGGCTAATCGGCGTTCTTGGGGCCGGCTCTCCGCCGCCATTGCCGCTGATTCCGAGCGCGATGGCGATCAGCGCGAACATCACGACGAAGCCGATGATCTCGCCATTGATGCCAAGCCCTGCAGCAGGCGGTGGCGGAGGCGGTCCGGGCGGAACGTCGGTCGGCTGAGCCGCGGCGGCGGCGCCGCCAAGGGCGATCGACCGAGTCGGGCTGAGCGCGCTCAGCATCATCCATGCGCTCGGCGCCTGAACCTGGGCCGGCTGCGGCGCAGGTGCAGCAGCGACGGCTGCAGTTGAGCTGGCAATGAGTGCGGCCGAGGCGGCCAATGCGATCAACTTCCTACCTGAGCGCATGTCAGTCACTCCTCCACCCGTGCACCTTAGCCAAGTTCACAACCATTTTCGACGCTTTTCTATCCGAAAACAGGATATTTTGGCGCGACCGGGAAATTGGCCCGCTTTTCCTTACGCTTGCGCGGTCACCAACCGGTTAAAACAAGACTGACGCGAGGAGGTCGAGCCGCCTCGTGAACCGGCGCCTGCTCTCCTGACACTCACCTCCTCGGAGGGGGCCAACAGCGCAGGGGGTACCCCCATGAAAAGGTTACCGTTCGTCGTCGCTCTTTTATCCGTCATTGCCGCTTCGCCGGCCAACGCTGCTTCGGTCGTCGATGCGGTCGGCGACGTCCTTCCGAGCTTCGTCGGTACCGGCAGTCCGGACCTCGACGTAACCAACTTTGCCGTCAGCCTCGACGCCGGCGCCACGACATTCTCGTTGGGAGCGACCCTTGCCGGCGACATCAATCCGGCGCTTGCCGGCTTCTACGTCATCGGCGTCGATACCGGGGCAGGCGCGATCCGGCCGTTCGGTGGAATCGGCGAGCCCAATGTGATTTTCGATCAGGTCATCATCGTCCAGAAGAACGGAACGGCGACATTGGGCGCCAACTCGCTGTCGGTCCTGCTGGCCGGCAATGAGTTCATCGTCACGGTGCCCGTTGCGCTACTGCCATCGACCGGCGCGACGCCGATCAACTATGGCTTCAATATCTGGCCGCGAGAGGGTTCGGCGGTGACGAACAACAGCCAGATCACCGATTTCGCGCCAAACAATGCGCTGCTGACGGTGCGCGGCGTGGTGACGTCGGTGCCCGAGCCCGCGACCTGGATGTCGATGCTGCTTGGTTTTGCACTGATCGGCGGAGCGCTGCGCTTCCGCCGGGCCAGTTCAAAGCAGGCGCTTAGCTGACCAGGGTCTCCAACGGGACGCCGAAGAGGTCGTGCTCGTCGGCGTCCTCGATCCGTGCCGAGACGATGTCACCGGCCTGAAGGCCGCCGGCATCGCGCAGGTGCACTTCGCCGTCGATCTCGGGTGCATCAGCCTTCGAGCGGCCGGTGGCGCCGCCTGTTTCCTGGTCGACCGCGTCGATCAGCACATCGATGGTCGAGCCGACCTTGGCTGCGAGCTTTTCCGCCGAGATGCGCGCCGACAAGGCCATGACCGCTTCGTACCGCTCCTGCTTCACATCCTCCGGCACCTGATCGTCCATCGAAGTCGCGGGAGCACCTTCCACCGCCTCGAACTTGAACGCACCGACACGGTCGAGCTGCGCTTCCTCGAGCCAGGCGAGCAGATAGGCGAAGTCGGTCTCGGTCTCGCCGGGGAAGCCGACGACGAACGAAGAGCGGACGGCGAGATCGGGAACCTGCGCTCGCCAGTCGCGGATCCGCTGAAGGACCTTGGCGTCGTTCGCCGGGCGCCGCATGCGCCGGAGCACGTCGGGGCTGGCATGCTGGAACGGGATGTCGAGATAGGGAAGGACCAGCCCCTGCGCCATCAGCGGGATGACGTCGTTCACGTGGGGGTAGGGATAGACGTAGTGCAGCCTGACCCATGCGCCGAGCTTGCCCAGCTCGCGCGAAAGATCGGTCATGTGTGCGCGAACGTCCTCGCCTTTCCATGGTCGCGGCTGATGGCGGATGTCGACACCATAGGCCGAGGTATCCTGGCTGATGACAAGCAACTCCCTGGTGCCGGCAGCGACGAGCTTTTCTGCCTCGCGGAGAATTGCGTCGGGGCGCCGGCTGACAAGGTCGCCGCGCAAATGCGGGATGATGCAGAAGGCGCAGCGGTGGTTGCAGCCTTCGGAAATCTTCAAATAGCTGTAGTGGCGCGGCGTCAGCTTGAGACCCGCTTCCGGCACCAGGTCGATGAACGGTGATGGGACGGGCGGAGCGGCCTCGTGCACCGCTGCAACGACTTCCTCGTACTGCTGCGGGCCGGTGACGGCGAGCACGTCGGGGAAGCGGTTGCGGATGATGTCGGCTTCCTTGCCCATGCAGCCGGTGACGACGACGCGGCCGTTCTCGGCAATCGCTTCGCCGATCGCTTCCAGGCTCTCCTCCTTGGCGCTGTCGAGGAAGCCGCAGGTGTTGACCAGGACCACGTCGGCGCCGGCGTAATCGGGCGACATGTCGTAGCCGTCGGCGCGCAGCTTGGTCATGATCCGCTCGCTGTCGACGAGGGCCTTGGGACAGCCAAGCGAGACCAGCCCGACGCGCGGGGGCTTTGGGAGAGTTGTGACGTTCATCGGAAGGGCCGCGCCAATATAGGGATTTTGCGGCGAAAACTAGGCGTTTGCCTGACTCGCTTGTTCAGGTTGATGGACCACGGCTAAGACCCGCGCCAACCACTTGTTCCAGGAGTTCCCAAATGCGTATCGCGATGATCGGCACTGGTTATGTCGGGCTCGTGTCCGGCGCCTGCTTCGCCGACTTCGGCCATCGCGTGTGCTGCGTCGACAAGGACAAGGGCAAGATCGACGGGCTCAATGCCGGCGTGATGCCGATCTGGGAGCCTGGGCTCGAGGCGCTGGTCAAGTCGAACGCCGAGCGCGGGCGGCTGACCTTCACCACGGATCTTGCCTCGGCGGTCGAAAATGCCGAGGCGGTGTTCATCGCGGTCGGAACGCCAGCCAGGCGCGGCGACGGCCATGCCGATCTGACTTTCGTGTTCGAGGCGGTCCGCGAACTTGCGCGAGTGATCAAGCCGGGAACCGTGGTGGTGACCAAATCGACCGTCCCGGTCGGCACCGGCGACCAGATCGAGGCGATCTTGCGTGAAGAAGGCGTCGACGGCGTCTCGGTCGCGTCCAATCCCGAATTCCTCCGCGAGGGCGCCGCGATCGCCGACTTCAAGCATCCCGACCGGATCGTGGTCGGCGCCGAGGACGATCACGCGCAGGACGTTGTCCGGGAAATCTACCGGCCCTTGTTCCTCAACCGGGCACCAATCCTGATCACCGGGCGGCGTACGGCCGAGCTCACCAAATATGCGGCAAACGCCTTCCTCGCGGTGAAGATCAGCTTCATCAACGAGATCGCCGATCTGTGCGAGGCAGTCGATGCCGACGTCCAGGACGTCGCGCGCGGAATCGGCCTCGACAACCGCATTGGCCCCAAGTTCCTCCATGCCGGTCCCGGCTATGGCGGCAGCTGTTTCCCCAAGGATACGCTCGCCCTGCTGCAGACCGCGGACAAGGCCGGCGTCGATCAGCGGATCGTGCGCACCACGGTCGACGTCAACGACCAGCGCAAGGAGCGGATGGTCGACCGGGTCGTGCGTGCGCTTGGCGGCCAAGTCTCGGGCAAGCGGATTGCCGTGCTCGGCCTCGCGTTCAAGCCGAACACCGACGACATGCGCGAAGCGCCGTCGATCCCGCTGGTCAAGGCGCTGGCGGCGCAAGGCGCTGAAGTGAGTGCATTCGACCCCGTCGCCCGCCAGCAGGCCGAGCAGATTTTCAGCGGAATCACCTTCGCCGAGGACGCCTATGCCGCGGCCGACGGCGCCGATGCGCTGGTGATTGTGACCGAGTGGGACGAGTTCCGCGCGCTCGATCTCGAGCGCATCACGGCTATCCTTCGCGGCAAGGTGCTGGTCGACTTGCGCAACGTTTACGACCGAGCCGAGGCGGAAGAGGCCGGCCTGACCTATTACGGCATCGGCCGGGGCCGGGCGGACATCACCGCTGCCTGATTATTGCGTCCGTTTCGGATGAACCATATCCGAAGCGGACCAAGTGGTTATAAGTCCGCTCATGGAGCCTGGGGGCCGCATCGTCGTCATCGGTCTCGGCTATGTCGGGCTGCCGCTGGCCGTTGCGCTTGCCCGCAAGTTCGGCACGACCGGCTTCGACGTGGATCCGCAGCGCATCGACGAGCTTCGCCGAGGTGAGGACCGAACCGCTGAAATCGATGAAGCTGAGCTTCAGGCCACATCCCTGAAGCTGACCGCCGAGCCGCAGGATTGTGCCGGCGCCGATGTCTACATCGTGACCGTGCCGACGCCCGTTGACGGAGGCAACCGCCCTGACCTTAGCGCCGTCATTGCCGCCACGCGCACCATCGCCGGACTGATCGATCCCGAGCGGCGGCCGACCATCATCTACGAGAGCACCGTCTATCCCGGCGTGACCGAGGAGGTTTGCGGGCCGGAGATCGAGCGCGCGGCCGGGCTTAAGCGCGGCCGCGATTTCCGGCTCGCTTACAGCCCCGAGCGGATCAACCCCGGCGACCGCGACCATAGCATCGACAAAATCATCAAGGTGATTGCCGGCGAGGACGATGAAGTCGTTGAACAGCTTGCCGGCATCTACGGCGCAATCACCAGCGGCGGCGTGTTCCGTGCCGCGTCGATCAAGGCCGCGGAGGCGGCAAAGGCGATCGAGAACGCGCAGCGCGACATCAACATCGCTTTCATCAATGAGGTAACGCAGATCTGCGGCAAGATCGGCCTGTCGGTATGGGACGTGCTTGCGGCCGCGCGCACCAAGTGGAATTTTCTCGGATTCGAGCCGGGGCTAGTCGGCGGGCACTGCATCGGCGTCGACCCTTATTATCTCAGCCACCTCGCGCAGCAGGTCGGGCACGACCCCCAGGTGATCCTTGCGGGGCGGCAGACCAACGACGGCATGGGCGCGTGGATCGCAGACCAGTTGCACGAACGGCGAGGCAAGGGCGGGACGGCGCTGATCCTCGGCCTCACGTTCAAGGAAAATGTGCCGGACTTGCGCAACAGCCGCAGCTTCGACCTCGTCCGGCGCTTGCAATGGCTCGGCCATCGGGTCGAAGTCGCCGATCCGGTCGCCTCGGCTGACGAGATCCACCGCGAGCATGGCTTCACGGTCACCGAGCCCGATGGGCAGGCCTATGATCTTGTCGTCGGCGCGGTCGCGCACCGTGAATATCGGGCGCTGGCCGATGATCGCCTAGCGTCGATGATTGCGCCAGGCGGGACGCTTGCCGACCTCAAGGGCATGTGGCGCGAGCGAAGTCTCGATCCGACGCTCGACCGCTGGACCTTGTGAGGGCCTGAAGATGCGCCACGATCAGGTTCGCCCGGCCGAAGCTTCCGTCCTCACCCGGAAGCGGTTCCAGTTCGCCGGGGCATTGCTGATCGGCGCCGTCCTGCCCTGGCTAGCGCGCGGACCGCTGCCCGGCGAGGTGTTCGAACCCGCGAGCCTCAACAGCTTCGCGGGCAACATCGTCGCGGTCGTCATCGCCTTCTGGACGCGGCTGTCGATCGAGACTTACCCCGGGATCAGGCGCAGCTCGGTCATCCTACCCGCTGCGCTCACCGGTCACGGGGTGTCAGTCGTGTGGTTCCTCCTGACGCGCTTTCCCTATGACCGGCTCGCGCTTGCCGCCGGCTTTCTGCTGCACGTCGCATGGCTCTACCTCCTCTACATTTACGCCGAGCGCCGCGTTCGCCGCCGCATCGCCATCGTGCCATTCGGCGGTGCCGAGAGCATCGCCGAGATCCACGGAGTCGACTGGCACGTCCTGAAGCGACCGCACTTGCATGACGCTCGCTCGTGCCATGCGATCGTCGCCGATTTCAGTGCCGCGCTGCCCGACGAGTGGGAGGCCTTCCTCGCCGACGCGGCGCTTGCCGGCCGCATCGTCTACCAGGTCAAGCAGCTGTCCGAATCGCTGACCGGCCGCGTCGAACTCGAGCATCTGTCGGAGAACAGCTTCGGATCGCTCCTTCCCGCCCGCGGCTATTTCCACCTTAAGGCCGTTGCCGACTTCGCCTTCGCGCTCTTGCTGCTTCCCCTCCTGTTTCCGTTGGTGGTGGCGGTGGCAGTTGCAATCCGCATCGACAGCAAGGGGCCGGTGCTGTTCCGCCAGAAGCGTGTCGGACACGCCGGCAAGCCGATCATTGTCTACAAATTCCGGACGATGCGCGACGGCGACGCGGCGGACGAACGCAGCTCGGCGATGACCAAGGACGAAGATCTGCGGATCACCCGGGTCGGGCGGTTCCTGCGCAAGCTGAGGATCGACGAGCTGCCGCAGGTCATCAACATATTGAAATGGCAGATGAGCTGGATCGGTCCGCGCCCGGAAGCGCAGGTCCTGTCGGTCTGGTACACCAGCGAAATTCCGTTTTACCGCTATCGGCACGTTGTGAAGCCCGGCGTTTCGGGCTGGGCGCAGGTCAACCAGGGGCATGTCGCCGAAGTCCGGGACGTCCACCGCAAGCTGCAGTACGACTTTTACTACATCAAATATTTCTCGCCGTGGCTCGACGTCCTCATTTTCTTCCGCACCATCAAGACGATGCTGACCGGCTTCGGGTCACGATAGCTGCTCGCGCCATTTTCAAGTGAGGATCGCGCTCGAGCAACCGCGACAAGCTGAACCAGCAAGCCCAGAGCAGTGCGCCGGCGACAAGATCGATCACGTAATGCCCGCCGATCGGCAGCGTCGAGCAGATCATGAGCATGAAGCCAAGGCCTGCCGGAATCAGCAGCAGGGGCAGCTTGCGGCACATGGCGAGGATGATGAGGCCCATTGCCACATGAAATGACGGAAAGGTGACGACGCCCGCAAGGACGTCGAGGCTGAACAGCGGATCGGCGGAATTGCGGAATGCTTCGAACGTGCCGAAGGCGTAGGTCGCGGACCGTTCAGGAAGACGTGCGACCAGCTCCTTCGGAAACCACACCCCCAGGCCCTTCGCGGGCACAGCGATCGAAATCAGGCAAGCCGACCATAAGGTGCCAACGTAACAGAAAATGCCGCGCCATGCCTCCAGGCGCCGGCCGAGAGCGGCGAGCACAAGCAGACCGATGCCGAGCACCGGCATGGTCAGGTTGTAGCTGTCGGCCATGGCCGAAACGAAGCGCGCCGGCTGGTCGGCAAGGAACGATGCAATGCCGATGCTGTCGATGCCGGCACCGCGATCGACCGCGAGCAGCGCGCGGTCGGCGACCGGCATTCCGAGGCGAAGTCCGATCGTTGCCATGGTCCCGCAGGCGAGCGTTGCCAGCCACATGAAGGCGAGCACGCCCAGACAGTCTGCCGTTCGCGGATGCTCGCGTTCCGGCCAGAGCAGGCGGGAAACCGCGAGCATCGCACCGATGATCCATGCGATCGTTCCGGCGCCCGTCGGATCGACGCGTAGGTGCAGCCCGACCGCGAGCAACAGATCGACGGCCAGAGCGGTCGCGAGGAGTCCCGCGCACCAGCCGCGGTAAGCGTCACAAGCGGACGCCGCCCGCAACTCGTCGTCGACATTCGCCGCCGCAGCGCCCGCCGCCGGTCGGCTGCCCAGTGGATTGCTGAACAAAGTTCCCCCTCAACGCACTACGACCGAAGCAATACAAGGCCCGGCCGAGCCCCCGAATTTGAGGATTGCCGAGAGCAAAGTCGGAGGCAAGCCGAAAAAACATCGTCGCAATGGATGCCGATACACCGCGGAGCGCTGCCCTTGGGGTGCACCCATCAGGAGTCGTTGCCGCGTGTGTTGCCGGCGATCGGCGCCGTCTCCTTTAGCATCAGCATGATCGGCAGCACGGCGAGTGCGACCGCCGCGATCATGATCCCGGGCGCGCTCTGCCATCCGGTCCGCTCCACCAGCAGCTGCGCGACATAAGGCGTGAGCCCGCCGAAGATTGCCGTCGCCATGGTTGCACCGAGCGCCAGCCCAGTGATCCGACCCTCACCCGGGAACTGTTCTGCCGTTGCGACTGCGCCAACCGCACTGACCGCTCCGGCGAGCATCGCCAGGACCACCGCACCGATCAGGGCTTGCATGACGGCGCTGTTTGCCATCAGCGAAAAGAGGGAGATGGGCAGGGCCGCGCTGCCGAGACACAATGCGACCAGGACCGGCTTGCGGCCGATGCGGTCGGTCAAGGCGCCGACCAGCGGAGTGACCAGGATCACCGCGACCGCAGCCCATGTCGACAGCCATAGAGATGCGCGTTCGCTGAGCGAACCGACGGAGGTCAGGAACGCCGGAACATAGGTGATGCCGACATAATAGGTGATCGAGCCGAGTGCCGAGATGGCGAAGGAACGGGCTATGCCGGCGCGGTGATTGGCGAGCGCGTGGCGTAGCGGAACATCGGGCACGCTGCCCGTATCGCGCTGGCGCAGGAACTCAGGGGATTCGTGCATCGTCGAGCGGGCGATCCAGACCGAGGCGGCGAGTGCGGCACCAACGAAGAAAGGGATGCGCCAGCCCCAGCGGTCGAGCTCGACTGCGCTCATCAAGCTGACGGTAAGCGCCGAAATGCCGACTGCGAGCAGCCCGCCGACTTCGCTTGCTGCCGAGGCTGACGAGGTGATCAGACCGCGCCGGCGCGCCGGCGAGCCTTCGAGCAGGTAAGCGACCACGCCGGTATATTCGCCGCCGACCGAGAAGCCCATCACGCAGCGCA
>Ga0207674_10006080_pt1 | contig 14269 bp, 16 predicted proteins | sample KBSCornC72_FD_184303 | JGI IMG/M metagenome (GOLD analysis project Ga0207674, IMG submission 184303) | Corn rhizosphere microbial communities from Kellogg Biological Station, Michigan, USA - KBS Corn C7-2 (SPAdes) (version 2) | ecosystem: Host-associated > Plants > Roots > Rhizosphere > Soil ... | reverse complement strand
CGCTGGCGCTGGTCAACCTCGGTATCGCCGAGTACTGGGGCGGCCGCCTCGCGGAGGCGGAGCCGCACCTGGAACACGGCATCACGCTGGCGCGGCGGATCGGCCGGCCGTACCTGGAGTTCCTCGGCCTGGCGCACCGCACGTCGATCGCCAGCGTGCGGTCATCGCCCTACGCGCTGGCGGAAGAGCGCGCCAGGCAGACGATCGAGCTGGCCCGGCGGCACGGCTGGACCGACGAGCCCGCCGCCGGCATCGCCTGCATATCGCTCGCCGCCGGGCTGATCTGGCGGCAGCAGCTTGAGGAGGCGGCGGACTGGGTGCGGCGCGCCGAGCGTACCCTGCGGGCGGAAGCCGAGCCCGTCACGGCGATCGCGACCCGCTATGTCCGCGCGCTGCTGGAGCTGGCGCGCGGCCGCGACCGGGAGGTGCTGGCCACCTTCCAGGCCGCTGAGCGGCTGTCCAGGCTGCTTGAGGCACCGGACTGGCCGCTGATGCGGACCCGCGCGTTGCGGCTGCATGCCCTGGTGCGGCTCGGAGAAACCGGGCGCGCCGAGCAGGACATCGCGGAAATCGGCGAGCCAGGCCAGAACAGCGGCGAGATACGGATGGCCCTGGCCGCGCTGCGGATCGCCCAGGACGACCCGCACGCGGCGACCGTCGCGCTCGCGCCGGTCCTGTCCGGCGCCGCACCCGTCGCCCCGGCGACTTGGCTGGCGCACGCCTGCACGCTGGAGGCGATCGCCCGGGACGCACTCGGTGACCCGGCCGCCGCCCGGGACGCCCTGCGGCGCGCGCTCGATGCGGCCACGCCCGATGGCGTGCTCACGGCCTTCCTTTTCCATCCCCCGGCCCGGGAGCTGTTCGATCGCTATGCCCCGGATCGGGGTGACCAGGCCGCCCTGGCGGCCGAGATCCGTAACCTGCTCCCCACAGAACCATCCGAAGGACCACCCGCAGAACCAAAGCTAGGGGCGCCTGAGGGCTCGCCCCGGCCAGCAGACTCCTTCCGCCTGGTAGATCCGCTGAGCAAGACCGAGATCCGGGTGCTGCGTTACCTGCCGACCAACTTGTCCGCGCCGGAGATCGCCCGCGAGCTGTCCCTGTCAGTGCACACGGTCCGGACGCACGTACGCCACCTCTTCGCCAAACTCGGCGCGCACGGTCGCACCGAGGCGGTCGAGCGCGCCCGCGGCCTCGGCCTGCTCGCGCCATCCCCATCCCGCCGCGCGTCCTGAGGCTCACTGGACCACGGCAGTTTCGCTGGCACCGAGTGGATAACCGCGATGCGCTCGTCGGCCGCGGTGACGCCGGCCAGCCCGGCGCCCAGTCGGCGGCTATGGCGCCATAGGCAGCAGATGTTGGCCGGCACGCGTGGCCGTCACGTCTCCTGGACATGACAAGCGCCTCGGACTTCCCAGATGACGTGGTGCGCTTAAGGCAAGCGAAAGGAATGCCTTTCATGTTCAAGTCAACGTCGACCTCTTTGATCCTGCTGGGCATTCTCGCCGTCATCGTCGGAATCATCGCTATCGCCTGGCCGGGCGTCACGATTCTTGCGCTGGTCATCCTGTTTGCGATCTACGCGTTCATGGCCGCCGGGCTGCAAGGCGCGAGGGCCTTCAGCAGCCGGAACGCCGGGCCGGTCTTCGGTCACCTGCTGCTCGGGCTGATCGACCTGGCGGCCGGCGTGGTCGCCCTGGTCTGGCCCGGGCCCACCGCGTACGTCCTAGTGATCATCGTCGCGGCCTGGGCGCTGGTCGGCGGCTTCGCCGAGATCTTCGCCGGGTTCCAGAGCGGGGAGACGGCCGGCACGCGCGCGATGTTCATCATCGCCGGACTGGTGTCCGTCGCGTTCGGCGTCGTGCTCTTCGCCCGCCCCAACGTCGGCGCGGTCACCCTCGCGCTCCTGTTCGGCCTGTACAGCATGATCTACGGGTTCTCGCAGATCACGGCGGGCATCCAGGCCCGTCAGCTGGGCAAATCCGTCCAGTCGTTGTCGCCGCTGCACAAGGCAGCTTGACCGTCCGGTCCGAGGGCATGGCGCCCGTACCGGCTTCCGCCCGGTACGGGTGCCCGCTGACGTCGGCCAGTGATCGCGAATACATCCGGCCGCCTCGCCCAAAGGAGGCTGAAGACCAATGAGCGCCATGCCCGCCGGGCCAGGCAGATCAACCGAGACGCCCCACGACACTGCGACCGCCGGGCCGGTCCGGCACGGACGTCTCCGGGCCGCCGCGGCCGCGCGTGGCGTCCCGCTGGCCACGATCCTCGTGACCGTCGCCGTCGTAGCCCTCACCTACCTCGCCGGCAAACTCGCCTACCGGATACGTGATGTCCTCCTGATGCTCATGGTGGCCGGGTTCATCGCCGTCATCCTGAATCCGCTGGTGGTGGCGCTGCAGCGGTGGCGGATCCGGCGCCGCGGCTGGGCCGTGGCCATCGTGTCCATATGGGCGGTGCTGGTCTTCGCCGGCCTCCTGGCGGCGTTCGGCTATCCGCTGGCGCACGGGCTGACCCATTTCTCGCACCGGCTGCCCTCCTACATCCAGAACGCCGAGCACGGTCGCGGCTGGATCGGCCACCTGGTCCGTCGTTTTCACTTGGAGGCGTGGGTAACCCGCAACGCACCCAAGCTGCAAAGCCTCGGGGCCACCCTGGCCAGGCCGGCATTGACCGTCGGCAAGGGCGCGCTGTCGTTGCTGGCGACCCTGGGGACGATCTTCGTCTTGATCGTGCTCTTCTTGCTCGAGGGTCCCAAGATGCGCCAGGGACTGCTCAAGCTGATGCGGCCCGAGCGCGCGGCGTACTACAGACGGGTAGCGGGCGAGATCAGCCAGTCGGCGACCGGTTACGCGCTGGGCAACCTTCTGACGTCGCTGATCGCCGGCGTGGTCGTCTTCGTCACGCTTACTGTCCTCGGGGTTCCGTTTCCGCTGCTCTGGGCGCTATGGGTGGCCCTGGTCGATTTTCTGCCCATGGTCGGCGGTGCCCTGGCCGGTATCCCTACCGTCCTGTTCGCCCTCAGCCAGTCGCTGACCGCGGGCATCGTCACTGCGGCCGCCTTTATCGCTTACCAGCAGATCGAAAACCACGTACTGAACCCCGTGGTCATGAGCCGCACGGTCAACGTCAATCCACTGCTCGTCCTGCTGTCGCTCCTGGTCGGGACATCGATCGGCGATTGGGTCGGCGGCTTTTTCGGCAGTTTCGTCGCGGCGCTGCTTTCCATCCCGGTCGCGGGCGCTCTCCAGGTCATCGCCCGGGAACTATGGCAGGCCACCGCGTCGGCGGGATCGCCCGACAGCGAACCGCCCGCCGAACCGGGGCCCGAGGTACCCGGCGAGCAAGCACCGCAGACCGGCCGGGAGCTTCGTGACGGCGAGCCGGAACCGACCAGAGTGGAGCTGAAGGCTCCGACGTTTGACTTATCTGGCGAACCATGCGCCTGGCCGGGTTCGGTACTCGCATCTTCCATTCGCTATAGCGTGTGCCAATGACAAAAGAGCTATGCTGACTTTTCCTGTCGCAAGGTTATCGGGTGGACTGATAGGTGAGCAGCAATTCGCCGCTCGGCAATCAGGAGGCAGGAAATGAAGACTACGGAATCCAGCCCTAGGGATGCGGACGGGACAAGGGAGCGCGATCGCGCCCTGGAGCGGACCCTCCGGGACGCTCTCGCTCTGGCCGTCAGCAAGAAGGTGGCTGACCAGGCGCTTCGGCAGGCTCGCAACAAGGCGCACGGTGCTGGGCGGCGTGACCTTCGCCGTGTCGCCGGCCATATGGCCGGCTACGGCACGCTGCTGACTTACATCATTTGGCGCCAGCGGCGGACCCACAAACTGTCCGCAGGATAAGCCCGAAACGCTGCGGAAAGGTGCATGCAACATGGATATAAACGGCGCAACGAGTAAGAACAAGTTTAAGCGCCGCCGTGGTCCGCTGAGGAGCTGGCTCCTGGCGGGCGGCCTGGCGCTTGGCACGGCCGCCACCGTCGCGGCGTGCGGCTCGTCGTCCTCCAGCACCGCAGCCGGCTCCCCGGCGAGCAGCGCGCCGTCAGGCGCTTCATCGGCGGCCTCCGCCACGATCAGCGCGACGAGCGTGCCCGGAGTCGGCACCGTCCTGGTCAACGGGCAGGGCCAGACCCTGTACATGCTGACTTCGGAAAAAGGCGGGAAGATCACCTGCACCCAGGCGAACGGCTGCACCCAGGCCTGGCCGGAAACGCTGCTTACCAACGGGGCGACGACAGCGAAGGCCGGCAGCGGCGTGCAGTCCTCGCTGCTGGGAACGGTCAAAGACGCCAGCGGCAACCTCGAGGTCACCTACAACCACTGGCCGCTGTACACCTTCTCCGGTGACTCGGGCTCGGGCGTGGCCAAGGGCCAGGGGCTGATCAGCTTCGGCGGCACCTGGTATGTCCTGAACGGGTCGGGCAATCCCGTGACCAGCAGCCAGTCCGGAAACGCATCGTCCGGCGGCGGGTAAGGAAAGGCAAAGGAAATCCCATGCTCGCCACTTCCTGCATCGAGGGCTGAGCGATGGTGAGACCGTGAAAACCAGGACTGGCCGGCCGCGTGGCCTCACGCGGCTGGCTCGTTCGCTCGGGCTGGACCGCAATCCACTGCGCCGGGCCACCGACTGGGCCGAGGCCTGGATCCGGGTCGGGCTGCTCGCCGTTTTCCTGATCGCCGGGCCGATGGCCGCCCTCAGCGCGGGACACTGGGCCTACCACGCGGGGACCACCGCGGCCCGGGGGCCGGCCGCGCCGACCCACCGCGGCAAGCCGTCCGCTCTCCAGCAGGCCCCGACCATCACTGACCTGCCCAGGGTCGGCCAGGGGGGCCGAGTCTGGGCCGGGGCCCCAGGGCAGGACACCGGCCCCTCCGCTCGCACCGGTGAGGTACTGGCCGCGGTGATGACGCTGGCCGCTATGGCGCTGGCGCTGCTGGCCGTCCTTCGGCTCGCTCTCGCGCTCCTGAGCAGGCGGTGCCTAGCCGCCTGGGAGACGGCCTGGTCGAAAGTCGGACCGCAGTGGTCCAAGCGCAGGCCTTGACATCCTCCACCCGCCTGAAGCCGGGGGATTCCAGCCGCTGCGCACCATGCTGTAGGTTGTCGCGCGGCAGCGGCCGGCCCCGGGCGGACTGGTCCGCCCGGGGCCGGCTTTCCCGCTGCTGCCATCCTCAGTAGGTGCTGTGTCAGCCGGTTACGTACAGGTTGTCGCGGACGTCGTAGACGCCGACGGCCATCCACGCGGCGTCGACCACCGCGTCGTGCTCGGCCCAGGTGCGGACGTGCCCGGACAGGGTCACGGTGTTCCCGTCGGTGTCGACCGTCACGTCGCTGTCGTCGAGGATCAGCGCGTAGCGGTCCAGCGCGTCCTGCACGTACACGGTGACGTCGACCGGGTCGGCGTCGTTGGTGATCGTGATGTCGTCGCTGAGGTTGCGGACGCCGGTCAGCCCGGCCACCGCGTCCTCGGCCGCGGTCCGCTCGGTGCCGTAGCTCACCGTGCCGGTCAGCGTCAGGTTGCCGTTCTCGGCCGTCGCCTCGACGCCGTCCGGCACGGAGATGTTCAGCGTGAGCGCGTTGTTTGCCATCGTGGTCAGCATCGCGTCGTCCCGGTAGTCCCCTGACGGCAGCACCACTTCCAGGTGGTTGTGCACGTCCTTGACGCCCGAGACGCGCCGCGCCGCTGCGGCCGCCTCCAGGTACTGCGGGAAACTGGGTACGGTGCCGTTCAGCGCCACCTCCCCGTTTATGTTCTTCACCGTGATATCCGATATGTCGACGAGCGGGTCATAGCTGAGTTCCAGCTCCACGGCGTCGCGGATGTCCTGCGTTTTGGTCATTTCCGGATCCTTTCGTTGGGTTGACGGTGAATTACCGTTCCTCCTGCATCAGCTCATCTCACTAGATCGCGGTTGTAAAAGTGAAGATGACTGTCACGGCATTGGTCACTGCTATGGCGCTGATAAAGGGTATGGGCGGCGGCAAAGTAACCCAAGTAACGCGACATTAAATTATCGTCCTATTGGTTTACCTATAGCCAACGGCGCCACCCGGACTGCGGAACGACGCGCGATGTTCGCCTCGGCCGCTGACTCCTGCCTCGTCACGCAGCCTGTATCCGGCGGGTGCCGCAGGGCTCCGCGGCGGGCCGGGCGGGGGCGGCGGGCAGCGTGAGGACCATGGTGAGCCCGCCGCCGGGAGTGTCTTCGGGCTCCACGGTGCCGCCCATCGTCTCGGCCAGTCCGCGGGCTACCGCGAGGCCGAGCCCGGCACCTGTACTGTCGCCTAGGGCGCCGAGCCGGCAGAAGGGCTGGAACACCCGCTTCCGTTCGGCCGCCGGGATGCCCGGCCCGTGATCGATCACGCGCAGCTCAACCCGGTTCCCGGCAATCCGGGCGGTAACCAGCGGCGGTGTCTCCGCAGGGGAGTAGCGTAGGGCGTTGCCGGCCAGGTTCACGATGACCCGTTCGGCGATCGCTGGGTCGGCCATAACCTCGGGCAGGCCGGACGGGATCTCGGCCAGCACTGGCCTCGGCTGCGGGCCGAGGGCCTCCAGCGCGGCCGCGACTAGCTCGCCCACGTGGGCGGCCCGGGGGAACACTGCCCGCTCGCCGGCCTGCAGCCGGCTCACGTCCAGCAGGCTGGCCGCGAGGTGTGCGAGCCGGTCCAGGGACTCCTCGGCGGCGGCCAGCAGGTCCGTGCGGTCGTCGGTGGTCAGCCGGGCGTCGCCGGCGCGCAGGCCGCTGACCGCCGCCTTGGCCGCGGCGAGCGGCGCGCGCAGGTCATGGCTGACGGTCGCGAGCAGTGTTGCCCGCGCCCGGTCGGCCTCGGCCACCTGGGCGGCCTGCCCGGCCATGCCGCCCAGCAAGAGCAGCCACCACGATCCGGGCTCAGCCGTCATGACCCGGCTCGCTGTCGGCGAGCCGGAAGCGCAGCCGCCTCGGGACCGTAGGCCACCGACACCAGCGCCTCCAGGGACAACGCGGCCACGCTTTCGAGCGTGGTCAGCCGGTGCCGCTGCTCCTCGGCCGCGGGCGCGACCGGTTTCGCGGCGACGGTGGTCATTCGGTCCTCCTCGCCGTACTCCGGTGAAATTCAATGGGCCGAACGAGCGGCGTTACTCGCCCTGCACCAGTGCAGCGCACGACCCGGGACGCTGGCCAACACCTGACGGCAATGGCGCGATAGTTACCGGCTTCCGGGTCAGCGCCGGTGGTTCTCGGGAGCAGCCGCAGAGACCGCCACTCTGATCGCAGAGCCCGAACATCTTTGACCGGCGACCTCCCTCCCCGTTTGGCTGGAACGGTGGCACACAGCACAAGCACCGGGGGTCTGCTGGTTCGGGTCGTCGTGGCGTTCGCGCTGACCTACGTGCTGGGCTACGAGCGTGAGCTCCGGGGATCGCCGGCCGGCGACCGGACCTTCTCCCTGATCGGCACCGCATCTGCCGTCCTCGGCAACCTGGCCGGCGTCGGCTCGCCGAATGCCATCGCCGGCGCCGTCACCGGCATCGGCTTCATCGGCGGCGGGATCGTGGTCCGTCGTGCGGTCCGCACCGGCGAGATCATCAGCGGGATCACGACCGCGGCGTCCATCTTCGCGACCGCGGCGATCGGCGCGGCGGCCGGAGCCGGGCTCCTGGCGGTGGCCACGCTGGCGACCGGCCTGGTCCTCGTCGCCTTGGAAGGACCCCACCTCCCGCTGCTCCGGCTAGTAGACGCCCGCCGCTGGTCACCGCGCTTCCATAACGACGAGGAACTGTATCGCGACGACGACACCGCCGTGCTTCCCGACACCACGCCGTCGGCTGACCGCGATCAGCAGACGTCACCTGCGTCCGATGACGTAGGTCCTGCGTCCGCGGCTTTCCGTCGGCCACCATAGCGCCCGACGATGGCGCCACAGGAGCCATCGCTTTCCTATTTGCGGTCGCCCGGAGTGGACTTGAGGAAACGCGGATCCGGGCGACCGAAGAAGGTGACCGTCTTGAGCGGAAGCAAATTCTGGGCCAGAGGCCGAGACCGGGAGCAGCAAGGCGAGATGGCGGACGGGGGCCTTGCCGGGACGATTACCGCCATGGACCGCTGTGACCGCTGCGGCGCCCAGGCTTACGTCCGAGCCCTGCTCCCCAACGGCCTGGAGTTGCTGTTCTGCGCGCATCACAGCCGGCAGCACTCGTCCGCCCTGACGAAGGTCGCCGTCGACATCCACGACGAGACCGACCGGCTCGCGCGCCCGGCGGCGTAACGGATCCGGGCGCTGGCCTGGCCGGCTTTCCGGTCAATGCGCCCGGGTGAACTAGCGGATGAGAAAAGCAGCCATGAGAGACTGGCGCGGAATCAGGGCCGAGATCGGTGACAGGGTTTTCTACGTCACGGCCGACGGCGCCCGTAAGCCGAGGCTTCACGAGGCATGGGTCGAAGAGGTTGGCGAGTCGCACATCCGTGTGCGGCCGACCGCCAGCCCGTTCGGTGAAATGATCGGCAATGACCACGAGGTTCGCTGGCTTAGTCGGCCCGAAGTCTTCGTCGTGGTCAAGGGCACGGTTTACTGACCTAGGCCAGTCTGCCCGCGTGCCGGCCCGGTCACGAGACAGATGGTCGGCAACATGAGCGTCACGATCAGTGACACCTCGACGAGGAACCCGGTCGCGCCGGCTCCTTCGGCCCAGCGTAAGCCGCCGCGCAATCGTCCATTGGCCGGCCGTCACGAACCCATCGCCCGGCATTGTCCTGTGAGCACAACCGCTCGATTAAGTACTAGGCGTGGACCGTTCGTTGCCGATACGAAGACTAGGAAATCCCGGGATTCGATCCCAGTACCGCGCCAGGCACGATTCAGGTGTAGGAAGCACAATCACCAATCGCTGCATAGGTAGACGGACATGAAGCAAGGACAGGCGGACACGATAACGCTGCCGAAGGCGGTAACAGGGGCCCCGCTGGCAATTGAGCTGCGGCACCTGCGTTACTTCGTAGCGCTCGCCGACGCGGGCAGTTTCACCCACGCCGCGGAGCAGATGTTCATCGCCCAGCCGACCCTGAGCCAGCAGATCCGGCGACTCGAAGAGATCGTCGGCACGCAGTTGCTGCAGCGTCGCCGGGAAGGCCTGCAACTGACCAAGGCCGGCGCCGTGCTGCTGGATGCGTCCCGCACCGTCCTGTCGCTCGTAGATCACGAGGTGAACCGGACCCGGCAGGCGGCGGGCCTAGGACGCCAGCGCCTGCGGGTGGTCGTGCCGCTACGGCTACCGGATGCCCTCGCGGTCGAGGTTGCCTCTGCGCTGCGCTCGGCGGCGGCAGCTGCGGACGTGGACCTCGTCTGGATGGAAGCGGCCCTCGACGCCGAGTTCTCGCTGATCCAGCAGCGCCGGGCCGACGCCGGCCTGGGCTGGCTCACGGCCCGTCCTGAGGCACTACCCGCCCCGCTCGATGCCATGAGCCTCGGCGAGTTCGAACCCGATGTATGGATCCCCGCGCTGCACACCGCAGCGCGCCGCGGCACGATTAACCTCGACGAACTGATCCGGATGGACGTCATCCACGGGCCGCGCCGGGCGGAGCCGGGTACCTACGATGCCTGGACGCGGGTCCTGAGAACCGTCGATCCGCGCTTTGCATTCACCGATCCGCCGCTCCGGCACTCGCTACCGATGGACCTTGCCTTCGCCGCGACCGCAGACCGGCCCGCCGCGGTGCTGACCGGCCCCAGTGTCATCGCCGGAAGCCACCCCGGGCTGATCCGGCTGCCCCGGCCGATGGTTGCCCATGACATGGTCCGGGTCGGGCTCGAGGACCATCCGCTGACCGCGACGGCCGCCCTGGTCTGGAATGGCGACCTGCCCCGCCCGCTCCAGCAAATCCTCTTCGACGCCGCGGACGGTATCGCCTCGCCGGACCCGGCCTGGGCGGCGAGTACCGACGCGAAGGTCAAGTAACTGGATCCCCGGGTACCTATCGGCGGGCTGGTGCTCTACGTCACCTTCAAACGCAAGGACTGGCTGTAAGACGCCGGGTTCATGCCTGTCGTTCCTGGGGCGCCGCCGACTTGGCCTTCTGGGGCACTCCACTCCCTTCCTCTGCTATTCAGGTTGTTTAGGATTCCTTGGGGAGGACGCCTTGGGCGCGGCAACGACGATCGTGAACGCGAAGGTATTCGACGGGACGAAGTCGCAGGACTGGACGTCGGTCCGGTTCGCTGACGGCCTGATCACCACGTGCTCGGCCGCATCGGCCGCCCAAGAAGGCGACGAAGTGATCGACGCGGGCGGCGGGATGGTGCTTCCCGGTCTGATCGACGCGCACGTGCACCTCGTTCCCGGCGCTCTCGCACAATCGCTGACCTTCGGCGTTACCACCGTTCTCGACATGTTCAGCCAACCCGACCTGGTGGCGAGCGCTAAGGAGCAGGCCGGCTCCCGTCCGGACGTGGCCGACGTGCGTTCCTCGGGTGTCGGTGCCACCGCGCCCGGCGGGCACCCGTCGATGATGTACGCCCCGTTCCCGACGTTGACCGCCGCTGACCAGGCCGGGCAATTCGTGGCGGAACGCATCGCGGCGGGCTCGGACTACCTGAAGATCATCTCCGGCACCGGGGGTCTATGGCCCTCGCTGGACTCCGAAACCATCCGGGCGCTGGTCATTGCCGCGCACACCCGCGGCCTGCTCGTCGTCGCTCACGTGAGCTCGACGGCCGGTGCCGGGGAGGTCGTGTCTGCCGGTGTCGATGTGGTGGCCCACGTCCCTGCGAACGCCGAGCTGGACAAGGCCCTGGCCGGACGCATGGCCGAAGCCGGAATCGTCGCCGGTCCGACGCTGGCCACCATCGAGAACACCCTCGGCGAACCGGGTGGCGCGGCAGTTGCAGGGGACCCGCGGCTCGCTGAAGCGCTCGGCGACGCCTGGGCACGCCGGCTGACGTCGGATGCCTCGGGATGGCATGGCCGGCAAATGCCGCCCTACTCTCGGGCCGAGGACAACGTGCGACGACTGGCCGATGCGGGGGTCACTCTGCTGGCGGGCACGGATGCTCCGAACCCGGGGACCGTGTTCGGAGCAAGCCTGCACCGGGAGCTCGAACTCCTTGTCCGGTGCGGCATCAGCCCGGCGCAGGCCCTGGCCGCTGCCACGGCTGAACCGGCACGAGTGTTCGGCCTCGCCGACCGGGGACGTGTCGGCGCCGGGCAGCGCGCGGACCTTGTCCTCGTGTCCGGGGACCCGTTGACGGACATCACCGCGACGCGCGCCATTGAGCGGATATGGCGCGGGGGCATAGCCTGCGATCGACGTGCCTTCGTGGCGAGCGCTGCCGAAGCTGAGCAGCTTGACGCTTTCGACGCCCAGCTCGCCAAGGTCGTGGCAGCCGTGCGCGAACGCCGGTCCAGCTGATCCGAGGAGGGCCCCCTTGAACGCGGGTCCCGTAGTTGTGCGCCGCGATCGTCGATCGGCTCACGTTTTGGACATCCCGAACTTGACATCCCGGCGCGTGAGAGGCCCGGTCGCGGGAACGCTTGCCCGCGAACATCTCGACCGGCCCGCGGCGACGACGTGATCCCGGTGCTTCTATGACCCCGAAGAGTGCTCGCCCGCTCTGCGGCGCAACAGCGCCTTCTGATCGATCGTAACGATCACGTCGGCCGTATCACGCCGCATTGCCGGGTCCCTCTGCCGGCCAGCGTTTCGCGGACTGCTGCGGATCAGCGCCGGTGCGTGCCGCCATATAAGGCAGGCGATCGCGCCGAGCGGGATGGGGGGCAGGTAGGTGACGGCCCGGTAGAGCAGCACGGCGGCAGTCACCTGCGTGCTGGCCTGGTGGCCGGCGGCGGCGACCAGGGTGCCGATCAGTCCGAGTTCGGTGATTCCGAGGCCGCCGGGGGTGACGGGTAGCACCGTCAGCAGCCGGACGAACGCGAAGGCAGCGAGGGAGGTCTGCCAGGGAACCTGGGCCTGGGACAGGCCCAGGCCGCGTAGGCAGGCCAGCAGGACGAGCCACAAGGTGAGGTTGCTCGCCACTGTGGCAGCGGTGATCCGCCAGCCGCGGGCGGCGATCAGGACGCCGGCCCGACCGCGGAAGTCAGGTAGCCATCCGGCGACGTCGGGGGGCACCGGTCGGCGTGCAAGCCGGCAGGCGACAGCGACCATGCGCTGCAGCGCACGGTCGGCGCGGAGCGCGAATGACTCGCTGCGTAGCAAGAGGCCGAGCCCGGCGACCGCGGCGGTGAGCAGGGCCAGGCCGACTCCTGCGGCGACGACCAGCCCGGCGCCGGGCCTGCTGATTGTCACCAGGAGCAGCAGGGCGAGGACGGGCAGGCCCAGGCGGGCGAAGACGTTCCAGATTCCCGACACCATGGTGTAGAGCACGTAGTCCGCCATGCTGACGCCCCAGCTCGAGAGCATTGCCCAGCTGACCCCCATGGCGAGGGCCCCGCCGGCGGGCAGCGTGTTCGCCACCGCGTTAGAGCCGAGATTGACCGCCGCCGCCTCGCGCAGCCGTATCGATGGCAGGACCGAGCAGATCACGATCCAGCCAGAGACCATGCTGGCGGCGGCGGCGGCGCCGACGAGCAGGGCCTGCGGCCACGTCATCGCGCTCATGCTGGACAGCACGCTGCCGTAGGACGCGAACCGCGGCAGCGCGAACCCGAATATGGCCGCGACGATAGCCACCGATACCGCGGTGCGGACAAATTCCCGGCCGGGCCGCGACCGGACGACCGCTGGCGGCACGGTACCGCGGTCAGGGTCGGCCCTCGGGACGGCGAGCCGCTCCGGGGACCGAACACTAGCTGACGGCGATCCAGCGGTGGCGGTCATCGGATCCGGTCGCCGTCTGCGGGCAGCGGCGACAGCCGGGTGGCCGCCGCCCGCCCGGTACCCCTTCCCCCGGGCCGCAGGGTCGGCTCTGCGGCGCCCTGTGCGGGGTAGCGGCGGCGGCTGTCGAGGCGGACAGGGGTAGGCCAGCGCACCTTGGTGGCCCAGCCGAGGCGTTCGAAGATGCGGATCACGGCGGCGGAGATGTCAACCTGGCCGCGGTCCGCGCCGTGCCGGGCGCAGGCCGGATCGGAGTGGTGCATGTTGTGCCAGCTCTCGCCGAACGAGAGCAGGGCAAGGGGCCACAGGTTGGTGGCGCGGTCGTAGCGGCGGGTGGTGAACGGGCGGCTGCCGAACATGTGGCACAGCGAGTTGACGCTCCAGGTGACGTGCTGCAGCACGGCGACGCGCACCAGTCCCGCCCACAGCAGCGCGGCCAGAGCGGTACGCCAGTTCCCGCCGATCAGCCACCCAGCCGCGAACGGCAGGGCCAGGGAGAGTGCGCACAGGGCGGGAAACGCGGCCGAAACGGCCCGCATGGCCGGATCGGCCACCATGTCAGGGGCGTACCGCGCGGGCGGGGTCGGGTCGTCGCGCAGCAGCCAGCCCATGTGGGCGTGCGCGAGGCCGCGGAGCTGCCCGGCTACGCTGCTGCCGTAGCGGTAGGGGGAATGCGGGTCACCGGGCCGGTCGGTGAAGGCGTGGTGGCGGCGGTGGATGGCGACCCAGCCGATGACCTCACCCTCGAAGCTCATCGACCCCGCGATCGCCAGCGCGACGCGCAGCGCCGGGACCGCGGTGAAGCTGCGATGAGTCAGCAGGCGGTGGAAACCCACCGTCACCCCGAGCCCGGTGATCACGTAGAAAGCCAGCGCGAGCAGGATGTCGGCGAGGTTCAGGCCGTGGCCCCAGGCCAGCCAGACCGCCGCCGCCAGCCCGGCGAACGGCACGACAACGAACGCGATCGTCACGCCGACCCGGGCCCAGCCCTGGACGGTGTCCGGCGGTCGGCCGCTCACAGCAAACGGCGTCCTTCCGTCATAGTCATCCGCCGTAAGCCGAGCTGGCATTCCGGTTGTTCCGCTTGCTCTCACCGCCGCGACCTGCCCGTTCACCGGTCCGCCCAGTTGCGTGACCGCTGGCGGCTTCTACCGGTGATCGCTGCGTTGGCGATCACGCCCCCGCCTCGGCCCAGAACGATCAACGCGATGACATCCATAACCGGCTCCTGCACTCCGATGAGCTGATGGCCGGTTTAGTGCCGGATCGTGGCCGGGAAAGATTGCCTGGCCGCGGCGTCGCGATACCTTGCCGTCTGACTTTCACTTCCCAGCTAACCCGCGTCACCCCATCGCGGAAACAGGCAGAAACCGCAAACGTCATCACGCTGGCCGATCGCCGCTCGGCTGCGGTCCATGATTAACCGCCGAAGAGGCGGCCTTTGCGGCCGG
>Ga0207674_10006079_pt1 | contig 14270 bp, 11 predicted proteins | sample KBSCornC72_FD_184303 | JGI IMG/M metagenome (GOLD analysis project Ga0207674, IMG submission 184303) | Corn rhizosphere microbial communities from Kellogg Biological Station, Michigan, USA - KBS Corn C7-2 (SPAdes) (version 2) | ecosystem: Host-associated > Plants > Roots > Rhizosphere > Soil ... | reverse complement strand
GTGAACGTGCACGGTCCAGTGGCACGTGGCACCCTTTTCGATCCTGACGATATCGCCGCCGCGTTGGTGCGCCTTCATCGAGGCACGAGCGAAGGTGTTGAGATCCATTTCACGCATGGCACACCGGGCTCCGAACGTCGCGCGGAAATCTCGACATCGATACCGTGAGCCTGATCGGACGGCACCTCGGCGCTTACGAGATCGTCTCGTTGCTCGGCGCCGGTGGCATGGGTGAGGTCTACCGCGCGCGCGACACGCGGCTCGAGCGCTCGGTGGCCATCAAAGTCCTGCCGGAGCGGCTCTCGGCGAACCCGCAACTGCGCGAGCGCTTCGCGCGCGAGGCGAAGGCGATCTCCAACCTCTCGCACCCGCACATCTGCGCGCTGTACGACGTCGGGCAGTCCGAGGGCGCCGACTACCTGGTGATGGAGCTGCTGGAAGGCGAGACGCTGCGCGAGCGGATTGCCAGTAGGTCGCTGGGCATCGATGCCGCAGTGGCGCTGGCGATTCAGGTAGCCGATGCGCTGGATGCAGCTCACACCAAAGGAATCGTCCATCGCGACATCAAGCCGGCTAACATCTTTGTTACCTCTCGCGGCAATGCCAAGGTGCTGGATTTCGGTCTCGCCAAGCACGATCAGCCGGTGGAGACCGACGCGCTTACCGTGGACATGCTTACCGAGCCGGGTTCGGCGATCGGCACGGTCGCTTACATGTCTCCGGAGCAAGCACGCGGCCAGGTGGTGGATGCGCGCAGCGACCTGTGGTCGTTCGGAGTGGTGCTTTACGAGATGGTGACGGGATCGCGGCCGTTTGACGGTCCGACATCGCCGATCATCTTTGACGCTTTGCTGAATAAGACGCCGCGACCAGTGCGGGAGCGGAATCCGAAAGTCCCCGCTGAACTGGAGCGGATCATCGGCGAGCTTCTGGAGAAGGATCGCGCGCTGCGCTATGCGTCGGCCGCGGAGGTTCGCGACGATTTGAAGCGCTTGCAGACGAGCCTGACCACTGGCGCCGCACCAGGAAACAGCTCTTTGCTGAAATACGGGATCTCTGCCGCTGTCGCGGTGGTCGTTGCGGGGGCCGGGCTCTTGTTGTGGCAGCAGCGCGGCCAGGCCAAGCTCCTTACGGATAAAGATACGATTGTCCTGGCGGATTTCACCAATAAAACCGGCGATCCGGTGTTTGACGAGACGCTTCGCCAAGGGCTGGCGATACAGCTTGCGCAGTCGCCTTTCCTCAGCCTCATCTCTGACGACGGCATCCAGAAAACGTTGAGTCTGATGGGCCAGCCCGCAGATGCACGACTAACTCCAAAGATCGGTCAGGAAGTCTGCGAGCGAACCGGCAGCGCGGCCGTGCTGGATGGCTCCATCGCGAGCCTCGGAAGCCAATACGTCCTGGGATTGCGCGCCAAGAACTGCCGCACGGGAGATGTACTGGCCGAGGATCAGGCGCAGGCCGCCAAGAAAGAAGATGTCCTGAATGCCCTGAGTCAAATTGCCGGTAAACTCAGGACGCGACTGGGTGAATCGCTGGCCACCGTCAAGCAGCACAACGCTCCGCTCGAGGAGGCGACCACTTCGTCTCTCGAAGCTTTGAAGGCCTATAGCGCGGCCATGAAGCATTTCAACAACGCTCACGATCTTGCGGCGGCGATTCCACTTTTCACGCGTGCCATCGAGATCGACCCCAAATTCGCAGTGGCGTATGCGCAGATGGGGTTCACGTATGGCCTTATTGGACAACCTGCGCTTTCGGCGGAAAGCAATAAGAAAGCGTATGAGCTGCGGGATCGCGCGAGTGACCGTGAGAGATTCTTTATCTCAGCCACGTACGAAACCCAGGTCACCGGGAACCTTGAAAAAGCGCTGGCGACCTGCGAGTTGTTCGTGCAAACCTATCCCCGCGAGAAGAATGCTTACGGAATCCTGGGTGCATATATTTACCCGACGCTCGACAAATATGACAAGGGAGTCGATATAGCAAAACGTTTCATTGAGCTGGACCCGAACTTTTCCATCGGGTACCTTCAGTTGGCCTTCAACGCTCAATTCTTTGGAGACTTGGCCGAAGCTGAGAAGGCCCTTCAGCGAGCCTCCGACCGCAAAATCGAAATCGTCGAGCTTGCGGCCCAGCGATACGACCTCGCCTTTCTAAAAGGCGATCAGGCGGGAATGGACCGTGAAGCGGCCAAAGCGGAGGGACCAGTTGGACCTAACCAACTGATCCTGGACCGGCATGCTTTTGTATTGGTATACGGCGGTCGATTGAAAGAAGCCAAGGCGCTGGCCCAGCGTGTGGCCGACTTGAATCGCGAGCCGGCCCAGCGCAGTACGAAGTCTCTAATCGATCTCGGGCCGGCGCTGTGGGATGCATTCTTCGGGAATATGTCCGCCGCGAGGAAGAGCGCGGGTGCAGCGGCGGACCTCGCACAGGATCGTGATGTCGAGTACGGCGCCGCTTTTGCTCTCGCCCTCTCCGGAGAATCCTCCCGCTCTCGCGCGCTCGCGAAGGATCTCGAAATGCGTTTCCCGGAGGATACGGCGGTCCAGTTTATGTACCTGCCGCAGATTCGTGCGCTTCTGGAATTGAATGGGGGCGCACCATCAAAAGCCATTGAACTCCTGCAAGTCGCCCGGCCCTATGAGCGGGGCATACCGCCCTCCATGGCGCCATGGTTTATCGGACCGTTCTTTACAGCCTATGTCCGCGGCTTGGCCTATCTGGCCGCGCGACAAGGCGCCGAAGCCGTCGTAGAGTTCCAGAAGGTCATCGACGGCCGCATGATCGTGGTGAGCGATCCCATAGGCGCGCTGGCGCACCTGCAATTCGGCCGAGCCTTGGTTCTATCGGGAGACAAGGTTAAAGCGAAGAACGCTTACCAGGAGTTCCTTACGCTCTGGAAAGACGCCGATCCGGACATCCCGGTTTTCGTGCAAGCGAAAAAGGAATTCGCGGCGCTAAACTAGGTCCCGCGCAGTTCCAGAATAAGCCGCATCACCAGCGCTTCGATCTCGGCAGCCACGGAGCGATAGAGACTCTCGCTTTGCCCGATGGGATCGCGCACGCGCCACTCGATCGAGCGATGCGCCACAGGCCGGGACGGAAGAGGCTCCCCGCTGATGTTCACCACGACGTCAAACGATTCGGCCGCGACGGATTCGAGTCCCTTGGGAAACTGGCCTTCAGACGAGATATTCTTTTCCGTAAGCACCTGCCGGGTGAGTCGCTGCACGATGGACGCCGGGGCCAGGCCGGCGCTCCGCACGCTCAAAATATCCGAGCCGTAGGCGCGTGCGAAGGCTTCCGCCATCTGGCTGCGGCAGGAATTTCCAATACAGACGAATAGGATGCTCTTCTTGGCTTTCCGCGAAGGGGCTGGTTCAGGCTGAGGCGTGGGTTTCAGAGGGCTCTCGCCGCGCAGACGTGGACGACCTCCTCTTATTCCGCCCGTTATCCTGCGAGGCGGTACCATTCGAGCGTTCTCCGCAAGCCTTCTTCGATGGTGATCCGCGGGGCGTGTCCCAGGTCGCGAACCGCGGACGCCGTATCGGCTTTCGAATGCCGCACGTCTCCGGCGCGCGGCGGACCGTACTGAGCGGGCAGATCTACGCCTTCCATCTCTTGCAGCACTTTCCAAATATAATTCAGCGTGTACTGATTCCCGTTTCCCGCGTTATACATATTGCTTGCGACGCCGGCGGCCTGCGAGGCTTTCCAACACAACTCGGCAACATCTTCGACATATGTGAAATCCCGCGACTGTTCGCCATCCCCGAAAATCGTAGGATTCGTGCGGGTCAGAAGGTGTTTCATGAATAGGCTCAGCACGCCGGAATACGTGCTCGTAGGATCCTGACGGGGTCCGTAGACATTGAAGAACCGTAGCGCCACACCTTCCAGACCAAAGCACGAGTAGAACACCGAAAGGTACTGTTCCCCGACCAGTTTTTGAACGGCATAAGGAGACTTGGGGCGCGGCGTCATGGACTCGGTCTTTGGCAATGTTTCCGAATCGCCGTACGCTGACGAAGAGGCCGCATAGACCACGCGGCGCACTTTTTGCTCGGCGGCGGCGCGCAGGACGTTGAACGTCCCGTCGATGTTGACTTCGTGAGACGGCACAGGATCGTCGATCGAGCGCGGCACGGAAGGAATTGCCGCCAGATGAAACACCGTGTCGGCGCCGCGCATTAACGGCCCGAGGGCGGCGGCATTCGTGATATCCACATTGTGGAACTCGATCTGGCCGCGTACTTCCTTCAGATTCGCTTCGTTGCCGGTCAGGAGATTGTCGATAACCGCGACTCGTCCACGTTCCAGCAGCGTCCTCACCAAGGCGGAGCCGATGAAGCCGGCGCCCCCGGTCACTACAAATTTTGCGTCATTAGCCATGAATGTTCACTTCGATTTCAGACGAGCCACGATGATCAAGGAGAGACCCTTCCAGGGCATCAGCGGATCTACGCGCCGCCAGAACCATACCGTTTTGTCCCACAGCTTCAGGCCGGGGCGATTCATTTTCGAGCGTCCCAGCACTTTCCCAAAGAACCACCACGACAGCGTGCCGATCTTGTTGATCTGGTGTTCCTTTTCAATTTGGTAGCCGCGAGACTCCAGCATTCGGCGCAAGTCAGCCTCCTCGAACCGCCGTTTGTGGCCCATTCCACGGTCGAGCGCGCTGAACAGGTTCTTTCCCTGCGGAACCAGGACTACGAGAGCTCCGCCCGGTTTGAGGCATGCGGTCAGGGACGCGATCACGCCTTCGGGATCCTCCACTGATTCGAGCAGGTTCACGCACAGAGCACTTTCAAACTTCCCAACCCACTGCTGATAGTCCGCCGCATTCTCCGGATCGAGCTCGCACACGGTGACATTGGGGGTCCGCAGAAACCGGTTGCGAAGCGCGTGCAGATAGAGCGGATCCTTCTCGGCCGCCACGTAAAGCAGCTTCTTGCCCATCAGGCGTCCGGTCCAATTGCCTAGGCCCGCTCCAATTTCGAGCACCGTGATTCCTAGGTACGGACGCAAAACCCGGGTAATCCAGCTTTGATATTGGGGCGTACCGGTCAGGCTGTTCAGCAATCCGCGGCCGTAGGATTCGGCGTACAGATCGTCGATCAGCCAGAAATATAGAATTACGCCCAATGCCTTGGCGCCGTCTTTCCAGCCGATTTTCTTGCCCTCTTCGTAGGTGCGGCCGTGATAGCTGATGGGGACCTCATACACGCGCAGCTTTCGCTTGGAGACCTTCATGGTGATCTCCGGTTCAAATCCAAACCGGTCGCTGCGGATCGGGATGCTCTTAAGCAGGTCCGTGCGGAAAACTTTGTAGCAGGTCTCCATGTCGGTCACGTTCAGGTTGCTGAACATGTTCGAGACCCACGTCAGGAACTGATTAATCTTGGTGTGCCAGTACGGAAGTACGCGGCTCTGTTCGCCGGCCAGATAGCGCGAGCCGAACACAGCGTCGGCGTGGCCATCGAGCAGGGGCCTCATCAGGCGGGGATATTCCGCCGGATCGTATTCCATGTCGGCATCCTGAACCAGGCAGAAATCGCCGACGGCTTCCTGGATCGCACGGCGTACGGCTGCGCCCTTGCCTTGATTCACGGACTGCCGGAAAAGGCGGATGCGAGGCTCGCTGGCGGCCAACCGATCGAGGATATCCGAAGTGCCATCGGTGGAACAGTCGTCCACGATGACCAGCTCGCGTTCCATATTTTCGGGTAGAGGCGCCGCCAGTACGAGTGCCAGGCTTTTCTCGACGACCGTCCGTTCGTTGTAAACCGGAATCAGGATCGATAGAAGCATGGGTTCATAGGTTCTCCGCGCACAGGACGCGGCGGTCTCCGTAGAGTAACAAAAATAGCGGCTCGTTCCGTTGTGCGCGGACTATAGAAAAGTATAATTGGGTTTGGCACCTACACCCTACTCCACCCCCAACGTGCTCCTTGAGAGCGACCTGAAGACTTATAAGTTATTCGCGCGCGGAAAAGTTCGCGATGTCTACGAAGACGGCCATCGGCTACTCATCGTAGCGACGGACCGTATCTCCGCGTTCGACTACATCCTGCCCACGGGCATCCCCGACAAGGGCAAGGTCCTGACGCAGATGACGCTGTTCTGGCTGCAATTTCTCAAGAGCGTCGTCCCCAATCACTTCCTGAGCAGCGACATGAGCGACCTGCCGCGTGAATTCGCCGGACGCTCTATGTGGGTAAAGCGGGCCGAAATGTTCCCGGTGGAATGCGTGGCGCGCGGATACCTCGTCGGTTCGGGATGGAAGGATTACCAGAAGACCGGCGCGGTTTGCGGCATCGCTTTGCCGAAGGGGCTAAGAGAGTCGGATGCGCTACCCGAGCCGATTTTCACGCCGGCGACGAAGGCAACTACCGGTCACGATGAAAATATTTCGTTCGACGAGATGGCGAAGTTAACAGGCGAGCCGATGGCTGCGAAGCTTCGCGATCTGACGTTGGGCATCTACAAAAAAGCGGCGGATTACGCCCGCACGCGCGGCATCATCATCGCCGATACGAAGCTTGAGTTCGGAACCGTAGGCGGCGAGATCGTGCTGGCGGACGAAGTGCTAACGCCCGATTCGTCGCGGTTCTGGCCGCTGGATAAATATGAGCCGGGCCGCGCTCAGCCTTCCTACGATAAGCAGTATGTCCGGGATTATCTGGAATCCGTCCACTGGAACAAACAGCCTCCGGCTCCGGCATTGCCCGAAGACGTGGCCGAGCGCACCAGCGAGAAATATAAGGACGCCTATCGCGAACTGACCGGCAAGGCACTGGAGACCGTTCGTTGAGTCTGCTGGATCTGCTGCTTGCGGTCATCGTCGGCGGATCCGTTGTCTTCGGGTTCCTGGCGGGATTTGCGCGCGCCGGTGTAAGCTTCTTAGCTGCAATCGCAGGCGTGCTCTTCGGATTCTGGTTTTACGGCATTCCAGCCGACTTTATTCATAGATACGTCGGTTCCCAGACGTTCTCGAACATCTTTGGATTTCTGACGGTGTTCTTCGTGTGCGTCCTTATGGGTGCACTGATCGGGAAACTGCTCGCCAGGCTTCTGAAGTGGACCGGACTCTCATGGCTGGATCGGATGATGGGTGCGGGTTTCGGGTTGGTCCGTGGAGTCGTCGCCGCGGTGGCTTTCGTATCCATCCTGTTGGCTTTTACGCCAAAGCCGGTACCGAACTGGATGACGGGCTCGATGCTGCTGCCTTACGCGATCGACGCGTCAAATATGGTCGCTACGCTGGCTCCCCGCGCGCTGAAGAACTCAGTTCGCGAGACAGTGGGCGAGGTTCATCAGTTGTGGGATGACCAGGTTCGCAAGAGCCGGCGCGACCCGAAACGGGAGAAGACAGCCGAGCCGAAGTCGCCACCACCGAAGCCACTGAATCAATGAGTGCCGACCTTCTGGTGTTCGATCTGGACGGCACGCTGGTCGATTCCCAGCGCGATTTAGCCGATGCGGTGAACGCAACCCGCGCCTGGATGGGTCTTGAGCCCTTGCCGCCGGTTACTGTCGCCCAATACGTCGGTAACGGGGCGCCGGTGCTGGTGCAACGCGCGCTGCCGGACGCAGGTAAAGAAGTCTGGTCGCGCGGACTGGACTATTTCCTGCAGTATTACCGTGATCACATGCTGGATTCGACGGTGTTGTACCCGGGAGTTCGGGAAGCCCTCGACCAGTTGCACGCGGAACGCATTCCGCTGGCGGTGCTTACCAATAAGCCGATTCGCTTCACCTTGCAGATGCTGGAGGGCTTGGGAATCGATCTGCATTTCTTCCGGGTATACGGAGGAAACAGTTTTCCGGAGAAGAAGCCGGATCCTGCCGGGCTGAACGCATTGGTCGTCGAATCGGGAGCAGACCGCGCGCGGACGATCATGGTCGGCGATAGCGCTGTGGACGTCGATACGGCGCGCAATGCCGGCGTCCAGGCGTGCGGGGTACGGTGGGGATTTCAGCCGGAGACATTCGTTAGTTCCCCGCCGGATTTTTTGATCGACGATCTGAGGGAATTGGTCGGACGGTGACGGCGGGTCGACCCCTACGCTGATATTCACGCGCAGGTTGTAGGGGCGAGGCACGCCTCGCCCGACCCTACGCGGCTTCGGATAGAACCCTGATATCCACAATCGCCGACGTGATGATGGGTCCCTCATACTCCGGATGCCGGAATTCCAGATGCATCCCACGCCCGAGATAGGCGATCTTGAGCATCGATCCGCCCCAGTTGCATCCGCAAATCTGGACCAGCACTGGCTCGGGACAGAACTCAGGATGGCCGGAGATCCAGGCCGAACCGTCGCGGCGCGGCACGATGGTGTAGTAGCGGTTCCGCGTCTGAACCTCAACCTTGGCAGCTTCGGGGAGGTCTCGAAGGTAAATACCGCCTTCGATCTCGCTGCGAATAATGTTGCGGTTGATCTCGTCGCTCAAGTTCTGATGCGGCCGGAACATAACCTGCGACCATTATGCCCCTTTTGATTCACCAGTACAATGAAACTGCCGGTGACCCACCCCTCCGTTCGCGATCTCTTTCAAACCCTCGGCCGTCACGAGGCATTCCAGCACCTGATTTCAGCGATCCTGCGCCACGATCCGGGACCATTTTCGCTGGCGGGTCTGACGCCGACCGCCAAGGCTCTCTACACGGTCCTGCTATGGCAGGTATCCGAACGGCCGCTGATCGTTATCGCCGATGGCAATCAACGAGCCGAGGTACTGGCGGAGCTGACCGGGACCTTCTTCGATCTGCTGATCGGACGGCCGGAAGTGGGACGTCCGGCGCTGCTGCCCGCGCTGGATGTGCTGCCAGGGCAGCGGCTATCGCCGCATAGCGAAATCAGCGAGCAACGGGCCATCGGACTCTGGAGAATGGCGGCAGGGTCTGCGCCGATCACTATTGTTCCTGCCGCATCCGCGCTGCTGCGTACGCACGATGCCGATTACTACCGGCGGCTGGCTCTCACGCTTCGCAAGGGCGAAGAACTCCCGCTCGAGAGTATCGTGGCGCATCTGCACTCGATCGGGTATGAGCGGCGCGATCCAGTGGAAATGGTGGGCGAGTATGCGCTGCGCGGTGGGATTCTCGATGTCTTCGGCGCAGAGAGCGCCAAGCCTCTGCGTATCGAGTTTTTCGGCGATGAGATCGAATCGATCCGACGGTTCGAGGTGGAGACGCAGCGCTCCATCGTGAAGGTTCCGGAAGCCGAGATCCTGCCGCTGCTGGAACAACCTCGGCATGGGTCGATCTATCCCGGTTGGGAGTTCGCCGCTGCGGTCGAAGAGCCGCGTGAGCATTCTTTCCTGGCTTTGGCGCGCGACCCGATTGTGATTCTGGATGAGCCTGAGGACGTCAAGTCGGCTTCCGAGCGCCTGTGGAAACATCTGGAACAGCTTAAGGGAGAGCATCCTGAATTCGCCGAGCTCCCGGCGGCGAATTTCTTCGAGTGGCCGGAATTCGAGAAAGCTCTGAGCGGTCCGGTCATCAGCCTGCGTCAGTTGCATCTTGGCGAAGAGGCTCCTCACATTGCGACCCGGCCCTCGCTGGCATTTCAAGGCAACATGGCGGTGGCGGTAGCCGAGGCAAAGACTTTAGTGGAACAGGGCCATCGCGTCGCGTTCTTTGCGCCCACCAACGGCGAGCTGGAACGTCTAGCCGACGTGCTGCGTGAATACGGAATGCCGTTCCAGTTGGGACTCGCGCCTAACGAAGCTGCTTCGTCCTACCTGGCCGAGCGGGCATACATCTCCGGTCCCGTTGTAAGTACATACCTGGTCAAAGGACTCGTCCGGCGCGGCGGCGTGTTCGCGGATTCGGGAATCGCGTTTATCGGCTCGGAAGATCTCTTTGGATCGTCAGAATTTGTCGCGCAGCCGGGGCCGAAGAAGAGCCACATGGCGACGTTCGCCGCAGATCTGGCCGATCTGAAGCCGGGCGATTTCGTGGTCCATGCCACCCACGGCGTCGGCAAGTTCCTGGGGATTCGCGAAATCGTCCAAGGCGACCAAAAGGGCGATTTCATGCTGCTGGAATACGCGGCGGACGCCAAGCTGTACGTCCCACTGACGCGCATGGATCTGGTCGACAAGTATCGCGGAGGCGGCGATTCCCCGCCCCCGATGGATCGCCTGGGCGGGACCACCTGGACGGCGAAGAAGTCCAAGGTCAAGGCGAAAATGCGCGACATGGCGGATGAGCTGCTCAAGCTCTACGCCCAGCGCCGCATGTCCGAGGGCTTCGCGTTTTCGCCCGATTCCAACTGGCAGCGCGAGTTCGAAGACGCCTTCGAGTTCACCGAGACCAAGGACCAGATCACCGCGACCAAGGAGATCAAGCGCGATCTGGAATCCCCGCATCCCATGGACCGTCTGCTGTGCGGCGACGTGGGATTCGGCAAGACCGAAGTCGCCATGCGGGCTGCCTTCAAGGCGTTGGGTGACGGGAAACAGGTGGCCGTGCTGGCTCCGACGACCGTGCTCGCGTTCCAGCACTTTGAAACCTTCAAGCGGCGGTTCGCGGCGTTTCCCGTACGCATCGAGATGTTCTCGCGCCTGCGTAACGCGAAAGAAATAAAGCAGTCGCTCGAAGAGCTGGCTGAAGGAAAAATAGACGTCGCCATCGGCACCCATCGCCTGCTCTCCAAAGACGTGGTCTTTCGCGACCTGGGAGTCCTGGTAGTGGACGAAGAGCAGCGTTTCGGCGTCCGCCACAAAGAGCGCTTCAAGCAGATGCGGAAGAACGTCCACGTGTTGACAATGAGCGCGACGCCGATCCCGCGAACGCTGCACATGTCGCTGCTGGGCATCCGCGATATGAGCGTGATCGAGACGCCGCCCAAGGATCGCTTATCGATCAACACCGTGGTCGCCCATTTCGGTCCCGATATCGTCCGCACAGCGATCGAGCAGGAGCTGAGCCGCGGCGGCCAGGTGTACTTCGTCCACAACCGCGTTGAGTCTATCTTTACGCGCGCCGCCTGGATTCAGGAACTGGTTCCGCAGGCGCGGCTCGGTGTGGGACATGGGCAGATGGGCGAGGCCGCACTGGAAAAGGTGCTGCTGGGTTTCATGCATCACGAATATGATGTGTTCGTGTGCACCACCATAGTCGAAAACGGCCTGGATATCCCCCTGGCGAACACCATGATCATCGAGAACGCTGAACGCCACGGACTCTCCGAGCTGTATCAATTGCGCGGCCGCGTGGGACGATCCAACCGGCGCGCCTACGCCTATCTGCTGGTGCCTGCCGATAAGGAACTATCCGAGATCGCCCGCAAGCGTCTGGCAGCTCTCCGCGAGTTTTCCGATCTGGGTGCGGGATTCAAAATCGCGGCACTCGACCTGGAGCTGCGCGGAGCCGGTAACCTGCTCGGCGGCGAACAGCACGGCCACATTGCCGCTGTCGGATTCGATACTTATGTCCGCTTGCTGGAGGAAACCGTTCGCGAACTGAAGGGCGAAGAAACTCCGCTGGAGGTCCAGTCCGCGTTGAACCTGGGTCTGGATATCCGCGTCCCGTCCGAGTACATCGCCGACGAGCAGCAGCGCCTGCGGATCTACAAGCGCATCGCCGATGTGCGGGAGCCTGAGCAGGCCGAAGCCATGCGCATCGATCTGACGGATCGCTATGGGGCGTTACCGGATGCGGTGGAGACCTTGCTGCGGTTCGCCCTGCTCAGAAGCACCGCGCAACGCATCGGCATCGAAGCCGTAGATCGACGGGCTGGCGGTCTGAATATCAAGTTCCACCCCGGATCGAAGATCGAGCCATCCAGACTGATGCACCTGGTGTCGTCCCTGCCGGGCGCACAATTTACGCCGGCGGGCGTACTACGGCTTCCATTGCCATCCTCGGGCGATGGCGCTGCCGCGGTATTGGATTTTCTGGACGGTTCTTTGAAAGAACTGGTTAGAACTTAAGGCGGCTCTTGATCGGCTCGACCTTTTTGGCATCTACGCCATCGATCTTGGCGAAGTCGGCCCAATCCTTGATCTTGCCTTTATCGGTCCGATACTTCACGACCGCTGCAGCTTCGGCAGTGGTCAGGTCGAGGCTCTCGAGATCCTTGGCGGGGGCAGTGTTTACGTTCACCGGCACGCCGAAGTACTTGGTGAGGTAGTTGACAATCTGCTTGAAATCGTCATCCGTGCCCAGGGCGCCGCGGCCACGCATGGAATCCACTGTGTCCTGCCACACTTCGCGAGTACCGGTCTGGCCGATTACGATATCGGCGCCGTGACACCCTCCGCAGGTATTTTCGAAGGTGCTTTTCCCGGGACCTTCGGGGAAACCTTGGGCGTGCATCGGAACCATGGAAAGAGCCAGGACTGGTGTTAGCAGGAGCAAACGTTTCATATCTTCCATAATAACCGGAACCCCTTCCAGGCTCAATCCGTCAGGGGTTAACGGGATATAATCTACCTATGCGGTATCTTGTTGTAGTTCTAGCGGGTCTAGCTGCCTTTACGGTCGCTTCGCAGGCGGACATCGTCACGATTGAGCAAATCATCGCCAAAGTGAACGGGGAAATTATCACTAACGTCGACCTGGATCATGACCGTGCCGACCTCGAAAAGCAGTTGAAGGCCAACGGCCTGACCGGCCAGCGCCTGGAAGACGCGCTAAAGGCTGAAGTTCCCAACCTGCTGCGCAACAAGATCGACAACCTGTTGCTGGTGCAGAAGGGTAAGGAAATGGAGCTGAAGGTGGATCCGGATGTGAACAAGTACATCGCCGACCTGCAGCGCCAGACTGGCACTACCGATCCCCAAAAGTTCGAGGCCCTGGTTCGCCAGGAGACCGGGAAATCCTACGAAGATTTCAAAGCCGACATCAAAAACAACCTCTTGCTCCAGGGAGTGATGCGCGAAGAGGTCATGCGCAAGATCCAGTTCAAGCAAGAAGAAATCCGCGCGTATTACGACACGCACAAGGACGAGTTCCAGCGCGAGGAACGTGTGTTCCTTCGCGAAATCGCCATCTCGACGCAGGGCAAGCAAGACAACCCCGCGGCCGTCGCCGCCGCCGAAAAGAAAGCCAAGGATCTGGTGGATCGGGCGCGCAGAGGCGAGCGTTTTAACGAGCTAGCGCAGACCAATTCCGATTCGCCTACCGCCAAAGACGGGGGCGCCTTGGATCCCTACAAGAAGGGCGAGCTGGCTCCGGCAATTGAAGCCGCTGTCTGGGATAAAGAACGTGGCACAGTTACCGATCCCATCAAGATCCCAACCGGCTTACTGATCCTGAGAGTCGACGAGCATCACAAAGCAGGCCTGGCGGAGTTCGAAGAAGTGGAACAGGAGATTCAGAATCGGATTCTGGATTCGCGGCGGCAGGCGGCTCTCCGGGCCTACCTCACGAAGTTACGGGACGTCTCATTCCTGGAAATCAAGGCCGGCCACGAAGACACTGCGGCGGCTCCCAGCAAGGACACCACTTGGAACGATCCGGCTCAGTTGAAGCCGGAGACCACGACGAAAGAAGCGGTCCTGGCGGCTCCTTCGAGGAAGCGCGTTCTGGGTGTGCTTCCCATTCCGGGAACCAAGAGCTCTGGATCGTCTTCGTCCCGCTAGGGGCCAATGAAGTCGCCCTATCTTAGCGAGCTTCAGCCCAACCAGACCGTTCAGGGCACGTTCCTTGTCTCCTACAAAGACGTTCGCCAGAAGAAATCCGGTGATCCTTATCTTTCTTTGACCCTTACCGACCGTAGCGGCGAGCTGGACGCCAAGATGTGGGACAACGCGGCGGAAGTAATCAACACCTTTGAGCGCGACGATTTCGTGCGCATCAAGGGCCTGCTCCAGATTTTTCAGAATCGCCCGCAGCTTACATTGCACAAGATCCAATCGGTTCCGGAATCGGAAATCGATCTGGCGGATTACCTGCCGGCATCCAAGCGCGACCGGGACGAAATGTTCCGCGAGCTGCAGGGCTGGATCGCGGGCATGTCTGATCCACATCTGAAACATCTGCTCGAAGCAGTATTTGCGGATGAGGAAATTGCGCTGGCCTATCGCACCGCGCCGGCCGCTAAGACGGTTCATCATAACTGGATCGGCGGCCTGATCGAGCACGTCCTTTCTTTGTGCCAACTGGCCAAGTTCAGTGCGCAGCACTATCCGCACATCGATTTCGACCTGCTGCTGACCGGCGTGCTGCTGCATGATATCGGCAAGATTCGCGAGCTGCACTACGCGCGCAGTTTCGGCTACACCACCGAAGGCCAGCTGCTGGG
>Ga0207674_10006078_pt1 | contig 14270 bp, 25 predicted proteins | sample KBSCornC72_FD_184303 | JGI IMG/M metagenome (GOLD analysis project Ga0207674, IMG submission 184303) | Corn rhizosphere microbial communities from Kellogg Biological Station, Michigan, USA - KBS Corn C7-2 (SPAdes) (version 2) | ecosystem: Host-associated > Plants > Roots > Rhizosphere > Soil ... | reverse complement strand
CTGCAGTAGCGCCGAAATCGTTTCCGCCAGCCAGACCCCTTCCAGCTTGGACTCCTCTACGACGACCGCGGCACCATGCTTAGCCAAAGCCTCGGCATTCACCCGCTGGTGATCATCAGCGGCACGGGGGAATGGCACGAACACTGCCGGCTTCCCTGCCGCCGCAATCTCTGCGACGGTGCTCGCGCCCGAGCGGCGCCGCATGCGTCAGTCGGACTTGGACAATTCGGTCCTGCCGCTTCGACACTGCGAAACGGTGTCGGTAAGGAAGCTAATCAAACTCGATCTGAAAAGCACATTCTTCGCAGAATTGGCTTCTCAGGTCGGTCAAGACTGCCTGCACAAGTGCATTGGCTAGCGCGAGACGTAGTTCAACTGGCAGGCCGTTGAGATGAAAAGAGAATCGAAACCCAGAAGAAGTCCCGGTCCATGAGACGAACAGATCGTCGGACGGCGATTGCCAGAACTGAACGTTTTGCGCGCCGACGTCCTCGACCCCCTCGCGGGAGACCTCCAGTTGAGTGCCATCGCTTGTCCAGTACGTAATCTTCCCGGTGGCCGGGTGCTCGAGCTTATAGCCGAAGGTTCCAACCAGGGCTTCGACAAACGTGAAGCATCCCGTAAATCGGTCCTTCAGCAGTATCGTCAGTATGGGTGTTGTCATCTGGGGCAATACAGGATGTTCGATCCGATTCTGGTAGCCGATTCTTCGTGATTCACTCACTTAGGTCGAACGACCGGGTCTGGCTGCGAGCAGCTTCCATCTAGGCGTCTGATCCCTTGGTACAGATAGAATGCCATCGCGACGAGGGGAAGGACACCCCGTCAGGGGACCAGTGGGTAATGCCGACCGCGCCCAGGGACTTGGGCACCGTCTGCGTAAGAGTCAGGCGCAGACCTTGCCTCGTCGCACCCACTACTATGTGGCTCTCCCCGCAAATCAACGCCGAACAAAACAAAAAGCCCGACACAGCAATCCGGTCGGGCTTTCATTTTCTATGGGCGCACGTCGCCCCACGAACCGAACTTTAAGCGACGCCCCCACGCCCCATCAATACTCGACACCGAATTTAACAATCCACGGCCTGATCGCCACCTTCGCCGCCGCATACGCCAACGGCTGCCGCAGCCCCGCACGCGGATTCCGCCACACGCCCGGCCCGAGCCGATTCCGGCACTCCACCCGAATCGCCAGCGCATGGTCACCCGAGATCGCCTCCATCGCCGCCGCCACCTGCTGCATCTGCCACGCATCCACGCTCGCATCGTGAATGTCGTCCGTCGACATCCACTGCCGCGAGCTGGCCGACCCGCCGCACGTCGCATCCCGGTTCGAAAACCATTTCGCGCCCGAATACTGCGCCTCCCAGCGGAACCACTCCAACAGCAGATCATCGAGCGCCTGATCCTCGCTCGTCACCAACGCAGATCGCCTCGTCACCTCACGCGGCTTAACGCAATACATCCGGCCTCCTCGATCCCATGATTTGATACATCCGCCCAAGATGCGTCTCCGCCCGCACCATAGACGGCGGCGCCCCCACCAACGGCGCCTCCGGAATCGGCGGCAGATGCTCAGCCACCGCCACCCGCCAGAGCGCCGACCACCGCTCCTCAGCATCAGCCCAGCGCGCCGCCTCAACGGCCTTCATCCCAAACCGCACCGCCGACCAGAACACCGCCCGCGACGGCCACTCACCGTTGCCGCGCGCCGCCAGCCCCGCCGCCTTGAACGCCTCCTCAGCCGTCATGCCGCACCTCGCGCAACGCCTACCGCCTGCCGCAACCGCCCCGCATGCCACGGCAACCCAGCCACCGCCTGCTCAGCCTGCGCTTGCAACCGCGCCAGCGCCTCCTCCTGCTGGCGCCGCAGCGCCCTCGCCCGCTCTCGCGACTCCCGCACCGCCGCCGCATACGACGGCACCCAATCCGGATCGCTCGCCCGCTTCGCGTGGTACGCCAGCATCGCAAACGGATCGTCCACACCACCCGCCGCCATACGGCCCCGCCATTCGTCGATCACCACCTGCCTCATGTCCGCAGGTGCACGAGCCACAATGCGCGCAACACGCGCCCGCTCCGGCCCTCTCAGGTCAACCGGCCAGGCAAGGTCTGCTTGCCACGCCACGCCCTGCCCATCCTCACTCTCTGCAAGCCCATCCCCAACCACGCTCGTGTTCTGACCACGTTCCTCTGAGAGCCGGTGCCGCCGCGTACGACGGTGTTGGGGGCCGTTTCGATCCTCCCGCGCCGCAGGCGTGGGGGACTCAATCTCCTTCTTCTCACGCCCCCGGCGTGGGGGGTTAGGGGGGTTGGTTTTAAAGGTGTTACCGGAATACGGATGTGTGGCGGCTTTCGCGTTATCCACAGACTCAGGCACATCCTTGAAACCCGCATCAGCATTGAGCTCATAGCCATCCTGCGGGTGTATCGAACCTCGACCGGCTTTCTTTTGGACGCACGAATCCGTATCCGCCAACGGGCACGCAAAAACAAGCTCGTACTGCCCACCAAGCCGGCGCAGCAGCCCCAGCTTCTCCAGCTGCGCCAACATTCGCTGCAGCTTTGATTTGTCATGCGCCAGGTAGCGCACGCCACGACGCGCAGTGCGCTCCGTCCACTCACGCAGCGCCTGATACGAGATCCGCACCACACGTCCCACCACGCCCGTCCTGAAGTCCATACGCGGGCGCAGCGCCACCAGGTACAGATGTGCGATCTCCGCACCCGCCCCGGCCAGCGCGCTCAACTCAAGATCATTGATCCGATACGCCGACACCCTCGCCTCCATAGGTGCGCGTCAAGCCCATATACCCCGCCAGCCACGCCGCGTGATGCGCGCTGCCAGCCGGATACTCGTTCGCCTCATCCAACGGACGGCCAGACAATGCAGCCGCCCTGCCCTTGGCCCAAACAGCGCCAACGGCCTCGATAGGAATGTCCATGGAATCGCCCTTACAGCCGCAGCGGCGCGGCCTTACACAGCACATCAAACACCGCCACAAACTCCGGCGACGTCGACGCAACAACAGTGGATCGAAAAGCGAGGCGCTCCGCCTCAGTTGAAATCGCGCGATACCGCGACGCGCAGGCCAACGCCAGCGCAGAAGACTCACCAGCCGCATTGAACGGCCAAAACACATCAGCCAGCGGCCACGCGCAAGCATCCAGCAGATGCTCCGCAAACTTCGACAGCACCGCCAACCCGCGAGGCTTGAATGCCCCCGCAATCCGGTGCCACGCACAACACATCTGATCGACGCGCTCACACGACAAGCCCACAGCAACACGTCCCGCCTTGCAGCACGTCATGGCGTGTGAAAAGCGTGGCGTGTTGCTCTGCGTTTGTGTCATGCGCGGTCTAGCCCTGTCAAAAATCGATACAACGTGGCGCAACAGGTTGCCGCCCCGACCGCTGGCGGCAACACTGCCTCGTCGGGTTTCCGGACCCGATGAAAATCACTTCAACCCCTTCTACGAGGAAACATGGAACTCAAAGACGCCCGCGATGAAGCAGAAAGAATGCTCATGAAACTCATTGAGCAACAACCCACCATGTTCGGATCTCCGAATACTCCCAACGCGCGTGCCGGCGAGACAACAGCGCAGTTCTGCTCTTCGTTTATCGAAACCTACGCCGCCTACCTTGTCAAAAAGGCCCAGTAACCTCGGCTAGCAGCCTTAGCTCGCGCGTCAGGGCCTCACGGGCCTCAGTCAGGCGCGCGGGCATCGCGAGATTGAAGTCGTTGTATTCCTTGACCTGGGTGCACAGAACATCAGCGATTTTCTCGGCATGCTCACGCGACAACTTCGCCTGCCCACCGCAATTTTCTTTACAGCCTTGCATCACTACTCCTATGCGCTCACGCGCTCAAAAAACAGCCAACGCACCGGCATCGGCTGACACATGCACAACAAACAAACATCAGGCGCATCACGCCTTGCCACGCAACCGCTGCAACCGCTCCGCATCACGCTGCGCACGCACACGCAGCAACTCGCGCAGCACCATCACAGAAGCCGTCGCCTCTTCAAACTCCCGCTCCAGCTTCCGCATCTCGCCCTCGGAGAGATGGTTGTCAGCCAACGCAGCAGACATCGCGCGGCTCACATCCCCCACCTCGGCCAACACCTGGCACAGCGCCTCATACAGATCCGTATTCGGCAGTTCTTCGCGCGCCACCTCGGGCAACGGAATTGCCACCATCCCGTGCCGCCAGCACAGCGCCTGAATCGGCAGCTTCGCGTTCGGCACACCTGCGCCTTCAGCGTGCTCGACAATCACCGACACCTCTTCAAACGACACGTAGTTCGTCTGCACATGCGGCAGCAGCTTGTTCCGCAGCACCGCGGCAGACTTGTCCATCCGCGCGGCCAATCCTTCAACGCCGCCCGGGTAGCCGCGTGCCACCCAGTAGAGCGCGTCGTGTTGGTTGATCTCGGAATAGTGGTGGCTCAAGTTGTCTCTCCTAAAGGGCTGTCATAGGCAGGTTGTGCGGGTCGCACTACCGGCGGTTTTGGTGGGCGCGTACACTTGCCTCATCGTTGGAATGGCACGGTCCAGCGCGCGGAAGTTGCCCCTGCGGCGAATGCGTCGAAGACGGGCCGCAGATGCTGCAGCCGGTATCATTCGAGGCTTGGGCCGCATTGGCCGCAGGTGTCGCCGTGAAGATGGCGCGCGGGTGGAGACGAGCTCGGGCCAGATCAAATGCCAGTCGTCGGGACGAAGGTGTTTGCGCGTAACAAGCGCACGCGTCTCCCTCTCGATGCCGACGCAGAACATCGGCCCTAACCGTATGCGGAGGCTGATCGCCTTGCGCAGGTAGCGGATCGTCGTGCCACACAAGCGCGCGAAATCCGCCTGCTTGTCCGGTGACATTGCGTTTAAGTAAGCCCGCAGGTTTTCCATGCGACGATGGTACCCACGGGTATTTTTTATCTCAATACCTTGGCGGGGCGTATCCGCGAAAAACAGGGCCGGAATTTGTAAAGAATGGATAAGTACGAACGACGTCGGCAGCGGCTGGACCAGATTCGCGTCTCTCGCTTCGAGGGCTCGATCGTCAAACTCGCCCAGGCAATCGGCAAGGCGCAGTCATACGTCGGGCGCATGCTGTACGAAGAAGGCAAAGCCGGCGGCAAGCGCATTGGCGAAGACGTCGCGCGCGAGATCGAGCAAGCGCTCCACCTGCCGCCTTTCTCCCTCGATGCAGATGACGAGGCGCCGCCAGCGCCGGACCTTGGCGCACTGGCAATCAGTGCGCTGAATGATCTTTCTGAACGAGACATCGAAGCAGCGATTGCGACCCTTGAAGCAGTGCTTGCGGCAAAGAAGCAACTTAAAGGTGGGGCGCGGCTTGTCGGCTCAGCTGGACCGAAGGCAAAGCGCTTCGAGGAAGCACCAGCAGAAGTTGCCGAGCCCTCCGACTACGGCTACCCCCCGCTCCCCAAGGCAAAGACGCAGCGCAAGCGCGCCAGTTAAAGAATCCCGCTTCGGCGGGATTTTTACTTCCTGTTGAGCAGAATGCGAATAGGAGGATTCTCATTCTATTGTTGGCCGCCCACCAACAACATGACTGCCCGCGCGGGCCGTCAGTCGAATCAACAATGGGCATCCTCATTCAGTTTCCTCAGCCAGGCACGCGCACACCGTCTGGAATACCTCCACAAAGCGACACACGAGATGTACGTCTTGCAGCTGCGTATCGGCGCGATCTCGATCGCGCGGTGGCTCTGTTGCTGGAGCACATTCAGAGCGACGCATATGACGGCGTAGCGCTCATCCTGAAACCGATGTCGCCGACCCACAAGCCGGCCTTCGTCGTCGGAGGTTTCTACAGGCACCGATTGAACGATGCTGCGGACGCTGCGATGCAGCTGCGTCTTGCGATCAAGCTGCGGGCGAAAGAGCAAGGCTCTGAGCCACAGCCTCGCGACACGCGCAACCGCCCAGAGCATCCATCCCCTCACCAACCCGGAGCTTTAGACCAAGCTATGCAAGCTACTCTGCAGGAAAAATGGAACGATGCCACTGCGCGCTATCACCGCTGCGAGCAAATGCTACGTCTCGCGTTCAGCAAGCAGTTGCGCGCGTCGCCGGAAACCACGGCCATCCTGCTGAGCATCACACAGCTTCACATCGAAACGGTAGCGAACTGTCTATGGGAACTTGTTCGGCAGCCGGGACGCGCAACACCACTGGCGAAACTGGATACGCTGAATGCCATTCAGCTATTCCGAAACGCTCGCGCTCAAGTGTCGGCTTGGATGCCGCCGGCCGGTCAAGAAGAAGTATATTTTGCGGCCAATGCGTGCGCCCTCTCGGAGGAGATGATTGGAGAAGGAGACGCTCTACTGTGGGAGGTAGAGAACGCATTCAAGCGCATATTGGGTCCCACCTCCACGGCATCCGTTGGGACGTAGCCTATCCGCCCTGCACACCGAAATCTACAAGGGGTGATTGAGCCCTATATAGAGCACAATGCATCTATGCTCTCTACTCGACATATCAACGCTTCTTGAGCTAAGAATAAACTCGGCGACAACCGCAGCAGCATACTTGGGAAAAGAAGAACGGGAGAAACGATGGACAACAATGAGTACGATTTAGACCGAGCTCTGCGCATTTTCCATCCAATTGGACAACCGAAAATCATCGATGCCCAACAGACCGACAAAGAGTTTGCTTACTACACCACTGCCGATGTAGCTGTGAGCATACTTAGACATAAATCCGTATGGATGCGAAATGCGACGACCATGAACGACTACATGGAAATTGACTATGGCATCAACTTCTTCGGAATGCTAATGACACAAGCGGGTCGGCAATTAGAAGCCGCGCTGGAAGATTGCCGTCCTGGATTGTGGAGGGACGTCTATAATAATTTTAGATTGCTCATTCCAGGAATCCGACGCGACACATTTATTACTTGCGTGTCAGAGCACCTACCAGAAGAGAGGGAACTCGGCCGATTGTCAATGTGGCGGGCTTACGGCGGGAAGGATGGTGTTGCTCTTATCATTGATGCAGCCGCTATCGTTAGCGGGGGTGCCGGTGGGGTGGGAGCATATTCTAGCCCCGTCGAGTATATGAACGAGCGGGATTTCAAGGATTCAGTTCACGAGGTGACCACACGTATTCTCCAGGAACGGGACTTCATCAGGTCAATATCAAGACCCAATCTTGAGAAACATCTGAAGACCATGCTGCTGCTCGCAATTCTCTGCGTTAAGCACCCGGGATTCAAAGAGGAGAGAGAGTGGAGGATCTTTATAACGAAGTTCTTGCATTTTAGCGATCAACTTAAATCCGATATCGAGATAGTGCGTGGAACGCCGCAGCACGTAATGAAGATCCCAATGGGAAACGAGGTCAACAAAAAAGCCCATCGTAAGTTTAGCGAGATATTGAAGGGGGTGATTATTGGTCCGTGCGCGTTTCCCGAGGTGGCAGCCCGCGCTTTCAGAGAACTCCTGGAGCAAGCCGGATTCAGTGACTCTGAGGCCAGGGAAAGGGTCACGATCTCCGGCATACCGTTACGGCATTTATAACCCTTTCTTGCATATAACCCGCCACTGCGAAAGTTCTGCAAGGTGAAGCGCGCATCGAAGAAAGCCAGGAATGTCCACAGCATCATCAATACGAAGGATAGCCCTAACCCGAAATGATTACCGCTTATCCGCGCTGATTCAGGTCGGACGTTCGTGATACAGTGCATTTAGGTAGCTCGCCCAAAGCCATGGTTGGCCACCCATTCCGTCTACTACGCTGCCCGTAGGAGAAACCATGTCGGATCACAAGACGGTTACGATTTTTGTGAATACGGTAGCGCATCAGGTGCCGCACGAAAAGATTTCGTATGGGACGCTTATTAATATAGCGTTCCCGGGTGCCACAGGGACTACCTATATCGTCAAGTACTACAAAGGCAATTCCGACAACTTAACTGGCACCCTGGCTCCCGGCGCAGAGGTGATGGTGAAAGATGGCATGGACTTTAGAATTACAGGAACTGGCGAGTCGTAACCCGTTCATTGACGAGCTCATAAAACAGGGCTACGACATTGGCTTTGTTAATGGCCATCTCGTCATCTTCGGCGTTCCGTACCTGAACGCCTCGGGCGAACTAAAGTACCTCGACCTGATTTCTCCATTGGATCTTCGCGAGCAATACCTGATCGACCGGCCAACAGACCACAAGGTCTACTTTGCCGGCGAAATACCGTGCAACATTGATGGACAGAAGATAGGTGCCGGCACGAATGAAGAGGTCCGGACTGTCTCAGAGCACATTGTTGGCAACAGAATGCTCTCGAGCAAACCGGCTGGGCACACTGCCTACGAATCAATCGAACAGAAAATTAATCAGTATCTTTCACTGATTTCCTCGCCGGCGGTCCACAAGTACTCTACCGCCACTCCCCGGCATGCTCTGACGAAGCACAAAGAGGGAGCGCAAAGCCCACTCAAATTTCCAGACATGCTGTCCGCCCGAGAGGGGATAGTGGAACTGTCCCATAGGCTCCGGAAACATAAGGTCGCCATTGTCGGCTGCGGCGGAACGGGCGCTTACGTCCTGGACTACCTAGCCAAAACGCATCTCGAGGAGATTCACCTCTTCGACAATGATATCGTCCACGTGCATACGCTGTTTCGCCTCCCTGGCGTCTATGGTGAAAAGCACCTTGGAATGGCTAAAGTCGACGCACTTGGTGAAGCGTACAGCCACTTTCATGGCGGCATCAAACCGCATGTAGAACGCATTAGCGACAACAACATCGCTTCTCTGGGCGATTTTGCCTTCGTATTTGTTTGTGTGGATGATGCTCCGTCGCGCCAGATGATCGCGCAGGGTTGTCACATCGCTTCCGTGCCCTTTGTCGATGTTGGCATGGGGTTGAACAAGGGCGAGAACGGGTTGTATGGCTTTGTTCGGACAGCTGGCGGCGAACGGGGAGACTTTCCAAGACTTGATGGCACTCAGTATCTGCCCGCGCAGAATGCCCATGACGAGGAATACCGAAACCAGCCGCAGATTGCAGAACTCAATGCGCTCAATGCAGCGATCGCCGTCATTCGGTTCAAGCAACACATGGGTTTTTTTGACCGTCTGACCGATTCGCCTGCAGTGGTGTTCGACATCGCAGGCATGGCGATTGATGCAGCAACATGAACGCTGGCGTCTACCACATCGTCGAGAGTGAAACCCTTCCCGCGGAAGTTGGCCCTTTCGAGTTCTACTACAGCCCTCGCTTTGAAATGGCTGCCTTGGCCTGCGCCTGCGGGTGTGGTCATCGCGTCATGCTCAACCTGCTCGATCAACATCAGTTGGTTATAGAGGACGGCCTTCCAACTGTCGATCCCTCCATACTGGTTTCGGATGCACCATGCTTGTCCCACTTCTTTATCCGCAGGGGGGAAGTGGAATGGGCGCAGCACTGGTCCAAGGAAAGGGTCGACAAGGTCATGCAAGCCCAGATGCGTCGCCATCTTGAACAAGATATGAGGCGCAAGCCAAAGCGCTCTCTCTTGCGACGCTGCGCAGATTGGCTCAAGTCCTTGTTTGGCCGTTAGCAGGCCACCGCGTTAAAGCAGGCGTGCTCTTCGCCTTGGGAAACTGGGCGACACATCTTTACAGATTACGCACCTCCTGGGTATTGTTATATAAAATACCCATAGGTAATCTCGACTCCAACAACAGTGTGGAGCTCGAATGCCTATCCTCTCGCGATTCACCAACCTACTAGCCTACCTCGCCGCCCTCGGCGCAGTCCTAGCCATCCACGCATACGCCCTCCATCTCGACGAAACGTCCGAGACAGAGCCCACGCGCATCACCCAGCGCCAGGCATAAGGAGGACACGATGCGCCGCTACGCCCTCCACCGCCTCGCGTCCGGCTACTTCAGCCACCACCCCGCCCTCGGCCTCGCTGTCGTGCTGATCGCGTTCGGCCTCGCCGGCGCAATCGCGCCCGATGCCGCAATGGTGCTCGGGGCCTGACATGCCGCCGCGCCCCATCGCGGACGCGGCCGTGCTCGCCGAGCGCAACAAGCTCCGCCTCATCTGCACGGATGCGCAAGCGCTCGCCGCCGGCCCCATCCGCACCGCCATCGAGGCATCCGCGCACGCCCGTACCCATCCGCGCATTCGCACGACCCGCCGCGTGTGGGTCGACCTCAAGAAACTGGCTGCAGGCGACTTCGACGACTGACCAGCCGCAACGGAGACAAACCATGCATCGCATAGTGAACCGTACCCCCGCCACCCTGCGCATCGGCAAGCACGACGTGCAACGCCGCCCCCTGCCCGGCTCGCTGCATTGCAGCTACAGCCTGCGCGTCAATGGCGTCGTCGTATGGGAGAGCATCAGCATCCCCTGCGCACGAGATCTCGACAGCGCCGTCAAAACGCACCGCTTGTGTCAGGAAGTCATTGAGGCCGCGCGCCGCGGTGGGCGGCGGATGGGTATGCAGAAGATCAACGGCGCTGTTCGGCCGAAGCGGGGGGCGTTGTGATGCTGGTCCCCTCTACCCGCGGAGAACAAGCATTCAACCAGCGGTCCACTTCAATCACGCTCTTACGGCTGCGCGCACAGATCACGAATGACGCCTTCGGCTCCACGCTCCACGCGATGGAGCAGTACGGGACCACACCAGCCGCCACAAGAGCTGAAGACGCATGTTCGGCTCGCTGGAGAAGGCGCATGAAACTATTGAATCCAAATCCAGCAGAGAGGGAGAAAGCAGGTCTCGGCCATCTTCGGCATTGCCGCCTCCGCAGCCGCACTTGCTGCGTCCTCAGAAAGAAAAGGTCCGGCAAGCACCCGCGTCTGCGGCTCAACTTGCATTTTTATGTGCTGCTCAATGCAGACGAACTCCACAACGGCGAAGTATCCGCCACCACTCTCAATAACCGCCGGCCAATAGTAGAAGCCGTGCGCTGTACGCGCGAGTTTTGCCTTCTTCCGCGGTGCCGAAGCCATTCGACCCCCTGAGATAGAGGACGGAACATGATGAAAGAACGCCCTATCTTATTCTCCGGCGCCATGGTGTGTGCCCTTCTCAGTAGTCGGAAGACGCAGACGCGGCGACCCGTTAAAGGTTTCGCCTTGAAGCTGCTGCAACCTGGCAATTTCACGCCGGACTATGTCGCTGATCCCGCAAACAACGCATGTCCATACGGCAGACCAGGCGACTGGCTTTGGGTGCGTGAGACATGGCAGCACAGCAACCACCCGCTCGGACCGTACGACAAAGGCTGCACTGTCTTCTATCGCGCGGACTACCTCAACGACCCGCTCGGTCCAGACTTGGAACGTTCACCTGACGGCATCCGCCGACAGTGGCGACCCAGCATCCACATGCCGCGCACGGCTTCGCGCATAGCGCTTGAAATCATGTGCGTGCGCGTAGAGCGCCTGCAGGACATCAGTGATGAGGACTGTATCGCGGAAGGCGTTGGATTGGCCGAAAGCGCGATCGGCGTTCAGATGACGCACCCGACAGGAGAAAGCATGCCCCGCTCCCTCTACCGGACCGTATGGGAGCGCCTGAATGGTCCCGGGTCATGGGACGTGAACCCGTGGGTATGGGTCGTGAAATTTAGGAGAGCGCAATCGTGAACCAATGCTTAGAGGTACATCCCGCAAGCGCCCATGGCGCCAACGCAGACGATGACGATGGCTGCAGCCCACCAGCGCAGCGACTCACGGTAGAGATTTGATCGGTACATCGCGCCATCGTAGGTGGCGCAAGCCCGCTATGGCGCGGGCGTAACAGGATTTGACGAACCGTGGATGCTCGACGTGAGTTCGCCAGCATGGCAAGCGAAGCAGCACTGACGAGGATATTGGAAACGAGCGCGGACCGGTTAGAAATCGTGTGTCGCGAGAAAGATCATCGCGAGCGTTGGATTGACTCGGCGCATTTTGTAGGCTGCGCTTCGAATGGTCTCCATGTGCCTCTCAAATACAGCAGCCGGCTCATTGTTGTTTCCTTGGTCCAGCACAGCGAGCGCCGTGCGCGAAATGCGCGCCGGCACGCGCCTGTCGCCGTCGACGATCGTAAAAGACACGTAATCGCCAGTCGTCTTGAACTCTGGATCCACCACTTGGAATTTCTCGTCCATGGCCCCGCTCCTCTGGTTGAGCGGAGCCATCGTAACACCTGAGATGCATGACCAATACAGCAGCACGAATCATCGAAACCACCCAGCAGCACAGGGAGCACATCGTGAACCAACGACTGATGACCGAAGCCGACCTGTACCGCGTGACCAAACTGAAGCAGAACGCAGCGCGCGTGCGCTGGTTCTTGATGAACTTCGGTGTAAGGCCCGTGCAGAGCGCCGACGGCAGCCTGACCCTGACGTGGGGAGCCTACGAGATCATGCAGGCCCGGCGCGCCGGCGGCGTGACGCCATCGAATGACGCGCACGCGGCGGCTCGGCCCAAGCTCGTGCGCGTGGGTAGAGCAGCATGAACGCACGCCGTCGCACGAAGCCAGACGGGCTGCCCAGCCGCGTCTACAAGCGCAACGGTAGCTTCCACTGGGTCCGGCCGAACGATCAGAAGTGGATCAAGCTCTGCCGGATCGATGAGGGTGAAACGCGCATGTACGAGCGCCTGGCGGACGAGAAGCGCAAGGTGTCGATCGATGTTGGCGAGCGCACCATGCCGCGCCTCGTGCGCATCTACATGGACCAGCACGTGGCCGGCTACGCGACATCGTATCGGGCCGAGTGGGAACGCCGCGGCGAGGTGGTACGCAAGGCTTTTGCGAACTTCGACATCGAGCTGGTGGACGTCGAGGCCTGCGAAGAATTTCTGTCCAGCAACTGGGGCAACAAGCTCAACACGCAGAGGGCCATGAAGGCGTGGCTCCAGTCGTTCTTTTCCTGGGCGGTGCGCAAGAGACACATCCAGATCAACCCAGTCCGGGAGATCAAGGTGAAAAAACCGAAGGTGCGCAAGGTCTACATCCGGCCTGAGCACTTCGTCGCCATCCGCGACGCGCTTACCGTGGCCGCCGACGGTAAGAAGACGCCGACTGGCCCGATGATGCAGGTATTTGTCGACCTGTGCTACCTGACGTGCCAACGCTCAACCGAGATCCGCAACCTCCGCTGGGCAGACATCGACGCCAAGCGAAAGCTGATCCGGTTCGTGCCCACCAAGACAGAAGACAGCAGCGGCGAGGCCGTGGACTGGCCGCTCACGCCGGAGATTGAGGAAGTGCTGAAGCGCGCCAAGAAGATTGAGCCTATCGGCGGCGACTACGTGGTGCGGGACAAGAACGGCAAACCGAAGACGGCGGCAGCCTGTCGCGATGCATGGAACGACGCCAAGGCGCGCGCCGGCCTGACCGACACGGGCTACACGATCAAGGACATTCGCGCCCAGGCGCTGACCGATGCCAAGCGCGCCGGGTACGACATCGACGAGCTGCAGATCGCGGGCGCGCACACTGATCGGGCAACAACCGAGGGCTACATCAAGCAGCGCGACGTGCCGGTTTCAAACGTTCGTCTCACGCTTCCGGCGGCCTGAAATTCTGTCAAATATGAGCCACCCGACGTGCCGGAAAGCCGCATGGCCGCGTGCTTAAGAAATAAGCACAATATTGGACAGTTTTCTTAGAAACCGTTGACCGGCGCGGTTTTGCGACTGATTGCGCACCTACATGGGGTGCAGGTGGTCGGAGGTTCAAATCCTCTCGCCCCGACCAAAACAAAAGCCCGCGTAACGGATCACGTTACGCGGGCTTTTTCGTTTCTATCTGAGCGCTTCTTGTCTGCAATATCGGCTTTATGGCTTGTCGGTACGCAGCACTTCCAACACGGCCGACAGCTCACGCCGCAAGTCCTGAACATCGACCGACGCGCTCGCAGCGACGGACATCGGCGCCGCAACCTCCATTTTCAATTCTTCGGCCTCGACCGGCGACGCTGCGGCCACGCCATGCCGCAACTCGTCCAGCCGGTTCCGCGCGCCATTGATCGTGAAGCCCTGCTCATACAGCAGCTCGCGAATACGCCGGATCAGCAGCACTTCATGATGCTGGTAGTAACGCCGATTGCCGCGTCGCTTGACGGGCTTGAGCTGTGTGAACTCCTGCTCCCAATAGCGCAGCACGTGCGGCTTGACTGCGCACAGGTCGCTCACTTCGCCAATGGTGAAGTAGCGTTTGGCAGGAATCGGCGGCAGGTTGACCCGCTCCGTGTGTTTATCGGCGGCCATACAGGGCTGAACTACAGGGCTGGCGAAA
>Ga0207674_10006074_pt1 | contig 14275 bp, 9 predicted proteins | sample KBSCornC72_FD_184303 | JGI IMG/M metagenome (GOLD analysis project Ga0207674, IMG submission 184303) | Corn rhizosphere microbial communities from Kellogg Biological Station, Michigan, USA - KBS Corn C7-2 (SPAdes) (version 2) | ecosystem: Host-associated > Plants > Roots > Rhizosphere > Soil ... | reverse complement strand
CGCGCGTCCTAACGAGATGCGAACAACCTGACGCGCCCAGCGCGCCGGTCGCTTCTCGCCTGGCACGATGAGACGGTACGGACCCTCGGCAGCAGGGAGCGCGCGGCCGTCCTTGGCATCGGCGACGATCACGACGCGGTCCGTGAACCGGGAGTCCAGCTCCGCGATCGAGAACAGTACGCGATAGCCATCCGTCGCCTCGACGGTGACGAACGTCGCGAGCGACCGCCCGCGGAGCGAGTCACCGAGCGGCGCGCCGACGAGCGCCAGGAGATCCGTGAGCGCGACACCGGAGTACCGGCCACTGACCTCGTGGGCGCTCACGGTCGTGTCGTGCCGCGGCAGGCGCGCGAGGTCCGCGCTGGATACAGCGCGTTCGCGACCGTCTAGTCCGCGGACCGTGAGCGTCGCCGGAGCGGACGCCGCACCGGCCTGCGCGCGGACGATGCCTAACGGTGCGACGACGGTCAGGGCCGCGAGCAGCAGCGCCCGTCGATGAGTCACAGGACTGTCACGTCTTGCACGAACGGACGTACCGATCCGCGCGGACCTCGCTCGCTTCCTCGCCGGATGTGATGCCGAGCGCGATGTGGACCGCCTCATGCTCCATGCTCCAGAGCACATCGTCGACGGTGCGCACGCCGACGTTCAGCGAGTCGATCTCGCGCGCGAGCGTCATGTCGCCGTTCGGCTTGGCTTCCCCGGAGGCGAGATTCGACCCGACGCGCCACATGAAGGGCCGGATGATGATCCGCCCGCTGCGGTACGATGTCTCGAGGACGGTGCCGTAGCGGGAGCAGGTGCCACCACGGGCCTTGAGGTCAGCGATGCGGGTCTCCACGGCGCGCGTGACGTCCGCCGGCATCGGGATGGCGTCGCAGTCGGTGCAGGGAAGATCGCCAGCACCGGCGAAGTTCGCGTTCGCCGCGAGGCCACCAAGCGACGGCTGCGGAACCGAAATGGATGAGACCGACGCGGTACCGCCTGCTGACGTGCAGGCGGCCGAGACGGCGAGAGCGGAGACGGAAAGCAGCGATCGAAGTGACAGCATCAGGAACGGCAGGTGGTCAGTGACAGGTCTCAGAATCGATACGACGCTGCAGCCGCGCGCGCAACGTATCGAAGGGCCGGCTCGCCAGCGCAGACATCAACGACGAAGCGTGAACCCGATTCGACGGAAATAGCGGATCGGAGCGGATTGATCCACCAAGAAATGGATTGACGATGCAGACGAATCCGAAGCTCCTAGGTTCCCGGCATGGCACAGCGGACACTCATCCATGAAGAACTGACCCGGTCGGTGATTGGTGCATTCTACGAGGTGTACAACACGCTTGGTTTCGGTTTCAAGGAACACATCTACAGCCTGGCTCTCGAGCGTGAGCTGCGGAGCCGAGGGCATCGAGTCGGGCGCGAAGTGTCGGTGATCGTGTTCTACAAAGGCGATGAACTGGGCCGCCAGAGAATTGACCTGATCGTGGACGAAACCCTGGTCGTGGAGATCAAGTCCACCTTTGATCTGCGCCACGGCGCCCGAGACCAAGTGCACAATTATCTCCACGCAACCCGTCTGGAGGTCGGGCTTCTGCTCCACTTCGGTCCGCGGCCAAAATTCTATCGAGTCATTTCCACCAACGGCTATGACGTATCCGCCGAATCCGCTGTTTCCGCCCAATCCGGTAACACTTAGTCGTTGATGCCTGCCCTGCGCACCACCGCCCAGCCATGCGAGCCGGCCGATCTGAACACAGCATCGATCACTTCCATGTTCGCGATCGCATTCTCCAGCGACACCGGCACCGAGCCGACACCCCGCACCGCCTCCGAGAAGCGATCTACCTGTAGCGTGTACTGATCCGCGGCCGCTATCTCCATCGGCACCGCGTTCCGGCCGCCAAGTTGCGAGCCGTCATCCAGGAAGATCCGGCTCGGCTGATCCGGCGGCGCGTTGAACGGGATCTCCACCTCGATCCGTCCTCGCTCGCCATACAGGTGCACGCGCTGGTGGGGCACGAGCTGCCCCGCGCAGCTGAACGTCGCCTGGCCGGCCGGGAAGCGCAGCAGCGCCGACGTTAGGCGGTCGATTCCCAGGTCCGGGTCACGGTCGATCATCGCTGTGACCGCGGTCGGCTCGGCACCGAACATCCATCGCGCGATGAAGATCGGATAGCAGCCAATGTCCATCAGCGCCCCGCCACCCCACTCGGCGCGACTCCGAATGTCGGTCGGATCTCGACGGAAATAGCTGAAGTGCCCCGTGATGAGTCGCAGCACGCCGATGCGGCCGTCGGCGATGAGACGCTCCACCAGGTTCCACTGCGGATGCGTTCGAACCATGAACCCCTCGGCGATCTGCACGCCGTTCGTGTCGCGCTCGGTGAGGAGCGTGCGGGCCTCGTCCGCGGAGAGCGCGATCGGCTTCTCGCACAGCACGTGTTTGCCCGCGCGCGCCGCGCGAACGGACCACGGGACGTGCATGTGGTTAGGCAGGGGATTGTACACCGCCTCGACATCGCCATCGGCGAGCAGCTCGTCGTAGGAGCCGTACGCTCGCGGAATGCCGAGTCGTTCCGCTGCCGCCCTGGCTTTGCCCAGATCTCGCGACGCGATGGCGACCGGAACCGCGAGCCGGCTCGCCCGCATCGCCGGGATGACCCTGTTGATTGCAATGTTGGCGGCGCCGAGGATGCCCCAGCGCACCGGTTGCGTGGCTGTCACTGGGTCGTGGAGCTCGCGCGGAGATCACGCTCTACGCGGGAATCGCGTCGGGAATCGGAAAGGTGCCCGTGAGGGCTCACAGCCGGAGGGTTGAGTCATCCGGAAATTGCCTTCCGGCAGCCGTCGGCGCGAGTGACGCGGACCCTGTCATTCCGAGCGGAGGCGCGAAGCGCCGGAGGCGAGGAATCGCCGTCATCCCGGTAGAGGGTCTGGCTTCCCGGTCGGGACGATTGCGATTCCTCGCCGCCGCGGGCTGGCGCCCGCTCCGTTCGGAATGACCTAAACGCCGAGTCGATACCCCGCGCGCCGCACGGTCACAATGTATTTCGGGGCCTGCGGATCATCACCGAGACGCTCGCGCAGCGCCGCCAGATGCGTCTCCACCGTGCGACTCTCCGTGCCGGCCGCGTATCCCCACACTTCGCGCAACAGATCGGCGCGTGAGACCACGCGCCCGCGATGGCGAACGAGCGCGGCCAGCAGGTCGAACTCCTTGGGCCGCAGCGGGATCTCGACCGGCCCCCGCCGCACCATGCGCGCGCCCCAGTCGATCGTCAAATCGCCCACGCGGGTCTCGGGGCGTGGTTGAGAGCCGGTGGCGCTGGCGCGCTTGAGCAGCGCACGCACGCGCGCGAGGATCTCGAGCAGTCCGCACGGTTTGACCACGTAGTCATCGGCACCGAGCCCGAAGCCGCGCAGCTTCTCTTCCTCCGTACCGAGCGCCGTCATGATGAGCACCGGGATGTCGCGGCCTTCGTCGCGGAGCCGCTGCAGCACCGTGAAACCGCTCATGGTCGGCAGCATGAGGTCGAGGATCATGAGATCGGGCCTCGACGTCCTCGCGAGCTCGAGCCCTTCGAGTCCTGTCGCCGCAACAGTGACTTCATATCCCTCGCGCTCGAGGTTCGCGCGAAGCGTAGCCGCGTAGTCGCGGTTGTCCTCGACCAGCAGGATGCTGCTCACGCGTCGCTCTGCCTCACGCGACTACCGATGCCGTCGCGATCGGTTCGGTGACCGTCGCCGCCCGCAGTGCGATGACGGCGCGCGCGCCGCGGCTCGGAGCATCCTCCAGCCACACGCGACCGCCGCACGCCTCGGCGATCTGCCTGACGACGGCGAGCCCAAGCCCCGTGCCGGTCCGCTCGGACACCTGATCGTGGGCCAGCCGCGTGTACGGCTCGAAGAGCGTCGAGCGCTCGGCGGCCGGAATGCCGGGGCCCTCGTCATCGACGTAGAGATGCACCATTGCACCACGCTGCTCCGCACCGAGCCGGACGCGCTGGCGTGGTGCGCCGTACTTGAGGGCATTGTCGACGAGATTCACGAGCGCCTGCCTGACGAGTCGGCCGTCGGCCATTACCGTGAGCGCTGGGCCGGCAACGATCTCGAGCGTCTGTCCCGCATCGTCGACGGCGAGGCGCACGGCCTCGGTGACCTCGACGAGCATCTCGGTAACGGGCACGGGTCGGAGCGTCGGCGCGAGCGCGACGGCTCCGGAGCGCGAGAAGAGCAGCACGTTGTCGACGAGCGCCATGAGCCGACGCGTTTCGCGTACGATCGAGCTCGCGAGCGAGACCCGCTCGCCGTCATTACGCTCCCGCCGGAGGCTGAGCGTCTCGCTCGCGATGAGGATCTGCGCGAGCGGCATCCGCAGGTCGTGCGAGACGCCGGCGATGAAGTCGGATCGCGCCCGGGCCAGAAGCAGCTCGCGACGCGACGCCCCCGCCGCAATCGCGATCACGACGATGGTGGCCGCGAGCAAAGCGCCGAGGTTCCAGAGCCGCCCACGCGTGTGAGGGACGAGCAGCGGCGTCGCGACGCGGGTTGGCTCGACCGCCATGATGAGCTGCAGCCCTCGCAGAGGGCCGCCAAGCTGCACGATGGCGTGTGCACGGCCGGGGCCGATCTGACCGAACAGGCGTTCGCCCCCAGCACGTCTGACCTCGAGCGAAAGGGAGTCGAGGCGTGTGAGTCCGGCGGAGTCGATCGCCGAGCGCTGTGGAGGGCGAGCGAACAGGGCGGCGAGCGCGCCGCGGGTCTCGACGACCATGCCGTACACGGCGAGCGCGTTCCCGCGATCGTCGCGCTGCGCCAGGGACACGATGCTGCGCCGTCCGATTCGGGGGTCGGCGACGATGTGCGACGCCGCGTTGCTCACGGTCCGTGACGCGTTCGACTCCTGACGCGCGAGATCGGCAAGGACGGCCGAGGGAGGGGCACTGTCAGCCGCGCCGGCGGTTCCCATGGTGTCGACGGCAACGATGTCCAGCGCGTCGCTTGCGACGTCGTAGTGGAAGAAGTGAGAGACCGGAAGCAGGTCGCGGCAGGCGCAGGCCTGGCCTTCCCGCTGTCGGCGGGCGAGGACATCGATCGTGGCGCGACCGGTTCCGGGTCCGGGTGTCGATGCCGCCAGCGGCCCCGCGGGCGCGAATGCCTCGAGCGACAGCCGCTCCAGCCGGGCAGAGGCGAGCGCCGACGCGTGCACGGCGGTTGCCTGCGTGACGAGTCCGAGCGCGAGCACGCGCTGGTTCCCGTCGTGGATGATCGTGACGCCCGAGTAGAGCGTCGTCGCGCCGAGCACGGCGGCGAGAATCCAGAGGCGACTGGACCAGAGTCGGCGAAACCGATCGGGCCGGGAGGTCGTGAGCTCGGTCATCGTGGGGACAACATTTCACGGATGTCAGATCGCGCGCCACGGTCGGCTTCCGCCACCTGGTCGATGCGCAGTCGTGTAAGCTCGCATCGCGGATCCATCGAATTGTCAGAATGCCGCGAGATTCGAGGGCCGTCTGTCGGATAGTGACTCGCCGGCCGGCCCTGAGCCGGTATGGCTGCGGGAAAGGCAACGGCAACTGCCAAGACCAGACGCGGATTACGCGGATGACGCGGACTCGCTCCGAGCACGCGACGAGCTGACGGCCCGCAGCCGACGCATCGGTCGTTTCTTGTTCGACGGCCTCGGGATGGCTTGTCATTCCGAGCCGTCAGGCGAGGAATCTTTGGCAATCCCGGTCGAGCACCGGGCCGCTCGAATCGGACAGCAGATTCCTCGCGTTCGCTCGGAATGACAAAGGGTCCCGGGGCCGTTCTCAAGAAGAACAGAAACCGGATTGGCGCGACGCCACCTGTTGATGCCGCCGGAGCGAGTCCGCGGCATCCGCGGAATCCGCGTTAGGTCTTGCTGTTGCCGTTGCTGTTGCCGTTGCTGTTGCCGTTACCGTTACCGCGGCCGTGCCGACCAAGGGACCGCCCTGCGAGCCACCAAAGGCCGGCGGATGTACTAGATCGGCGTCTCCGCGTGATCGAGCTCCTCGCCCCGCCGGCCGACGCGGAACCATTCGATCTCCTCGGCGTCCCGGCTCGCGTGCAGCGCGCTGTGGATCGCCGCCGCGATGCCGTATGCCGCGTTAGGTCCCGTCGATGTCCCGCCGCGACCCAGCAGCCGCGCCAGGAGACCCCGTTGCACCACGTCGAGCCAGATCAGCCATTCCGTCACCGAGCCGTCGACGTTGCCGCACCCGATGCGAACGGTCTGCCCATCCGTCGCGACACCGAGCAGCCAGCCCCAGTCCTCCGGAACCGGGAATTCGACCTCGAAGCCGCGCTCCGTCAGCCGCTGTGCGACCCACGTCGCGAGCGCGTAGCCGTACCGCTCGATGTTGACCTGACCGGGCTCGACGTCCGGCGGTGTGAACGCGCTCGAGCGAAAGCGGACATGATCGCGCATGAGTCGAAGTTGTACCTGACGCGTTCTAGCGGCGGCGAATGCCCGTGCTGCCCTCGCCGAGCACGCCGTCCGCCAGCATGGCGGCGACCGTCGTGCTGATCGCCTCCTCGAGCGACGGACCCGTGCGTGCGAACCCGAGCAGCGACCGGACCTCGTTGACGAGCGCGGGTCGCGCGAACGCGCGATTCCCGTCGAGCACCGCCATGACCGCCGAGCGGTACTCTTCCGGCGCAATCCGCTCCGCCGGGATCCGCGTGCCGGCGCGCGAGCGAACGATGACGTCGTGCCCGGGGTTCCAGAGGAACTCGCCCCGGCGCTCGATGAGATGCTGCCGCTCCGCCAGCGCGCACGCCTCGACGATGCGCGACTGGATCCGGGTGCCCGCGCGCGTGTCCCACATGGCGGCAACACGCGTCGTGACGTCATCCACGTGCACCGGCGACTCGATCTCGACGACGGAACCGATCGCCTGCGCCAGCGTCCCGGGCGGCTCACTGAGCAGCTCCCGGCCCGCATAACGACCCTCGCCCTCGGCGAACACGTACGGTGGCGCGACGAGACGATCGACGGCACCGTCATCCGTCGGGACAGCCGGCGGCGTGGCCGGCGCGGCCGCCGCGGCCGTGGCAGGTTCGCTGTCCAGCGCGTCGGAGGGGACCGGCCGAGCGGCTGCCTCGCGCGCACGCTGACCCGCCTGTTCCACGAGTCGTACTACGCGGTCGATCTGCCCCGCGCGATCCTTGAACCAGTCCGTGGACCAGACGCGGAGCAGCGTCCAGCCGCGCGCTTCGAGCACCTGCTGGCGAAGCCGGTCGCGATCGCGCGCCGTCTCGGACGAGTGATACGCGACGCCATCGCACTCGATGCCGCACACGTAGCGCCCCGGCGCGTCCGGGTCCGTCACGCCGAGGTCGATGCGGTACCCCGCGACGCCGACTTGTGGGACGACGGGGAGCCCTCGTGCGACGAGCGCCAGCATGACCTCGCGCTCGAACGGCGATTCCTCGGTGCCGGCGCTTGCGCCCGTGGGCATCGCCAGACGCCCGTGCTCCGCGTAGTCGAGGAAGTCGCGCAGCAAGCGAGGGCCGGCGGAGACCGCACTCGCCGGATTGATGTCGCTCCCGCGGATGGACGAGAACACCCGCATGCGCCGGCGGGCGCGCGTCGTCAGCACGTTGAGGCGGCGCCAGCCGTTCTCGCCGTTGAGCGCGCCGAACTGGTAGCGCAGGACGCCGTCCGCCGCCTTCGCGTACGTCACGCTGAGGAAGATGGCGTCGCGCTCGTCACCCTGAATGTTCTCGAGGTTCTTCACGAAAAACGGCTCCGGGAGCGACCGGTCGAAGAATGGCTCGATGCCGGGGTCGTCGCGCCGCCGGAGCTCGAGCTCGTCCTGGACGGCGAGCTGCTGGCGCAGATTGAACGTGCCCACGCCTAACGACTCGGTTGGTTCGGCGCGAGCGCGCCGCGCGAGCTGCGTGCGTGCGAACTGGACGACCTCGTCGGCCACGCGCCGTGCCTCGATCGAGTTCAGTCCCTTACCCTCGTACGTGCCGCCGTCCACGTAATCGAATCGCAGGCCCTGCGCCGACGTCTCGGTCTCGGTGCTCGGGAACGTGAACAGGTCCCCATCGTAGAACGCGACGTTCGAGAAGCTGATCAGACTCTCGTGGGCGCTGCGATAGTGCCAGCGGAGCCGGCTCATCGGCACACCGGCGCCCATGAACTCCTCCAGCACACTCTCGGCATCGCTGTAGAGCGGCTCCCCGTCCGCGACCGGAATCGCTTCGGGGGACGCGGCCACCATGAAGAAGTTCGTCGGCGGTAATTGCTTCGGGTCACCGACGACCACGAGCTGACGGCCGCGCACGATCGCGCCGACGGCATCCTCCGACGGCAGCTGTGACGCTTCGTCGAAGATCACGACGTCGAACGACGGCTCGCCGCCCGCGAGATACTGGGCGACCGACAAAGGACTCATGAGGAAGCATGGCTTGATCGCGCGGATCGCCGGCTCGGCGTGACGCAGCGTCTTTCGAAGCGGGCTGTGGTTGCGCTGCTTCGCCATCTCACGCTGGAGGAACGGCAGCGCATCACGCGCACTCGTCTCCTGCAGCCGCTCCTGGGCGCGGTCGCGCAGCTTCCCCGTGAGGGCGGCCTGGTTTTCGGCGAGCACCTGCCGGTCGAGTCGACGAAACTCGACAATCCGCTGCTCGTGCGTGAGCGCGTCGAAGCGCGCGAGCGGCGGACGTGCCTGCACGACCTCGGCGAGCCACTTCATGTAGAACGCGCGCTGGAACGCGTCGGGCAATACGGCGAACGGCACGGCGCCGTGGAGCGCCTCGGGAAGCAGCTCGGCGGCGATACCCGACGCTGCGGTCTGACGTGCCGCTTCGAACGCAGCCCACCGTGGCCCGGCCGCTGCGTTCGCGCCCAGGGACTCGACCCGGGGCTGCAGCTCGTCGAACGGAGCGGCGGAGAGGTAGTCGCCAGCCCAGCCGACCACGCGCTGAAGCTCGGACAGCGTCCCGAGCGCATCCGCGGTCGCATTCCGCAGGGCGTGCACCCCGTCCACGTTAGGCTGCCGTTGCGCGGCAATCGCGATCGCGACGTCCCCGAGGCCGTGCCGCGTCACGCAGTTGCGGAACTCGACGACCCATTGGACGTACGCGTCGAGCGTGTCCCACTCGGTCCGCTCGCCGTGCCAGAGGTCTCCGAACATGGCACGCGCATTCGCGTCGGCGGCCTCGAGGGCCTGCCGCTCGGCTCGCAGACGATCGACCTGCTTGAGCTCTGCGGCCTGGTCGAGCAGCGACGGCTGATAGCTCGCGAGCCGATAGGCCTGCCAGCGCGACCGGATGGCGCGCCACCGCCCGTCGAGCACGGCCAGGAAGCCGAGCACGCCCTCCGCCTTGCGTTCGACGTACGCGATGTCCGCCGCGTGGGCCTGATTCGCGACGTCGGGCGTGAACAGCTGCTCCGCGCGCTGGCGGAGCCGACCGATCTCCCGACCACGCTCGATCAACCGCAACGCTTCGCTGGGCGCGGCATTCCACGCCGGGTTGCCGAGAACGGCTGCGGGAGCCCCAGGTGACCGGTTGATTACCGACGCGACGCGATCCGCGACGTCGACGTCAGCGGCATTCCGCATCGGCGGCAGACCGAACGTCGCGGCGACCTCCGTCGCCCGACGACGGACATCCGCCACCTGGGCCCCGAGCGTGGAGGACAGCTGGCGCACGAGCGCGATGTCGTCCTCCGTGTAGAGCGTTTTCGTCGCGCCGCGCCAGGGATGCTGTGCAGGATCACCCGCGCCGCTCGCGGCGGCCGCGAGCTCGCGCAGCTCGCGCACCGTTCTCTCCAGCGTCTCGCCCGTGACGTCGTCCAGCGCCCGGGTGTATCGGAGCCGGGGAATGGCGTGGGTCACGGACGTCACGGTGCCACTGCCCGCGTCGTCCGGCCCACGGACCGGCGCCAGTGCACCGTAGACGGCAAAGGGCGACATGCCTAACGTGCCGTGCGGCGTGTGGAGAGCGCGCACGTAGTCGTTCAACGTCGTCCGCACGGCAGGGAGCGCCGCTCCGGCCTGCACGCTCGTCGCCACCGGCTGCAGCGACGCGTCGATCGCCGCGGCGAGACTTCGCATGACAGTCCGCTTGCTCGCCTTCGTCGAGTGAAGCTCCAGGCAGAATTCCCCGAGCCCGGCCTTCACGAGCCGCGAGTGCACGACGTCCAGCGCCGCCATCTTCTCGGCCACGAACAGCACCGACTTCCCGGCGCCGAGCGCCTGCGCGATGAGGTTCGTGATCGTCTGGGACTTGCCCGTGCCCGGCGGCCCCTCGAGCACGAGGTCGTAGCCGCGCGCGACGCCGGCGATCGCGCGCAGCTGGCTCGAGTCGGCATCCACGACCTGCGTCGTCGCCTCCGGCGCGAACTCGCGGTCGAGCTCCAGACGACGCACGTCGTCCGGAAGCCCGATCACGCGGTCGCCCTCGCGTCCCACGAGCTGCCTGACGAGTCGGTGCGCCCCAACGGCCGGCGCGTTCGCCTCGAGGTCCTTGTACATCACGAACTTCTGAAACGAGAACAGCGCCAGCACGACATCGGTCGTCACCATCCAGCCGCGCCGTCCGCTCACTGCCTGCATCGCCGCCGACAGGAACAACTGCAGGTCGTAGTCGTCAGGCATCGTGGCGGAGTCGGGCAGCTCGGGCAGGGTGATGCCGAAGTCGAGGCGGAGATACTCCACGAGCGCAGGATTCACGACCGGCTCGTCGTCCGCCGCCCGGACGCGATAACCGGACCGTGCCGACTTTCGCGAGAGCTCGACCGGCAGGAGCACCAGCGGCGCGTTGAATGCCTGCTCCGACGCGTCGTCCTCGGTGTAGTGCAGCATGCCGAGGGCGAGGAAGAGCGTGTTGACGCCCTGTTCCTCGATGGCGAGGCGGGCCTGCTCGTCCAGGCGGCGCAGCGAGCGGTCGAGTGCCTCCGGGACCGCCGTCGTCTGCAGCAGCTCGTCGGTGTGGCGATCGTCGAGCGTGCCCGAGTCGTAGGGCGCGAAGCGGGGCGATGGAGTCGTCGGTTCGGCTTCGCCCCCCCCCGAATCGACAGCCGCGTCTCCGACGGGCGGCTCCATCGCCTTGAAGCGCATCTCGCGCTCGGCGATGTAGAGCGTGCGGAAGATCTCGGCCGGATGCTCGTCGACGATCGCGACGGTCGACACGCGTGTCGCCCGGAAGTTGAGCGCGCGGTTTCGCTTCGAGAGATCCAGCAGCTTCCGCTTCCACGCGTCGATGAACGCCGCGACGCGCCCGTCCAGGGGCGTGGTATGCGCACCCGCGGAGGAGGCGGGTGTCGGCTGCGTGGGCGTCGTCATGCGGCGGTCGTCACGGCGCGACGAATCTGCGCCTCACGGGCACGGCGGACAACCCGTCCCGCGATGCCTAACGCCGCCCCGTCGGGGTGGTGCCGGCGCGATACGGGACCTCGGTGGTCGACGTGACGCCATCGGCGAACGTGACTGACACACCCGCGAACGCGACCGGCGCCGACAGCGTGGATATCTCGAACGTCGCGTTGGGGGCCGACGGGCTCGCGCTCCGCGATGCGAGATGCCGCTTCGCCGAATCGGTCACGAAGAGCATCACCTCGCGCGCGAGGCGCCCGGCTCCCAACCAACTCAGTCGCACGCTGTCGCCGACGGTCTCCACCGTGAGGGCATCGCCTCCGGTGGCACTTCCCGCGCCGACCACGATCAGCTTGGACACCGGACGGCCGCCTTCGGTCTGAGGCTCGGGCGCGTACGCATCGGCCGCCGCCTCGCCGTATCGCACGTAGGTCGCGTCGTAGATGTACGGCACGAGGATCGGGACGTAGAACGGATAGCCGATCGAGAACGTCGAGAACACTCTCGCCGCGCGCCGTCCGCCTCCGATGCGCACGCAACCGGACCCGCAGACGGGGACGCGATGCGGGTATCCACCGATCGGCGTGTACCCGGTCGTGGAGCCCGGTGTGTAGCCGGTCGTATACGGCCGGCGCGCATACCTGCCGCCTCGATCGCCCCCGTCGTAGCGACCGCCGCGATCGCGATCGTCGTAGGCCGCGCCGTTCCCGTAGGTGCCCGCGCCGTTTCCGTATGGGTTGCGGTACCCGTATCCCGATGTCGGTCGCGAAGGATAGGTGCCGATGTGCGGGAGATCGCCGCCTCGTGGCGCCGTGGGACCAGGATTCATGGGCACGTACATCGTGCCTCGGCTCGACGGCGGTACCGGTGCCGGTGCCGGGCTGACCGGGGCCGGCTGCTGCGTCACCCACGGGACGCCCATGGTGCCGCGGGTGCGCTGACCGAGCGCAACGCCGGTCGCAACGGTGGAGAACGCGGTCGCCCAGGCGGCGATGCGGACGAGCGGTGTCATCGAAGCTCCTTGTACGGCGGGGCGGCATCGCATGCCGTCAACCGAAAACATTGCGTGCGAAACCGGGCGCGTCCAGCGCTCGCGCTCGCCTTGTGTATACTCCACGCATGTCCCAGCCCAGACCTGTGTCGCCTCGCATTCCACCTGCGGACCTGCGCGAACGGGCGCGCGAGATCGCGGTCGAGAACGGGTTCGTCTCCGATTTTCCGCCCGAGGTGCAGACGGAAGTCGCACACCTCGAGCATCGCAACGGCGATGCAGTGCATACGGCCGACGTTCGCGATCTCCGAACGCTGCTGTGGTCCTCGATCGACAACCGGGAATCGCGCGACCTGGACCAGGTCGAGTATTGCGAGCGGCTCGCCGACGATTCGATTCGCCTTCGGCTCGGTGTCGCAGATGTCGCGTATCTCGTCGCGAAGGGCTCGGCGATCGACATGCGGGCGGCCGCGAACACCACGTCGCTCTACACGGGTGTCGCGACGTTTCCGATGCTGCCCGAAGAGTTGTCCACCGACCTGACCTCGCTGCTCGAGGCGGCCGACCGGCTGGTGGTCGTCGTCGACCTCGTCGTCGACGTCGACGGCAAGGCGCGGGACGTGAATGCGTACCGCGCGCTCGTCGCGAACCGCGCAAAGCTGACGTACGAGCCCATCGGACAGTGGCTCGCCGGCGGGCCGGCGCCGGAGGAGCTCGCGGCGATCGCCGGTCTCGAGGAGCAGGTGCGCCTCCAGGACGAGGTCGCCAAGCGGTTGCGCGCCCGTCGCCACGAATGCGGCGCGCTGGACCTCGAGACGATCGAGGCGCGGCCGGTGACGTCGGCGGGAGGCGAAGTCATCGACATCGAGGTCACGCGAAAAAATCGCGCTCGCGACCTGATCGAGGATTTCATGATCGCGGCGAACGTGGGCGTCGCCGGCTTCCTCGAGGCCCGGCGCGTTCCGTCGATTCGCCGCATCGTGCGCGTCCCGAAGCGATGGGCGCGACTCGTGGAGCTCGCGAAACGGTACGACGACACGCTGCCCGACGCGCCGAGCTCGCTCGCGCTCTCGGAGTTTTTGCGTCGCCGTCGAGCCGCCGACCCGAATTCCTTCGCGGACATCTCGCTCTCGGTCGTGAAGCTCCTGGGCAGCGGAGAGTACACCGTCGAGCGTCCGTGGGAGCCGGATGGCGAGGAAGGGCATTTCGGTCTCGCCGTCGACGACTACTCGCACACGACCGCGCCGAATCGTCGCTTCGCCGATCTCGTTATGCAGCGTCTCGTGAAGGCACTACTGGCCGGAACGGAGATTCCGTACACCGCGGATGAGCTGGAAGCGATCGCCGAGCGCTGCACGGCGATGGAGAGTGCGGCGCGCAAGGTCGAGCGGACGATGCGGAAGGTGGTGGCGGCGACGCTGCTCCAGCGCCGGGTGGGCGAGATGTTCGACGCCATCATCACGGGCGTGAACCAGAATGGCACGTACGCTCGCCTCACGCATCCGCCGGCAGAGGGTCGCGTGATGCGGGGCGAGCGCGGTCTGGACGTCGGGGATCGCGTGCGCGTGCGGCTGATCGACGTCGATGTCGAGAAAGGTTACATCGACTTCGCGAAAGCCTGAGTCCGCATCGGGGCTCGGTCACGATGACTGAGCAATGCTCACGGTCGTGTTGCGCCCTTCGCCCCCGGAGTGACGCCCTTCACCGAATGGGTATTGCGGGAGTGCTCGCGAGGCGCTCTCGTACGCATGGGGAATGGCGGCAATCATCCTTTGAGAGGTGAACCGTATGCGGAAGCTCTACTCGGTGGCTGGGGCGCTGTTACTGCTCGGGTGCATGGACGATGCGTCAAAGTCGACGGCACCACAGTTGAGCGGTGCGGTGGTGGGCGTGGCCGGCGACAGAACCAGCAGCGCGGGCAATCAGGGTGGTCAGA
>Ga0207674_10006073_pt1 | contig 14278 bp, 10 predicted proteins | sample KBSCornC72_FD_184303 | JGI IMG/M metagenome (GOLD analysis project Ga0207674, IMG submission 184303) | Corn rhizosphere microbial communities from Kellogg Biological Station, Michigan, USA - KBS Corn C7-2 (SPAdes) (version 2) | ecosystem: Host-associated > Plants > Roots > Rhizosphere > Soil ... | reverse complement strand
CTCAGCTACGAAATTGAAAAGCGACCGTTTTATGTGACTCGCGACGGTGTGGGCAAACCGATTCTCGATCTCTTTGCCTAAATAGAAATCTGCATCCAGGCTTGCCGATTTCGACTGCTTTTTGGATTCCGCTCCTTGCCAGGAGATGACATTATCTATCACCCGAGCAAGTTGATCTCGCAACAATACATCTCTGAAATCAGGTTGAAACGCGACGAGATATCTTCATTCGACCAATATCCTTTTTCCCTGCCGGCCGTTCGCCATCTTGACGTTCTCCAATTGCATCCTGCAGTCACCTTTTTCGTTGGCGAGAATGGATCCGGAAAATCGACTCTGCTGGAAGCAATCGCAGTGGCTTTTGGTTTCAATGCCGAAGGCGGCTCGAGGAACTTCAGATTCGGCACCCGCGAATCGCATTCCGAACTCTACAAATTTCTGCGCATTGCAAAGGGCATCGCCCGACCTCAGGACGGCTTTTTTCTGCGGGCCGAAAGCTTTTTCAACGTAGCAACTGAAATCGAGAAGCTCGACGCAGAGCCTGGGCCAGGACCATTGGTTGGACCCTCATTCGGCGAACGCGCTCTTCACGAACAATCCCATGGTGAATCTTTTATTGCCCTAATGGTCAATCGCTTTTACGGCGAAGGCCTGTACCTCCTCGATGAACCCGAAGCCGCACTATCCCCCAGTCGCCAACTCTCCGTTATCACCCGCATTCACGATCTCGTCCAGCAAAGGTCCCAGTTCATCATCGCCACCCATTCCCCCATTATCATGGCCTATCCTGAAGCCCACATTTACTCCTTTTCTACGAACGGCATCGAACGAATCGTCTATAAAGATACCGAACATTTCCGCATCACCCGCGACTTTCTGGCCAATCCCCAACACGTGCTCCGCCACCTGATGGCGCCAGATTAAGGCTTTCGACGCGACATAGGCCGCCCAAATTCACTTGCAAAATCGCCCCTCTCATAGGAGTGTTAGCCTGTCAGAGAGCTCCATTTGAGGAGTTCAGGCACGGAGTAGTTCGCAGCCGAATTTGCCCAGATGTTCCAGGGCGCGCCCCGCATGCAGTGTACGAGCGGGAGGCCAGGCCGTTCCAACTTTGATTTGGGGTTGGGGGCCAGGGGAATCAGGAGAATGGTTGTGGTCTCAACCCCGGTCCTCAGCCCTTTCAAAGTTCAGTCTTCATTTGAGTATCCAACATTCTATTCTTCCCAATCTTTTCACTTGTGCCAATAAGCTAAACACCTTAAAGCCCACGAGCGATTTTAAATATTTGTCATGACGACTCGCCAACTTCAATCAATTGCCCGCGAACACGGCACGCCGGTTGTGGTGATTGACCACGATATCATCCGCGCCAATTACGCCGCGTTCAAGAAACACCTGCCCAAAGTGCAGGCTTATTACGCGGTCAAAGCGAACGCCGAACCGGCGATTGTTCGCACGCTTTACAAAGCCGGCGCGAGTTTCGATGTCGCTTCTCTGCCCGAATTCATGCTCGTGTACGAAAACGTCAAATCACTTCCACCCAAAGCGCTGCAGGATTTCATCTGGGACAAGATCATCTACGCCAATCCCACCAAGCCGCGCGAAACTCTCGAGGCGCTTGACCAATACAAACCGCTCGTCACCTACGACAACCTGACGGAACTGAAAAAGATCAAACAATACGCGCCACATGCCGGCGTAGTTCTGCGTTTGCGTGTGCCGAATACCGGTTCGATGGTCGAGCTTTCTTCGAAGTTTGGTTGCGATCCCGGCGAAGCCGTGGATTTGATCGTCAGTGCATTCGGAATGGGTTTGGTTGTTGAGGGACTTAGTTTCCATGTCGGCAGTCAGTGCACGAATTTCCAAAATTTCGTTCAGGCCCTCAACATCGCCGCGGCAGTGATGGATGAAGCCAAATCCCGCGGGCACGAAATCAAAATTCTCGACATCGGCGGCGGTTTCCCTGCGCCTTACAATAAACATGTCAAACCTTTCAGCGCGCTCGCGAAGAAGATCAATGCGGAAATCGATCGCCTGTTTCCAAAGAACATTCAAATTCTCGCCGAACCGGGCCGTTTTCTGGTGGCAACCGCCGCCGCATCCATCGCCCGCATTATCGGCAAGGCCGTTCGCGATGGCAAACCGTGCTACTATATCGATGACAGCGTCTATCACACATTCAGCGGCATCATCTTCGACCATTGCCAATATCACCTGAAGACATTCAAGAAAGGGAAAAGCGAAATTTGCGCCGTTTTCGGCCAAACGTGCGACGCGCTCGACACGATCTCGCTCTCTGAGGAACTGCCCCCACTCGAAATCGAAGACCTCGTTTATTCAGAAAACATCGGCGCGTACAGTAATGCATCTGCAACTTGGTTCAATGGCTTCCCGCCGGCGAAAGTCGTCCACATAAATGAGTAAAAACAGATTCATCCTTCTTCTCGCAGTGTTACTCGCAGGCTGTCAATCTCAGCCAGGCGATGCGACCCATGAAACGGTTGGCCGACGCAGTGCCAATCGTGCTTACACTCCGGTTAATCAAATTCTCACACCTACTGGCTTGCAAGTCGAACTGCCCGGAATGCGGCCTCAAGCTCTTGCCCTGAGTCGGGACGGCAAAATATTGATCACCGCTGGCAAGACCCACGATCTGGTCGTCATCGATCCAATCAAAGGCACAATCCTGCAACACGTTCCGCTTCCCTCCGAGGGCGACACGGAACCCAGTCCAGTCCCTGTGTCCGGCGAAATCCTCGAACCCGACAGCAAAGGCCAACTGAGCTTCACCGGTTTGATATTTTCACCCGATGGCAAGCGCATTTACCTCGCGAATGTGGATGGCAGCATCAAAGTATTTGGCGTCGAGAATGGCGATAAAGTGGTTGGCTTGTTTACAATTCAGTTGCCGCGAGCAAACGTGCCTCGCCGCAAAGCAGATATTCCCGCAGGCCTGGCAATTTCTGCGGACGGTAAACGCCTTTACGTCGCCCTGAATCTCTCAAACCGTCTCGTTGAACTCGACACGACGAATGGCAAAGCCTTGCGCCTTTGGAATGTGGGTGTCGCGCCATTCGACGTTATTTTGATCGGGAGCAAAGCCTATGTCAGCAATTGGGGCGGCCGTCGGCCTGATGCAGACAGCGTGACCGGACCAATGGGTCACGGAACTCGTGTGCGCGTTGATCCCGTGCGCTACATTGCCAACGAAGGCTCTGTATCCGTAGTTGATTTGACCGCTACGACGAACGGAATGGAAAATCTAAATTCAAAAACCGAGATTCTCGTCGGGCTTCATTCCAGCGCTTTAACACTTTCACCCAATCATCGCTGGCTTGTCGTCGCCAATGCCGGAAGCGACACACTGAGCGTCATCGATACTCGCACGGACAAGATCGTCGAAACAATTTGGACCCGGCAAAATCCCGCCGATCTTCTCGGCGCTCAACCAAATGCGCTGGCGTTCGATGAATCCGCAAGCCGATTGTTCGTTTGTAATGGCACACAAAACGCGGTAGCAGTCGTCGATTTCAATCCCGGGAAATCAAGGCTGCTCGGATTGATTCCCGTAGGTTGGTTTCCTGCCGCGGTTATCCAGGATCATTCCAGAGATCGGATTTATGTCGCCAACATTAAAGGCCTCAGTCCAGGAAGGCCACGCAAGTCCAACGGCAAGCCTGAATTTAATTCGCACCAATATCACGGCTCGATTTCCATCTTCAAAACGCCTTCTTCACGCGAACTGGCTGCGCTCACACGAACCGCTCTGGCCAACATGCGTTATCCGCTGCTTAAGCAGGCGGCATTGCCGGTACGGCCAGATCAACCCCCTCGTCCAGTGCCCGAGCGCATCGGCGAGCCAAGCGTTTTCAAGCATGTGGTTTATATCATCAAGGAAAATCGGACTTACGATCAGGTATTCGGCGATCTCAAGGAAGGCAACGGCGATCCTGCTCTTTGTATCTTTGGTCAACATTTCACACCAAACCAGCATAAAATGGTTCGCGACTTTGTCCTGCTCGATAACACCTATTGTTCAGGCATTCTCAGCGCGGATGGCCACCAATGGACCGATTCTGCGTTCGGTACGGATTATCTCGAACGGTCTTTTGCCGGGTTTCCACGCACCTACACAGATCTAATGGGTGATGACGAAGTGGACGCATTGGCCTACTCACCCGCCGGCTTCATCTGGGACAACGCGCTGGCGCATGGCAAAACGCTTCGCGATTATGGGGAATGCGCGATCACCGAGGCGCATTGGAAAGATAAGTTAAAAAAGGGCGCGCCGAAGTTTCTGGATTTCTACAGTGATTTCACAAATCACGCCGGTGAGATTGAGATCTACAGCCGTCCTGGAATCGAATCACTAAAACCACATCTGGCGACAAATACGGTTGGTTGGGAACTGGATATTCCGGATGTCTTTCGAGCGCGGCAGTTTATTAAAGAGTTGAAGGAATTTGAGCAAACGGGAGGATTCCCCAATTTGATTATCATGTGCCTCCCAAACGATCATACGAGCGGTACCAAGCCCAATTGTGCGACACCCGCAGCGCAAGTTGCCGATAATGATCTTGCGTTCGGCCAGATTGTAGAGGCCCTCAGCCACAGCCGTTATTGGCCAGAAACCTGCATATTTGCGATTGAGGATGATCCCCAAAGCGGCTGGGACCACGTGAGCGGTTACCGGACCACTGCGTATGTTATCAGTCCTTACACCAAACGCGGTGCCGTTGTGAGCACTCAATACAATCAAACGAGTCTCATCCGCACGATTGAACTCATTCTCGGTTTGCTGCCGATGAATCAACTCGATGCTACTGCAACGCCGATGTTCGATTGTTTCACGGATACGCCGAACCTCACGCCATTCACATCTGTTGCAGCCAATGTTCCGCTGGATCAGATGAACCCCGATACCAGGAAGATCTCGGACCGCATTTTGCGGAAGAATGCGATAGCGTCCGCACGCCTGCCTCTGGAAAAACCTGATCAATGTCCCGAGGATTTGCTGAACCGAATCATATGGCATGCGATGAAGGGCTCGAACGCGCCCTACCCATCCTGGGCCGTACAAGTTGGAGATGACGATGATTGACACACGCACTTCGCTTCGACTTAGTCGGGCAACCCTGCCAACGAAGCCTTAATTATGGCCTGGCGCATACATGACAATGTGGTCCGCGGCGAAATTGACAACCGCGAGCGCGGGATTGTCCGAGGAAAAATTTGGCTGCATGGCGTCACCGAGCCGGTCATTCTGGAATTAAAGGGCAACGCTTGCGTTGACGTCGCAGGTTGTTTGCTAACGTTCGAAAATACGAAGGAGACATTTTCGATGGGGAGCGATGCCCGCCTTGCCTCTTTGCAACGCGGCACGGTAGGCGATCTTACCGCTTCGCGCAAAGTTCGAGTGTTGGACATGCCGACCAAAGAGGCTTATTTGCGCAAAAAGCAAAAGCTCTCGGTGCCCGAGCACATAGCCAATTGCGTTTATCTCGAGTGGTTCAGCGAGCTCAATGGCCGTGTTGTCATCGAAAGCACGGACTATAAGATCACGATTTCATCTCCTGCCTGGAAACTTAGCCCCGAAGACGAAGAGAAGCGTCAAAAGGAAGCTGCGGCCGGGTTCAGCGATTTTATGGGGAAGCTGAGCGAAGCCGTTGAAGCTCAGAAACATGAGCCGCCCGAAGACAAGGAATGGGACGAGTTCGATTACGAAAAGTTCCTGCGGGAAAGCGACGCCCGCAATGACAAGTACGGCGAGTTGCTCGACAAATACATGGACCATCCCGACCGCGAGCGCATTATCGCCAAGGAAATGGGCTGGACCTGGTTGGAAGAAGCGTTGGACGAAGGCGCCCTGGACGAAGAAAAAACTGAGGATTCCGAAGGGCATTTCAACCCGCAGGAAAACGAAGCCGGAAGTGAAGGCGAAAGTTTCGAAAATCCTGACGAAGTGCCTGACCTCGAACCGGACCCAACGACCGAAGGAGTGGATTGGGTGCGGGACAAACATGGTCACACCAGCCATCCGCTGGCAATGCGTGCTCACGAAGGTGCCATTGCTCTTTGGCGGAAGTGTGATGAACTCGATTTGAGCAACACGGATGACGAAGATCTCGGCAATCTGATCAGTGAATATCAGATTACCTCGGCCAAACTTGCTGGCGCACTGAATAGCCTTGCATATGGCCGCAACCTAACCGAAGGGGCCTTTATCGTAGCCTATCTCAAACGCGCGCTGGGTCATCTGCATGCCGCACAAGCCGCGCTTGAAAAAATTGCGCCCAAGAAAATGTTGCCCGACGAAACTATCGCGACTGTCAGGAAGGAACTTTTCGCGTTACGCGAGGATATCCTCAAGCTGATGCGCGAATTTCGCGGTGAAACCTAATCCGCCTGGGATTCCCCCTAACGAGACGTCTGAATCTTGTCACAGACGTACTTTGCGAACGGTTGCGAGCAGGTCCATGCGGGGGAAACGGCATTGAGCACGTGCATCGATCTTGCGTCGCCTTGAATGACAAAATCCATTTCTAATTTTTTGGTTTTGATATTCAGCAACTGTGCGCGGATTCCTGGTTTTCCCCAGTGACGAAAATTTTCCAACTTCACGTTTTCCAATAGCGTCGAAGCGAGATTCACAAGGTGGGAGCGGCAATATTTTAGAGTCTCTTCAACCGCAAGGCGTTTGAAGTCAAAACCTGAGAAGAACAATAAGCCCAGATCGCGAAAGATGATCTCGGCAAACTCGCCGAACTTGAAATTGCCGAAGCCTTTGTATTGCTCACGCCAAAACGCCGGGATAGCAGTCGGCCCGATTTTCGCGCGGCCATCGACCAACAAAGTAAAATGCACACCGAGGAATGGATTCCTGAGATCAGGCACTGGGTAAATGTTCGTGCGCAACGCGCCGGCAGGTTCCTCGGAATAGAGATAAATTCCCTTGAACGGAAGGATCCGGTAATCCTCTGAAAATCCAAAATCACGCGCAACCCGATCTGCGTAAAGGCCAGCGGCGTTTACGACGAAGCCTGCCTCAAAATCTCCGGCCAACGTTTTGACGTGACCGTTTTTTCTGTCCAAGTATGCGGCATTTTGATGGATCGAAATGCCTTCTTTTACCGCATCTCGCTTCATCGCTTGCAGCACCTGGACTGGATCAGCGGTCGAAGTTGCTGGAGAAAAAATTGCGCGCTCGAAAGTTTTTACCCGCGATTCAATTTTGACTGCGTCTTGCGCGGTGATTGATTCGAGCACGACACCGTTGGCTTTTCCACGCTTTAACAATTCATCCAATTGTGGCAGTTCGATTTCATTCTTTGCGACTACAAGCTTCCCGCATTTGTTAACGGGAATTTTCTTTTCCTCACAATACTGCAACAACATGCGATTGCCTTCGCGAGTGAACCTGGCCTTGAGGCTGTCTGCTGTGTAGTAAAAGCCGGCATGAATTACGCCGCTGTTTCGGCCACTGGCGTGCAGACCGCATTCCCGCTCCTTTTCAACCAGCACGACGCTGCTGTCGTTAAAGCGCCGCTTTAGTTCCCGCGCGATGCTCAGCCCGACGACGCCTCCGCCGACGACCAAAAAATCCGCTGTCGTCATTTCTGCCACATGCACCACGGCGCTTTGCCGCTGTTCCACATGCTCGTCAGCAATTGCTGCTCGCGATAGGTATCCATGCATTGCCAGAAACCGCCGTGAACGTAGGCCGCGATTTGTCCTTCGGCCGCCAGCTGATTCAAGGGCTGTTGTTCGAGCACGCAAGTGTCGTCAGTCAAATAATTGCCGATGTGTTTGTTGACGACGAAGAACCCGCCATTGATTAGTCCGGCTTGTTTTTCAGCTTTTTCTTTAAAAGCAGTTACGGTGGTGCCGCTGATTTCGAGGTCGCCAAAGCGCGCGGCTGGTTGGACGGCGGTGATGGTAACGATTTTCTTTTGTTCTTTGTGAAATGCAATTGAGGCGTTGATATCGCTATTTGCGAGGCCGTCGCCGTAGGTAAGCAAGAACGTGTCTTCTTCAATGAAGGGGAGGACACGTTTGAGCCGGCCACCTGTCATTGTGGCTTGGCCAGTATCCACGAGCGTTACGGTCCAATCCTCTTCGTCGTGTTGATTGTGATACTTAATCTGGGGGCGAGCGCCGAGTTTCAGCGTAACGTCACTGGTATTCCAATGGTAATTGCGGAAATAGTCCTTGATGACTTCACCTTTGTAACCGAGGCAGAGGATGAATTCTTTGTGTCCGAAATGAGCGTAGGTCTTCATGATGTGCCACAGGATTGGCCGCTCGCCAACGGGCACCATCGGCTTGGGGCGGAATTCAGTTTCCTCGCGCAAGCGTGTCCCCAGACCACCGCAAAAAATAACTACTTTCATCAATGATTGTTAGTTGGGCAGCCGTAACGGAAGGCGTCGACTGCCCGGATTAGATAGCAGTTTTTAAGGCCAAACACAATCGAAGACTGGTGGCGAAAACCCGAAATTCGAAACGCGAAATTCGAATTTCGCGTTTCGAATTTCACTTCACCCGCCGCGCCGGGCCTTCTTTTCGACCGGACCAGTCTGGCCGCCCCAACTCCAATTGCGAATTTCCGGCATGTCCTGGCCATATTTGTGAATGTAGGCTTTATGGTCGAGGAGTTTGTCGCGGATGAATTGTTTAGCGTAGGCGGCGCGTGCCGAGAGACCCGGGACGCGGTCGATGACGTCGCCTACAAGGTGAAATCGATCGAGATCGTTCAGCACAACCATATCGAACGGCGTCGTGGTGGTTCCTTCTTCCTTGTAGCCGCGCACGTGAAAATTTTTGTGATTGGTGCGGCGATACGTAAGGCGATGAATGAGCCATGGATAGCCGTGATAAGCAAAGATAACAGGCTTATCTTTGGTGAAGAGTGTGTCGAAGTCTGAATCGGTCAAGCCGTGTGGATGTTCGCTGCGAGGCTGCAGGGTCATGATATCGACGATGTTGATCACGCGAACTTTGAGTTGAGGGAAATGTTGTCGTAGCATCTGCACTGCGGCCAGAGTTTCAAGCGTCGGAGTATCTCCTGCGCAAGCCATGACGACGTCGGGTTCGTTGCCCTGATCATTGCTCGCCCACGGCCAGATGCCGAGCCCAGCGGTGCAATGTTTGATCGCCGAATCCATGTCGAGCCATTGCGGCGCGGGTTGTTTGCCGGCGACGATGACGTTGACGTAATGGCGGCTGCGCAAACAATGATCCGCCACGGAGAGCAAGGTGTTTGCGTCTGGGGGGAGATAGACGCGGATGATTTCGGCTTTTTTGTTCATCACATGGTCGATAAAACCGGGGTCCTGATGACTGAAGCCGTTGTGGTCCTGACGCCAGACGTGAGAGGTGAGCAAGTAGTTCAGCGAAGCGATGGGTCGTCGCCATGGGATATGGTGAGTAACTTTCAACCATTTCGCATATTGGTTGAACATTGAATCGACGATGTGGATGAAGGCTTCGTAGCAGGAGAAGAAGCCGTGGCGACCGGTCAGAAGATAACCTTCAAGCCAGCCTTGGCACATGTGCTCGCTGAGAATTTCCATGACGCGTCCATCTTGAGCGATGTGTTCATCGGTCTTGAGAATTTCGCCCATGAAAATACGGTTGGTGCAGTCGAAGACGCGAGTTAACCGATTGGATTCTGTTTCGTCCGGACCGAATATCCGAAAATTGCGCTGGTCGGCATTGAGTTTTGTAATGTCGCAGAGAAAGCTGCCAAGAACACGAGTAGCTTCGCCTGTAACGGAGCCGGGTTTCGGAACGGCGACGGCATAATTGCGGAAATCGGGCATCTTCAAATCACGCAAGAGCTTGCCGCCATTGGCGTGAGGATTCGCGCCCATGCGGCGATCACCTTTTGGAGCGAGTTCAGCAAGCTCGAGTTTCAGTTTGCCGGTCTTATCGAACAATTCCTCGGGCTTGTAACTTTTCATCCATTTTTCGAGTAGCTTCAGGTGCGCGGGTTTCTCGGCAAGTTCGGCGAAAGGAACCTGATGTGAGCGCCACGAGCCTTCGGTCGGCTTGCCATCGACTTCTTTGGGACCGGTCCAGCCTTTAGGAGTCTTCATGACGATCATGGGCCAGCAAGGGCGAGCGATGGGGCCTTTGCTTTTTGTGCGCGCGTTGTCTTGGATCTTTTTGATTTCGGCGAGGACGTCATCCAGCGTGGCCGCCATTAATTGATGCATTTCAGTTGGGTCGTCACCCTCAACGAAAAAGGGGCGATAACCGTAGCCGCAGAAAAGGTCCTCAAGTTCGTTTTGCGGGATTCGAGCTAGGAAGCTCGGGTTGGCAATTTTGTAGCCGTTCAGATGCAAAATCGGGAGGACCGCGCCGTCGTGGATTGGGTTCAGGAATTTGTTGGCATGCCAGCTTCCGGCGAGCGGGCCGGATTCGGCTTCCCCATCGCCGACGATTGCGGCGACGATGAGATCGGGGTTATCGAAGGCTGCGCCGTATGCATGCGATAATGCGTAGCCGAGTTCGCCGCCTTCATGGATGGAACCGGGAGTTTCGGGCGCAGCGTGACTGGGAATGCCGCCGGGAAATGAGAATTGTTTGAAGAGGCGCCTCATGCCAGCTTCATCCTGAGCGACGTTGGGATAGAGCTCGCTATAAGTGCCTTCCAAATACGTATGTGCGACGACGGCAGGTCCACCGTGGCCGGGACCGGCGATGAAGAACATATTCAAGTCGTGCTCCTTGATGAGACGATTCAAATGCACGTAGATAAAGTTCAGGCCGGGCGTCGTTCCCCAGTGGCCGAGCAGGCGAGGTTTTACGTGGTCGATTTTGAGCGGCTGTTTGAGCAGCGGATTATCGTAGAGGTAGATTTGACCGACGGAGAGATAGTTCGAAGCGCGCCAGTACGCATGCATTTTGGTGAGCAAATCGGACGAGAGTGGTTTTTTCATAATCATTAATAAGCGTCGAAGCGTAACGACTCAACGCCCTTTCTGTTATCAGGATCCTTTGAATCTGCGCATGGTCGCCCTTTTAAGCTCCCGGTCGGATTCGCGCTTCTTCAAATCTTCGCGCTTGTCGTATTGCATTTTACCCTTCCCAACTGCGAGTGCGACCTTGACCTTCCCTTGTTTCCAATAAAACGAGAGCGGCACGAGTGCATTGCCTTTAACGGCTGCAAAGCCGAATAATTTGCGAATCTCGGTCTTGTGGAGCAGCAATTTTCGCGCGGCTTTGGGTTCGTGATTTTGAAGATTGCCGTGGGAGTATTCGTCGATATGCGCGTTGTAAAGAAAAACCTCGTCGTTTTCGACCCGCGCAAAAGCATCGCTGATTTGGCCCTTGCCTGCGCGCAACGCCTTAACCTCAGTGCCGCGCAGAACGATGCCAGCCTCGAAGGTTTCGAGAATGTGGTAATCGCGGCGGGCTTTCGGATTGCTCAGAATGTCGGGCATGAGGTGAAATTCGAAATTTAAAATCCGAAATTCGAAACAAATTCAAAATTCGAATTTTGAACCGTCGAGAAGGCCTGCATGCAAATCTCCGCCTGCTTTGACGGGAAGTATTCGAGCCGCCAAACAGCAACCGGTTTTGCCTCAACGGCCGGCAAGCCACTCACGCATCCCTGAATTATAAATTGGTTTTCGAATTCGAGTTTGTTTCGAATTTCGAACTTCGAGCTTCAAATTTGCGCTAGTGCTTCTTGCGCTTCTTATTGCTCGGTCGGACCAACTCCGCGACCTCGGGCATCTCAAATCCAATCTTTTCCTCAATAATCTCCGACAAAGCGATGTCGGCAGCGCCCATGTTGCCAGGTTCGACCAGCGGGCGGCTCATCGCTCCCGCGCCGGAATTGAGCTGGCGGACGCGCCGCGAAATGAGGTTTACCAGAACGTTGGGATTCCCAACTTTCTCCAATGCTTTTCGTGTAAGTTCGGCGTTCAAGGCTTTTTTCCAAGGTATTTAAACCGAGCGGGGTAAAATACCGGTTTGACTTCGGAAAGCAATAGAAAAAACAGCCCAGAAAAGTGCACCACCCCTCACCAGTCTTCTGAGGACGTTTCGGGCTCCAACAGCACTCTCGATCTTCATCCAATGGCCATCGTTGCGGGTAACAGACTTGACTTTTCAATCGGACCGCCAGACTCTGCGGCATCCATTCAGACGCCGGGAAACTATGAAAACTTTCATTTCTGCCAAGGACATTCTTAAAACTTCATTCCGGAACTTATGGTGTGCCCTCCCCGGCATTACTCTCTTAATGTTAATCTCGTCCGCCAATGCCGGAACCATTCACCTTTCAGCCGCTGGTCCCTCGCCTACACTCCTTAACGTCCTCACGAACGAGCCTGCGATCTTCGTAGCCGATGACGCGGGACCGTATGCCGTGACAAGTTTCAATTGGGCTGCGGGCACGATTTATTTGCCCCAACAGGGCAGTACCGGCACCGTGACGCTCGCGTTTTCGGGCATCTACAACTACGAGGACGGCCAAGGTGGAGCCGGGATTATTTACGTCAACATTCCTCCCAGTTGCAAAATCACAAACCCAACCAATAATGCCGTGTTCACAGCGCCGGCCTCATTCGATTTTACGGTGGATGCCCGAGACACGGACCAGGATAAATTGATAGGCGTGGATTTTTGGCTCGATACCACCTACTTGGATGGGAAGCTCTCCCAGCCGTTCACTGTGCCGGTCAGCAATCTCGGTCCAGGGACGCACACGCTCATGGCGGTCGCGGTGGATTATGGTGAAGCAGCAGTAACGAATTCGATAACGATCACGGTGTTACCACCGACACTGTTGCTCTCAAACGCGCGAAAAACCGGGAGCCAGTTCGTGTTTAATGTGAGTGGCACTACGGCAGGCAAATCGGTCGTGCTGGAAACCAGTAGCACACTCGCCGCTGGAAATAGCTGGATCCCTCTGCAAACCAACATGGCTGCAGGCACTTCGATCTCGCTGACCAATCCGATCTCCTCCGGCTCGGCTTTCTTCCGCGCTTTCCAATTGCCATGACGAAACACTGTTATCTCCGTTCTCTCCTGTTCAACAAGTAATTACCACACTATTGAAAGGCCGCGTTTCTCCTTTACGGAACTTGTTGCTTCTTTTTAATTGGCGCGGATGAAAATTGTTTTGGCTTATTCGGGCGGTTTAGACACCTCGGTCCTGCTTTCATGGATCAAGCAAAAGTACGATGCAGAGATGATCGCCTTCTGCGCCAATATTGGCCAGGAAGAGGAATTGAAAGGGCTGGAGGCGAAAGCGAAGAAGACCGGTGCCTCGAAGTGTTATATCGTCGATTTGCAGGAGGAATTTGCGCGCGATTTCATTTTTCCGATGATTCAGGCGAGCGCGGTTTACGAAAGCCAATATTTCCTTGGTACGAGCATTGCGCGTCCGCTCATTGCCAAGGGGATGATTGATATTGCGCGAAAGGAAAAAGCGGACGCTCTCGCTCACGGCGCAACCGGAAAAGGCAATGATCAGGTTCGGTTCGAACTAACTGCTGCGGCATTGGCGCCTGAATTAGAAGTGATCGCGCCATGGCGCGACGCGCGCTTTCGCGACGAATTTCCCGGTCGCGCCGAAATGATCGCCTATTGCGACGAAAAGAGGATTCCAGTTCAAGCTTCCGCCAAGAAGCCATATTCGATGGATCGCAATCTCCTGCACATTTCCTTCGAAGCGGGCATTCTTGAAGATCCCTGGATGGATGCCTTTGCGCCGAATAACAAGGAGATGTTCAAACTGAGCGTCGCACCCGAAGATGCGCCGGACAAACCAGAATATGTCACGCTTGAGTTTAAAAAGGGCAATTGCGTCGCGGTCAATGGCAAAGCGCTGAACCCGCTCGGCGTGATGCGCACACTGAACAAACTGGGCGGCAAGCACGGCGTCGGTCGAGTGGATATGGTTGAGAATCGGTATGTCGGCATGAAATCGCGCGGTGTCTATGAAACGCCGGGCGGTGCCATTCTCCACTTTGCGCATCGCCAAATGGAGACGCTGACGATGGATCGCGAAGTAATGCATCTCCGCGATTCGTTGATTCCTCGCTATGCGGAATTGGTTTATTACGGTTACTGGTTTGCGCCGGAGCGATTGGCGCTGCAGGCGTTTGTAACTGAGAGCCAGAAAAATGTGAGCGGGACAGTGCGCATGAAGCTTTACAAGGGCAATATTATGGTCGCCGGACGCAAATCACCCGTGAGCTTGTATAATCCGGCGATTGCGACAATGGAGGCCGATCCGACGAAGGCATATAATCAGGATGAT
>Ga0207674_10006071_pt1 | contig 14285 bp, 11 predicted proteins | sample KBSCornC72_FD_184303 | JGI IMG/M metagenome (GOLD analysis project Ga0207674, IMG submission 184303) | Corn rhizosphere microbial communities from Kellogg Biological Station, Michigan, USA - KBS Corn C7-2 (SPAdes) (version 2) | ecosystem: Host-associated > Plants > Roots > Rhizosphere > Soil ... | reverse complement strand
GGAAAAGCGGCTCGCGGGGACGCTCGCCCCACCTCGCCAACCGAAAATTACTTTTAGCAATTGCTCTAATGGATAAGTGTTAATGGTTGATCGAATTGCTAAGACGGAGCGCTGCCAGGAATCGGGGTGATTGATTGATCAATGAACCAATATTCCACCAGCCGTTCCGGATGCTGATTGCGAGTGACTGGGGTGTTCACCCACTAGGATTTAGTCCGAGGTGTGATAAAACCTCCGACTGTCAGCCAGCAAAATTCTCACCTCGCAGAGACTTCTTTGCTGAAAGTCGGACTGGCTGTGATGAGCCGTGGCGGCTCGCGCGAAAATCTGGCTTTCAAGATATAAGACGGGCGGTGGATGAACTGCGCCGTTTTTTTGATCCGGAGAAATCGTGACCCGTTTCGTACGTGTGAACTCTGCGAATTTGAACCTGATTCGGTTCAGCGTGAAATCTCCCGTGACCCGCAGGAGCATGAGGAAATTCACGCCTTCAGACCAACCCTCTCCTGCAAAACCACAACAACAGAAAGGTAAGAACCAGCATGAAGAAACAAACTGTAGCCAGAACGTCAGCGCTAATCGCGGCGGTACTGGCGCTAACCGTCGCACAGGAACAAGCCCAGGCGAACAACCTGTTTGGCATTGATGTGTCGCACTACCAGGGCTCTCCCAGTTGGGGGAGCGTCCACTCGTGCGGCGCGCAATATGCCTTCGCCAAGGCGACAGAAGGAACCTATTACCAGGATTCCAGTTTCAACTACAACATGTCCAACGGCAAAGCGAACAATGTGCAAATGGGTGCGTACGATTTTGCGCGTCCTGACTTGTACAGCCCCGGCACCGAAGCCAACTACTTTTGGAACTTTGCCGGCGGAAAGATCATCGCTGACGGCAAGTCGCTCTACCCAATGGTGGACTTCGAAGTCTTTAATGGCCACGTAGGCACCAGCACCTATACTGCATGGTTTAATGCCTGGTCGTCCGATGTGAAGGCAAAGACTTCGCACTTCCTGCGCCCAGTCATCTACGCGAGCGCGGGAAGTGGCATGTGCGATCTTTCGACGTCATGCGTGTTGTCCGCATGGGTGGCGCATTACAACGGCGAGAACTTGTACACGGGAAATCCATGGGATGGTTGCTGCAGTTGCTGCAACTATGTCGATCCGTGCACCAAGAACGGCTGGACCTATTGGCAGGTCAGCTCGACCGGCAGCATTTGCGGCATCTCGGGCAACTGCGACTTTGACGCATATCCGCTGTCGCTCTCGCTCCTGATCTCGTATCAAGGCGTGCATTAATCGCAAGGCCTGAAGTAATCTCTCCAGTCATGAATTCAAACCCGCGCAAATCCAAAGATTTGCGCGGGTCCTGATCCGATGCCACGCAATCGCAAATTGTTAATCGTGGGAGTGGGCGCTTTGAGCGCAGCGCTGATTGTTTCTCTGGTAGCGCTAAAGGTGTCGAAAAATTCGGCTTCGGCGCTGCCCAGTCCCTCCGATTCTCAAACGCTTGCGCAACCAGAAAACAAAACGCCCGCGGCAGTGGCTACCGCTGCGGCTGTCCGCGATAATCTGGCTCGGCCAATTCCGTCCGTTCAATTCGCCAAAACTGAAACGCCGCCAAATGCGCTAACCCCTCGCACGCCGCAACAACTCGTCAGTGAGATTCTTGAGATCAGCAGCACGGAAGGTCCAATCACTGCCGAACAGGCAGAAAAATTTAAACGCAATCTTGAAGAATTGATCAAGCAAGGCGCGGTTTCGATCCCGGCCATTCGCGAGTTGCTCGATAAGAAAATGGAGTTTGATTATGCGGATGTTCCCGGCGGCGAACAGATGGGATACGCTTCACTGCGGGCAGGTCTGCTGGATGCGTTGAGACAAATCGGCGGACCTGAAGCGCAGGAAGCCATGGTGCAGGTCCTTCAGACCAGCGCTTTGCCCGCCGAACTTCTGGCCATCGCGAACAATCTCGACCAGGAAGCGCCCGGCCAATATCGCGAGCAAATCCTCTACGCGGCGCGAGAATCCATTGCGATGGCTGCGACCAATCCGGCTGCCGCCAATATTGAACTCGGGCCCGCATTTCGCATTCTTCAAAACTATGGTGATGCCAACACGACCTTTGATGCTGCGAAAAATGAACCCGCCAATTTCAACAATGCGATCAATCTCGCCAACATGCCGGAAGGGCAGGGCCTCGCCGCGCTCGTGCAAATGGCTGAAAACTCTTCCAGCGCCTCGGGACAAACTATTGCGACCGAAATGATCGCGCAAATGGCCGGGCAGAATTCAAAGGCTGTCGATACGCTGATGCAAATGGCGCAGAACGGCCAAATCTCAAATAGCACATGGGAGAAACTCGCGCCGATTTTAGGTGGCGACCAATATCAAGTCGCCAATCCTTCAAGCCAGAGCCCCAGTGACGCCCAAAGTTCTGGTTTCACGATCATCAACAACGCGACTACGGCGGACCAAATCAATCAACGGATCGCTTTGATCGATCAATTACTTGGTGTTGTCCCTTCCGATTCAGCGGCCGCGGCTTCATTGCGAAACCAGCACAATTTGCTCAGCGGAAAACTGGGGAAATAAGCTCCCCAAAAGGTTCGGAGAGCATAGCGGCTCGGCGGATACCTCGTTTACTCCGGGTCAGGTTCTCCTATAAGTAGATGAGAGCATTGCAAGACCTCAATCCTGGAACGTGATTTTCATAGGGCCAATTGGCCCGTTGAACACGGAATTGATGACTCTACGGATTGAGAATATGAGTCCCATGAACAGCACGGCAAGAGCGCCGGAAAATCGCCGGCATTTCTATATTCTATCCAACGATTGGACATGGTGGGCCTGGATGCTGACGGCAGTTCTTTTGACAATTGGATTATGTGGGTACGCGAACGCTTTCATCGCTGCAACGGTGATGACTTTCTTTCAAGCCGTCGTAATGCTGGTTCGCGAGAAACGTGCTTCTGCTTTCCCGGTACAACTCCGAATTGGTTACCTGATGCTTCTTGGAATCTGCTTTTTTCCTTTTATGCGTTGGCTTTATTGGCTTCCGACAATCGGAACTTTTGCGTTGGTCATTTTTGGCTATTGTCTGCTTGCTCGTATCCTTTCGCTCCTTCCATGGAACCGGCGCGAGTCGCTTTCGGCGGCTTTAATTTGGCGAACATTCATGACGCGGCCCGATCTCTTGAGAGTTGCTGAAAACGGACGCATTTTCGGGTGTGCCGGAGGACTCTGCACCATTGAGGCGCAGGTTGGCCGAAAACGAACTTAGCTGCACGAAAAGCCGACAAGCTAATCGACGTGGTGCGATGGGTCTGCTTCGTTACTGCGGAGGCGGGACTTTCTCAGGTTGAGGCGATTGCTGTGAAGGTTCCTCTTCGCCGGATTTCTTGCCCGCCTTTTTCTTCTGAGCTTTTTCTTTGGGGGCCTGTTTGGCTTTTGCGCGATCATCCGCGGCTTGCTGAGTCTTGGCTTTAGCTTCTTCCTGGCGACGCTGCTGTTCCATTTGAACCTGTTTTTGTCGATCGAGCTTCTGCGCGTCGGCTTCGGCTTTTTTGTCCAATTCTTTTGCGCGACGATCTGCTTCCAATTGGGCTTTCTGATGCAGATCCTGTTCGCGACGATCGGCTTCGGTTTGAGCTTGTTTTTGGCGTGCAGCCTTTTGGGCGTCGAGTTGCTTTTGTTGTTCCAATTGTTTAGCGCGGCGATCGGCTTCAGCCTGGGCCTGTTTTTCGCGAGCAGCAGCTTTCTGCGCTTCGAGTTGTTTCTGTTGTTCTAACTGCTTAGCGCGACGGTCTGTTTCCATCTGAGCTTTTTTTTGCGCTTCCTGCTCTTGGCGAGCGGCCTCTGCCTGGACTTGTTTTTCGCGAGCGGCTTTTTGGACTTCGAGTTGTTTCTGTCTTTCTAATTCTTTGCGATTCTGGGCATCGCGTTGAGCATTTTTATCAGTTGGCGCGGCCTGAGGCGCAGTGGTGGTAACATTCTCTTCGCGCACGACCTTGAGGTTTTTGTTTTTGGCGGCGACTTCGGTTTCCGCCTTGCGTCGCAATTCGCGAACTGGCGTTTGCCGGACAGGATGACCGCTGACTTGTTCGATGATTTGGGTGCGAGGGCCTTCGTTAATGACTGTTTTGTTGACGACTTTGACCTTCGTGATATTGACGGTCTTGTTTACGATCGTTGTGTTGTTGACGATTACCGTTTTGGGCCGAACGGGTTCGAGGAAGCGTCGTTCCTCGACAAAGACGTAGTCTCGCGGCTGGATATTTCGTTCCTCAACAATTAACTCATCTCGCTCGAATCTTGCAGAGGGATGCAATGGAGCCCAGCCGAGGTACCCTTCACCGCGACGCCAGGAGACCCACGCTGGCGCCCATTGAGTCTTGGGAACCCAATACCAACCGAATCGTGGATTGAAATCCCAACGGCCATAATGATAGGTGGCCCAGCCCCAGGGCTCATCGCTGGCCCAATACCAACCGTCTTCGGTGCGTTCCCAATGTCCGTTGCAGTAGGGCCGCCATTCTGATTCAACTCGCGCCGGGACCCAGCAACGGCCATAAGGTGGAATAATTTCCCAATGACCATACGGTTGCAGCGGTTCGTAGAAATCGGTTTCAGCGCGGATTTGCACTTCGACCACCTGCACTTGCGGCGGTGGGGCAGGTTCCGGTGTCGGCGGCGGAGAAGTTGGTGGCGGTGCTGGCTCACGGTAAACAGTCCGTTCGACGTAAGTTGTGCAACCGGCAAGAGTTCCCGCGATGATCGCCCACAACAAAGATCCCTTGCGCCCGCTCAAGAGTTTGATTGTTTTCATCAGATTTCTCAAAGTGGTTTTGCCACTGATCAATAGACGTGTCCAGCACTGTTTCTCTTCATTATGTCAGATTTAATTCCGGTTGGCTCACTATAAGAAATGCTTAAATTCCTATCTCTTAAGCTTTCACGCACTACGGGCTACTGCGAGCAGGCTTTGGCCGAAGGGTGGGCGACAAATGCCTCGTTCAAGCGCATGAACCAACGGAAAGATTGCACGATCATAGAAAAGCACTTTCGCAGGTTCAAAATAGCGCTTTTTCAAGACGCAAAAATTCAACCACCAGGCGAAGTATCCGATGAAATTGAAGTAACAGACTCTTTTGATCTCGAAGCCCGACTGGTGCAGGAGGTCTTTGAGTTGTTTTTTTTTGTAACGCCGAAAATGGCCAAAGTCTTTGTCGATAGGTGAATAGATTTCAGGGCGAGCGGGAACGAAAAGGCAAAGATGGCCCTGTCGCCGGCGCAGCATGTTGGCGTAAAGTTTCAGTTCGGCTTGGTGTTCACCTATGTGCTCGAGCACATTCACGCTGAGCACTGCATCCCATTCTTGGTCTGCAGGCAGGTCTTTAGCGGTTCCATTGATGAGGTCGTGATTGGGAAATTGTGAGCGATGTTGTGCACAGAATTCCGGATCGGGTTCGACGGCGACTACCCGCTTGACTGCGCTGATGCGCGATAGTGGCTCCGTTATCTGGCCAATTCCCGCGCCTACTTCGACCACGTCGCCTTTCAGGAATTCAGCGAATTCACTCAGAAGCGCTTTGCGATAATTTGCTGCGTTATTAAGCGCGGCAAACTCGAAGTCTTTAGTGTTGGCAATTGCGTTTGGCGCCTGGCTCACTTGCGGAAAAGATTGTACTTGAGGATGCAACGTAGCGCGCTGAATCCATCGCGCCAGTTCACTTTCTTTCCTTCTTCGTATGTTCGGCCATCGTAGGAAATTGCTACTTCGTAAATGCGAAGCTTAAGTTTACTGAGTTTCGCAGTAATTTCCGGTTCAAAGCCGAAGCGATTTTCTTCGAGTTGTATCACATCCGCGACCTCTCGTTTGAAGGCTTTGTAGCAGGTTTCCATGTCGGTGAGGTTGAGGTTTGTGGCCATGTTCGAAAGGGTCGTGAGGAATTTGTTGCCAACGGCGTGCCAGTAGTAAAGGACTCGGTGTCCGCTGGCGCCGAGGAAGCGCGAACCAAATACGACGTCGGCTTTTCCGGTCAGGATCGGATTGAGAATGACGTGATATTCCCTGGGATCGTATTCGGTGTCGGCATCTTGAATAATGAGGATTGGGGCGGTTGCGGACTTGAACCCGGTTCGAATGGCGGCTCCTTTGCCCTGATTTATTTCGTGTCGAAGCAATTTGACGCGCGAGTCTGAGGCTGATTTTTGCAACTCGTTCCAGGTTTTGTCGCGTGAGCAATCGTCCACGACGATGAGCTCCTTGACGGGGCGTTGTTGAAGCACGCTGTGGATAATTGTGGAAACGGTCGCTTCCTCGTTGTAAACAGGCATTACGACCGAGAGACAGGGCGGGATGTCATCGTTGGACCTAGCTTCAGCAGCCATGGCTCGTCCCGCAATTATTGAACATGGGCGCAGGCTATGGGGAAAAGGGGTCGAGGGACAAGAAAAACGGATTGGTGGAATTAAGGATTACGAAAAAGGGTAAGACTGAGGGGGGAGGCAGATCACCCCATTTGAGAGGGTTTAAGAGAGGTTGGAAGTTTATTTTTATTTTGACCGAATTGAGGTTGTACGTTAACCAGCGATCAAGACCACAGCAGTTCGCAGCGCGTGGCCGGAACCGTAAATGTTAAATACAAAGTCATTTCTGACGGTTGATTTTGGGGCGGGTAGTCTGAAGCTCGCCGAGTTTGAAGTTAATGAAGCGGGTGGGTTGCGCCTGAAGCAGTACAGCATCACGCCGCTCGGCGCAGAAGGAGCGCAGGAAACAGCACGGGAAGCGGTGGTTTTGAAGGCTTTGCAGGGGCAATTGGCGGAAAAGGGAATCAAAGCCAAGACGGTAAATGTGTGCGCACCGGGGTTTCATGTTTTCTCAAAATTCGTGAAGTTGCCGCCGGTGGATGCGGGAAAGGTGACTCAAATTATTGAGTATGAAGCCCGATCAAACGTCCCTTTCCCGCTGGAAGAAGTGGTTTGGGACTACCAAATTCTAGGGTCGGCGCCGAGTGGTGAACTCGAAGTTTTGCTGGTCGCAATCAAGGCGGATGTGGTTGAAGGACTGTTCCGGGTAACTGAGGCGTCCGGGCTGCATTTACAGCTTACGGATGTGTCGCCAGCCGCACTTTGCAACGCTTTCCGGTTTAATTACGGGGATTTGGAGGATTGCACGATGTTGCTTGATATCGGGGCAAAGACGAGCAATCTGCTTTTCTTCGAGAAGGGGAAGGTTTTCTCGCGCAGCATTAATCTTGGAGCGAATTCGATTACGCAGGATTTTGCGAACGAAGCGAAGCTAAAGTTCGATAACGCGGAAAAGCTTAAGATTGATGAAGGATTCGTCAGTCTGGGTGGTGCTTACGAGGAGCCGGAGAACGCAAATCAGGCGGCGATTTCGAAGATTGCGCGTCAGTTCATGACCCGGTTGCACATCCAGGTGAACCAGACAATGCAGTTTTATCGGGGGCAACAGGGTGGGTCGGCGCCGCAACGGCTGTTTCTCTCGGGGGGCGCTTCGATCATGGCGTACACGGCACAGTTCTTCGCAGAAAAACTGAATGTGCCGGTTGAGTATTTCAATCCGCTGCGAAATGTGCAAATCGACCCAGGAATCAACCTGGAAGAGCTGGCGCGCTCCGCGCATTCAATGGGTGAAGTAGTGGGTCTGGCACTGAGGAATCTTGCGCACTGCCCGGTTGAATTGAACCTGATGCCCGACAGCACGTTGAAGTGGCAGGCGTTTAATCAGAAGAAGCCGTACTTCATTGCAAGCGTATTCAGCCTGGTGGCCGGGGTAATGGCGATTGGATTTTTGTTCGACAAACTTGCCGGGGTAAAGAACGACCAGTTGACGCAAATCAAGCCGGAGTTGGAGCAAGCGCAACGGAAAGACCAGGAATTCACCAGGGCGTATCACACCGATCTGAAGAAAGCGAGACAGGACGTGGACCAGGTAGTGACCTTGATGGATGACCGCTTTTACTGGGCGGATGTGCTTTCCGAGTTGCGAATGATTTTGATTCGTGCGGAAGAAAAGACCAAGGCCAGTTTCCGGGCTGACACGGGAATTTGGATTGAGCAATTGACGACCGGAAGTCCCGCGGCGACTGATGCCAGCGGCGGTGTTTCGCAGCCGATTCAGCCAAGTGTCGGCGTTCCCACGGGGATGTCACGAGAACAGGCGGAGATGTATCAGCGCCGATATGGAATTAGAATGCCAGCGGCTGAAGCGCCGCCAATGGCTGCGCCCGCGCCCAGTGGCGGTGGCGGGGGTGGCGGCGGTGGGACGAACGACATTGATGTCATGAACATCACGTTCCGTGCCGTGGGATTGAACAACATCGCGCCGGGAGCGAATGCGGATACTGCGCTGGAGTTGCTGACCGAGATTCGAAACAGTCCCTTTTTTGATCCTTCGACGAATACTTACGCAGGCGATATCAGCCCGGAAGTTGCGCTGAATCCAAATGTACAGAGCGGCGCACAACCAGGCCAGCAGCCGGGGCAGACAACTGCAGCGGAACCGCCTGGAACATTTTCATTCAAGATCGTCGCGAAGCTTAAGCGACCGCTCAGATTTTAATCTGCATGAAACGCAACTTGAGATTTTTAAGTTGGGTGATTGTGGCCGCCTTAGGGGTGGTTGGGGCGGGGTGGTACCTGCATTCAAAATGGGCGCTCAACAACAGGAATCTGGAGGAGTTAAGGCAGAGGTATGCGGAACTCAAAAGCGTCGACGAGGGTAATGTAAGAAGCGTTGAAAGGGCTGGGGTCGAAACCAGAGTGGCCGAGAACGACGGAATTGACACGGTAAAGATCGGATTCCGGGCAATCGGAATGAACCGGGTGTCGCCCGCGGCGGATAAGGAGATTGCGTTTGAGGTGCTTAACGAAATCAGGAGCAGCGAATATTTTGACGCCTCGAAAACGACGCCTGTCAGTGATATCGGCCCGGAGGTTCCGCTGAATCAAGAGGGCAAGTACCCGGCTACAGGTGAACCGCCTGGAACGTTTTCATTCAAGATCTCCGCGAAACTTAAACGACCGCTGAAATTGTAATCTTATGTCATGGGTCAAAAGAAATCTGTATTTTCTAATCGGGGGAGTCATCGCGCTGGTACTGTTGGGCGGGGCGGGGTGGTACCTTTATTCCAAGTGGGACCTGAACAATACGAACTACGCGAGCCTGAACCAGGCATACTCGGACCTAAAGGCACTTAACGATAAGAACCCAAATCCGGGAGGCGATAACATAAAAATCGCAAAGGAACAGAAGAAGGAGTTGCTCGATTATGTTGGGCGGACTCAAAAGTATTTCCAGAGAATTCCGCCAATTCCGGATCTGCCGAAGAAAACGGATCGCGATTTTGCTTCAGCGTTAAATCGCACAATTGACCAATTGAGAAGGGATTCGACGAATGCGAGCGTCAATATACAGGACAACTACAACTTTTCCTTCCAGGCTGAGAAATTGAAGATCAATTTTGATTCGAGAGGCCTCGAGCCGCTATCGACGCAGCTTGGAGAAGTGAAGGCCATCTGCGATGTGCTGTATCAGGCGCGAATAAATGCGCTGGACGGATTGCGGCGAGAGCGTGTTTCGTCGGATGATCAATCGGGACCAGCGACGGATTACCTGGGGGAGAATTCGACGACAAACGCGCAGGCGATCATGACACCGTACGAAGTGACGTTCCGTTGCTTCAGCCCGGAATTGGCGGCGGTGTTGGCGGGATTTGCGAGTTCGCCTTCGGGATGGATTGTAAAGACCATTAATGTCGAGGTTGCGGGAACACTTCCTTCGGAAATGACTACTGCGGTGCCGGCCGCACAGCCACAAGTTACTTACACACCTCCGCCCCAACCTACGATGTCAGCGGAAGAGGCAATGAGACGGCGATATGGCATGAATCCAGAGTCTGCGCGGTACGGAGAGGGTTCGAGATATCAAAGTTTCCCGCAACCGCATGTTGCTGCGCCGGTTGCAGCACCGGCTGCTCCGAAGGGAGGCGGGGGGTTGCCGGTGGTTGTGGATGAAAGGCAATTAAAGGTCACCTTACAACTCCTGTCGGTGAAGCTAATTGGCGGCACAAATCTGGTTGCCTCAAAATAAGATGGATTTCCTAAAAAAACATTACGAGAAACTGATACTTGGCCTGGTGTTGATTGGCCTGGGTGTAGCAGTCGCATTTCTGCCCTTCAAGATTTCCAGCGAGCGGCAGATGCTGCAGGATCTGACGACGACAATCGTGAAACGGCCGGTCAAACCATTGACTAATCTCGATCTGACGATTCAGGAAAACATGCTGAAGCGAATGGCAACTCCCGCTTTGGTGGATTTTTCAAGCAGCAACAAGCTATTTAACCCGATGCCATGGATGCAGACGAAGGATAATCCGCCGCGATTGATACCTTCGAACAAAGCCGGGCCTAATCTGGCGGCGGTCACAAATATCACGCCGCTTTACCTCAAGCTTAGTCTCGATGGAGTGAATATGTCGGCGGACAGCAACTCGGCGGCTTATGTAATAGGCATCACGAGAGAGGCGGCGGCAAAAGTGTCAGACCGCGCGAAGAAGACGACTTACTGCAGAATCAATGAGAAGAAGGACAAAGAAGGTTTCATTTTGGTGCAAGCAAATGGGCCTCTGGATAATCCAACGAATGTGGTATTGGAATTACTTGATTCTGGCGAAAAAGTAACGCTCACCAGGGAGACAAAAGATGTTCCGTACAAACGAGTTGATGGATATGCGGCGGACGTGAGTTACCCGCCAGAGCATTTGCCTCCCTGGAAAAACAAGCGTGTTGGCGATGTGCTCAGGTTTAATAATGAAGATTACAAAATCGTTGCCATCAATCCGAACGAATTGATACTGTCCGCGAACTCGAACCAGAAAAAATGGACAATTAAGTCAAACCAAACCCTCTGAACAATCCATCCTGAACCGCGTTGTCATTCCCAACGCAACACGAACCCATGATTAAAGCCACCCTGTCGCTAGGCCTATTGCTATTGCTCGCCACCCCTGTTTTTTCCCAAGGACCACCTGAACAAAAAGAAGCAATAGATGAAGGTGTTCGCCGCCAGGCCGCCTATCTGACTCTGCATCAAAAGCTCGAACAAGCCCGGGCCGCAGAAGGAAGGCATGAATATCAGACCGCGGCAAATCTTTACGATTCCTCCTGGGAACTCATCGTACAGCTCGGACCGTATATTCAGGTGGGAGGGGAAGCGCGGGAAACGAAAGCTGGTCTGGCGGCTGTCCGGCTGGCGCTGGCAGCGGAAGCTCAGCGGCATCACCTATATCGTGACGCTAAAGTGCACGTGGACGATATCCTGCGGATAGATCCGCAAAATGCGGCGGCGCTTCAATTCCGGGTCGAGAATGACAAATTGATTGCTGAGAACCTGCCGTATCAGCCAAGCGTGGTAGCTGAAGAACGAGCGAAGGAACTCGTCCTGGAAAAAGGGACAAACACGACGCGACTACGGGATGCGACGCTTTATTTTGAAATGGGCCAACTTGACGATGCCGAGGGGCTTTTCAAGCAGGTCGTGAGAGAGGAACCGGACAATCGGGCTGCGAACTATTATCTGAACATGATTAAAGATGCCCGTTACCGCCGAACATTGAATGGTAAGGAGCTCGTCACCCGGCAGGCCATGGTCGATATCGAAAAGGAGTGGCTGAATCCTCCGTCACGCGATTTGCCGATACCCAATCCCTACGCACGGACGAACCTCATTTGGACCAGCCGCGGGAAACAGGCGATTATGAGCAAGCTGGACCGCATCCGGATGGACAACGTCAAGTACGAAGGACTGCCCTTAAGCGAGGTGATCATTAATTTGAATGATGAAGCCAAGAAGCGCGATCCGGAAAGACGCGGGATCAATTTTATAATCAATCCAAATTCCGATCTCGGTGGCGGGGGGGTGCCAGCTGGCGCTCCTGGCGCGATTGATCCGGCTACGGGTCTGCCGATTCCTGCAGCGGCGCCCGCGGAAGCGGTGGATGTGGGAGCCACATCGATCAAGATTCTGCCGCCATTGAATGACGTTCGAATGGCAGATGTACTGGATGCGATCGTGAAAGTAGCTGACAAAAAAATCAAATATACAATCGAAGACTATGCTGTTGTGTTTTCGCTGAAAGGCGCCGAGGCGGTCCCGTTGTTTACGCGGGTCATCAAAGTAGACCCGAATACATTTGAACAGGGACTTCAAAGCGTGTCTGGATTGATTGTTGGTGGATTTACGACAAGTAGTGGTGGTGGTGGTGGCGGCGGTGGCGGGGCAGGTGGACAAGGCCAGAGTTCGACTATCGTTCCCCAGGTGCTTCTGACAACAGGAACTGCCACGGGCGGTGGAGGCGGCGGCGGCGGAGCGGGTGGTGGCGGCCAGGGACAAGGCGTGAGAGCGGTTACACGAACCAACGATATGACGGTGATTCAGAATGCCGTGCGTCTGTTCTTCACCACGATGGGCGTGGATCTCACTCCTCCCAAGAATATTTTCTTCAATGATCGGGAAGGCAGTCTATTGGTTCATGCGTCGATAGCAGACCTCGATATCATTGAGTCGGCCGTGCAGGTGCTGAACGCGGCTCCTCCACAGATCAACATCAAGACCAAGTTCATTGAGGTAACTCAAAACGATGCCAAGGCATTGGGATTGGATTATTACCTGGGAAATACTTTGATGAATAACGGCAGCATCGGGTTGCAGGGTGGCAGCGCGCCATCGTTCGCAGGCAGTCCGTCGTTTGCAAATCCAGTTGGAGCATTTCCGAATCCGCTGATCGGGCAATCGCCAACGGACCAGTTGATTACTGGCGGATTACGCAATCAATTAGGCGTCCAGAATCCGATTTCCACTCCCAGTCTGGCGACTCTCAGCGGTATTTTGACTGATCCGCAATTCCGTATTGTATTGCATGCGCTCGAACAGCGTGACGGCGTTGATTTGCTGAATGAGTCCTCGGTGACGACGGTGAGCGGACGCCAATGCCAAATCCAGGTGGTCGATCTTCAAACGATTGTTACGGGCACTCAGGTACAACAGACGGCGGCGGGCGGCGGCGGCGTCGCGGGCGGCAATGGTGTCATCGGTTCTACTGTTCAGCCAACGACGCAAAATCTTCCATTTGGTCCGACGCTTGACGTTGTGCCTTACGTTTCTGCGGACGGCTTTACAATTCAGATGACGATTATCCCGACGATCATTGAATTTATTGGCTACGATGATCCGCAAGGCTTCACCATTCAGGCGCAGTCGGGGGGCGGGAGTTTGCCGGTGACCGCGCAATTACCATTGCCTCATCTGCGCCTGCGTCAGGTGACGACGAGCGCGAATGTGTGGGATGGCCAGACGGTGGTGCTTGGCGGCCTGATCACAGAAAATGTTGTAAAGATCAAGGACAAAATTCCATTGCTTGGAGATTTGCCGATCCTTGGGCGCGCATTCCGGAGTGAATCGAGCCAATCCAGTAAGAAGAACCTGATGATCTTCGTTACTCCGACAATTATCGATCCGGCAGGGAATCCAATGCATTCAGTGGAAGAAATGCCATTTGCGCAGAATGCAATTCCAGGCCAACCGACTCGCGTGAGCGCCCAATAGAGAATTTTCGAGCAGAAACCGATATTAGACAATTTTTTTGATGTTGCGCTCAAGAAAGCATAGACACGCCAATGCAAGATTGGTAAAACCATGTTACGATATGAATTTGTCGTTCATTCGGGTCGCGAAGAATCTGTTGGTCTGCGGTTTAGCGTTTGCTGTGCCGTTCCTCAGTTTCGGGCAGGTTGGCTACATAGCCGGTGGCGGCGAATATCCTATAGTCGGCTTGCTCCCTGGGGCTCAATTGCATCCACACGCAAGTGTGACCGCGGCGGGCGGATATCTTGTTTGGGAGGATAACACAGTCGATGGAGACGGGTTGGGGATTCGCGCTGCGGCCTTGAACAACGCCTTCTCGCCAATTGGAGAGACTTTCCGGGTTAATGTAAATGCGAAGGGCGATCAAGAGCATCCTCAGGTAGCGCTTTTGAATGGGGGCGGAGCAGCCTTTGTTTGGCAAGGTGGCCGGCAGAGTTTTCAGCATATTTACGCTCGATTTCTTTCGTCGAGCAACACCTGGCTATCAACGGATGTCCAGGTAAATGATTCCAACGGCAAATATCAACTGAGCCCCGCAATCGCGACACTTGATAACGGCAATATCGCTATTGTGTGGTGCAATGTGGTCAATGCGTTTCAAGATGTTTATGCAC
>Ga0207674_10006065_pt1 | contig 14293 bp, 14 predicted proteins | sample KBSCornC72_FD_184303 | JGI IMG/M metagenome (GOLD analysis project Ga0207674, IMG submission 184303) | Corn rhizosphere microbial communities from Kellogg Biological Station, Michigan, USA - KBS Corn C7-2 (SPAdes) (version 2) | ecosystem: Host-associated > Plants > Roots > Rhizosphere > Soil ... | reverse complement strand
TCTGGGGCGATCACCATCGGAAAAATTCTGGCGCGGGCGCGAAAAACGCGGGCGCTCATCACCGCCGCCGCGTTCCTCGCGGGGCCTGTCGAAGCGAGGCTTGTCAAACCTCGGCTTGTCGAAATTCCGCGCGCCGTCACGCGGCGGGCGCGAGTTGCGCTCCGCCTGGTCGGGCGAGCTCGCGGCGCGCTTCTGCCACGGCTTCGATTCGCCGCGATCGGTACCGAAATCCCGGCCGCGATCGGGGCGGCTGCCGAAATCCTTGCGGGGTCCCCTGTCAGGCGCACCACGCGAGAATTTCTTGTCGCCGCCGAATTTACGCTCCGGGCGGTCGCCTCGGGGACCGTCATGATCGCGCGGCGGACGCGCCCTGAACGGCCGGTCGCCCTGCGGACGGTCGCTGCGTGGGCGGTCGCCGTCCTTCCGGAAGCCTTCGCCCCGGGGCGTATAGGGTCGCTTTTCACCACCCTCGCGGGGCGAGTAGGGCTTCTTATCGCCAAACTTGCGGTCCTGGAAACGTCCCGCCGGACGAGCCTCCGAACGCGGCGCGCGGTCGTCGCGGTTGAAATTCGGCCTGTCGCCGCGCGGACGATCGGAGAACGGCCTGTCACCCCGAGGCCGCGGCGGATCGCCATCCTCACGCCGCTTGCCGGCATAGGGCTTTCCGCCGCCTGCATAAGGTTTCTTGGCATAGGGCCGGTCGCCGTCGGGTTTCCCGGCATAAGGGCGCCGCTCGCCGTCGCGCTTGTCGCCGCCGGGCTTTGCAGCGAAATCCTTGCCGGCAAAACCGCGCTTGGCGAATTTCTTCTCGGGTCCGCGCGATGCGCCGGAACGGCCCTTGCCGCCCGAAGGACGACTGTGCCGCCCGCGGGATTCATTGTTTTTATCGTGATCGCGCGGCATGAAAGGTCTCGTTTCTATCGGGCTGGTAAGGCGGTCTCAGGATGATCGGAGCAACAGGAGGCGCGCCATCGGGCACCTCTCACGCAAAACCGTATCCCTTTGCTGAGGGGCTAGTACCGCCCATCTGACGGGCCCGCACCACCTGTCGCGACCTCTTTCAGGCCGGTCAAATAGAAATGCGGTACTAGAATGATAAAATTGCTAGTGCCGATAGCTTCCGAAGTTCCTGTAAGAGGTCGCAAGCGTTGGATCACGAACTTCGGAAAGTCGGCACTGGCGGCTAGTATCAGACTTTGCCGGGCAATACGAGACATGACCGCACCATCTTTCATGGATTTGGCCCTCAAAGCGGCCCAAACAGCCGGAAATGCCGGCGAAGTGCCAATCGGCTGCGTTATCGTACTGGATGGCGAAGTCATCGCCTCCGCCGCCAATCGCACGCTTCGGGACCGCGACCCAACCGCCCATGCGGAAATACTGGCGATCCGGCACGCGGCCAGGGCTGTCGGCAGCGAGCGGTTACCGGCTTGCGATCTCTATGTCACGCTTGAGCCCTGCGCGATGTGCGCCGGCGCCATTTCCTTTGCCCGGATCCGCCGACTTTATTACGGGGCGGCTGATGCCAAGGGCGGCGCGGTGGAATCGGGCGTGCGTTTTTTCTCATCGCCCACCTGCCACCACACGCCCGAAATCTATTCAGCGATCAGCGAACGTGCTGCGGCCGATCTGCTGCGGGATTTTTTCAAGGCACGCCGCTAGCCCGACTATGGCGCCTCAGTGAAGAAGGCCAGCAACGCCTTGGCGGTATCGGCCGGATTTTCCTCGGGCAGGAAATGCCCGGAAGCAATCGGCCCGCCGGACACCTGAGTGGCCCATTTCTTCCACGTCTCGACTGGACTTGCCGACGCGCCGGCAACACCGTTGGCGCCCCACAGGGTCAGCAAGGGAACGGTGATCTTGCGGCCGGCTTCCAGATCAACCTTGTCGATCTCGAAATCGGCATGGGCGCCGGCCCGATAATCCTCGCACATCGCGTGGACGCGCGAAGGATCAGACAGAGCGGCGCGATAATGCGCCAATGCGCGTGCGTCCATCCACGCCGCTTTTGGCAGGAACAGATCGGGATGCGCGGAGATCAGGGTCTCAGGCAGCGGCGCGGGCTGGGCCATGAATGTCCAGTTATAGATCCGCAGCGCCGCGAGCCGATCGATGCGCGTCCAAGCTTCATAGGTTGGCAGGATATCGAGCACCGCCAGGCGTGACAGCCGACCGGGATGATCCAGCGCCAGCCGATAGGCGACGCGGCCGCCACGATCATGGCCCACGAGCGAAAAATGCACATGCCCGAGCTGCTCCATCACCTCCACCATCACGGAGGCCATCGCGCGCTTGGTGTAGGGCGTATGATCCGGATCGCTTTCCGGCATATCGGACCAGCCATAGCCAGGAAGGTCCGGAATGATCAGCGTGAAGCGATCGGCCAGCAGCGGCGCGATCTGGTGCCACATCACATGGGTTTCCGGGAAGCCATGCAGCAGCAATAGCGGCGGCCCCTTGCCGCCGACGCGGGCAAAGACGCGTCCGGCTTTCGTGTTGATCCACTCAGCGGCATAGCCGGGGAACAGGTCGACGAGATCGGTCATGATGGCCTCTCCGCTCGGTTCCTCTAACTTCCCACCCGTTCGCGCTCCACCGCGCGCCAGCCGATATCGCGCCGACAGAAGCCTTCCGGCCAATGGATGCGATCGACCGCCTGATAGGCCCGCTCTTGCGCCTCCAGCACCGTCTTGCCGCTCGCGCAAATGTTGAGCACGCGGCCGCCATTGGCGACGATCCGCCCCTCCTTCAACGCGGTGCCGGCATGAAAGATCTCCACGCCCTCGATTTGACCTGCCTCATCGAGACCGGAAATCACCGATCCCTTCGGATAATCGCCGGGATAGCCTCTCGTCGCCATGATGACGGTCAGCGCCACGTCATCAAACCAGCGCAGGCTGAAGTTTTTCAATTGGCCGTCGACGCTCGCAAGCAGCGCCGGCACGATATCCGACATCATCCTGATCATCAGCACCTGGCACTCCGGATCGCCGAAGCGGGCATTATATTCGACGAGCTTTGGGCCGTCCTTCGTTACCATTACGCCGGCATAGAGCACGCCCTTGTAAGGCGTGCCCATGGCTTTCAATGCCCGCAGGGTCGGGCGGACCATCTCCTCCATCACTTGCGCGCACATCGCTTCCGTCATCACCGGTGCGGGCGAATAGGCCCCCATGCCGCCGGTGTTCGGTCCCTTGTCGCCGTCGAAGGCGCGCTTGTGATCCTGCGCGGTGGCGAGCGGAAGTGCATGTTCGCCATCGCACAGCGCGAAAAACGAGGCTTCCTCGCCTTCCATGAATTCCTCGACCACCACTTCCGCGCCGGCTTCGCCAAAGCCGCCGCCGAACATCATGTCGACGGCGCCAAGCGCCTCATCCAGAGCCATCGCCACGACCACGCCCTTTCCGGCGGCAAGACCGTCGGCCTTGACGACGATCGGCGCGCCCTGGTTGCGAATATAGGCCTTGGCCTGTTCAGCGTCGGTGAAGTGCGCGAAAGCTGCGGTCGGAATATTGTTGTCACGACAGAGTGCCTTGGTGAAGCTCTTGGAACTCTCCAACTGCCCCGCCGCTTTGGTCGGTCCGAAGGCCTTGAAACCGGCAGCAGTGAGATCATCGACAATGCCCGCGGCGATCGGCGCATCCGGGCCCACCACCACGAGATCGACGGCGTGAGCCCGGCAGAAATCGATCACCGCTGCGTGGTCGGTGATATCGAGCACCACGCATTCGGCGTCCTGGCCAATGCCGGCATTTCCGGGCGCGCACCAAAGTTTCGTCACGAGAGGAGACGCTGCGATTTTCCATGCCAGCGCGTGTTCGCGGCCGCCGGAACCAAGCAGGAGAATATGCATCAGATAACGCCAGATCAGGACAACAGCCCAGGACAACAGCCATGTCGGTGGCACGAAACTCCGTCGGCCCGCAAGGGGTGGCCGCGCCGAAACTCACATCCGGCGATATCCACGGGAATCACAGGTTGGCGGAAGGGGCCGGAAACCTTACCTTGGGGCAGCTTTCTCCTCACCCCCGATTCGAAAAAGGGCTCGTCCGGTCGTCCGAATGGCTGCAGAACCACTTCTCAACGCCCCGGAATATTCGGTTTCCGAACTGTCCTCCGCCCTGAGGCGGACGGTGGAGGACGCCTATGGGCATGTCCGGGTGCGCGGCGAGATTAGCGGGTTTCGCGGGCCGCATTCCTCGGGGCATTGCTATTTCGCTCTCAAGGATGAGGGCGCCAAGATCGAGGCCGTGATCTGGAAATTTGCCCACGCCCGAATGCGCTTCAAGCCGCAGGAAGGGCTTGAGGTCATCGCCACTGGCAAACTGACCACCTATCCCGGTTCTTCGAAATACCAGATCGTGATCGAGGCGTTGGAGCCCGCTGGTGTCGGCGCGCTGATGGCGCTGATGGAGGAGCGCAAGAAAAAGCTTGCCGCCGAAGGATTGTTCGACCCGGCGCGCAAGCAATTGTTGCCCTATCTGCCCGAAGTGATCGGTGTTGTCACCTCGCCGACCGGCGCGGTTATTCGCGACATCCTGCACCGGCTGGAAGACCGTTTTCCTCGCCACGTGCTGGTGTGGCCGGTCAAGGTCCAGGGCGAAGGCTCTGCCGAACAGGTCGCGGCCGCAATCGCCGGCTTCAACGCGATCGCTGAAAACGGCCCGCTGCCACGTCCCGACCTTCTGATTGTGGCGCGCGGCGGCGGCTCGCTGGAAGACCTGTGGTCGTTCAATGAAGAAATCGTGGTGCGTGCGGCCGCAGACAGCATGATCCCGCTGATCTCGGCCGTGGGTCACGAAACCGATGTGACACTGATCGACTTTGCCGCCGACAAGCGGGCGCCGACGCCGACCGCAGCCGCCGAAATGGCGGTGCCGGTGCGGGCCGAATTGTTTGTCGAAGTCGCAGCATTGGCCCGGCGCACGATGCTGTGCTGGCAGCGCGCGCAAGAAGGGCGGCGCAACGAGTTGCGCGCCGCCGCGCGCGCCCTTCCGGCAGCCAGCGAGTTGCTCGCGATCCCCCGGCAGCGGCTGGATGGCGCCAGTTCCAAGCTGCCTCGCGCGCTCAAGGCCAATACCCATGCGCATTTCCGAACCTTCGCGGGCTTAGGTGCGCGATTGACGATTCGGGTTTTGCGCGGGCAATTGTCGCAAGCCGACCACCGCCTGACGGTGGGTGGCGAGCGGCTGCGTCATGCCGCACACTCGTTGTTTCGTATGCGGCGCGAGCGGTTCACCGGACTTGGCCATCGCCTCAACGCCTCGCGGCTTTCCAACGCAACGGCGCAGCGGCAGGCCATAGCGCGCGAGCGCGAGCGGGTGCAGCGCCTGATGGAGCGCGCGCGGCGGGCGATCGCAACCCATCTGCACCGGCTGGAATCGCGCATCGCTCACAGCGGCCAGTTGCTCGACGCGCTGTCCTATCGCAACGTGCTGGCGCGAGGCTTTGCGCTGGTACGCGATGAGACCGGCCATCCCGTCCACGCTGCAAGCGAGATTTCGCCCGGCGCGCGGCTCGAACTTGAGTTCGCCGACGGACGCATCGCGGCGACTGCCGAAGAGCCATCGGCGGGAGAACCGGCCAAGCCCACGACACGTTCAACTTCCGCCAGGCCGGTTCGAGAAAACCTCGGCAAGCCGGCCGGCTCCAAACCTGTTGAATCCAAACCCGCTGAATCCAAACCGGCGGCGCCCCGGCGGACGAACAAGACCGCCGACCAGGGTAGCCTGTTTTAGGATAGCCGGATTCAGGACGGCCTGACGCCGTCTGGCGAGCCACACTTTAGCGCGCGAGCCATGCCAACACGCGGCGCTCGGCATCCGCACGGGCCTCGATATCTGTCCCGATATGGCCTTTGGTGAGCGGCCTCGCTTCATCGCTTTCGTTCAGCGCGTGCAATGGAAGATTGGGGACATCGAAATCGTGCGCAGCCGTCGGATAGAGCTGAAGACGGGCGAGCGCGCTCCGCCCTTTGGCACCCTCGATCACCTGCCGGCAGGCCGCCGGCGAACTGACATCGTCCCTGGCTCCGATCAGAAGCAAAGTTGGAACCCGCGCGCTCCAGCCAAGCTGCGCGGAGATCCGGCAATCAGGATAAAAGACGATCGCCGAACGAAAATCCGGCGGAGAAAGGGGCGATACCAATTGCGGCCGCACCGCCCACAATACGGCGCTGGCGCCATTGGCCCAACCCAACAGGCTGATCCGATCGCGGTTCACCCAGGGCTGTTCGAGGAGCCAATGCCGGGCAGCCAGGATATCGGCCACCCGTTCGCGGCGCGCCTGGATCGCCGGCGGACGGAGCCGGCATTGCGGACCGAGTTCACGCGAGCCGTAGCTATCCGGCAGCAGCACTGCATAGCCGTGCTCGACCAACAGCGCGGCCCAGTCGCGATAACGAGCGAGCACCGGCTCGGTAGCCGTGCCCAATCCGCCGCAACCATGCATCGCGATCACCACGTCAACCGGGCCACCCGCTTCGGGCCGGTATAATTCGCCCCGCAGTACGCCGCCTTCGGAGGGAATCTCGACCTGCAGGGGAGCAGGCAGGGATCTTGCACTCAGGGGCGCAGCCGCTCCCGACACTAAAATCATCAGGAACCAACACGCTAAACGCATGGCGGCGTGGCTGGAAAGAGGACGATTCATGCGTGGCACTCGCGTTCCGGCATTTGCATCCAAGGAGAACGCCGGAACCGCCAGAACGGTTTGGTTCAGCGTAACATGCAAAAAAATGGCGGATCATCAAAAATCGGTGGTTTCGCAAGCGGGCCCCATGACATATTTATGATGGCTCATCAGTCACCCTTGTTGATCCGGAGCACGATCGTGCTGAACAAATTCGGCCCCTCGGGAAGCGGCGAGGCCCGCGTCCAGTATCTGGACGGCGACTTTCGGATTCTCTCGCCGGGCGCTTACGTGCGCTGCGCGGTGACGGATGTCCGGATTCCGCTCGATGAACTGAAATATTGGAGCGTCGATCTGCAGGAGGCCTATGCGGCTCCGACGGCGGTGCTCCAGCGGCATTTTCCCGAGAACGCGAAAGTCACTAAGGGCTGAAATTCGGGTGACGAGTGCGGGCCTAACTGTCGCGCCGCTTTCGGCTGCGCGCCTCAAACAGGCTACTTGAGATCAGGCCGCGCAGACGTTCCACCTCAGCGAAGACCAGCGTCACCGGCAATGGCACGATCTCGGGCGAGGACTTTTCCTCTCCGGGCATCAGCCGCAATCGGACCCAATCCTTTTCCGTCGTCACCAGCGTCAGCGCTTCGTGTTCGGATTCCGCCGCCATCTCATTGACCTCAGCTGTCGAGAACATGTGATGGTCGGCGAAGCTTCGCTCGCGCACCACCTCAATTCCGCTTTCACGCAAGGTTCGAAAAAACTTCGGCGGGTCGCCGATTCCGGCAAAGGCGAACACCCGCTTGCCGCGCAGCGATTGCAGGGAAAGTTCGTCGGGCTGCAGATAAGCCGAGAACACCGGCCTGCCGATAGTCTTCAATCTCGCGGCGATCGGTTCAGCCGCCCGGCCCTGGCCCACCACGATCAACGCATCGGTCTGATCGAGCTGCGGCGGCAGCGGCGCGCGCAGCGGGCCGGCCGGCAGCACGCGTCCGTTGCCAAGACCCTTTTGGCGTCGATCACAATCAGCGACAGATCCTTGGCGATAGCCGGATTCTGGAATCCGTCATCCATCAGGATCACGCTGGCGCCCAGCGAACGCGCCCGCGCTACGCCGTCAATGCGGTCCCGCGCGACCACGACCGACACCTGGCTGGCCATCATCAGGGATTCGTCGCCGACATCGCCGGCCCCGTGATGCGCGGGATCGACGCGGACCGGCCCTTGCAATTTTCCGCCATAGCCCCGGCTGAGCACGACAGGTGTTTCGCCGAGACCACGTAAAAGGGCGGCCAGCGTCAGCACCGTCGGCGTTTTGCCGGCCCCGCCGACATGATAATTGCCGACGCAGATCACGGGAACACCGGCATCGAACCCCTTCGCGCGCATCCGCTGCGCCGCAATCCATCCGTAGAGCGTGCCAAGCGGCATCAGAGCCCGGGACATCCACGATGTCGGCCGGCTCCAGAACGCCGGCTCACGCATTCGCTGCTCCCATCTCCAGCCTGAGCTGTAACAGATAGGGCTCAAGCGCGCCGAGCGTGCGCTCAAGCGCGCCACCGAGGCTGGCCACTACTGCTTCGCCGGCTTCGACCGAAGCCTGGCGCGCGGTGGGATCGGCCAGCCACTGACCGAGGTGTTTAACGAGCGCCTCCAGCGTGTCGGCCTGGCGCGCGGCACCAGCACCGTCGAGCGCCTCATACACTTCGGCGAAATTGAAAACATGCGGACCGTGAACAACGGCAGCACCGAGTTTCACCGCCTCGATCGGATTCTGTCCGCCATGCTCGACCAGCGATCCGCCCATGAAAACCACTGGCGACAGGCGATAGAACAAGCCGAGTTCGCCCATGGTGTCGGCGATATAGACATCGGTGGTCGCAACCGGCAACTCTTCGCGCGAACGCCGCGCCGCTTGCAGGCCGGCGGCTGAGGCGATTTCGCCGACCGCCTCCCCGCGAGCCGGATGCCGCGGCACGATCACGGTCAACAGCGATGGAAAGATGCCGGCCAGCGCACGGTGGGCGCGCAGCAGGATTTCTTCCTCGCCGGCATGCGTCGAGGCGGCCACGACGATTGGGCGGCCGCGCGTTACCGACATCAGACGCTCGAGTTTGGCCGTATCGGCCGGCGGCGCCGGCACGTCGAGCTTCAGATTGCCGGTGACCATCACGTTGCGGCCGCCGAGCTCGCTCAGCCGTTCGGCATCGACGCTGGATTGCGCTAGGCAGATGTCGAACTGTCCAAGGATAGCCGATATCGTGCCCGCCAATCGGCGCCAGCGCGGAAACGATCGCGGTGACATGCGTCCATTGATCAGCACCATGGGCAATCGCCGCGCCGCGCCTGCCAGGATCAGATTCGGCCAGAGGTCGGATTCGATGAACAAGGCGAGGCTTGGCCGCCAGTGATCCAGGAAGCGCGCGACAAATCGCGGAGAGTCATAGGGCGCATATTGATGAATGACGTCAGCCGGGAACCGTTTGGCGGCGATCGCCGCCGAGGTGACCGTACCGGACGTGAGAAGGATGCAGATATCGAGCACTCGCAATTTTTCGATCAACGCCGCCGCCGCGAGGATTTCGCCGACGCTCGCGCCATGGATCCACACCAACGGGCCTGGTGGCCTGACGCCGGAACTGACCCCGCGGCGCTCGCCTATCCGCGCCGGATCTTCCTTGCCCTGCTTGAGGCGACGCCGGATCAACGCCGGCGCCAGCGGCATGACCGCCGAGGAAAGCCGGCGATAGACGCGCAGGGTCATGGGCAAGGCGTTAGCCATGTGGCTCCTCGTCCGACCGCCCTACCAGGGCATAGGCGCGCCGGGTGGCTGCGTTCAGGTTGGCCTGAAGTTGCAGGCGCAACCTCTCCATCATCTCGGCATCGGCATCGGGAGGCACGCTGATCATCTCGATTCCTACCAATGCCCCTTTTCCAAAGGGGAGGTTGATGGTCGTCCGATCCCAATTCTTCAGCCGGATGTAGCGGCTGGTCGCCATGGCGAAAGGCATGATTGGGCGCCCCGACTCGCGCGCCAGCATGATGATGCCAAGACCGGCGACACGGGAGCGCTTCGGCACATCGGCCGTCAGAGCCACATTATAGTTCTGCTCCAGCGCTCGCACCATTTCCTTGAACGCCCCCACACCGCCTTTGCGGTGAAACGCCGAGCCGTGATCCCCGGAGCCCCGGATGGTGCCGATGCCAAGCCTTTCGGCCGCGATGGCATTGAACTCGCCGTCGCGGTGCCGGGAAATCAGGACCTTGGCGCGATAGCTCTCCTTGGCCTTGATGAACGGCGTCATGAAATGCTGGCCGTGCCAGAAGGCGAATATCGCCGGCATATGCGGCTCGACCCGGGCATAAATATCGGCCGGCTCATAAGTGAAGCGATTGGTGAACCAAACCAGGCGCAGAAACTCAGCCGTGAGGAATCCCACAGCGTGCTGAAACCAGCTGCTGCGCAGCAGATCGCGGATCAATTTTTTCAATGGGAGTGTTTCGCGTCGTGCCCTTGGTCGGGATCAAGCAGCCGATGAAGATGGACGATGAAATAGCGCATATGGGCGTTGTCCACGGTCTGTTGGGCCTTGGCCTTCCAGGCCGCGTGCGCGCTCGCATAATTTGGAAAGACGCCCACGATATCCACCTGATCGAGATCCTTGAAGGTGGCGTGTTCGAGATCGATCAATTCACCCCCAATGACGAGATGAAGCAGTTGCGGCTGAAACGTATCCGGCATGTCACCTGTCCCCAAAGATTGCAGCGATACCCGGCAGCCGACGCGGCGTTCACGGCAAGGATAGGTCGCGGAAATGCTCGATGATGCGTGAATGACGCTCGTGCCCCGCCGCCACCAGCCTGCCGTGCTTCACCTCCCGGCTGTTATACCGGAGGGCTTCGCCCGAAAGCGCGGTCATCTTACCATCGGCCTCAGCGACGATCAAATTGGCCGCAGCGAGATCCCAATCGCGGCTCTGTCCGCCGGCGAAAGCAGCGTCGATCCGACCTTGTGCGACCCGGCAGAGCCGTAGCGCAAGTGAACCAATCCGCGGATGGTGCGGCGGCAGCTCGGCCGCCTCACTCAGGCGTTCGATCAACGGTCTCGGGCCGGCGATCCGCGCCAAATCGATTTCGCTGCCGGTGGTTGCCCTCACCGGCGTGCCATTACAGCGTGTCCCCGCACCACGCGCCGCCAGAAAGAATTCATCGCTCGCCGGCGCAAACACCGCTCCCAACACGGGCACGCCGTCTTCCACCAGCGCGACGCTCACGCACCAGTCCTCGTGTCCGGCGAGATAACTGCGGGTGCCGTCGATCGGATCGACGATCCACACCCGCCGCATCCGCAAGCGCCGTTCGTCGTCAGCGCTTTCTTCGGAGAGCCAGCCATAGCCGGGCGTCGCCGATTGTAGCCGCGTCTGGATCAGATCATTGACGGCAATATCGGCTTCCGAGACCGGAGATGAGGCATCCTTTGTCCATTTCTTGAGCTCGGTTCGGAACAGCGAAAGGCCAAGCGCACCGGCCTCGCGAACGGTCTCGATCAATAGCGCCAGATCGCGCGCCAGATCTTCAGGCGACGGTGAATGGTTGGTGCTCTCGGGCTCAGCGTCCGCCAACCGTCAAACCCTCTATCCGCACCGTCGGCGCATTGACCCCATAGCGGAATTCCAGATCATTGGCCGGAATCATTGACTTGAAAATTTCCAGCAGATGACCCGCAATTGTCACTTCGCTGACCGGATAGGCGATCTGCCCATTCTCGATCCAGAAGCCTGAGGCGCCACGGCTGTAATCTCCGGTAACGCCGTTGACCCCCGAGCCGATCAGATCGGTTATGTAAAAGCCCTGCTTGATATCCGACATCAGTTCGGCGGGCGTGACCGCGCCGGCTTCGAGATGCAGGTTGTAGGGCCCGGGCGAAGGCGACGAGGACACGCCACGATGCGCATGACCGGTGGTGACCAACCCAAGCTCCCTCGCGGTGGCAGAATCCAGTAGCCAGGTTTTGAGAACGCCATCTTCGACAATGGCGAGACGTTTCACGGCGACGCCCTCGGCGTCGAAGGCCTGCGATCGCAGTCCCCGTACCCGCAACGGATCGTCGATGATGTGAATATTGTCTGCGAACAATTGCTGGCCGAGGCGATCCCTGAGGAAGCTGGTCTTGCGCGCAATCGAGGCGCCATTCACCGCGCCCACCAGATGTCCGACCAGGGAGCCGGAAACCCGGGGGTCGAACACCACAGGCACCTTGCATGTCTGCACCTTGCGCGGGTTGGCGCGCGCTACAGTGCGCTCGCCAGCGCGACGGCCGACGATTTCGGGCGAAACCAGATCGGCGGCGTGGGGCGCGGAGGTGAAATCATAGTCCCGCTCCATGCCCGTGCCTTCGCCAGAGATCGCGGTCATCGACACGCCCTGGCTGGAACGCAAATAAGAGCCATGGAAGCCGGTGGAGGTGACAAGCACCATGCCGCCGATGCCGGCCGATGCGGAAGCCCCGCCCGAGCGGCTAACGCCTTTGACGGCGAGCGCGGCGGCTTCGGCCTCGCAGGCCCGACGCTCCAGCTCCGCAGTGGAAGGAATGACAGGATCCAGGAGATCGAGTTCAGGGAAGGCGCGCGCCAGGAGCGAGGGGTCGGCGAGACCGGCGTATTTATCCTCCGGCGCGACGCGCGCCATCGCCACGGCGCGCTCGGCGAGGCGGCCCACGCCGTCGCCGGAAATGTCGTTGGTCGAGACCACAGCCTGCCGGCGTCCTACCAGGACCCGCAGACCGACATCGTCGCCCTCCGAGCGTTCGGATTCCTCGACGCGGCCATCACGCACTTCGACACCCTGCGAAACGCCGCGCACCGCCACCGCGTCGGCGGCATCGGCGCCGGCGCGCAAGGCGGCCTCGACGAGGCGCTGTGCCAGCGTGCTCAAGGCCGATTGATCGAACAGATCGGAAGTTTGGGATTTCAAGGCCACGGATGGTGAAGAGATCACGAACAATTCCCGGAATTTTGCAAAAGTGAGGACAGCAGCAGGACAGTAAAACAGCGGGTCGGCTACTTCAGATGTGCCCGATTCACGCTGACTTCAAGCATTTCCTGCGCCAAAGCGGAAGATTTTCCTTTGGCCGGCAAGGTCTCGTCAATCATGCCGGCGAATGGGCTCGAAGTGATCTTCGGTTAACCAGCCTTATTAAAGCGATACGGAAACTGATCTGGCAATCTCCCCGCATCGACCGGGAGCATAATCCCGGCGGGGAGATCAAGCCGTGAGGCGTCAAACAGCAACAAGCGGGATTGTTCCCGCCGGGTCGAGCCGTCACCTGCGGCTCGACCCTCTTTCTCTGCCGGTCCGTTTCGATGCGCTGGATCTGCGCGCCGATGGTGGGTTGCGGCAGATCGAACTCCACCGCGAACGCGTGGTGTTGCGCAGAGCTGTCCGCGGGATGCGGATGGCGGTCAACGTTCGCGTCAGCGATTTTCTCGGTGTGGCACTGCGCGGCCTCGATGAAGGCCAGATGCTGGCACTGGTTCATCGCGATCCGTCGCTCACGATTCCGCTATGCGTCAGTTCCGATCCCGAAGAGATTGCGGCCGCCTGGCAGGCCTGGAGCGAGGTGTTCGCGCTGCCGCAATTATCGGAGGAGCGCCGCGATCCCGCGCCGCGCCGCCGCCGCCATCATGTGATCCGCACCCGGCGACCGAAATTTTTGGTCCGCCGTCGTTCAGGCGCCCCGCTCAATCCGCTCAGCATCCATCGCGACGAACACGAAATCATCGCGCGGCATTGAGCGAAAAGCCGGAAGCGTTGACGAGGTAGGCGGGCATCATCGTAGCCCTCCCTTCTGGATTCACCGGGCACGGAGGACCGCGTCAAGCAGAAGCCCGGCGAACAGCAACAGACCGGCGTTTCGGTTTGATTTGAAGATCTGCAGGCAGCGCGCGGCATCCGCAATGTCCAGACGATAGACCTGGATGGCAAGGTGGACGGCAAAGGCGGCCAGTCCTGTCCACGCCGCAAGCTGCGAGCCGGAAAGTACAAGCGCAAATCCGATCAGGCCGCAGGCGAGCCCGTAAAGCAGAGCCAGTACCGGACGCGTGTGGCTGCCGAACAGGCGTGCGGTCGATTTCACTCCGATCAAGGCGTCGTCTTCCGCGTCCTGATGGGCATAAACCGTGTCGTAGCCGATCACCCAGAGAATGGAGCCAGCATAGAGCGCGATCGTGGTCGCATCGATACGGCCGAGCACGACCGCAGAGCCCATCAACGCACCCCAGGAGAATGCGAGCCCGAGCACAAGCTGCGGCCACCAGGTGATGCGCTTCATGAACGGGTAGGCCGCCACGATCAGGAGCGAGGCGATCCCGGTCATGATCGCAAAGCGGTTGAATTGCAGCAGGACGACAAGCCCGACCAGCGCCTGCAGCCCGAGGAAGAAAGCTGCATTTGCGACCGAGACCTGGCCGGCCGGGATCGGGCGCGATCGCGTGCGCGCAACCTGAGCATCGAGATCGCGATCGGCGATGTCATTCCAGGTGCAACCCGCGCCGCGCATCGCGACCGCGCCTACCCAGAACAGAAGAAGGTTGAGTGGGAGCTCACCCAGTTTGCCGCTTATGCCTGCAGCCAGGGTGGCGGACCACCAGCAGGGCAACAACAGGAGCCA
>Ga0207674_10006064_pt1 | contig 14294 bp, 12 predicted proteins | sample KBSCornC72_FD_184303 | JGI IMG/M metagenome (GOLD analysis project Ga0207674, IMG submission 184303) | Corn rhizosphere microbial communities from Kellogg Biological Station, Michigan, USA - KBS Corn C7-2 (SPAdes) (version 2) | ecosystem: Host-associated > Plants > Roots > Rhizosphere > Soil ... | reverse complement strand
AAACCGCGCATTCGCTGGCCTTTTTGGCGTGACGAATGATGTTCACCACAAAACCATCATCGAAGCGCTGCGCCTTCACAAATTGTCGAGCCTGGTCGATCAGCTCGATGTTGAGAAGCATACGGTCGAGCATGAGCTAAGGTTATCGAGCCCTGAAGAACGTTGGTTGCAGGTCAACGGCGCGGGAATTTTCAATGGCAACGGCCAGAGGCACGGAACCATTCTCGTCTTCCATGACTTGACCCGGTTAAAACAACTCGAAAGCGCGCGAAAGGAATTTGTCGCCAACGTCAGTCACGAGCTACGCACGCCCCTTTCGTTGATCAAAGGTTACGTCGAAACTTTGTTGGACGGCGCGAAAGACAACCCGGAGGTGGCCTCAAAGTTTCTCCATACCATCGAGCGCAATGCCGACCGGCTGAAATTGCTTATAGAAGATCTGTTGACTATCTCCGAACTCGAATCTGGCCGCGTTAAACTGAATCTCCAAGTAGTCGCGCTTCGTCCCGTTGCGGACAAAGTCATTGACGATCTTAAGGTCCGCGCCGGCTCCAAGAACATGAACATGTTCAATCGCACATCAGAGTTGTCACTCCGGGCCGATTCGAATCGGCTGGAACAGGTACTGGGCAATCTTATTGACAATGCAATTAAATATGGCCGTCCCAACGGCAACGTAAATGTCGAAGCGGAGCCTGTAGCAGATGGCTTCGCCGAAATCAGAATTCGTGATGATGGCCCGGGAATTCCGCGCGAGTCATTGGAGCGAATATTCGAGCGGTTCTATCGTGTCGACAAAGCACGCTCACGTGACCAAGGCGGCACTGGCCTCGGACTCTCCATCGTTAAACACATCGTCCAGACGCACGGTGGCAAAGTATGGGCTAAGAGTGAACTGGGCCGGGGAACGACCTTCTATTTTACCATGCCACTCAACAGTGGTGGCCTGCAACAGCCGTTGTTGTGAAAAAGGAGGGACCGCCTTAGCGGTCCCGGGCTCACTTGAAACAGCTTTACCTCCCTTAAACTAATTTTGGATCACGATAGTTACAGCTCTGTGGCAAGACGGTAAACGTTCGGTAACAACGACCGCTAATCTCTTTGCTCCGCGACTAACGATTTGAGAAACGCGTGACGTTGCTCGGTCGCCGCCCGGACGCCTTCAACCACTGAACCGAGTTCCACGGGCTTTTTGAAATACTGCGCGATTCGAACCTTGTTCTTTCTCGTGCTGGCCCACTCCCAATCAAGGCCGCTGAGAATGATTACCGGGATTTCGCGGGTCGAAGGCTGCGAATGAAGGATTTCACATACGGAAAAGCCGTCCATGTCCGGGAGCATAAGATCGAGCAATATGACGTCCGGCAAAGCAGAACGGGCTCCATGCAACGCTTGCACCCCATTTGTCGCGGTGAAAACTTCGCAGCCCTCCCGTACAAGATTGAATTCCAGTAGTTGAACGAACTCCTGATCATCATCTACTACCAATACCTTTGGTTTCATGCCGCTGAGCCTCGCCGGATTATATGGCTTTTGAGGGGCGGGTCTGTGAATAACCCGTCACAATCAATTAAAGCGGTGACGAAACACTAATGCAATCAATGTGAATTTACGATGCAGATTAGCAGTTCGCCTTGAAGCTTTGCGTTCTTTCGCAACTATTGCAGGGCAGGCGTTTGCTCCAGGATCGGGCTGGTTGGCGCTGATTTCTCGCAGTTCTGAAGAACTAACTCTGCAATTCGTGCGGCTGAATCGGCCCGACTCGCTTTTTGCAGGTTCGTACGCCATTTCAGCCATTGCCTGGCATCGTCAACTAAAGCCTTTTGGACCAATTGAGGAATTTCTTTCATGCTCTTCGCGACAACGCCGCCTCCAAGCATCTCGATTAATCGTGCGTTACCCTCCTCCTGGCCGGGAATGACCTGATTGATAATCATTGGACAAGCCGCAGCAATAGTCTCCTGCACTGTTGCTCCGCCGGCTTTGCCGATCAGCAGGTGATGGGACATCAGCAATTGCGGCATTTGGTTCGTCCAGCCGAGTATTCGCACCCGATTCGCATATTTACGCAGCCGATGTTCGAGCCGGGCTTTCAGAGTGTCACTGCGACCGGTCGTAACCGTCAGTTCGACATCGCCGATATCCAACAGGTGCTCGAGCAAATGCCCAGCACGCGATTTGCCGGTATTAATTACGTACAGAATCTTCGCTCGCGCACCGGTTCCCGGAGTTGCGAGCGGAACTTCCGGACCTCGGGCAAAAATTGGACTGACCGGAAAGCCAAGCGGTCTGATTCGTTCCGGCGAAACTCCCTTCTCGCGCAGCACAGCGGCCGTCGCATCATCCGCTACAACAAATACGTCGCTCGGCGCATAGAACCATGCGGCGCAAACCGAAATCGAATCGGTAATTACTGTGATTAGCCGAAAGCAACGCTCACGTTCACGAAACAATTGGGCGATGAGATGACTGTAAACCGGATACGTCGAAACAACGACGTCGGGATTGGTCTTGCGTAAAATTTCTCCAAGCGCATTGCGTATCTTCCGCATCGATCGAATCTGAGGCACGAAAAGCTTCGGGTTGTCGAATACAGCAAAGACCCGTGACCATACCGCCGGCGCAAACCGAACGATGTTCTGATAAGCCTTCTTCATCACCGCATTGAGCCGAGGTGAGGCTATCTCAAACAGATCAAGAAATTCAGTGGAAGTCGTTTCGCCTGACGACTCGATGGCATCGCAAATACTCCGCGCCGCAGCGTTATGCCCATCGCCGAAGCTGGCGCTCAGAATCAGGATGCGTTTCATCAATCGCCGTCAGCTGCCTCGGCGGTCTCCATCGGCCAGGCCGATTGAATCCGGTTGGTCGGACTAATTTCATTCCTCTTTTCTGAATCAGGCCGCTCAAGATCGTGAAAATTAATCAATGAAATCTTTCCCGAAAAATCTTCAACCAATGCCGTGCAGTTCTCAATCCAATCGCCGCAATTCATATATGCCACATCGCCGACCTGGCGAATTTCGGGCCGATGAATATGCCCGCAAATGACTCCGCACGCTTCACTCTTTCGCGCAAACTGAATCAAAGCCTCTTCGTAATCGTTCACATATTTCATCGCTCGCTTGGCCTTTAACTTAATATACGATGCGAACGACCAATAACCGAAACCCAGCAAACGCCTCACTCGGTTCACCCACACATTCATATCCAGGATGCGCTCGTAGAGCGCAGACCCGACGCGATCCAGCAGTCGATTGAAATGCGCAAGGCCGTCGAACTGGTGTCCGTGCAAAACAACGTAACGCTTTCCGTCCGCCGCGACATGCACAGTACGTTCAGCCAACTGAACAGCGCCAAAATTCAAGCCGAGGAATTGCTCCAGGAATTCGTCATGATTGCCGATTATGAACGTCACCCGCGTTTGCTTGCGGTTTTTGCGCAGCAACTTTTGCACGAGCAGATTGTAATCCTCGGTCCAAAACCATTTACGGCGCAATTGCCAGCCGTCAATGAAATCGCCCACAATATAAAGCTGTTCACACTCCGTTTCGCGGAGAAAATCCAGCAGCTTTCCCACCTGAGAATGCCGTGTGCCCAGGTGAACATCCGAAATCCAAATTGATCGATAATTCATGATTTCGCAGCCCCGTCACAACCGGTGCCAACACCACTAACATCAACCTTTCCGCGGCACCTTGGCAACAATTGTTAATAGCGGTGGATAATAATTTTCACTCCCGTAACAGATTCGAAGCAGGTTTGTAACAAAAGTCTCCCGTTGTTGGAAATGGCGCCGATCTTGGTTAAGGCAAGCGCCTCCCTTTGACCCCAAAGGCCAAAATATCTACACAACTACAGGCCGCCGGCTCGCGTGCACTTGCAAAATCTTTTCTACCATCGACGGAAGATCAGGCAGAAGAAAATCGCGATGAACTTTCCCTACCCATGGCGATTCCAAAAGTAATGACGTGCAACCCGCGTTACGCGCTGCTTCTGCATCCTGCCATTTGTCGCTGATCACAAATGAATGTTCCAAATTCAGTTTCCATTTAAATGCGGCCTCGGTGAGCAATCCCGGCTTCGGCTTCCGGCAGGGACAACGATCCGTCTCGTCGTGAGGGCAAACCAAAAGATCATCCAACGAAAATACTTTATGCAACCGATCGTGCATCCGATCCAATTCCCTTCTCGACAGGTATCCGCGCGACAACCCAGGCTGATTTGTCGTCACAATCAAAATCAGGCCGACTGCCTTAAGCTTTTTCAGTGATGGCGCTGCATCTTCGCGCAGCCGAAACTCCTCCATCGTCAGAGGCGTAACCGGCTGCTGCTTTTCAATGCGGACGGCGTTTAAGACACCATCTCTCTCAATAAATACAGCCTGCTTCACGCCCTCGAGACAGCAGAAAGCTCGCCGACTTTGCGTGACACACCGAAAATGCCCAAAATCAGTCGGTTTGCGTCGGTTTCTTCACATTTTTGATGTCTCAAAACTGCTATCTTCGGCTCTCAATTTTGGCCGGACATGTACCTTAGGCCGTCACAAATTTGTAACCAATCTGCCGCATGCCTGTAACATCCTGTCTCCAAACTCATCTTGATGATCGTAGTCTCCCTTCGTTTGCTGCTGTTCGCTACATTATTGACTGGTGTATCCGCAAGTGGCGGAGAAGCCCTGAATGATGCCCGTTCTGCTCTGGATAAGTGGGTCGAAACCCGGCAACTGACTTCGAAAACCCGCACCGATTGGCAATCCGACAAAGAAATGCTCGCTCAAAGCATTCAGCTCTACGATCGCGAGTTGAAAGCGATTGAAGAGCAGATGTCAAAACTGAGCACCAACAATGCTCAAGCGGAGAAGGAGCGCGCCCAGGCCGAAGTTCTTTTGAAATCTTCCAACGAAGCTCTTGATCGAGCGAAGGAATTCACCGTTGGTTTCGAAAGTCAGGTTGCCAAATTGGTTCCCCAACTTCCGATGCCCCTCCAGGACATTCTTAAACCAATGCTTGCCCGAATGCCTACCAATTCTGCCGGCACAAAAATGGTTACGGCCGAACGGATTCAGGTAATCGTTGGCATCTTGAATGAAATAGACAAATTCAACAACGCGGTAACGATTTTTAACGAAAAAAGGACCAACAGCAAAGCCGAGGAAGTAGCCGTGCAGAGCGTTTATCTCGGATTGGGAGCGGCCTATTTTGTAAATGACGCTGGCGATTTTGCGGGCATCGGTTCTCCGGGTGCAAACAGTTGGGAATGGACACCTAGGCCGGAACTGGCTTCTCAGATTAAAGAAGTCATTCGCATTTATCGAAACGAGCATCCGGCAGCCTTTGTTTCCCTACCCGTCACCATCAAATGAGATTCGTCTTTAACAGCATTCTGTCACTTCGAGGCATTGCCGCGGTGTTAATGATCGCGTTCTGCCCATCTGCGATATTCGCCGAGGACCTGGCCGCTCTTTCTATTGGCGCATCCAACGATCTTCAAAAGGCCTTTGCCGAACTTTCCACTGCCCGCCAGGAAATTGAAACGGAACGTTTGCAACTCGGCAGAAAAGCGAATGAGACCGAGCAAAAACTGTCAGATCGCCGTGCGGAATACGCCAAGGCCCAGCGTTTCCAGGAAAACGCGTTAGTCGAACTCAATGCGCTCAAGAGCGAAGCCAAACAGAGAGCGGACGAGGTGAAATATATCGATTCGCTTCTCAACGAATATTCCCGCTCGTTCCGCTCGCGTCTCAATTTCGTCGAGGAACCACGTTACAAGGCCGTCTTTGATTCACTGGAAAAAGCCGCTGCCGCCGCCGATTTGCCTCCAGCCGAGAAACTTGGTCAACGTTTGGTTTTGCTCACAACAGCTTTAAAGCGCGCCGAGGAAGTATCCGGTGGGGAAGTTTTCGATGCCAAAGCGCTCGACAAACAAGGCCGGCTGCAGCCCGGGAAAGTTGCTCTGGTAGGTCCGGTGGCAATGTTTGCGGGTTCAGCCGGTGACGTGGCGGGGCCTCTCCAACAGGAATTGAACAAGGCCGATCCGGCTGTCGTTCAAGTCGAACGCTCGCAGGTCGAAGCAGCGCGCGCGTTGGTCGCCAATGGGCAAGGTCAATTGCTCCTGGACCCCACGCTCGGCAATGCTTTCAAGCTAAGCGCTATGCACGAGAGCATGGTCGAGCGACTGGCAAAGGGCGGGCTGATTATGATTCCGCTCCTGGGTCTCGGTATCGCGGCGGTTCTCGTCGCGCTGGTAAAATGGGTACAACTCGCCAGAGTGCGTCTGGCCACGGAGCGCGATCTTCTACTCGTTCTCCGGCATCTGGAAAATCGGGACCAAAACAAAGCTCTCGATCATGCGCGCCATATTCCTGGTCTGGCTGGCAATCTTCTCGCCACCGCGGTCGAGCATTTTGCTGAGAAGAAGGAATACATCGAGGAAGTCCTGTACGAAAAAATGCTCGGCGCTCGCACCAGACTCGAGCGCGGTCTGGCTTTCCTGGCGTTGGCGGCCACGACCGGTCCGTTAATGGGTTTGCTGGGAACGGTCATGGGTATGATTGCGACCTTTAAAATGATTTCCAGTTTCGGCAGCGGAGATCCGAAGCAACTCGCAGCGGGTATTTCCGAAGCGCTCATTTGCACTGCGACTGGCATGGCCGTTGCCATTCCGTCATTGCTTTTGCACGCCTTCCTCAGCCGAAAAGCCAAGGGTATTCTTGGCAGCATGGAGCAAACGGCCGTCGGTTTCATCAACGGTGTTCCCGAGGAAAAATCCGTATTTGAATTGGGTAGATAGGAAAGAACTTAAACAGCTCGCACTATGAATACACATGCTGCAATCGAACAGATGCTGCACACCTGGAAAAATGGTGGCTGGGTCATGGCTGCATTGGTGACTCTCGCCTTGATAACCTACGCGACGGCCGTTCGCCTGCTCTTGTATCTGCACCATCGTGGCTTGACCAAAGCGAGCGACGCCGACTTGCGTAGCTGGGTCAAGGATCGCTCACAAGCGCCCCGCGAAATTCAAGAGCTAATCCGATATACCCAGGACGAAGTTCATTCCATCAAAGACATTGAAGGCCGCTTTCGTGAAATCGAAGCGACAAAAATTTCCGAAGCCGATCGCCGACTGGCTTTCGTAAACGTGATGGTTGTCTCAGCGCCACTGTTCGGTCTTCTGGGCACTGTTTTGGGAATGTTGCTCACGTTCAGAGCAATCGGCATTGGTGGAAGTTCTACTTCTGATATCATCGCCAAGGGCATCAGCGAAGCGCTCATCGCAACCCAAACCGGCATGATGGTTGCCATTCCGGGTCTCATTCTGGCGTACGTCGCCAAACGCTGGCGGAACGAATACGTCGCTTTCCTCACTCGTCTCGAAGGCATTACCCTCCGTTACTTCCGCCCAGAATTCCATGGCATGACCCGCATTTTTGTCCGCGAGAAAACCGCCGGCGCTCCGCAGCCCAATACTCAAAACGTCTCCAACGCACCAACTGAACCTCTGCCCGCTTGAGATATCGACGGACATTGGAAGAGCGCGAAGAGCCGATCGAGCTGAACTTGATCCCGCTCATCGACGTTATCATGTTTCTACTGATTTTCTTTATCTCGACAACCACTTTTATTGAGCTGCCGGGCGTCGAAGTGGACAAACCTAAAACTGTCACCGCGAGTCAGATGGAGAAGAACAGCATCATTTTCGCCGTCACAAGCGATGGGAAAGTGGCCTATGGCGGCAAGGAAATCGGCCTCGGCGGCGTTCGTCCGACCGTCAAACGCCTATGCGCCAAGGAAGCATTGCCGGTGGTGATACAGGTCGATCAAAATTCCTTCTCGGGACTCATGGTCCGCGTCATGGACGAAGCCAAACTCGGCGGGGCCAAGGACGTTAATCTCGCCAGTGCAAAAGGAGGATGAACTTGCCCATATGAAACTGCGCCGTTCGCTCTCCGAACCTGAAGAACCAATTGAGTTGAACCTGATTCCGCTCATCGATGTTATCATGTTCCTGCTCATCTTTTTCATCTCGACAACGAGCTTCATGGATATGCGCGGCATCAGCGTGGACAAACCGCAATCAGGCGGGGCATCGCAAAGCAAGAATGACACGGTTGTTCTCTCTGTCAGAAGCGATGGCAAAGTTCTTTACCGCGGCAGCCCAATCGGACTCGATGGAGTCAAACCTACCGTCAAGCGATTGTGCGACAAAGAGCACCTGCCGGTCGTCATCCAGGCTGATCAGAAGGCTCCTTCAGGACTCGTCATTCAAGTAATTGACGAGGCGAAATTGGGCGGGGCCAAGGATGTCAGCCTCGCGACCGATCAAAGCTGAGTTTTCGAGCGCCATGCGCAAGGTTTATCAGACAAAAAGCAACTTCACCGGTTTGTCCGCCTCAATTGGGATCGCGGCTGGCATGGTCGCCGTTATTTTTTGTATCATCCCGTTTTCGCATATCGTCAACAAACCAGGCCAGACTTTCGAAATTGTCAAAAGCAGCGCAGTCGATTTGCCGCCTCCTGCGGAAGAAAAAGCGCCTCCGCCGCCCGATGAAGTTGAAAAGCCACCCGAAGCGCCACCGGAACCGCAACTTGTCGATACTCCGCAGCAAATTCCGTTAACTGCGGATCTCGAAGTGGCCACGGGTTCCGGTGGGGCTTTAGCTGGCTTTGGAGAAGTCCGCGCGTTGACCGCCGCTGAAACTATTCGCGATGAAACATTCGATGTTTCTGAATTGGAAAAAAAACCTGAACCGGTCTCCCAGGTCGCCCCGGCTTATCCACCGGAACTACGAAAGGCAAAAATCGGCGGAGTCGTAAACGTATTATTTGTCATCGACGTTGATGGCCACGTGGAAGAAGCACGGGTCGAAAATTCGTCGCGCCCGGAATTCGAGAAGCCCTCCCTCGATGCTGTCCGAAAATGGCGCTTTCGTCCCGGAGAAAAAGAAGGCAAGCCAGTGCGAATTTTTGTGCGCAGGCCGATCACATTTCACGTTTCTTCAGGCTAAATCTTTTGAATCGATTTGAAAAAAACATGAACTATCGACTTTCAATATTCGCACGTGGAGGCGCGGCGTGCATTTCCATCTGTCTCTTGGTGAACTTGCCGGCCCGAGCCGACGATCCGGAGTTTGTGCCAATTCCGCAGAGTAATTCGACGAATCGCATTTCTCTCCCCCCTGAGCTAATGACAAATACGCCGCCGGCAAAAGCAGTCGCTCCAAAGGTCCTGCAAAAGAAAATCGTGTTGGACACGTTTGCCACAGTCCCTCCCGATCACGAATTAGCTTCGCTCTGGAATGATCCCGACTTTCAACGCAGGCTCATTGGCAGTTACGGTTTCGCTTCTGACGTCGAGCCAAGAATGCAGCCGGACGAGCAGGTTATTTATCGAGAAAAGGTTGTTCCTGCCCTCACAAATTCAGATCCAAAAAAGGTCGTTTCCGTCCTTCAAAGTTTGGTCAGGCCAGGCGCCAGCGCAGTATTCGATTTCACGCTCGGAAATATTTACTTCCAAAACGAAGATCCCACTAACGCGATCAAATGTTTCGAGACCGCCTTGGCAAAGTTTCCCGACTATCGCCGCGCCCAAAAAAATCTCGCTTTCGCTCTCGTCCGCGATGGCAAATACGACGCCGCCATCAAACCCCTAACCCGTACCGTCGCGCTTGGTGGCGGTGACGCGAAGGTTTTTGGTTTGCTCGGATTCGCTTACATGAATCAGGCCCGCTACGCCTCAGCCGAAGCAGCCTATGGTCAGGCCGTTATCTTCGAACCAGAGAATCTTGATTTCAAACTTGGCCTTGTCAAATGTGCCGTATCGACCGCCAACTACGACCACGCCCTTGCGCTTCTCGAAGAATTGCTCAAGCAATATCCGGAACGCGACAATCTCTGGTCGCTTCAGGCAAACATCTACATCCAAAAAGAGCAACCGGCAAAAGCAGCAACGAGCCTTGAGATTCTCCGCCGCATTGGAAAGCCTACTCCACAGAATCTATACTTGCTGGGCGACCTCTACATGGCCCAGGAAGCGCGGGATCTTGCACTATCGGCATACCTCGAAGCGATTGACAAAGACAACGGTCAAAATCCGGCTAAGGCCTTGCGCGCTGCCCAAATCCTCGTCAGCCGAAATGCATCGGACGAGGCCCGCCAGCTCTTCGCAAAAATCCGTGGCGCGAGCACCAAATTGAGCGACGCGGACGAACTGAAACTCCTCAAGCTTGAATCGAAGGTTGCCATGTCCAACGGGGCAGGAGAAGACGCCGTCAAAGTTCTGGAGCAAATCATTCAGCGCAATCCGCTTGATGGCGAAGCCCTCCTCTTGGCTGGAGATTACTATTCAAAGAATGACCAAAAGGAGAAGGCTGAATTCCGGTATGAGACCGCCAGCAAACTGCAGGGATTCGAAGCGGATGCATTTGTGAAACACGCTCAGTTGCTTGTTCAGCGGCAAAAGTACGCCCAAGCTGCCGAATTGCTGCACAAGGCTCAGAAAGTTAAGCCGCGCGACAACGTCCAACGTTATCTCGAGAAAGTCGAGCAACTCGCACGGACAGCCCATTCGTGACGAAGCACCGTGCGCCTGGCGAACAGGAGTTCACACAATCGTCACACAACCGTCACCTGTTGCCCACTCTTGTCCACCAAAGTGCGCCGCAGCAACCGTATGATGTTTCCACCAAAAATGGGTCGATTTAGAATTATTCTCTCGTATTGGGTCCCCGCGAACCGTTTCCACCAACCTTCGACATCGCATGCGTTCAGCGGGCACCGCGCAATCCTCTCATAGTTCGCCCGGAATCCCGTCCTCGAACGCTTTAGCCGTTGTCTTCCAACTGCTATTCCTCGCGCTTCCATTATTCGCACAGGATCAGCAACCAGGTTCGGTTGCAGGCCTGGTCGTAAGCACCTGGGATGGTTTGCCCATGCAGAATGTCACGGTGACTGTGAGAGGCACGACTCTCGCCACGCAGACCGACGCCAGCGGTCGTTATGAGTTAAAAAATGTTCCGCTCGGAGATCAGGTGCTGCGCTTTTCCAAATCCGGTTTTGCCGCAGCGGTCGTAACCGACGTTCGAGTCCTCGCCGGGCAGACCACCACTGTTAACGGAAATCTCCGCCCCGAATTTTATGAGATGGAAGAATACGAAGTCACCGCCGAAGAAATCACAGAGCAGACAGAAAAGATTTTGTTTGAACGTCAACAGGCCAGTTCAATGCTGGATGCGATTGGCTCCGAACAGTTTTCCAGGCTGGGAGCCGCCGATGCGGGAGCAATCATGGCCAGAGTGACTGGCGTCTCGGTCGTTGGCGATAAGTATGTCGTGGTGCGAGGACTTTCCGATCGTTACACACGCACGCTTCTGAATGGTTTGGAAGTGCCGAGCGCCGACCCTTACCGGACGTCCCCGCAACTGGATTTATTTCCATCGGCGATGATTGATCGCATTAATGTCACAAAGACGTTTACCCCTGACCAACCGGGAGGCACTGGCGGTGGCATGATCGATATCATTACGAAAGCGTTTCCAGAGAAGCCGTTTTTAAAGGCAACAATCGGGACCTCCTATAACGAGAATTCGAATCTGAAGAAGAATTTCCTCGCCGATCCCGGAAGTTCGATGGACTTTGTTGCATTCCCCTCCGGCCCTAAACCATTGGACTCGCAGCTTTTCGGATTGACCGCTCCACCGCCACGACCAAATAACGCGGGAACACTGGAAACCCAAACCAATGCTGTATTTCGACGGCAGCAGGCCACCGACTTCACGGCTTTTCTCCAAAATGTGGGGCCGGCAAACTTTGCTGGAGTCGAAAAGGATTCTCCACTCAACTCCAGCTTTGCGGCGTCGGCCGGACAAACTATACGGGTTTTTGACAACAACTTCGGGATGTTTGGAGGTCTCAACTATAGCCGGAACTTTAAATCAGTAGATGACGCCGTCGTGAATCGTTACACCGCCCAGGGCGCTGTCAAACGACTCGGGACTCAGGATCGTGGCAACATTGACACCGATTACGGTGCGAATATGAACCTGGGTTACGAACCATGGAAAGGGACCCAAATCGGTTTCAATTTCATGCTTGTGCACAGCACCGATGAAGAAGCACGACACGGGACGTTTAGCCATGTCGAAGGCAGAGACGAAAATGAGATTCTGGAGCGCTGGCTTCTCCATTTCACCGAACGCGAAATCCAAAACTATCAGTTGCACGGTCATCACGAGTTACCGCCATTCCTGGCCGGGTCCAAACTCGATTGGGCGGTTGGGTTGGCAAACACAACACAGAATGAGCCGGACGAGCGATTTATGAACTATTTTCTGCCCCCTGGAGGCGGCGCCTCGTTTGGGGACGCTGCGCTTCCTTTTCCGCTGGATCCTTCTCGTTATTTCCGTGAAATCGACGAGGAGAGTTTGAATTACAGGACCGATTGGACTTTGCCCCTTTCGTTCATGAAGGAGGAAAGCAAGCTCAAAGCGGGCTTTTTCAGCAGTTCCACAGAGCGTGACTTTCGAGAGCAATATTTCACCTACGGTTCGCAACCTGGTCTTCCCGGTTTTAATCCGAACAACCCCAATACCTACCTGAATGATCCGGCATATTTGGAATATCTGGCAACGTTTACCGGGCAATTTTCTCGTTTCGGAGTAGGCCGAACCAATTTTACCTGGGAACGCTTCATCAAAGAATCAGTCGCGCATCCGTACACGGCCTCTCAGGATGTTCGGGCCGGATATCTAATGGCGGACCTCGGAGTGCTGCCATGGCTTCGATTGATCGGGGGCACGCGTTGGGAAAGCACAAAGTTGAAGTTGGATGCCGGACAAGAGGGCATGGCAGACATTGATCAGCTCGATCTCCTTCCGGCAGCGAGCGCCGTAGTTACCCTATTCACAAACTTCGATCTGCGATTGAGCTATGGAGAAACTGTAGCCCGCCCAAGTTTTCGAGAGTTGTCGCCTTACGACGCATTTGAGCCTGACCTGGACGTTGTCCTTAGAGGAAATCCCAATTTACAGATGGTTGCAGTAAAAAGTTACGATGCGCGAGTGGAATGGTATCCGGAACCTGGAGATATTCTCAGTGCCGGGTTTTTCTACAAAGAAGTTGAAGGTGCCATTGAATGGATCAGCATCGAAGCGGGTGACGAAAAGTACGAACCATTTAATCGCACTAACAAGACTTCGACGCTAATGGGATTTGAGTTCGAAGCGCGAAAGTCGCTTGATTTCCTCGGACGACCGTTACGAGGACTCAGTTTGGGTGCAAATATCACGTTGATTCAGTCAACAGCCACCCTGACGGATCTCGAACTCCAGGACAAACGAGACATTGATCCCGGAACTTCCCGCACCCGTCCCCTCTTCGATCAATCCCCTTATATCATCAACCTTGATCTGAGCTATGACCATCCCACTTCTGGAACGTCTTTGACCCTGGGCTCAAATTTGACCGGCGAACGACTAGTTTTGGTGAGAACCAGAGGGCCAGATATTTATGAACATCCTCCCATCACTCTCGATGCTTCAATCAGCCAAAAATTTTTGAAGCATTTCACATTCAGGTTTGGAGTTCGGAACCTATTGGATTCGGAATTCCTGAGAACCTATGGCTCCAGTCCGGAAGGCCAAATTTACGAAACTTACAGGAAAGGTCGCACCTATAGTTTCAGTTTGACCGCAGACTGGTAGCGTTGTCACACAATCGTTTCTTGCGCGTAGTACGCCCGCCATACACGCGCCCTATAACCACTCCGCACTTATAGTAGTCCGAAAACTTTCAGCTTACTGGGCAATGCGCGGGCATCCTCAATCGTAAGCATTACCGGAAGTATTTTCGGCAATCGACACAACCTCGAAACTGCAGCAACCGAATCGAACTATGAAGATCAAGTGGCGAAAGCTTTTTTTAGAATCCCTCCTGGGCGCCTCGCTGGCGCTAGCAATAACCACCGCTCAGGGCGCGACGGTAACTCCGAATCAGGTCCTTACTGGCACCAATAACTGGTATCGAACGAACATCTACATGCTCAACGGTGGTGTTTTCGTGATGAGCAATGCCGTGCTCAATATCGAAGCGGGCACAGTCATTAAGGGTCATAATCTCGGTGGTCAGGGCACCAACGTCGGCGCGCTCTACATCACTCGCGGCGCAAAGATTTTCGCTGAAGGCACTCCCCATCATCCAATCATCTTCACTGCTGACGTTGATAACACTGATGACCCTGGTGACATGGACATCTGGGGTCCGAACGCACGAGGATTTTGGGGTGGCGTGGTTCTC
>Ga0207674_10006062_pt1 | contig 14295 bp, 11 predicted proteins | sample KBSCornC72_FD_184303 | JGI IMG/M metagenome (GOLD analysis project Ga0207674, IMG submission 184303) | Corn rhizosphere microbial communities from Kellogg Biological Station, Michigan, USA - KBS Corn C7-2 (SPAdes) (version 2) | ecosystem: Host-associated > Plants > Roots > Rhizosphere > Soil ... | reverse complement strand
GGAACCCATGAGTCGCATACCTAACGACGACCCGCTCGAGCCGCTCGACGGCAAGGACCGTGACCTCGGGCTCGACGTGCCGATCACGCGGCGGGATTTCCTCAACTCCACGCTGCTCGCGAGCGGCGCGCTGCTGCTGAACACGAAAGCGCCACTGCTTCAACAGCAGCAGGGACCCACCGGGCTCGCATGGGAGGGACCCGGCGGCGTCGGCGACTACGCGCGCTCGCACGGCAACATGTGGGCGACGGTCTCCACGGCGCACGAGCTCCGCGACGGCAAAATCGGCGGTGAAGCAGCCGGCAAGCGTGCGACCGACACCGGTGAGCGATACGACCTCATCGTCGTTGGCGGTGGGATTTCCGGCCTCGGCGCCGCTGCTTTCTTCCAGAAGCTCAAGGGCGGCAAGGCGCTCGTCCTCGATAACCATCCGATGGTGGGCGGCGAAGCCAAGCGAAACGAGTTCAATGTCGACGGCGTGCGCCTCATCGGACCGCAAGGCTCGAACGACTTCGGTACCAGGCTCTCGTCCGGCTGGGTCGGCGACTACTGGAAGGACCTCGGGCTTCCGTACGGCAATGACGCATTCGACCATCAGCCGTGGGCTCCGGGCGTCACGCCACTCGAGATCGCGCGCGAGCACTACTACTTCCAGCTGTGGGGCGACCAGTTTGCGAGCCACGGCTATTTCTTCAAGGAGCCTAACGGCTCACTGCGCCTCGTTCGCGACGCGTTCGGTGCCGGATTCAACGACACGCCGTGGTCGGATCAGCTGCGCGCCGATTTCACCAAGTGGCGGTCGTCGCCCAGGGTCTACGACGGAAACGACTTCCCTCGCTGGCTCGACAGCATGACGTACGAGGACCTGCTCGTCAAACACATGGGCCTCGATCCGGCAGTAGCTCGTTATGCAGACCCGATTCTCGCTGGCGCCGCCGGCGGCCTCGGAAGCGACGTCATCTCCGCCATGTGCGCCGCGCAGATCGGATTGCCGGGTACCGCGAACGGAAAGGGCCCGCCCATTCCCTCCCACAAGCTCTCCGATACGCTCGGATTCATCTCGTCGTTCCCCGGCGGGAACGACGGCATCATGCGCCACGTGCTGAAGAAGCTCGTGCCTGACGCGATCAACGGGCAGGGATTCGCCGGCGTGTTGAACGGCCCGGTTCGATTCGAGGCGCTCGACCGCCCAGCCAACCCGACCCGCATCCGGCTCGGCGCCACCGTCGTGCGCGTCACGAACCTGCCTAACGGCTCAGTCGAGGTCGTGTACCACCAGGGCGGCGGGTTGCACAAGACGACAGCCGCGGGCGTCGTCATGGCTAACGGCGCGTGGACGTCGCAGTACATCGTGGCCGACGTCCCCGACGACTACCGCGAGGCGTTCGCGGATTTCGTCCGCGCGCCAATGCTCGTCGTGAACGTCGCGCTCAAGCGCTGGCGCTTCATGTACGACCTCGGCCTGACGGCAGCGAGCTACCGCGACCTCTTCGGCTTCTCGTGCAACATCCGTCAATCGATGATCGTCGGCGACTACCGGCCAACGCTGCACCCGGACAAGCCGACGATCCTCACGTTCTACATTCCGTTCGAGCGACCCGGCACACCGATCAAGGCGCAGGCGGCTGCAGCGCGCACGGACATGCTCGGCACCAGCTATCGCGACTACGAGCGGAAGATTCGCGAGCAACTCGTCCGACTGTTTGCGCGCGGCGGCTTCGATCCGCGCCAGGACATCGCCGGCATCATCCTCAACCGTTGGGGCCACGCGTACGTATGCCCGGCGCCCGGATTCTACTTCGGGCGCGACGGCAAGCCCGCGGCGCCCGAGGTGCTTCGACGGCCAATTGGGCGCGTAGCGTTCGCGAATTCGGAGCTCAACGGCCACCAGAACTGGAGGGATGCGACCGCAGAAGGGAAGCGAGCGGTTGAGCAATTGCTCGCCTAAGCGGGTGGACCAAAGTCTTGTCGCAAGGGCGAACGTCAAAAGACCCGATGCGGATCAAAAACGATCACCACGATGACGCGGATTGTTCCGGGGCATCCAACCATCACGACGCCGGACCCGCCCTTTTTCTGGTTTGACAACGCAACCAAGGGCTGCGTGGCGAATGGGGGCGTCAGCGTCACCGGAGCCAATCCGCGGCATCCTCTTGATCGTTGTTGATCCGCGTTAGGTCTTGCCGTTGCTTTTCCGCCGCCTATCCTCGATGAATCCCGGATTGCCGAGTGGACCGACTTGGCGCAATGGCCATCGCGCCCGGCGGAACCGCCACGTATGATGGAAGCATCGCGTTTCCTGAACCGAGGCCTGTCATGAAAGCGTACCTCATCACCACCGGGTCGGTTTTCACGCTCATCGCCCTGGCGCACATCTGGCGTGTCATCTCCGAGTCTGCTGCGCTTGCGCGTGATCCCTGGTTCATCCTGTTGACCGTGCTCGCTGCCGCACTCTCCGTGTGGGCGTGGCGATTGCTGCGAGTGACCACGCGGTCCTGAAGACCTGCAGGCTGAGGCGGCGCGTCATGGAAATACTGCTGATCTCGCTCGGAGTGGTTGGAGCGTACGTCCTCTCGAGCCTCCGAGTGCTCAATCAGTACGAGCGCGGCGTAATGTTCTTCCTGGGGAAGTACACGGGAACAACAGGGCCCGGGCTCATCTTCGTGCCGACGATCCTGTCGCGCATGAAGCGCGTCTCGATGCGTGTCGTCGCGATGGACATCCCGGCGCAGGAAGTCATCACTCGCGACAACATCTCGGTCACCGTGAACGCGGTGCTCTACTTCCGCGTCTCCGACCCCGGCCTCGCCATCCTGGAGATACAGGATTACCTGTACGCCACTGGCCAGCTCGCGCAGACGACGCTGCTCTCCGTGCTCGGGCAGGTAGAGCTGGACGAGCTGCTTGCCGACCGGCGAAAGGTCAACGAGCTGCTCAGGCAGATCATCGACGAGCGCACGGATTTCTGGGGTGTCGAGATCTCCGCCGTCGAGATCAAGGACGTCCAGCTGCCCGAGAGCATGCGGCGCGCAATCGCGCGGCAAGCGGAAGCCGAGCGCGAGCGACGCGCGAAGGTGATCAACGCACAGGGCGAGCTGCAGGCGTCCACGACGCTGGCCGAGGCCGCACGCGTGATGGCGAGTCAGCCCGCATCGCTCCAGCTGCGCTATCTGCAGACGGTCACCGAGATCGCGACCGAGAACAACTCGACCACGATCTTCCCCGTGCCGATCGACATGCTGAGCGCGTTCTTCAAGCGCGCAGTGGACACCGCGGCGCCTGCGGCAACCAATACCGAGCCGGCTGCTCCATCGGAGTCAGCACCACCGATGCTTCCGTCGCCCGACCCCGCCGACGCACTCCCGCAGATTCGCGTCGACTCCGCCCGCCAGCCCGCGGAGTGACCGGGCGCACGCGCCTAACGTGAGTTGCGTCGCAGCGGCGCCGGTGCCCAATGACCAGGTGACGCCGCCGAGCATTAAACACTCTTAAAGCGGGCGGCCGTTGGCCGCCGAACGCGCGCGAGTCACCGCGCGGCGACTCTAATGGCACCGCTGTGAATCATCAGACAACCGGACCGCGCGTGCACGCGCGGCCCCCTAACGTCGTGCAACCTGCATCGCCCGCTGCCGGAGCCGAGACTCGTGCACGGCCTGCTCGGCCCATTCGGTTCACGCCGTCCCGAACCGAGCCCAGACAACGACCATCGCACGCCGACCGCGCGTCGACCGATCAGCAGCCATCACTGATTGCTCGACTCGCGGCGTGGGTCGCGACCGGAATTGGGTGGGCGGTTTTCGTCAGCTGGTGGGGCATCGTGCTGCGGCGCGAGAGCGAACGGTCGCTCGACATCGCGTTTGGCTTGGTCGCCGCAACGCTGGCCCTGTGCCTGATCGCGACGGTCGCATGGACCCGCTACAACATACGCCTCGCGAGAAAGGCCCCGCGCCGCAATTCGAATCGCGAGGTCGTGATACACTGGGAGCGTGACACGCTTGGGCGCCGGCTCGAGCTGCCGCCCGAGGGGATCGCCTGCACCACGCCGGAGGTTCGTGTCGTACTGAAAGACGGCGTGAAAGCGTACGTCGTCGTTGATGCGGAGGAGCTGTGATGATGGATCTGTCCAGTGTCGTCGACGTATTTCGCGCCATCTCGGATTCGGTCCCGTATCGCAGTGCGCTGGTCTTCTACGGCGCATACCCGATCACGATGGCGTGCGTGTGGATCGTTCTCAGCGTGTCGTTCGCTCGGCGTCGCGAGGGGAAGGCCAATCCGGTCCACGCGGCGGCGGTGGGCTCCGCTACGACGCCGCTGCCCTTCGTTTCGGTGGTCATCCCTGCTCACCGGGAGGCCGAAACTATCGGTCGAACGCTGGAGGCCCTGCTTGGCGTCGACTATCCCTCGTACGAAGTCATCGTCGTGAACGACGGCTCGCCGGACGACACCGCGGAAGTCGTTAGGCGCTACCTCCATACGGGTATCGTCCGGCTGCTCGACAAGACGGTGAACGAAGGCAAGGCGATGGGCCTGAACGACGCCATCCCACTGTGTCGTGGCGAGATCGTCGTGGTGCTCGACGCGGATATCGTCGTGACGCCAGGCGTCCTCCGCGCGCTCGTGCCGCACTTCGAGGCGGCGCGCGTCGGCGCGGTCACCGGGAACCCTCGCGTTGCCAACCGCGGCTCGCTGCTCCGAAACCTGCAGACGCTGGAATTCGCGTCGATCGTGTCGGTGCAGCGCCGCGCGCAGCGCATCTGGGGCCGAGTGCTGACCGTCTCCGGCGCGATTGCCGCGTTCAGAAAGACTGCGCTCGTCGACGTCGGGCTGTTCTCACCGGACATGGCCACCGAAGACATCGACATGACCTGGAAGCTTCAGCGCCGCTTCTGGGACGTCAGGTACGAAGCCTCGGCCGTCGTGTGGATGGAGGTACCACCGACGCTGGGCGAGCTGTGGAAGCAGCGCCGACGCTGGGCTCGAGGGCTCGCTCAGGTGCTGTCGAAGCATCGTGGCGTTCCGTTCAGCTGGAGAGGCCGGCGACTGTGGCCGGTGTTCTGGGAAGGCGTGCTGTCGATCGCCTGGGCATACACGTTCCTCTTGCTCACGGCGTACTGGCTCGTCGCGCACGCGGTGGGTTTCTCGCCATACGGGTCGTCACCGATTCCGAGCCTGTGGGGCATGCTGACCGCGACCGCATGCCTGATGCAGCTGGCGACCGGCGTTATGCTCGACCGCCGCTACGACCGCGGTCTCGCGCGGTACTTCCCGTTCGCGGTGCTCTATCCGCTCGTGTACTGGATGCTCATGTCCGTGATCAGCGCGATCTACACGATCGACGGGCTGCTGAGAAAGCGGCCGTCCGTGCAGGTCTGGCACATTGCGCGCGTCGGCGCGGCCGCGGAGGCAGGGGCCCAATCATGAGCGCTAATCGAATCCATATGACTTCATATCGAATCCGCGTGCGCGCGGTCCGCCTCATTGCGGCAACCGCGGTGCTCGTTCCCGCTACGCTGCTGGCGCAGGATGCTCGCACCGTGGCTGACTCACTCGTGCACGCGGCTGATGTCGCGGCCTACCGGTCGAAGCCGCATGAGGCCATCGCCGCGTATGAGCGAGCCATCGTGCTCGACCGAGACGTCCGGATGTCAGTGTTACCTCGGTTAGGCAGACAGTACCTCTGGACCGATCGTCCGGGTCAAGCGGCGCAGCTGTTCAGCGAATACCTGGCAACGCATCCGCGCGCCTGCGACACGCACCTCGACCTCGGGCTCGCGCTCTCGTGGGCCAACGAGCTGGATGCCGCGCGGCTTGCCTACGACAGTGTTGCAGCGACCTGTGTCTACGAGCGCGGCGCCGCGCGGCTTGGAGCCGCTCGCATACTCCGTTGGGGCAATCACTTCACCGAGTCCGAGCGGCGATACCGGGCCATCCAGGCCGACGGCAGCGACCTCGATCGAGAGCAGGCCGCGATCGGCATCGCGTACGTCCGGCTGGCGCAGGGTCGGCCACGCGCGGCGCTCGCGCTGGCAGATTCCATGATCGCGACCGGCTCGACGGACCGATCGCTCGTGGAAGCGCGGGCCATGGCACTGGCGGATGTCGGCTCGTTAGGCACGGCCGTGGACCTCGTCCATGCCGAGCGAGCGGCGGGCCGCGGCTCGGCGTCGATGGACCGTCTGGCGCAAGGGTGGGAAGATCGCGCCCGCACGTCGTTCGCGCTCGGGGCCCGGGGCTTCCGCGATCACGACGGCACCTCGTATCGAGCGGCGGAGCTCGCGAGCGGCGCCGCGCCTGTGACGTTAGGCGCCGTGCGTGTGGCGGGTCGCGGCACCGAGCTGCGCGGTGACGGCGTCACGTTGCGATCGCGTGAGGTGGAGACGACGCTGGACCTTCGGCCGGCTCGCGCGCTTGCGGTGTCGGCGAGGGCGGGGCTGCGCGGCTACGAGGACATCGCCTTCTCGCCCTGGGACGGCGAAGTGAACTTCGCCTGGCTGCCGGGCGACCGGCATCGGCTGGACGTGGCGGCCGCGCGCGTCGTGGTCAGCGACAACGTGGCGGCGATTCAGAACCATCTCATCGGATCGTTCGGAAGCATTGGCGCCACGGAACGGCTGACGTCAGCCCTCTCGCTCGCACTCTCGGCCGACGCGACACACTGGTCCGAGGACAATACGCGGCTGCGGCTGCACGTGACGCCTCGGTGGTCGTTCGAGGGGGTTCCGATCGTCACGCTCGAGTGGCCCACGACCTACCAGCATTACGATAAGCCGTTCGACTTTCGGTTTTTCTCGCCGGAGGAGTACCTCGAGACCGGTCCGGCCGTCCGTGTTTCGAAACGCGTCTCCAAGGTATGGTATCTGTCCGGCTACGCGCGCGGCGGCGCGCTGCGAGAGACCGGGAGCGACTGGCAGCCGCTCGGGATGGGCCGTGCGTCCGTGGAACGCGACATCGCGTCGCACTGGGGCGTTCGGCTGGACGGCGGGTGGTCCAACTCGAACCTGGCGGGCTCCGCCGGATTCCAGCGTACGTCGCTCTCGCTCGGAGTGACGGTTCGGCCCTGACGGCCGGCGCGCGGCCGGGCTAGATCAAAGGGGTCAGAGTCGTTTGAAACCATTCGGTCCCGAAAGGGGACCGACTTTCAAACGGCTCTGACCCCTTTGATTTCACTTCAAACGCACCGGGCAGACATGACTTCGCGCCACGTGCTCGTCTCGGCAGCCATTATAGCGGGCGTCCTCACCATGAGTCCACGCCAGAGTACCTCCCCGGCTACCAAACGCGCGCGAGAGGTCGTCGCGCTGATCAACTCCGCCACGCCGCCGGCGATACGGGCCTACGTTGATTCGGCGTTCACGGGTCGAATGCGCTCTCTCCCGATGTCGGCCCACATCGATTTCTTCATGGGCCAGCGCGAGCAATCGGGCGGACTCGACTGGGTCGAGGTGCAGGAGGAAGCATCGGGCCGCACGACGGCACTCCTCAAGCAGAAGCTGACGGGCGACTACAGCGCGATCGCGATTCAGGTGGAGTCTTCGCCGCCATATCGCATTGCGGGCATCGGCGGGCGCCCACCTCGTCCAAAGGCCGCCGCGGCCGCGCCCGCGGTGTCGAGCGACGCCGAGATGGCGGAGGCGATCAAGCAGTATGTCCAGACGCTCGTGAAGGCCGACCTGTTCTCCGGGACCGTGCTGCTGGCGAAAGACGGGAAGACCATCTACGCGGGCGCCTTCGGCGAGGCGAACAAGGACTTCGGCGTGCCTAACAAGCTCGACACGAAGTTCAATCTGGGCTCCATGAACAAGATGTTCACGGCGGTGACGATCGCCCAGCTCGTCGACCAGGGTAAGCTGTCGTACGACGACCCCTTGTCGAAGTTCCTCCCTGATTTCCCGAGTGCCGAGGCGGCAAAGAAGATCCGCATCAAGCATCTGCTCACGCATACCTCGGGGCTCGGCAGCTACTTCAACGACGAGTTCGAGCGGTCGTCGCGCGCGCGGTTCCGGACCGTGGACGACATGATGCAGCTCGCCAAGGGCGACTCACTGGCGTTCGAGCCCGGGACGCGATGGTCCTACAGCAACACCGGCATGTTGGTGTTAGGCAAGGTGATCGAGGTCGTGACGAAGCAGGATTACTTCGACTACGTGCGCGAGCATCTGTCGAAGCCGACGGGGATGGTGAACACGGACGCGTACGAGCTCGATCACGTCAACCCGAATCTCGCCGTGGGGTATCAGCGCGAGTTTCGCGAGGACGGCACGAAGACGTTCCGCAACAACATCTTCATGCACGTCATGCGCGGCGGGCCGGCCGGTGGCGGATATTCCACGGTAGAGGATCTCGTTAGGTTCGCCGAGGCGCTCAAGGCGGGGAAGCTGGTTTCGCCGGCGACGTTCGAGCTCATGACGACGCCGAAACCCGAGGTCAATTCGCCGGAGTACGGGTACGGGTTCGGTGTAGACCCCGAGACCAGGATCGTGGGCCACAGCGGCGGGTTTCCGGGCATCAGCTCGAACCTCGACATCTTCAAGGGGACGGGCTACGTGGCGGTGGTGATGTCGAACTACGGTGGCGGGAGTCAGCCGGTGGTGGAGAAGATCCGGTCGTTGGTGAAAGCTCGCACTCGCCCGACGACCTGATCGAGCAGAGGAGACCGCCGCAACTCTTACCGAGCGGCGCCGCTTCGAGCCGTGACCTCGTTTCCAGACACGACGCGTAACGGCATCACGTCGCGGCTTTCCGTGGGAAGCATCAGGTCCTTGAGGAAATAGGCCGCGAGCTCAGCCCTCCCCGCGAGCCCGGCCTTGTCGTAAACGACGCTCGCGTGCTGGCGTACCGTACGTTCGCTTCGCGTCGTGAGCGCCGCGATCTCCTTGAGGCCGTAGCCTTTCAGCAGCATGAGCGCGATCTCGCGCTCCGTCGGCGTGAGGTGCCAGCCCCTGAATTGTGCGTCGATCGCTCGGCCGAGTCCTTCGAGCGCGGCCTGAGCGCTCGCTTTCCACGCGTCACGTTCGATGCTCTGCTTCTCCAACGTGCGCCGCAGCGTCGCTGCCGAATGCGCCGAGTGCCACCACCCGAGCCATAGCGTCGTGGCCATGAGGAGCGCGCCCGCGACCATGAGTGTCTCGAACACGACGTGAAACGAGAGCCACGTCGCGGGCCGGTCCATCGCGAGGTCGGCCGCGCCGCCCACGACAATCGACCCGAGCGCGACGGCGAGAACGAGCCGCAAACGTGAGTCGAGATCCCTATCCATGATGCCGCTGTCCTGTTAGGCGACCTCCGACATTTGCCGGAAGGCTCGAAAAAGACGGCCGCGCGCGACAAAGAGCGGATACCCGTGCTTCGCCAAAATGCCGACGTTGCGTCCGTAACTCAGCTGCGGAGGTAACTCGAATGTCAGGCATGCCGCTGCACCCCCTCGTAGTGCATTTCCCGATCGTGTTGGCCGTGCTCTTCCCAATCTCGGTGGCCGCGGCTCTATGGGCTGTCAGGAAAGGCGCTACACCACGTCGGGTATGGGCCGTACCTGTCGCCTTGGGCTTGAGTCTGACCCTGAGCGCGTGGGTAGCGCTCGAGACGGGTGAGGACCAGGAAGACAGGGTGGAAGAAGTCGTGGGCAAATCGGCGCTTCACGGGCACGAGGAGGCCGCGGAGCGGTTTCTCGTGGTTGCCGGCGTAGTCACGCTGGTAGCTGTAGCCGGTTTAGCACGCGGTACCGTTGGACGCGCCGCGCGCCTCGTAACGGCGGCCGGTACGGTCGGCATCGTCGCCGCCGGAATTCAGGTCGGTCACAGCGGCGGCATGCTCGTCTACCGCCACGGCGCGGCGAGCGCGTACACCGACCCCGCGGTGAGAGGCGAGCGCTCGGAAAGTCGTGTCGATGTGCCGAACAGAGTGGCCCAGCGCGGTCGCCGCGAGCCTCGGCTTCGTTCCGATGGCGGTGTCGACGTCGCCGGGGAGTGAGGTGCAACGCCCGCTTGCGAGCGTCGTCATTGGCGGGCTCGTCCCCTCGATGCGGAGGAGCTGGCGTTAGGCCCCGAGACGCCCGATCGTAGCTGGACGCATGAACCGTTGCGAGCACGGGCCCAAGGGACCGCTGGTGCCTGACGCCGAATCAGAACAAACTTGCGACGTCTCATGCTGGAGGAACTCGTGTCAACATCAGTGACGTCCGTTCCCGCCCCGGTCCAGCCGATCGCGGAGCTGTTCGAACGAAACCTCAACATCCGGCACGTCTACGACGAACCTGTTCGCCAGGGGGACGTGACCGTGATACCCGTCGCGAAGGTCGCCTTCGGGTTTGGAGCTGGCGCAGGTCGTCGAGGTCGGTTACGAGCGCGAGGCCAACAGGCCGCGAGCGACGAGTCGACCAACGCTGAAGGGCGAACGGAGCCGCACGGCCTGGGCGGCGGCGGTGGCGCTCGCATGACGCCGGTTGGGGCGCTCGAGATCGGCCCCCGAGGTACCCGGTTCATTCACTACAGCGAGATGCCGCGCTTGCTCGGCGTCCTCGCGATTGGCGTCGGCGCGGGGCTACTGCTCGCCGGACAGCGGCCACGTGGGCTCGGGCCGGGCTTCAACAGAGTGCTCAGACGAATGCGGAAACTGCGATTCCACTAGTCGAGCGCTGCGTGGCTCGTTGCGCCACCTCGATAGCCTCGAGTCACCGACCCTTCGGAATCGCGTTGCCGTGACACGCGATGCAGAGCGACGGGTTCTTCGCCCGCATGCGGTCCGCGTTGAAGCCAGGTCCGTGCGGACTGAATCCGAACCCGCCGTTCACCGCCGAATGGCACGCGGTGCAATCGCGCTCCGCGTGACACGTCGCGCATGACTCGAGGCTCTGCCGCGCGGCCTGCCCGTGGCCGAGACTGAAGTTGCGGTAGGCATCGTGGTAACCGGCCTGGCCGAGTCGCGACGTCGCGACGAGTCCTGATTGCTTGTGACAGGTTTGACAGAACTGCGAGGCGTTGTGACAATCGCTGCAGTTCGCCTCGCGGGCATACGCCGAGCTCGGGTGACGCGTGAGAAATTGCGCGGGATGATACGTGGTCTGCCGCGTCGCATCGGGGCGATGGCAGTCCAGGCACGTCGCGCGGATGTGGCAGGTCTCGCACGTCTCGGGTCTCGAGCTCGCCTGGGCGCCGTGGTGCTCCTTGAACTCCGGCGTGTGATTCGCCGGCATCAGCCGGACGAGGTGCGCACCCGCCCCACGACCGGGCCCCGCGGCCGGCATGGCGTTCACCACGCGTGACGGTGTCCCGATGTGGCAGCTCACACAGCTCTCACGCGTATGGCAGGTCGTGCAGGTCGCGGAGAGACGCTGCGCCTCCTTGCCGTGCGCGCGAAGGAAGTTCGGCGTTCGATGACTTGGCGGTGCCTGCAGCGTCCCGGTGTACTCCGGCGAGCGCTCGTCCATCGCGAGCGCCGCGATCACCGGCGATTCTGGGGCGTTGACGTGACACGTTATGCAGAAGTTCTGCGCATGACACGTGGCACACGCCGCCGAGACCGCGTTAGGCCCGGACGTCGTTGTTCCCCTGGCGAGCTTGCCATGTCCGCCGAGCGCGAAGTCGGGCGCCTCGTGCGACTTCGGTTTCGGGAAATTCGCGATGTCCTGGCGCGTCAGCGTCGCTGCCGCGGTGACCGGCACGTGGCAGGTCGCGCACGCCTGGCTCGGCACATCCACGTGCGGCGAGGTGAACCCGTGGCAGGCAATGCATTCATTCACGACATCGCGCTTGACCTCCATGCGCGGCGCGCCGCGCTCGTTATGGCACGCCGAGCAATTTTGAAGCAGCGCGCTGTCAGCCGGGTTCCTCGCGGTGACGGCCCGAGCGTGCGCCTCGTGCGTGAACCGAAGATTTCGGGTGGGCAGTCCTGCAGTCCGCGCTTGCCACGTGACGCGTGGCTGGATGACGCCATCGTGACACGACGCGCACGCGGTGGGGCTCGGGAACACCGCTTGGCCGGGCTGCGTGACACCAGCGTGGCACGTCGAGCAGAGCGGGAACAGTCGGGCATGCCGCGCGTGCCCGAACCGGTCTTCCGGTGCCTGAGTCGAACGGCGCACGATTCGCCGCTCGAGTGCCCGAGGTGTCTCGCGCCCCCATGCAACCACGCCGAGTGCCGCGGCGCCCAGCACGCCGATGGCGAACATCACGCCGACGCGAGACGGTGCGTTCATCGCCGTGTGGGGCGGGCGGGAGGCAACGGCAGCCGGTCCGCGTTCGAGCCTAACGACACACTCACACCGGTTCGGAGGCGGAGCTGCGATAACGACGTATTGGCGGCATCGGGGCGGTCCCGCTGGTCCCCGACGACCTGGACCTCACCCCACAGGCGCCAATCACGGTTGAACTGTCGTTCGCCGCGGGCGCCGACCCAGAGGCTGGAGGCATCGTAGAAGCGATACTCGAGTGGGCGGTCCAGAGCGCCGCCATGCACGTCGAAGCTGTATTTGGCGTTAGGCGACCACCGCACGGCGGCGTCGGCCGACCTCGAGGCCGCACCGGGCCCGTGCTCGAAGCCCAGGTTGGCGTCGACCGACCACTGTCGGTTCAGCACCATCGTGCCACCGCCGCTCGTGCGCCAGCCGCTATTCTCGAGCTCCGGCACCAGCGCCGTGTTGGCCCCCGACTGCTGGAAGCGGTAGAGCTCACCGCGGCCGTGTAACGTTAGGCGACTGGTGGCGCGCAGGTCCGCGGAGGCGTTCACGGCGTTGTAAGGCACCGGGCTGAACGCAGCCCACAACGACCAGAAATCGAAGAACGGCCGATACCGACGCGCGCCGGCGTTGACGGTGAACTTCGGCTGCACGTAAGTCACCGTGAGGTCGGCGCTCCCCAGGTTCGCCTCGGCAATGTTGTAGTCGAAGCTGCCGGTCGCATGAAACGGCGCGAACTGCGCGCCGACCGAAACCGCCGCGCGCTCGGACACGATATTGTGGTCCTTCGGGTCGATCTCCCGCCGATACTCGGCGCGCGTATCGAACATGTCGTTGCGCCATCCGGCCTCGGCACCCACGACGATCTGTCGGGCCGAGGGACGAAAGTCATCCAACGGGTTGAGCGCCGGACTCGTGATGGGAAGGACGGAGGCACGAGCCAGCCCCCAGCCACCGTACGCGCTGACGTCGAACCCCGTGTTGTACCAGCGGTACTTGGCGGATGCGCCATCGATCCCGAGTGGCTCGAGGCGCGATGCCAGGACCAGGCGCCCGCCGCGCGCGATGATCGACGAGTGACGATACTCGGCATACGCCTCGATGAGCTGTCCGGCTGGCTCGGTTCCGGGCCACACCTTGTCGGGACCGACGTCGGCGACCAACCGGCCAGTTGCGTTGATCGTGAGCCCGGAAATGCCGAGCCCCCACATGATCACGCTGGCCGTCGTGGCGAGGGGGAGGCCGCGAAGGACATCGCCCGGCCTGAAGTAATAGCAATATGCGCTGCCATCACAGCGCACGGCGAACCCGTCGGGCGTCTCGGAGCCACCGTTAGGCCCCGTCACAACGTCCGCGGCGGCGACGCTGTCGGCGACGAGCCCGCGAAACGAGACAGCCTGACCTCGCACGTCGATGCGCGCGCGATAGCTCTGCGCCCCGCAGGGAACAGCGCACAACGCGAGCATGCTCGCGGTCATCCATGCCGGACACCGCCTCATCCCGACGTCTTGATGAGCTTCCCGCGATACGCGCCCGGGTCAGTCAGGAAATGGCAGGCGCTGCATTCCTTCTGCGGGTAGTGGTTCGCGGCCTTCTCGGCGTGACAGGTGCTGCAGAACGTCCGCGTGGGCGTCAGCTCGGCGACCGTCGTCGCGGTGTGGCACGCGTCGCAGCGCTGATGCGCTACCTCGAGCGATGTGTGTGCCGCCTTCGGGTCAGCAGGTGCGTGACAAGTCGAGCACGTGCGGCCAGCGGCGTGGTGATCGGAGTGACAGTCCTTGCACTGCGCGACCGCAGGCGCCGGCGCGAGCGTGACCGGCGTCGTGTGACAGTCCACGCACTTCTTCATCGTGTGACGCGCGTGCACGAAGTCGACGGGGCGCGGCTTCGCCGCGTGACCGGGTACCGCCACCGTCATGGAGGCCGGTTGTGGTACCGCCATCTCGGACTGCTGGTGACACGTTGCGCAGCGAGACGTCGAAGCCGCCTGATGGTGACAGATTTGACAGCCGCGCGGGCGTTGGAACGTCAGGTGGCTGTTCGTCGATGTGGTCGAATGACAGACGAGGCACGCCAACTTCGCGTGCCTCGCATGAGGGAAGCTGTCGGCAGTCGCGGGGGGCGGC
>Ga0207674_10006059_pt1 | contig 14304 bp, 16 predicted proteins | sample KBSCornC72_FD_184303 | JGI IMG/M metagenome (GOLD analysis project Ga0207674, IMG submission 184303) | Corn rhizosphere microbial communities from Kellogg Biological Station, Michigan, USA - KBS Corn C7-2 (SPAdes) (version 2) | ecosystem: Host-associated > Plants > Roots > Rhizosphere > Soil ... | reverse complement strand
CCAAATTATAGTGAAGCGTATGGATAATATGGGATACAAAATTGGACACGTAAAAATAGGAACACAGACAATGCAATCTGAAGATGGAAGAGAGCGAAACGTTTCAACTATAGAAGTGCAAATATCTAGATGATATGTTAGCTTTATGAGGTCGATTAAAAGACCAAGAACAAGAACAAAAAAATCGACTCTCAATTCCCTTGCTCAATTTGTAGTTACAATTACTGCTGGTGAAGTTTAGTTGTGCAAGAACGAGGATGTCAATCGTTCGTTGGAAGGTTGGAAAGAACCATATATCATCTCCTGATTATAATTAGTCTGTTCACTACTACAGTAACATGCTGATTCGCTTATAATCAAATTCTTTTTCTGATATCTTTACAGGTCATCGCATCGCATCGCATCGCAACAAACCGAAAAAAAATAACAGATGTTAGAATCAATAAATGGTAATGGAATATTGTTTTCCAAAAATCTTGTCTATAAGCCTATGAATAGGTTTGATATCTCTATAGAATCTGAATTCTTTGATATTAGTTGAATTCGTATCTTCGATTTCAAGAACGAAATATCCTGATGTTCTCTTATTTATGTACATTTTACACTTTATGTTCTTTGATTCTATTCGTATTCCTTCATCAATATCGAGATTTAATAGTTCTTGTGATAATTTTTTTGAGAGGAACGCCGTTGAAGGCATTGTATTCTAATCTGTACTAATAGTCTTTAAATTTTAATCTTGGCCTTAATACTGGCTACTAGTGCCCAAGTTTTGAATCAAGATTTAAATGTACATCTGATCTGATAGATAAGAGGTAATTTTTGTAAAATAAGATTTATTAATCTATCTTGGAGCAAGACGTAATTTCTATCAATAACTAATCCGACATATTTTATTCTGCCCTTCTGAAATACTATGGCGATTTGAGAAATAATGCTAATGTTTCCGTAAGGAAATCTATCTTCCATCTGCGCAATTGAAATTTCATCAGGATGAATAAATAAAGGCATGTCAGTTACCTTTAGATTTTTTTCCTCTCTCATATGATTTAACATTTTCATGATAAGTTCCAAATCATGATCTATATTAGGTAATTCAATATTTTCTTTAAACGTGACATTTTCAACAGTATCATCCTCAGAGGTACTTATCCACGCAATTCTATAGATAGTGGGGAGCTTCATCCATCTATCATTGAATTCTGAAATTTCAGAAAGAAGATTTTGGACATCTGAAACGGTTGTTTTTAAATTTGATTCAATTTGTTTTCGTTGACTTGAAATTATTTTGGTAATTTGCTCTTTCACATCTTCAATGTTTGTTATCTGTGGCTTTTTAGGGAACAACAAAAAATAAGACGACCTCTTCAAAATTGCCTGTTTATTAATTCCTACCGCTAATTAATCTGCCAAGATTAGTGTGAGGTAACAGCAAATACACACTAGTCTTTTGGGGAATTGTTTTCAAGAAAATTTCAAACCACTTGGACTTGTATAGCCTTTAAGCTCCTCACCCAAAACTACATCTTGTTCTGGTGGAACATACTCTATAACACCATGTCTTTCCGTTCCAGGATGCTTCTTCTGTGTTGCGAGAGCTACTATGATAAATGCCACAAACGATACGACTGGTGGTATCATTGTATCAAGGCCAGCAAGTTCTATGGGCATAACAAAGTATAATAACAATCTAAGGCCAGATCCTAAAACTAAAGATGTGATTGCAGCTGGGAAATTTGCTTTTCTCCAAAACAAACCCAAAGTAAGAGGAGCCCACGCGCCAGCAAACACTATATCAAAGGCCAAAATGAGGTAAACACCAGGTTGAGGCAATAAATAGCCTAGAATAAATGCGGCAGCCATCATCGGAATGGTAAATATCCTTGTCGTTCTCAATAGTTTTCTATCGTCCATACCTGGTCTCTTGAGCCATTTTTTCAATATGTCTCGTTGTATAATGTTCCTTGAAATAACACTTGATATTGCAAGCAATCCTCCATTTGCTGTTGACATAGATGCTCCCAAAACTCCCATCAATAGAGCAATACCTATTGCAAATGGCACGTGATTTAGAGCCAATTCAGGATATGCTGTAAATGGATCAGCCAAATTCGGAAGGAAATATAGTGCTACTATACCCATCATAGTTGTGGGAATGACTGTAAATAATGTCAATCCTCCTCCCATGAATGCACCTCTTCGTGCTGTCTTGCCATCTTTCGCTGCAAAAACTCTTTCCATAAAATCAAGCGCCACTATATCGCCCAACGCCAAAGCCATAATTCCTGCCCAATTAACAAGTGCTCCATTTCCAATATCAGTTAGCCCAGAGAGATCAATATACGAGGGTGGTGCATTACCCAGGATAGTACTAAAATCGACTCCTGCAAATCCTCCGGCAAAAAATATGAAAGCCGCCCAAAATGCACCTATTGCTAGATATATTTGGAATATGTCTGTGTACGCTGAAGAAAAGAGACCACCAGCAAATGTGTAGACTAGCACAACCAGTGCCGCTATAAGCATTGCCCAAAAGAATTCAATATGTAGTACGGCAGTAAGAATATATCCGCTGGCAGCAAAGTTACCAGCTACAAGAACTATAAAACTAATGATCATAAGTACTCCTGAGATACCTTCTGCTCCTGCTCCAAACCTTCTGTAATAAAAGTCAGGAAGAGTAAGCATTGACATCTTGTTCAATTTTTTACCATAAAATGCTCCTGTAAGGATTAGGCATATCCCAAGTCCAATAGGGATAGCAGCTCCAGCCCAAATGCCAAATTGATACACTAGAGAAACATTACCAAGAGAAGAGTTACCATCTATTGCCTGGGCAGCCAGCATTGTACCCACAAAAAAAAGCGGGAGACTCTTACCAGCAACCATGTATCTTTTACTACTTTTCTTTACTAGCCTTGAGGTTAATGTTCCAACGACCAAAGACGCAGCTAAAAATGCAATAACACCGACTCCATACCAGTCAAGTGATACCATCCAAACTTGTTAATTTGTTATATATATAAGGATTTAACGCAAAAGTAGAGAATTAGCTAAGAAATTTACAATTATTAAAATATTTGCAATAATTATTTCTAGAACCTGATAGCATGAATAAATATCTAGTTTTCTCTGGTGAAATTCAACTAGGTTCAGAAATATTTAAAAAATATACCACCTTACAAGAATGGACTAAGTATGGGTATGGAATTTTATGGTAATTCGTACAAGGGTAACGATGAGCCTATTTTTGTGGGCATTCCAACGTTTCTGAAGCTGCCTTGGATAAGAAGTCATGAAGAGCTAAAGAGTGTCAAACCAGATGTAGCAATAATTGGAGAACCTTTTGACTTTGGAACAACTATTCGTCCTGGAGCAAGATACGGTCCCCGAGCAATCAGGGCGGCGTCTACTGTTCCTTCTCCACCATATGAGCATTTTAACATAGAAACGGGGGTAGATCCATTTGGTGTTTTTAGAACTGTTGACTATGGGGACGTAAATGTATCTCCTGGTGACGTGGTTGAATCTCATAGGAGAATGACAGATAAAGTGAAAGAAGTTTTAGATATAGACGGTATTCCAGTCATGCTTGGCGGGGACCATTCGATAACTTTTGCGAACGTGCGTGCTTTTGCCAAGAAGTATAAAAATATTGGAATGATCCATATTGATACTCACGCCGATTGTGCTCCACAAGGGTTAACTGGTTTCAAGTACGATCATGGTGCACATATTAGAAGAATAATGGAGCTTGGATGTCTCAAAGGAAAGAACTATACTCTGATAGGACCGCGTGGATATTGGCCCGGACCTGATTTGTATAAATGGATGGCAGATCAGGATTTTCAATGGTTCACAATGCTGGATGTTGAAGAGCTTGGGATAGACAAGATAGCAAAAGAGGCAGCCGATAGAGCAAATGATAATGTTGATGCAGTCTATATAAGCTGGGATATCGATACATTCGATCCTGCGTTTGCTCCTGGTACAGGTGAGCCTGAGCCAAATGGTTTGACATCGAGGGAAGGTATGAGACTGATGAGGCTTCTTTCAACATCGTTTGATCCAGATAGATTTGCATTTGATTTAGTTGAAGTAGCTCCCAATTATGACGTAAGTGATGGTAATTCGTATAATGGCGGTATTACCTCTGGACTGGCAAACAGACTAATAGTAGAACTATTGGCCGGATTATCATTAACTAAAAAGGGCAAGACTGAAGGAAATCCTGTACGACCTAAATTCTATAGAGGACTGGGTAACACATATGACTTTGGTAACGGACCAAAGGCCAAAGTTCCAAAAAGGCCTCCCATAGACTATGGAAAAGCTGCCAAAAAATAAGTCATGGATAAAGTTACTACTTTGATAGACGTCGCAGTTACTATCCAAGGAGAACCTGATACGGTACCTTTCACAAGAATTTTTCGGTTTTACAATAAAGCCGACTACATCATCCTGTCAAAATTAATAAAATCTATAAATGATAAATTATCAAAAGATATGAGGATAAACCTCAATGAAACATTGTACATTTATCTCAATTACATAATCAAAGAATTGCGTTTGCACAGGAAGACAAACGAAATGATAACAAATGCTTCAATGCTCCTAACACCAGATCAGGTAATGATCGGAGTACCAGAGAGCCTCCGAAAGATAAGTTTCAACATACTAATGCCAAATTCACAACGGTTAAAAATCACAATAAAAGAACCTATTTCGACTTCAGGCTACATTCTAGCTCCTTGAAAGACCCAACGTGATGTATTAGAAATACCACTGATAGGTAACCGTATAAATATTCTTATCACAAAAAGTGATAATATAAACCTCTTATTCTATAAGAAAGGCCATATAAGGCTACAAATCTGCATCTACATGGCTTAGTAATAATGATGCATTGGTCTTTGCTGTTTTCCTAGTTTATCAAAATGATCATGAGGTTTACTTCCTCCTTTATGTGAATGTGTAGTGCCATCCATATGTGTATGAGAGTGTCCATGTGTTTCAACTGGTTTTTTCATCAGTACGTCATCGACTCTCATAAGCAAAATAATGACTTCGGTTGCAGTTATAAGAATCTGTTCCTTTACAATTAAAGGTTCTATAACATGCATTTCCATCATGTTGTCTATTTTTCTTTCCAATGCGTTTATTCCATACCATTCACGATCATTATTGAAATTGTGTTTACTTTTTTTATTATTCTTTGGCTGTGATTGAGAGTAAACTCTTTGCCTGAGGTGGGTTCTTATATCAACTGTGTTCAATCCTGAGTTTCTGGCAATTGTTAGCGGGATCTCTTCAAGGGCTTCTGCAAACTTTTGGATCACAATCTGTTCCTTTCCTGGTAATTGATATGATCTCTCTTTTATTAGCATGGCAATAAATGCTTCTACGGCACCTCCCCCAGGAACAATTTTTGGATCCGTAATAAAATTTCTCAAAACATAAATAGAATCTAGTATCGTACGATGAAATTCATCAAGGATTTTTTTTGAATTAGCACGCAAAAGAAATGTTATTGACTTTGGATTCCTGCAGCCATCAACGAAGACCATTTTATCATCACCAACTGTTTTTTCATACACCTTTGCAGCGTACCCCAGATCACTTCCGTTTATGCTATCAAGATCTCTGACGACCTTGGCTCCGGTAGCCTTTGCCAGCCATAACAAATCGTTTTCTTTAACTCTTCTAACAGTTAACATTTTGTTCTTGGCAAAATGATTTAGTGCAAGGGAATCGATCCCACCACGGGAAAAAATAACATTCGCACCAGATTCAATTACATACTGAATCTTTTGAAGTAAGTTACTGTTTTTTTTCTTTATGAACGCGGTCATCTGGCTAGGATCTGAAATTCTAATTTCGGCATCAGTCTTTGTGCGTTCATCCTGAATGTCGCTGTCAAGAAGCAAAATCTTTGCGTTTTCGATAATTCGGGGCATTGACGAATCATCTATTGTTTTGTCTATTACAGTTCCATGAACAAGCTCGGTATCAGAGCTATTTCCTATTTTTTCCTCGATCTTAATATCATCCACTTCAAGATAGCGTCTTGAAAAATCAGCTATTTCACAAATTCCGTCAACAACTAGACTGGGAATAAATACTTCTTCTGTAAAGTGAGATACAGCCTTTGATCTCAAACAAGTCTCAATAAGATATCTCATTATCTTTTTATCATGATTAGTTGTTTCAATGGAAACTTTCCTGACAATTTCAAGTGCCATGTGCATTGCATTATGATAACCATCCAAAATTCTGCTTGGCGATACACCAATTTCTAATAGACCTTCTGCTTTTTCAACTAGGGCTCCTGCAAGCACAACAACCGATGTAGTACCATCACCTACTGCATTATCAACCGCATTGGCGGCTTCAATAATAACCTTAGCGGCAGGATGCTCAACATCAATCTTTCTTAGAAATGTTGCCCCATCCTTAGTAACAGTCACCTCGCCAAGTATGTCAATAAACATTTTTTCAAGTCCTCTGGGACCCAGAAAGCCTTTAACAAGGTCAGCAATCAATCTCGCAGCTAAAAGATTGTATCTCCTTGCTTCAGTTCCATACGTTCTTTTAAGACCATTACCAAATAACTGCATATTTTTATCATTCATGAAAAACTAATCTTTAATTGATTATTTGAGATCAATTATAAATATCTGACTTTACAATAAAATTTGATCTTAGATGTTTCTATCTCCCAGAGAAATTGATAAATTATATATTTCTATGAGTGCAGAGGTCGCACGAAAAAGAAAAACAAGGGGTTTAAAACTCAATTATCCTGAATCGGTGGCTCTAATCGCAGATTACATTTTAGAAGGAGCGCGAGATGGAAAATCGGTTTCTGAACTCATGAAATCCGGAAGACATGTGTTAAATAAAGACGACGTATTGCCCGGAGTTCCAGATCTAGTACAGAGCGTTCAAGTGGAGGCCACGTTTGACGATGGTACCAAACTGGTAACCGTTCATAATCCTATTGTATGAGGTGTTGTGAGAAATGATTCCTGGTGAATATTTTTTGTCCAAGGAACCAATACTGGCTAATGTAGGGAGAAAAACAATCAAAATTAAGGTAACAAACACAGGAGACAGACCGATTCAGGTAGGCTCGCATACACATTTCTTTGAAACTAATAAAGCCTTATCGTTCCAGAGAAGCAAGACATTTGGATTTCATCTAAACATTCCATCGGGAACCTCCCTGAGGTTCGAACCGGGGGATTCAAGAATTGTACAAGTAACAGAATTTGGAGGCAAAAAAACCGTTTTCGGTTTTAATAGTCTTGTTAATGGTAAACTAACAAAAAAACAAAAAGAAATATCTCTTTTGAAGATTAAGAAAAAAGGGTTTAAGGAGGAAAAATAGCCATGGTTCTAAATATTCCTAGGAAACAATATGTAGAGCTATACGGACCAACAAAGGGCGACAGAATTAGATTAGGAGATACTGATCTTATAGTAGAGATCGAAAAAGATCTATTAGTGTACGGAGATGAACTAGTTTTTGGAGGTGGCAAAAGTATTCGAGACGGAATGGGACAGGCGAGTGGAATAAAGAGCAAATATTCACTAGATCTTGTTATTACCAACACCATACTGATCGATCCTTTGATGGGTATTATTAAAACAGACGTAGGCATCAAAGATGGATTGGTTTTGGCCATAGGTAAGGCCGGAAATCCAAATGTGATGGATGGCGTACATGATAATCTTATCGTATCGGCAAATACAGAAGTTATTTCAGGAGAGCACACCATCTGTACCCCCGGAACGATTGATACTCATATACATTTTATTTCACCCCAGCAAATAGTAGAAGCAATATGTAGTGGTACGACTACCATGATAGGTGGTGGTACCGGTCCTTCTGAAGGTACTAAGGCCACAACTTGTAGTCCAGGACCCTGGAATATTCATAGAATGCTGGAGTCGTTGGATGAATATCCATTAAATTTTGGATTATTGGCAAAAGGAAATGATTCATTAGAACCGGCGCTATTAGAGCAAATAAGTGAAGGGGCGTGTGGCCTAAAGCTTCACGAGGACTGGGGTACCACTCCAGCCACGATAGACGCAGCTCTAAGAGTTGCAGACAAAACAGATACACAGGTAGCAATACATACTGACACACTTAATGAATGTGGATATGTAAATGATACAATAGACGCTATATCAGGTAGAACTATTCATACATATCATACAGAGGGAGCTGGTGGAGGGCATGCACCAGATATACTAAAAATTGCCGGCGAAATCAATGTTTTACCTTCATCAACGAATCCAACAAGACCATTTACTGTAAACACTCTTGAAGAGCATCTTGATATGATGATGGTCTGTCATCATCTTAATCCATCTATATCAGAAGATGTTGCATTTGCTGAATCAAGGATAAGGGCCGAAACAATAGCTGCAGAAGATGTATTACACGATATAGGCGCTATAAGCATGTATTCTTCTGATAGTCAAGCTATGGGTAGAGTGGGAGAAGTGACAACAAGGGCTTGGCAAACTGCTGACAAAATGAAAAAGATGTCAGGAAGACTAAAGCTAGAAAAAGGAAATAACGATAACCTACGCGTCAAAAGATATCTAGCAAAACTCACCATTAATCCTGCAATAACACATGGAATTTCAGACTATGTAGGATCACTGCAACCGGGGAAAATAGCCGATATAGTAATTTGGACGCCACAATTTTTTGGGATAAAACCAAAACTCATTATTAAAGGTGGTTTTATAGCATACTCGCTAATGGGTGATGCAAATGCTTCTATTCCAACGCCAGAGCCTGTCTACTACAGGCCTATGTTTGGCGCCAAGGGCAAAGCAAGATATTCTACATCAGTAACATTTACCTCAAAAGCAGCGATAAGAAATGGTCTTCAAAAGAAATTGGATCTAAAGAAAAAACTCTTACCAGTGAAAAACTGTCGCAATATATCCAAGAAAAATATGGTGTACAATAATTTGATACCTAAAATAGAAATCGATCCGGAGACTTATGTTGTTAAAGTAGATGGAAAGTTGGCGACTGTCGAGGCCGCAAAAGAGCTTTCATTGTCGCGATTGTACAACTTGTTTTAGTTTACTGTCATTGAAAATCATCGGAATAATAATGCTTATATATTTTGTAAATACAAATTGGTTCATGAATCCGGTTCGCAACGAAAAAGAAGTCGAATCAGTAGCAAAAAGAGCAACACAGGTGCTATATGGTAGCAATGTTGAGAATTTGAAGGTTAGAACTCTTCTTCCATATCCAAATGAACAGAATAGAGAAGCCTGGGACGCTCAGGTAACTTTCTTGCTTGATGGTCTACAATATACAGTCGACCTGTTGATAAATGAAAAAGATGGACAAATTACAAATGCAAGGCTGATAGACACAATGGTTCCATTATAATATCGAGTCAAACAACACTGGAATTTTATCCTGAATTTAGTCAATACACCCGATGGCATACTTTGAGTAAGCTAAAAACAAAACTGACCTAATGCCATCTTATTACTCAAGCTTATCTAATAAACAGTCAAAATGAAATCCCAAACCCTGTTATTAGTAAAAAATAAACAAAGAGTGGGACTTTTTGTTCTTGCAATTGTAACAGTACTATTTTTAGTGATTCCAGATTTAGTTGGAATGGAGATTTCACTTTCTCTGAGGCTTACTTCATTAGTGCTTTTAGCAGTATATGTTCTACTCTCTTTTGAAATCGTTCACAGGACTACTGTAGCGATGGTAGGAGCAGCATTTGTTATACTGATGGGTATCACAACCGGGCTATTTGATGCATCTATGAGTTTCGAATTTGCTATCGCCGCCATCGATTTCAATACAATTGGGCTACTGCTAGGAATGATGTTAATCGTAGCAATATTGGGTCAGACTGGAATTTTCGAGTACCTTGGTATAAAGATGAGCAAGGCATCGAAGGGAAATATGTGGAAGTTGTTGGTAATGTTTTGCTTATTCACTGCAATTATTTCCATGTTTATAGATAACGTTACCACTGTTCTGTTAATAGTTCCAATTACTATCTCAGTATTTAGGACGCTCAGGATATCTCCAGTTCCATTCATTATTGCACAAGTACTTGCGTCAAATGTAGGGGGAACTGCGACACTGATTGGAGATCCACCCAATATATTAATCGGTTCTGCTGCGAATATAGACTTTACTTCATTTATTATTAACATGGGTCCTACAATTGCTGTTTCTTTGTTGGTATCATTATTTATTTTAAAATTTATGTTTAGAAAAGAACTTTCGCAAAAGCCCCATAATTTTGAAGAATTGTTGTCGCAGGATGAGAAAGTCCTCATCAAGGATAGATCAGTTTTAAAAAAATCATTAGTAGTGTTAACTGCAGTTATTGTTCTTTTCGTTATACATGGGAGTCTCAAGATAGAACCTTCAATCATAGCACTGAGTGGTGCGGGTATATTGATGGTTCTGGCAAAGTCGAGACCTGAACAGATATTAAAATCTGTGGATTGGTCAACCTTAATCTTTTTCGCAGGGCTTTTCATTATTATTAGCGGTGCAGAAAAAGCAGGATTAATAGATCTATTGTCAAGCACCGTACTGCATATTAGTGGAGGAAATCCATGGATATTATTCTTTATGATTATTTGGATATCTGCAATAGCAAGTGCATTCATAGACAACATTCCCTTTGCTGCTACTATGGTCCCTCTCATATTTACCATCTACAATACCGAATCAGTCGCTGCAGTCTTTGGAAATCTGGATATCAGCCCATTGTGGTGGGCATTGTCACTTGGAGTTGGTTTGGGAGGAAACGGTACAATGGTTGGTTCGAGTGCAGGGATTGTTGCCACAGGATTGGCCGAAATAAATGGCCACAGAATCACCTTTAATCAATTTCTTAAAGTGGGGTTTCCTTTCATGATAGTCACTGTGGCGGTTGGTTCTATTGTATTACTCATTGACGTATTAATAAGGCTAAATTTTGCAGCTATGTTATAACTTTTCTTTTAAATCTGCAAAACAAACAAGCATCGTTCTAAATTTAAGAAACAACCTTGTCTCCAATACCCTTTATTCGCTTTGACAAAAATTAATTAGTAAATCTGAGTTTAGTTTAAGAGGAGCTCGATTGATTCGATTCTGCTTCTCCTGCCTTGTCAGGGATAATTGTTTTCCTTTAACTTCTTTCTTAGTATTTTCAAGATATACCACAGTGATTGCTAGATTTCCAAATCCCATTGAATTTAGGGTGCACTAATGAGCCTTGAAATGATGTCAAAATGGTTCACCGTCGACAAAGTCCATCTTATCTTATATGACTTGTTATTGTCCATGTACAAATGGCAATTGCAAACTAACTATTTTGCATAATAATTAATATTTTGTTGTCACAACGATTAGATGATTGATAATTTTTGATAGACTAACTCGTAGTAATATCTCGATAGCGCCTACGAATAAGATTGTTAGAATTTTTGTATGTGGGCCCACTATTTATGACAATTGCCATATAGGTCATGCAAGAATTTTTGTGCTAGTCGATCTCATAAGCAGATTACTTCAATCGCGAAACTATATTCCACATGTGATAGTAAATATTACTGATATAGATCCAAAGTTGTACGAGAATAACATCGATTCTGATTTCATATTTAAAAACCTAATTGATGATCTGAATAGACTTGATATAGGTAATTTGAATTATGCAAGAGCTACTGATTATGTACAGGAATCAAAGTATTTGATTGGAAAACTAGTGAAGCGGAAATTAGCTTATTCTGCAAATGGTAACGTATATTTGGACACCTCTAAATTCAAATCTTACGGAGCTCTTTCACACTTATCCAAAAAGGAACTATGGAATCAGAGATATGATATTGATATTAATAAACGAAACGTTACGGATATTTTTTTATGGAATACGAGTGACAACTACGGAACCCAATACCATGATAAGAATTTTGGAAACGGTACCCCTTGGTGGCACACCCAAGATACAGCTGTGGCAATGTTTCATTTTAATGGTAATTATGATATTCATATCGGAGGTCTTGATTTATGCTTCCCACACCACGAAGTGCTGCGTACGATACTTATGGCACTTTCACACAAAAAGAATCCTGTAAAGTGCTGGATGCACGTCGGTATTCTAGACATCGAGAGTACAAAGATGTCAAAGTCTACTGGTAATGCAGTTTATGTCAGGGATCTATTAAAAAAATTTGATGCAAATACTCTGAAACTCTATTTTTATTCGCTTGATTATAAGAAAATAATAAATTTTAAAATTTCAGAGTTAATAAAGTTCGAAGGAATAAACACCATGATTAGAAACATGATATCTAACTCGGCTCATGAAAACAAAAAATATGATATCAAGAACTATTATGTTGATGACTCAAAAGTGCAAGAAACAGATACGCTTAAAAAATTCAAAAATTATATTGATAATGATCTGGATACGCCCAATGCTCTAGCGTTATTCCTACAAACAGTAATGGATCCTAATAAGATGAATGAAGCTAAAAAAATGATGAAAATTTTTGGACTTGAATATTGAATTTATCGATGACAATGAGTCATCATTTTGTTATCTTTGGAGTAGAGTATACCAAAAAATAGATTGCGTAGAATTATTTTCAAACGATAAACTAGGAGATGATTATTTTTTTAATAGATTAAACATTAGATATCCATGTAACAATGTTGTTGAAATCCTAAATTCTATAAAAGGTAAACGTACAAGTGACATCAATACTTATTACATACATTTGAAATGCGATACAAAGAATTCTATCAATTTGAATATGCCGAAATTCGGCACTATGAAAATCTTGGGTTTTGACGTAGACAATAATTATGTACTGAATACTACCAAAAAAATTGAGATAGACCAAGTTTACAACCATGATTTAGAAAAGTGGATTGATATTTTTTGTATGTCTTTTGATTCACTAGGGATCAAAGATGAAGTAACAAGTATTATTTCTAAACACTACAGAAAACTAACATTATTAGTTGCGCATTTCAATTTGGATCATGGAACGTATCCTGTGGGTTGTTGCTTACTATTTGAAAAAAATAATAACATAGGTCTATACTGTTTGGGAACTGCTCGAGATTTTAGGAATAGAGGAGTGGCAAGGCAGTTAATAGGAAATGCAATAAAAATAGCAAAGGATAATGACTACAATACACTGGTTATGCAGACTCTGACTGAAGATAAATATGACGAATTCTACAAAAAGTTAGGTTTTAGAACTATATACAAAAAGGAGTTATTTACTTTTAATCTAATTTGAGCAAAGTAACAAAATTTGAATTTGCAATTCGCATGCAATAATATGAATTTTGACTGCCGGATGAATCTTTATATTAACATACATCTTCAAATTCCAAGGGCTCGTAGCGCAGGTCATTTCAAGTTTTGAGATGAGCGTAAAATGGATAGCGCGGACGCCCCCTAAGCGTCAGGTCGAGGGTTCAAATCCCTCCGGGCCCGCCTTGAAATACATGCTTTTATACGTAAAAAGGATTACAAATTTGAATGGAGGCTCGTTTTGTTGGACTAACACCTTATGAAAATTTTCTCTATGCATTAAAAGCTAATGAAACCAAAAGACAGTATCCAAATAGATTGGATAAATTTTTAACATTCATGGAGTTGCAAGGTACAATTGAAGAAAAATGTGTTGAACTGTACGAATTTAGCAAAAACAATCTTGAGATATTACAATCATATATAATTAGATTCATAAATTTACAAAAGGAAAGAATTGAAAACATTAAGATACAAAATAAAAACAGTAAACAAAAAAGGTATCTATAGAGTATCAGAAACTAATTTTCAATTCTATATACAACCATATGACTACAATGAATATTATCTATATGATAGAAATCTGATAAGTGAAAAGGAGATAATCACACAATGACATATACAGATACAGAAATTTATAATGGTGATAGCACAGCAATAACAATAAGGATATTTATCAATAAATTAGAGATAGAAAATAAATGGGTAGACATAACAAGGAAAAATGCAAAAGGTACAATTGCCAAGAATGCTATAAAGAAAATTTAAAGGAGCTTGAATAAATGTTCAAGTGTTAACTATAGCAGCACAGTGCAGTGTATAAGTTGAGAGACTTAAAATATCTTGCATTATTGTGCTTGTAGACTCTACTACATTAATTCAATTTATTACTATTTTATTGGTATATACTGATGTAGTTCTGATATAGGTCAGGCTAATGCAGAAGATTTTGTAGGACGTTCTGGCT
>Ga0207674_10006058_pt1 | contig 14305 bp, 14 predicted proteins | sample KBSCornC72_FD_184303 | JGI IMG/M metagenome (GOLD analysis project Ga0207674, IMG submission 184303) | Corn rhizosphere microbial communities from Kellogg Biological Station, Michigan, USA - KBS Corn C7-2 (SPAdes) (version 2) | ecosystem: Host-associated > Plants > Roots > Rhizosphere > Soil ... | reverse complement strand
AGCAGGACGACGCCGACGATGGCGCCGGTGGCCGAGACGAGTCGGTCCACGAAGCTGCGGTTCATGGTCGTTCCTCTTTCTCTGCGGGGAGATCGTTTCCGTCCTGCTTCAGCGTGTCGCGCTCGTCCCGGCGGAAAGAGGGTCAATGGTCCCGAGCCGGAGGGTCCTTCGGTCCGTACTTCTCGGCGTCACGGCCGGTCCGGAGGGTGGTCATGCTGGCCGGAAGGTTCGGCCACCCACATCGCTTGGGCAGGCTGGCCCGGCGAGAGGTACTGCCAGCCCTCGGGCGGACAGCCGTGTCGGGACGTGTAGGCCGCGACGTAGGCGGCCACCGCGGTCGGCAGGGTCGGGAAGATCCGCTCCTCGCCGATCCGGCCGACCAGTCCGGCGGCGGCCAGCTGCCAGCGGAGATCCTGCTTGACCCGGGCCATACCAAAGACGACGCCACGCTGGTCGAGCTGCTGCCGCAGCTCCTCCAGGGCGTCGGCGGACGTCACGTCGAGCTCGACGTTGGCCTCGGCGTTGAGGATGAACCACTCGGTGTCGGCGCCGGGGAGGTCGATCGAGGCGAGGGCGCGGCGGGTGAAATCCTCGGCGTTGGCGAAGCACAGTGGGGCGTCGTAGCGGTAGACCACCAGTCCGGGGACGGTCCTGGCTTCGGGGTAGTCGTCGACGTCGTGCATACCGGCCACGCCGGGCGCGTAGCCGAGGATGCCGTCGTGCGGGCGAGCCACCCGGCGCAGCAGGTCGAGGATGGACAGCGCGACGGCGATGAGCACTCCGTACAGGATGTTGACGGCGAGCACGGCCGCGGTGGTGGCGAGCGCCAGCACGAGCTCGCTGCGGCGGAAACTGGCGATCCGACGGAACTCCCGGACGTCGATGAGCCGGGTGGCCGCCCAGATCACGACGGCACCGAGCGCGGCGATGGGGAAGCTCGCGAGCACCGGACCACCGACGAGCAGCGTGACGGCCACGACGACGACGGCGACGAGCGAGTAGAGCTGGCTGCGGCTGCCCAGCGCCTCGCCGATCACCGTGCGGCTGCCGCTGCTGCTGACTGGGAACGTCTGCGCAAACCCGGACGCGACGTTGGCCGCGCCGAGTGCGAGCAGCTCCTGGTTGGGGTCGATGCGGTAGCCGTTGCGGACGGCGAAGGCCCGCGCGGTCAGGACGTTGTCCGTGTACGCCACGACCGTGACACCGACGGCCGGCAGCAGCAGCGCGACGAGATCGGCCGCCGACACGGCGGGAACCTGCGGGTGCGGCAGCGCCGTGGTCATGTCGCCGACAACCCGGATGCCCTCGCCGGGCAAGGCCAGGGCGGCGGTGGCGAGCGCGGCGAGCACCATGACGATGAGCGGCACCGGTGCGCGCGGGAACCGGTGTGCTCCTGCGAACAGCACGACGAGCACCGCCGCCGACAGCAGCACGGTGGGACCGTGTATCTCGTTGAGCCCGCGTACGAACGACTTCAGTTCGGCCGCCACGCTGTCGCCTGCGACGGGTACTCCAGTGGTCTTGCCGAGCTGCCCGACGATCATCAGCACTCCGACGCCGGCCATGTAGCCGACCAGCACAGGCTTGGACAGCAGGTCGGCGACGAAGCCGAGCCGGAGCAGCCAGGCCAGCAGGCACAGGGCGCCGACCACGACGGCCAGCGCCGCGGCTAGCGCGGCGTAGCGGGCTGGGTCGCCCGCGGCCATCGGCCCGACCACGGTCGCCGCGAGGAGAGCAGTGGTCGACTCCGGCCCGACCGACAGCTGCCGGGACGAGCCGAAGACGGCGTACACCAGCAGAGAGATCAGCACTGCCCAGAGCCCGACGACGGCAGGGAGCCCCGCGACGTCCGCGTAGGCCATCACCTGCGGCACCAGGTAGGCCGCGACTGTGATCCCGGCCAGTACGTCTCCCCGGAGCCACGCCCGCTCGTATCGGCTGAGGCTGTCGACACCCGGAAGCAGTCGACGCCACCAGGACCGCCGAATGTCGCCGCCGACCGAGCCACTCACGACGTCTCCGCATGCCGGATCGGTCAGCTCGTGGTCGGAGTCCGGTCGCGGACGAGGTGGACCGACCCGACACCGGGAACGGTGCGGGCAAGTGCGACCTCGGCGCGGCCGTCATCACCGACGTCGCCGACGATCTCCACCTCTCCGTCGGTGACCTTGACGTCCCAGGCTCCCGCCGGACCCCGGTAGTCGGCGATCCGGCGGACGATCTCGGCCCGGATGGCGTCGTCGTCCCGGACGAGCGTGCGCAGCAGATCGCGGCGGCTGACGATGCCGATGACGGTGGCTCCCTCGACGATGGGGATGCTGCGGACGTCGGAGCCGAGCATCGTCTCGGCGAGGTCGGCGGCGTCGGCGGACGGGCCGAGTGCGATCACCGTTGTGGTCATGACCTCCCCGACGGTCTGCGGTCCGGGTGGTTCGTCCTGGACGGGCCGGACCCGGTTGCGCGGGTCGTGGCCGAACCGGTCGACGACCAGATCGCCCTCGCTGACGATGCCGATCACGTCTCCGCCGGCGTCGAGCACCGGCGCCGCGGTGATCCGGTTCTCCAGCAGGAGGGTCGCCGCTTCTCGTACGGTGGTCTCCGGCCGGACGGTTAGCACCGGCGAGGTCATGATCTGACGTGCTTGCATCGCTGGCCTCCTTCAATCGCGCCCGCATGGGCGGGGAACCGACGACCACGTCGACTGTCCACACCGGAACGATCGCCGACGAGTCGTCGTGCAGGGAGGGCCGAAGGTCCTGCCCGCACGGTATTGCCCGCCACCGTCCGAGCGCCGACGGAGCCGCGTCCGTCCGCGTTCACGGAGGCGAGCATCCGGTCGAGCTTCACGCGGGCCCGCTGCAGGCGCGCCAGGGACTCAGGTCTCGACTCTCGTCAGAGCCGGCGACCGCTGACCGTGTCCGGCGCGGCTCGGTTTGGCTGGTCACGGTCATCACCCCCGCGGAACTCCCTGTCCCGACGCTAGATCTGCACTCGCGACGACGGCAGAGGCGAAGGACCTCGGTGGGTCAGCACGTCGGCCACGGTCCGGGCGGCGATGCTGGCGGGCAGTGGTGCCCCGAAGAGCCAGACGTGACCAACGTCCATGGCAGTCGGGTCGTTCGCCGGTGTCGAAGTGGATCGGTCCGCTGTCTGCTTGAGGTGACGCCCATCGGATCGAGGAGGTCGGCGATGCCAGAACGCATGGGACTGCGAGATCGTGGATTGGAGACCGGCAAGCTCGCGAGGATGCACCGCATCCTCGATCGGCACGGCCTCGCAAACGGCACGGCGCTGTTCCTGCCGTACGACCAGGGCCTCGAGCACGGGCCGAGGGACTTCTTCGTCAACCCGGACGCGGCCGACCCGCGCTACGTGCTGCGTCTCGCGGTCGACGGTGGCTTCAACGCCGTCGTGCTGCAGATCGGCTTGGCCGAGAAGTTCTACCGGGACTACGCCGGCGAGATTCCGCTGATCCTGAAGCTCAACGGCAAGACGGACATCCCCGCTGACGACGAGGCGCTCTCGCCGCTGCACGCGTCGGTCGAGGATGCGGTGCGGCTGGGCGCGGACGCGGTCGGCTACACCCTCTACGTCGGTACGCCCGCTGCCGCGGCCGACTTCGGACAGTACCGCCAGGTTCGCGCGGACGCGCAGCGGCTCGGGATGCCGCTGATCGTCTGGGCATACCCGCGCGGCTCCGCGGTCGAGGCCAAGGGCGGCCGGAGTTCCTTCTACGCTGTCGACTACGCCGCCCGGACGGCCTCGGAGCTGGGCGCCGACATGGTCAAGGTGAACTTCCCGAAGCCCACGCTGCGCGCCGGCGTCAAGCCCGAGTACGACGCTGAGTTCGGGCCCCAGCAGGCGATCGACGCCGTCGTCAGGTCCGCCAACCGCACGATGCTGCTCGTCTCCGGCGGTACGAAGTCCGGCGACGAGGCGATGATCGACAAGGCCCGCATGTCGATGGACGCCGGCGCCACCGGGCTCATCTTCGGTCGCAACGTCTGGCAGCGCGACCGGGACGAGTCCCTCCGCTTCGTCGATCGACTTCGGGAGATCCTGGCCAAGCATCCGAGCATCTGACGATGACCACTCGTGGTCCGGCGCCCAGGGACGTTCGGCTCTGGGACGGCCGACCACCAACCGAGGAGTCTGGAGTGGACAGAGGGAGTCTGCCCTGACGGCAGTGCGCGACCAGCCCTGAAGGAGGCGGCCATGCGTGCCTCGACGAAGGCCAACGGCTGTGAGCTGGTCGCCGCACTGGCGCGTGGTGCTGCGCCTGCCCCCCCGTCCGCGTCGTCATGGCATGGCTCTCGTGACTAGGCGGGCACGGACCAAGGACCTCGGGCCCAGAGTCTCGGCTGCCCGGTCGGCAGCGCCCGGAGACAGGGCGGGCTCATGACCAGGGTGGAGCGGATCCTGGAACGGCTGAAGCCAGCTGGCGCCCCGGGCACCGCCGCGCCGGCTGGCGTGCCGGCCGACCGGGTGGCCGAGCTCGCCGCCGAGTTGGAGCCGGTTCTCGCCCGCCTCGACGCCGTGCAGGCGCAGTGCGACCGGATCCGGACCGACGCGGCCGAGGAGGCCGACCGACGCCGACGGTTCGCCGTCGAGCGGGCCCGGCAGGTCGTCAAGGAGGGTCGACGCGCGGCCGAGACCGAGCGGTCTGCGGCGGCGGCCGCGGTGGAGCATCAGGTGACGGCGGAGACGGCGACCGCCCGGGCCGCCGCCGAGCGGTCCGCGGCTGCCGTCCGGGAACTGGGCCGCACCCGGACCCCCGAGCTGGTGGATCGGGTGACGGCGATGGTGCTGGGCCTCGCCGAGGAGCCCGGGCAGGCGGCGTGGGACCGGCTGGAGGGCCGTTGAGATGCCGGCTGGATGGGTTGCCGGAAGCGTGCGGGCCCGCGCGCTGGCACGCCGCCGGCTGGGCCGGGCCGGCGCACGCGCTCTGGCCACCAGCGATTCGCTCGGCGCAGCCATCGAGACGCTCGTCACATCGCCGTACGGGCGGGACGTGAGAGCCGGCTCGTCACTCGCGGACGCCCAGCGCGCGGTGGGCGCGACGCTGCTCTGGCACCTGCGCGTGCTCGCCGGCTGGCAGCCGGCCGAGGGCAGCCAGGCGGTTCGGGCGCTGGCGGGCTGGTTCGAGATCGCCAACGTGGATGACCTGCTGCGGGCAGTATCCGGGGCAGGTCAGCCGGAGCCGTATCGGCTCGGCCGGCTGGCGGTCGCCTGGCCGCGCCTGGCCGGGGCGACCTCGGCCGAGCAGGTCCGCCGCGTCCTGAGGGCCTCTGCATGGGGTGATCCGGGCGCGGAGACGCCGTGGCAGGTCGGGCTCGGGATGCGCTGCGCCTGGGCGGAGCGGGTGGCTGAGGTATCCGACACCACCCGGCGCTGGGCGGCGGGTGGGGTAGCGCTGCTGCTGGCCCGGGAACGGTTCGGGTCCGGCCGGCCGCTGGACGAGCGTGCGGTGGCTCCGGCGGTGCGCCTGCTCGGTCCCGGCGTGCTCACCGCCGCATCGCTCCCGGAGGCCGCGGCGCTGCTGCCCGCCGCCGCGCGGGAGACGCTGGCCGGCGTCACAAGTTCGGAGGACCTGTGGGCGGCGGAGGTCCGCTGGTGGGCGGGGGTCGAGCGAGGCGGGTTCGGACTACTACGCGGTCCGCGGTTCGGCCTTGATGCGCCGGTCGGCACCGTGGCCGTGCTCACCGCCGACGCCTGGCGCGTCGCCGCCGCGCTCGAGGTCGCGGCGCGGGGCGGTCCCATGGAGGTGTTCGATGCGCTGGCCTGAGCCTCCCGCACCGGCCCCGATGAGCCGCGTCGCGCTCGTGGCGCCGGTGGCCGCCGTCCGCCCGGTCCTGGTCGGTGTCGCCGGCGCCGGCACGGTCCAGCTCGACCGGCCCGCACCGGAGGCACCGCCTGGTGAGGCCGCGCGCCGTCTGCAGCGACTCGGCGCCGCGGCCGATCGAACCCCTCGGGTCGCTGCCGTCCGGCCCGACCTCGACCTGCTCGCGGCAGAGGGCCGGGGTGACCTGCTCGCCGGCGAGGCGGAGCTGGAGGAGCGAGAGGCAGGCGCGGTCCGTCGCGGCGCCGTCAGCGCAGTCGCCGGGTGGATTCCGCAGGCGGACCTGCCGGACCTGGCCGCGCGGCTGGTAGGCGTCGGCGGCGCGGTCGTCCAGCTGCCGTCGCCCCCCGGGGTCGATCCGCCGACACTGGTTCGGCACTCCGGCGCGGCCCGGTCATTCGAGCCGCTGGTGGGCACCTACGCGACGGTGCCGTACCGGGACGTCGACCCGACGATCGCGGCAGGCGTGGCCTACGTCGTGATGTTCGGGATGATGTTCGGCGATGCCGGCCACGGGCTGCTGCTCCTGCTCGGAGGTCTGGCGCTGCGTGCCGGCTGGCCCCGCCGGTTCGGCCGGCTCCGGCAGCACTGGCAGCTCGTCGTCGGGGCGGGTGTCGCGGCGACCCTGTTCGGCCTGGCGTACGGGGAGTTCTTCGGGCCCACCGGCGTCGTCCCGGCGCTCTGGCTCGACCCGCTCGACGAGCCGACCACGCTGCTGGCAGCGGCGGTCGGTCTGGGGGCGTTGCTGCTCGCCGGCGCGTACGGCGTTGGGATTGTCAACCGCCTGCGCGAGGGCGGTTGGTCGCAGGCCCTCTATGCCTCCGGGGGGATCGCCGGAGCCACGCTCTTCCTCGGCGCGGGGCTGGTGGTGGCAGGCTGGTATGCCGGCCGGGGCTGGCTGGCCGTCGCCGGCGGCACCGTGACGATCATCGGCCTGATACTGGCCTTCATCGGGCTGTACGCCGGCTCCGGCGGAGGCGGCGCCGGCGCCGGCCAGGCCGTCGTCGAGCTGGTGGACACCGTCACCCGCCTCGGCGGCAATGTCGTCTCCTTCAGCCGGCTCGCCGCCTTCGGCATCACCCACGCGGCCATCGCGGGACTCGTCTGGACCGGCGCCGTGGCGCTGTGGGGAAAGGGCCCGATCGGTGCGGCGGGCGCGGTGGTGCTGTTCGCCGTCGGCACAGCGCTCGCGTTCGGGCTGGAGGCGCTGGTCGCGGCGATCCAGGCGCTGCGTCTGGAGTACTACGAGTTGTTCTCCCGGGTCTTCGCGACCGAGGGCAGACCGTTCCATCCCTGGCGGCTGCCGGTCGTTCCGGCGGAGGAGGTGTCGCGATGAGCGCGTGGTGGGCCGCGATCCCGGTCGGGCTCGGGGCCATGATCGGCGTCGGCGTGCTCGTCCGCCGGCACGGCCGGCGGGCCGTGCATTGGGTGGTGGCCGGCAACCTGGCGCTCCTGGTCGCGGCGCTCGGCGTTCTGGTGCTGGCTGCCGTCGGCAGGCCGGCGCCGGCAGCTGCGGTGCCGCCCCCGCCGCCCGCGGTCGCGACCAGCGCGGCCGGCTCCGGGGTCGGGACGGCGACCGCAAGCACCGGTGCGCCGAGGACCGACTCGGTCGCTGCGCCGACAAGCTCGTCCACGGGGGCCGGCGGCGCGGCGCTCATCGCCGCGGCGATCGCCGTCGCCGGCTCGTCGCTCGGTGCCGCGATCGCGGTGGCGTACACCGGTGCGGCCGCGCTTGCGGCAGTCAGCGAGCGGCCCGAGCTGTTCGGTCGAGCGATGGTGATCGTCGGGCTGGCTGAAGGCATCGCTATCTACGGACTGATCGTGTCGATCATCTTGATCGGCCGGGCCTGACATGTCGCGGGTGGCCGTCCTCGGCGAGCGCGCCGTGGTGGAGGGTTGGGCTCTCGGCGGGGCGCGGGTGCTGCCGGCCGACTCGCCCGAACAGGTCCGTACGGCCTGGGCCGGTCTGCGCGACGACGTCGCGGTCGTCCTCCTGACTCCGGCGGCGGCGCGCGCCCTCGGGCCGGGTTCGGCGGACCGACGCCTCCCGCTCACGGTGGTGCTGCCGCCATGACGACCGTCCACATCGGATCGTCCGGGAGCCAGGGCCGACCGGCCGCCGCCGGTCGGAGCCCGCAGCCCGACCGGGTAGACGCCGAGCTCGAGCCGGTGCGGTCGGCGCTGTTGGCCACGGCCCGGGCGGACGCGGCCGCGGTGCTCGCGGCGGCCGACGAGGACGCGGCGGCGACGTTGGTCAGCGCGCAGGATCAGGTCGCGGATCTCGTGGCGACTGCTCGCCGGGAGGGTGCCGCGGACGCCGCGGCCACGCTGGCGGCGGATCGGGCCCGCGGTCGCCGGGAGGCCCGCCGGATCGAGCTGTCGGCCCGGCAGGAGGTCTGGGACCAGCTCCGGGTCCGAGCCACGGCGGCGGTGACGGCGCTGCGCGACGATCCCGGGTACGTCCGGCTGCGGAATCGGCTGGCCGCCCGGGCGCACCAGCTGGCCGGACCCGATGCCGTGGTCAGCGAGCCCGCCGAGGGGGGTGTCGTCGCCATCTCGGCCGGCCGGCGCTGGGACCTTTCCCTGCCGGCGCTGGCCGAGCGTGCGGTCGGCGCGCTGGGCCCGGAGGTGGAGCGGCTGTGGACACCGTGAGCGCGCCGACCGTGCAGGTGCCGGACACCGGACGGGTCGGCAGGGTGACCGGACCCGTCGTCGAGGTCCTCGGCCTCGGCGAGGTGGCGCTGCACGAGCTGGTGGAGCTGGGCGTGGACGGCGTTCCCGGTGAGGTGACCGCGATCCGCGACGGGCTGCTGGTGGTGCAGGCGTATGAGTACACCGGCGGCCTCACGCCGGGGCAGCCGGTTGTCGCCACCGGCCGGCCGCTGTCCGCGCGGCTGACGCCCGACCTGCTCGGGCAGGTCTTCGACGGGCTGCTCCGGCCGCTGGCCACGGCCGGCACCTGGCTCGTGCCGGGCCACGCCTCTGGCATGACGTACCGCCGCTGGGCGTGGACGCCGACCGCCCGAGAACCGTCCACAGTGGACGAGGGGGATGAGCTCGGCACAATTGGTGCGGCCGGCTCTGTGCCGTACCGGGTGCTGGTCCCGCCCGGCCTCCGCGGCCCGGTGCGTGCAGTGCGCCCGGTCGGACTTGTCGGCGCCGCCGACCCGGTCGCTACGGTCGGCGGCATCCCGGTGACCGCCGTACAGGACTGGCCGGTCCGTCGGCCGCGGCCGTTCCGCTCCCGCCGGGATGCCGCGGTTCCGCTGGTGACCGGTCAGCGGGTCGTCGACATGCTGCACCCGGTGGCCCTGGGCAGCGCGGCCGGGGTGCCGGGCGGGTTCGGCACCGGGAAGACGGTGCTCCTGCAGCAGATCGCGAAGTGGTGTGACGCCGACGTGATCGTCTACGTCGGCTGCGGCGAGCGGGGCAACGAGCTGGCCGACGCCGTCGCGGAGCTGTCCGAGCTGGACGACCCGCGCACCGGCGGGCGGCTGCTGGACCGGACCGTGGTGATCGCGAACACCTCGAACATGCCGCTGATGGCGCGGGAGGCGAGCATCCATACCGCGGCGACGGTGGCCGAGTTCTATCGGGACATGGGTCTCGACGTCGTGGTCATCGCGGACTCGACGTCGCGGTGGGCGGAGGCGCTGCGTGAGTTCGCGTCGCGGACCGGCGAGGTGCCGGCGGAGGAGGGCTACCCGGCGACGCTCGCGTCGGCGCTCGCCGCCTTCTACGAGCGGGCCGGGCGGGTCGAGACACTCGGCGGGCGGACCGGGTCCGTCACGGTCGTCGGCGCCGTGTCGCCGCCCGGTGGCGACCTCACCGAGCCGGTCACGGCCAACACCCAACGGTTCGTCCGGGCACTGTGGACACTCGATCGCGACCTCGCCTATTCGCGACACTATCCGGCGGTTGGCTGGGCTGGCTCTTTCTCCCGGGACGCCGCGGTCCTCGGTCCGTGGTACGCCCGCAACGGTGACCCGGGCTGGACCAGGCGCCGGGCGCGGATCCTGGGCCTGCTCGCCGATGCCGACCGGGTCAGTGGGCTGGCCGAGCTCGTCGGTGTCGGCGCGCTGCCGGCGTATGAGCGGGTCGTCCTGCTCGCCGGCCGGCTGCTGCGCGACGGCGTGCTGCAGCAGAGCGCGCTCAGCACGAGCGACGCGCGCAGCGGGCCGGCCCGGTCCGCGGCGCTGGCCGACGCCGTCCTCACCGTGATCGACAGCGGCCTGGGGGCGGTCGGCCGGCAGGTGCCCGCGGCCGGGGTCGAAGAGCTGGACTACGGGCCGCTCGTCCGGGCCCGGGAGGAGGTCGGCGACGACCTCGTGGAGATCCGCACCCGGGCCGATGCGCTCCGCTCCGCACTGGAGGGGCTGCGATGACCCGGATCGGGATGACCGCGGAGTTCACCGACGTACGCGAGATCGCTGGGCCACTGATCGTGCTGCGTGGCGTCGACGGTGTCGGCTGGGACGAGTACGCCACGGTGCTGGTCGACGGCGAGCCGGACCGGCACGGTCTGGTGCTGGAGGTCGACGGCGATCTCGCGGTCGTGCAGGTGCTGGAGGGGACGGATGGGCTGCGCCGGGCGGGTAGCCGGGTGGCGTTCACCGGGTCCCCGCTGCGGGTGCCGATCGGCGCGGGGTGGCTCGGGCGGACCTGCAACGGCCGCGGCGAGCCGATCGACGGCGGCCCGCCGATCGTCGCGTCCGCGAGCGCACCCGTGAACGGTGCGCCGCTGAACCCGGTGCGCCGGCAGCCGCCGGCCGAGCCCGTGCTGACCGGGATCTCCGCGATCGATGCGCTCACCACCCTGGTGCGCGGACAGAAGCTGCCGGTGTTCTCTGTCGCCGGCCTGCCGCACCTGGAGATCGCCACCCAGATCGCCGCGCAGGCCACCTGTGGCGGGGAGCCGTTCAGCGTCGTGTTCGCGGGCATGGGGCTCACCCACGCGGACGCCGCCGCGGTCCAGGACGACCTCGAGGACCGGCTCGCGGCCGGCGAGCTCGTGCTGCTGCTGAACACCGCCGACGACCCGGTGATCGAGCGGATCGTGACGCCCCGGCTGGGGCTCACGATTGCCGAGTACCTCGCCTTCACCGCCGGCCGGCACGTCCTCGTCGTGATGGCGGACATGACCAGCTACTGCGAGGCGCTGCGGGAAGTGTCGGCGGCGCGCGGCGAGATCCCGGCGCGCCGTGCGTACCCCGGCTATCTGTACAGCGATCTCGCCTCGCTGTATGAGCGGTGCGGCCGGATCCGCGGTGTGCCGGGCTCGGTGACCGTGCTGCCGGTGCTGACGATGCCGGCCGGGGACATCACGCATCCCGTACCGGACCTCACCGGCTACATCACCGAGGGCCAGGTGGTGCTCTCCGCCGACGTGGCCGCCCGCGGCGTCTACCCGCCGGTGGACCCACTGGGATCCCTCTCCCGGCTGATGCGGCACGGCGCCGGCGAAGGTCGGACCCGAGAGGATCACCTTGACGTGGCGGCCCAGGTGCTGGCCGCGCTGGCCCGAGCGGCCCAGGCGCGCGAGCTGGCCGAGCTGATCGGGGAAGACGCACTGTCCACTGTCGACCGCCAGTACCTCCGCTACGGCGAGCTCGTCGAGCGAACCCTGCTGGACCAGCGGCGCGACCAGGACCGCGGCATCGAGGAGACACTCGGTCGGGCCTGGCGGTCGCTGGCCGCCCTGCCGCGCCAGGAGCTGACAATGCTCCCGGCCGCGCTGCTGGACCGGTACCTGTCCGCGCCGGAGGGGGAGCCGTGACGATCCGCGGCATGCCACCGGGCCGAGCCGGTCGGCTGTGGCTGGAACGCCGGATCGGCGTGGCCCGGCGGGCGGCAGACGTCCTCGACCGCCGGTTGCGCATCCTCGCGGCGCAGCAGGCCCAGCTCGAGGCGGACGCCGCCCGCGACGACGTCGACTGGCGCGAACGGCACGCCGAGGCGGAGGCCTGGCTGGTGCGCGTCGCCGTTGTCGCCCACCGGCGGGGGATCCGGGCCGCGGCGTCCGACCGACCCGCGGCGGAGATCGAGCTCGGCCGGGAGGTCGTCGCCGGTGTGGCGTACCCGGTGCTGGTCCGGTTCGTGGTGGGGGAGGCGGCCCCGTCCGCCGCGCCGGCTGCGACCGCGGCGGTGGACCCGGCCGCCCGGGCGTGTGCCGCGGCGCTGGAGGCCGCGGTCCGGTACGCGCTGACGGACGCGGCCGCGCGGGCGGTGCGGGCGGAGGCCGAGCAGACCCGGGTGCGTCGCCGGGCCGTCGAGGACCGTTGGCTGCCGCGTCTCGAGGAACGGTTGCACACCCTGGATGCCGAGCTCGACGAGCAGGAGCGGGCCGAGGCCACCAGCCGGCGGCGCGGGCTGGGCCGGTGAGCCGGCACACCGCAGGGCCTGAGCTTCGTCGCTCCGGCCCCGCGCGGACGGATGTTCCGGTCAGCTCTCTAGCGGGCGATGGCGACCGGGCAGATCGCGTGCCGGAGCACCGCGTGGCTGACCGAACCGAGCAGCATGCCGGCCAGGCCGCCGTGGCCGCGGGTCCCGACGACGAGCAGTCCGGCGGTCCGGGTGGAGTTGACCAGCTCGCGCGCCGCCGGTCCCTCGCTGACCTCGGTCCGCACGTCGACGTCCGGGTACTTCTCCGTCCACTTGCCGAGACTGTGCTCGGCGGTCCGCAGCGCTTCGACCCGGAACCGTTCCATCTCCTCGACCACCGGGTACGGCGGCATCGGGTACGGCATGACCGGGTACACGAGGGCACCGATCGTGTAGACGTGCAGCGCCACCAGCGGCAACCGGTGGGCGTCGGCGTAGGCGAACCCGTAGTCAAGGGCCGGCTCGCTGTGCGGCGAGGCGTCGAAGCCGACGACCACGCGGCCGTCCGGGCGCTCGCCGCCACGAACCACGACGGCAGGGCTCGGGGCGTGCTCGGCGACCCGGCCACCGACCGAGCCGATCACCAACCGGCCGAATCTGCCCGTCCCGTGGGAACCCACGACGACCTCGTCGGCACCTGCGGCCAGCTGGATCAGTTCGGCCGCTGGATCTCCGGTGAGCACGCAGCTGCGCACGGGGACATCCGGGATAACGGCACGCGTACGCGCCGTCATCGCATCGATCCGCCGGCGCATCGCCAGCTGTGCCGCGTGCACCAGCTCCCTGCTGATCGGGACATCGGCCAGCCGGGGAAGATCGACGACGCCAGCGATAGTCAGCGGCGCGCGCTTGGCCCCGGCGTCGGCAGCCGCCCACGCCAGCGCCTGCTGCGAGCACGCTGACTCGTCCACGCCGACCAGGACGCCGATCCCTTCGGTACCCATGGTCCTTCTCCCTCGGGACAGGACCGCGTCCGTACGGTCCGCTACCTCTATCTGACCGCCTTACTCGCCGTCGCGGCAGAGCCCGACGTCCCGCCATTGGTCACCGGCAGGAGGTGACCAACGGCTGAGTGCAGGAACCCATGGTCTCTAGCGTCCCGGGGACTGCTCGGGGCCGACGGAGACCCCGATCAGCGGGTGATCACCACCGGGCAGCGCGCGCGGCGGGTGAGGACCTGCGCGGTGGGGCTGCGCAGCATCGAGGGCAGGCCGGCACCGCCTCGAGCGCCCACGACCAGCAGGCCGGCGCCCGCGCTGACCTCGAGTAGCAGGCCCGTGGCGGGGCCCGGCAGGGCAACGCATTCGACCGGCACGTCCGGGTAGACGCGCGCCCACGGCGCGACTGCTGCCTCGACCAGCTCGGTCGCGTCCTGCCCCGCGAAGTGCGGCGGCACGTGGCCGGACGGATCGACGTACGCCGTCCGGTACGTGTGCAGGGCCCGCAGCGGGACCCGGCGCCGCCGGGCGTACTCGAGGGCGTCCCGCAGCACGAGCTCGTCCGGACCGGCGCCGGACACGTGCGCGATCACCGGACCGGCCGCGCCGGCCCGGCCGCGCACGACGACCGCCGGCCGGCTCGTCCGCGCCGCGACCTGTCCGGCCAAAGAGACGTACAACCGGCCCGTTCTGCGTTCTCCGAGCACCACCCGGCTCGACTCCTGGGCCAGCCGCAGCAGCTCCGGCAGCGGGTCACCCCGCACGGCGCAGGTGGTCACGGGAAGCCAAGCCGCTCGTGCGGCGACCCTCGCGGCGGCGACGTCCAGCTCCGGCGCCCGGCTGCCGGCGGCCAACACGGCCGGAGTGCGGTCGGGCGTCACGGGACCGGCGTACAGACGGGCGACGGTCAACCCGGCACCGAGTGCGGCCGCCTCGTCAGTGGCCCAGTCCAAGGTGGGTATGTCCTGAGCCGAGCCGTCGAGCACCACCAGCACGCTGTCCTCGCCGCCTCGGCCGACACTGTTCACGGTCCCTCCCGCGCAACTGGACGGTTGTCGACCTCAAGCACACCGCGCCGGACGCCAGCGAGGGCAGAGGCAGAAGTCCCGACGACACGGACCGTTCCGCCGCTCCACTGTCGCAGTAT
>Ga0207674_10006055_pt1 | contig 14309 bp, 9 predicted proteins | sample KBSCornC72_FD_184303 | JGI IMG/M metagenome (GOLD analysis project Ga0207674, IMG submission 184303) | Corn rhizosphere microbial communities from Kellogg Biological Station, Michigan, USA - KBS Corn C7-2 (SPAdes) (version 2) | ecosystem: Host-associated > Plants > Roots > Rhizosphere > Soil ... | reverse complement strand
TATACTCGCCGCTGCGATCCCGATTCCGCGTCATGCTGCGATTCCTCTATACCGTCGCGATGTATCTCGCCACGCCGGTGATCGTCTGGCGGCTGGCCGCGCGCGGAATTCGCTATCGCGGCTATTTCCGACGCTGGCGCGAGCGCTTCGGCCGGTTTCCCGATCCGGACTTTGATGGTGCCATCTGGGTGCATGCGGTGTCGGTGGGTGAAGTCAACGCCGCGCTGCCGTTGATCCATGCGTTGCGGCGGCGTTACGCGCCGCGTCCGATGGTGGTCACCACGGTGACGCCGACTGGCTCCGAGCGCGTGCGCAAGTTGTTCGGCGACGAGGTTTTCCACGTGTACCTGCCCTATGACCTGCCGCGTGCAGTCAGGCGTTTCCTCGATCGCATCCGCCCCGCCTTGGCGGTGGTGATGGAAACCGAAATCTGGCCCAACCTGTTCCATCAGTGCGGGCGCCGCGGGATTCCGCTGGCGGTAGTGAATGCGCGTCTTTCCGAGCGTTCGCTGCGCGGTTATCGGCCGATTCGTGCGCTGGTCGCGCAAGCGCTGGGCAACGTGGCGCTGGTCGCAGCGCAGTCGCACGCGGATGCGCGCCGTTATCGTGCCCTCGGTGCGGATCCCGCACGGGTGCAGGTTTCCGGCAACCTCAAGTACGACATGCCGCTGCCCAAGGGCGCGCGGCAGCGCGGTGCCGAACTGCGAGCGCAATGGGGCGAAACGCGCCCAGTGTGGTTCGCTGCGAGTACCCATGAGCGCGAGGAACTGGCTGTATTCGAGGCACACCTTGCGGTGCTGGCGCGGATGCCTGATGCGTTGCTGCTGATCGCGGCGCGGCATCCGGAACGCTTCCGCGCGGTCGGGCACGCGGCGCAGAACCTCGGATTCGCCGTGGCGACCCACAGCATGGGCGACGCAAGCCCGGAAACCCAGTGCCTGGTGATCGACGGCATGGGTGTGATGATGCGCTACTTCGCCGCCTGCGATCTTGCCTTTGTGGCCGGATCGCTGGTGTCGGTCGGCGGCCACAACGTGCTGGAGCCGGCAGCGCTGTCCAAACCGGTGGTGGTCGGGCCGTACACGTTCAACTTCGAGGAAATCACCCGCACGATGATCGAAGCGGGCGGTGCGCGCAGGGTGGCTTCCACCCAGGCCTTGGGCGTGGCGGTGCAGGAATTGCTGCGCGATCCGAGAGAATTGGCGCGGATGGGCGCGGCCGCGCACGCGGTGTGCGTGCGCGAACGCGGCGCGGTCCGGCGGACGATGGTGATGCTGGGCAGGATTTTCGCGCGTGCGCGCTATCACAAGGAAAGCGCGGCGGTCATTGCAGCAAGGCGTTGACCGCTTCCAGATCCTTGACCGACAGGGTGCCGGCAGCGAACTTGAGGTTGATCTGGTTGACCACGAACGCGTGGCGCGCCTGCGAGTAATCGCTCTGGGCCAGGAAGTAATTCTGCTGGGCGATCAGCAAATCCACGATGGTACGGGTGCCGATCTGGTAGCCGGCTTGCGTGGCATCCAGCGCGGTCTTGGCGGATTCGACGGCCGCCTTCTGTGCTTCCACCGAGCTGATGCCGGCCTCGATCGCATTGAAGGCGTTGCGGGTGTTGCTGACCACGGCACGGCGGTCCTGCTCCAGCACGTCGTTGGCCTGGTCGCGTTGAGCGATCGCCTGCCTTTCGCGTGCGATGATGCCGCCGCCCTGGAACAGTGGCACGGTCAGCACCAAACCGACCGTGGTGTCGTTGCGACGCGTGTTGTCGCGCAGCACCGGGTCACCACTGTTGTCGAGCGCCGAGCCGATGTTGCCGGGCCCCCACGCGGGATTGCGCGAATAGCTGACCGACGCGCCCAGGGTCGGCAGGTGCGCGGCGTGCGCGGCGGTGACGCTGTGTCGGGCGGACTCGGCCAAGTCGCGTTGTGCCTGCAGCGATGAATTGCTGGCCAGCGCGGTCTTGACCCATTCCTCGATGTTGTCGGGCTGCGGCGGATTCAGCGGCAGGTTGTCCGTCAGCGTTTCGAGCGTACCGGAAGGTCGGCCGGTGATTTGCGCCAGCGCCTCGCGGTCATTGAACAAGGTGTTCTTGGCGGTGATCACCTGCGCGACGGCCGCATCGTGCTGGGCCTTCGCATCCGCCACGTCCGTGATCGCGGCAAAGCCGACGTCGTATTTCGCCTGCGCCTGGTCCAACTGTTTTTTCAGCGACGCCTCGTTCGCCTGGGCGAACTTCAACTGGTCTGCGTCGGTGAGCACGGTGAAATACGCCTGTGACACGCGCAGGATCAGGTCCTGCTGCGCGGCGATGTATTGCGCCTCGGTCGAGCGGGCGCTGGCTTTGCTGGCGCGCCATTGTTCGAACTGGCCAAGATCGAACAGCGTCTGGTTGAGGCTGAGCGACTCCGTGCGCGAACGCAGGCCGCCACTGGAGCTGGTTCCACTCAGGAATTGTTGTCCGCCATCCGGCCGCTGGACCAGCTGCGACTCGTATCCGGTGCCGTGGCTATCGTTGAGCGAAACGTTGCCATTGAGTTGCGGCAACAGTGGCGCGCGCGAGATCGCCGCGCCGGCCTGGCCGATGCGCTGCTGCGCCTCGGCCTGTTTGAGCACCGGGTCGGACTGCAATGCCTGCCGGTATGCGTCCATCAGGTTTTCGGCATGCGCCGTGGCCACGTGGGCGCAGCCGAGCGCGGCCGTGACGGCGAGGGCGCAGGCGCGGATCGCGAGGGAATGGCGGGACGTGTTGCGTGAGGTCATGCCGGAGAATCCTTGCAGGGGCGCTTGCCCCGGGTTCATAAACTGAAGGCGCGGGCCGGTGCGGCGCCCGCGAGATAAGGCACGTCGGTCTCGAACAGGCGGTCTTCGATCCAGCCACCATCGGGCGCGCGTTGCAACAGTACCGCCTGCATTGCGGGCTCGACGCCGCGTATGACAAACATCCTGCCCGCGGGTTTCAACCATTGGCCGAAAAGGGAGGGCAGTGTCGCGACCGCGCCGGTGATGGCGATCGCATCGAATTTTTCCAGTGGCGCATAACCGGACAGCGCGTCCGCGTGCACGCAATCGACGTTCGCGATGGCCTGCGCCTGCAATCTTGAGCGTGCGGCGTCGATGAAATCGGCACGATGGTCGATGCTGGTGACGCGCGCACACAATCGCGCAAGGCAGGCCGCGAAGTAGCCGGTACCGGTGCCGATTTCGAGCATGTGTTCGCCGATGGTGGGCAGCAGGGCTTGCAAGATGCGGCCCTCCACCACGGGCTTCAGCATCACTTCTTCGTGGCCGATCGGCAGCGTGACGTCGGCATAGGCGAACGCTGCGTAGGCCTTGGGCACGAAGGCTTCTCGCGGCAGGCTGCCGAGCACGTCGAGTACGCGCGCATCCAGCACTTCCCACGGACGGACCTGGTTTTCCACCATGTTGCGACGCGCGACCGCGAGTTCAGGGTTCATGTTCATGCCGGTTCCATCAGGTACGAAAAACCGAAAAGCTTAGGCGCGCATGCCGTCGCGGGCAACGGCACACAGGTTGCGGGGTGCGGTGCCGGCGACGAAGTGCCGGAAGTCACCGCGCTGACATGACGGCGGTCATCCGCCGCGCGGGAGATTCAAGGCACGATCCGTGCCACCGGTTCACGCAAAAAAATCCCTTTTCGATCAAGTCCATGGCTTCCCTTTGCCCGGAGCGGCCGTGTCCGCGGACAACCCGGCGGACACCGCGGACGGAACCCCGCGGTGGCGTGGCTGCATAAAATGTGTACTCGCGCGTATAATAACGACATCTGGCAAGTCACTGGAATACGGCAGGAAATGGCATGAATGTCGCGTCCGAACGTTGTTGTGGTCCCGGGCGACCGAAGGATCTGGAAAAGCGCGCCGCCATTCTGGAAGCGGCCAAACGCTTGTTTCCGCAACACGGCTTCGAAGGCACCAGCATGGATGCGGTGGCGGCCGAAGCCGGTGTTTCCAAGCTCACCGTGTATAGCCACTTCGGTGGCAAGGAATCGCTGTTCATCGAAACCGTGCGCTGCAAATGCGATGGTTTGCTGCCGCGCACGCTGTTTGAGGTAGACGTGAAAGCGCCGATACGTGGGCAGTTGCTCGGCGTTGCGCGTGCGTTCTTCGGTTTGATGATGAGCGAGGGCGCGCTGGGCATGCATCGCACGCTGGTGGCAAGTTCTCAGCAGTCGCCCAAGCTGGCCAAGCTGTTCTGGGAAGCCGGCCCCATGCAGGTGCAGGCTGCATTGGCCGAGATGCTGCAAAAGGAAGTCGCCGCGCGCCAGCTGGACATCGCCGACACCCGTCGCGCCGCGAGCCAGTTCTTCGCGTTGTTGAAGGGCGAGCACCATGCGCGCATGCTGTTCGGCTGCGGCCAGCCGACCACCGAGGAAGTCGAGGCGCACCTGGAAGCGACGGTGGACATGTTCCTCAGGGCGTACGGTCCCCGCTGATGTGGTTTTGAATCCCGTTCGTCCTGAGCGCAGGCGCGAAGCGCCGGGGTCGAAGGATGACGGGATGGTGCTTCGACTTCGCGGCCATCGGCCGCTACGCTCGGCGCGGACGGATATTCCAGAATCGAACGGAAGCGCGTCCCTGCCACCGCTCGTTCGCCATCGACCACCAAACATGCTTCAATGACACACTGAAGCGGGGGTGCCGCAGGCGAAGGATCGCATCGGCTGAGACATACCCTTGGAACCTGATCCGGTTCGCACCGGTGTAGGGAGCTTCGCCGCACGGCCATCGCCTGTTCGTGCGCCTGGCGCCGCCGCTCATGTTCCGCGCAAACGCGCGGCTCTTCCATGCAGCGGATCGACGCCGATGAACGCCCAACCCTCCGAATTGCTGCGCCAGGCGCAGACTCTCTCCGAAACCGTGACATCGCCGATCCGCGGCTCGCGCAAAACGTATGTACGCGGCAGCCGCGACGACCTGCGCGTGCCGATGCGCGAAATCGTGTTGACCGACACGCCGGCCATGTTCGGCAGCGAAACGAATGCGCCTTTCAGCGTGTACGACACGTCGGGGCCGTACACCGATTCCTCGTTCACCGCAGATCTTGTGGCCGGGTTGCCGAAATTGCGTGCGGCATGGATTACCGAACGCGGCGATACCGAAGAGCTGCCGAATCGCACGTCCGAGTTCGGTCGTCGTCACGCGGAGGCCGCATTGCTGGCCGACGTGCGCTTTCCGAACCTGCCGAAACCACGTCGCGCGAAAGCTGGCGCCAACGTCACGCAGATGCATTACGCGCGCCAGGGCATCGTGACGCCGGAAATGGAATTCATCGCGATCCGCGAGAACCAGAAACTGGATACGTTGCGCGGCAGCGCATTGTCGCAACAACACCCGGGGCATTCGTTCGGCGCCGCAATTCCGCGCGAGATCACGCCGGAATTCGTGCGTGACGAAGTCGCGCGCGGGCGCGCGATCATCCCGTGCAACATCAACCACCCTGAAACCGAGCCGATGGTCATCGGCCGCAACTTCCTCACCAAGATCAACGCCAACATCGGCACCTCGGCGGTGACCAGTTCGATCGCGGAGGAAGTCGAAAAAATGGTGTGGTCGATCCGCTGGGGCGGCGACACCGTGATGGATCTCTCCACCGGCAAGTACATCCACGAGACGCGCGAATGGATCATGCGCAATGCGCCGGTGCCAATCGGTACCGTGCCGATCTATCAGGCGCTGGAAAAGGTCGGCGGGGATGCCGAGGAACTGACGTGGGAACTGTTCCGCGACACGCTGATCGAACAGGCCGAACAGGGCGTCGATTACTTCACGATCCACGCCGGCGTGTTGCTGCGTTTCGTGCCGCTGACCGCAAAACGGATCACGGGCATTGTCTCGCGTGGCGGTTCGATCATGGCCAAGTGGTGCCTCGCGCATCACAAGGAAAGTTTCCTGTATACGCATTTCGAAGAAATGTGCGAAATCATGAAGTCCTACGACGTTGCCTTCTCGCTCGGCGACGGCCTGCGCCCCGGCTGCATCGCCGACGCCAATGACGAGGCGCAGTTCGCCGAACTCGACACGCTGGGCGAATTGACCGACATCGCGTGGAAGCACGACGTGCAGGTGATGATCGAGGGCCCCGGCCACGTGCCAATGCACCTCATCAAGGAAAACATGGACCGGCAATTGGAGAAATGCCACGAGGCGCCGTTCTACACGCTGGGGCCGCTGACGACCGACATCGCGCCCGGCTACGACCACATCACCTCCGCGATCGGCGCCGCCATGATCGGCTGGTACGGCACCGCGATGCTTTGCTATGTCACACCCAAGGAACACCTGGGATTGCCCGACAAGAACGACGTGCGCGAAGGCATCGTCGCCTACAAGATCGCCGCGCACGCGTCCGACTTGGGCAAGGGCCATCCCGGTGCACAGGCGCGCGACAACGCGTTGTCCAAGGCGCGCTTCGAGTTCCGCTGGGAAGACCAGTTCAACCTCGGCCTCGATCCCGACAAGGCCAAGGAATTCCACGACGAAACCCTGCCCAAGGACGCCGCCAAGACCGCACACTTCTGCTCGATGTGCGGCCCCAAGTTCTGCTCGATGAAGATCACCCAGGACGTGCGCGACTACGCGCGCGAACACGGTGTCGAAGCGATCGCGGCGCTGGATGAAGGCATGGCCGAGAAGGCCGCCGAATTCCGCGAGCAGGGTGGGGATGTTTATCGGCCGGCTTGATTGCCTGCATCAATGAATGCGATAGAAACAATGTGTTGGTGGCTTTCACGGACTTGGGGGTAGACTGGCACGACACGCAGCGCAGACACCCAAGGAGTTCGGCATGGCCACCAAAAACCACCCGTTTCTGACCGACATCAAGACCATTCGCAAACGCGCGCGGGAGCACATGCAGCGGGGTGCCGTCACTGCGAGCTACTCGCTCGATCGCGATACGGTGCTGAAGCTCCTCAACGAGGCCTTGGCCACCGAAATCATCTGCGTGTTGCGTTACAAGGCACATGCCTACATGGCGTCCGGGATCAACGCCAAGAGCGTGGCTGCCGAATTCATGGAACACGCGGGCGAGGAACAGCAGCACGCCGACCAGATCGCCGAGCGCATCACCCAGCTCGACGGTGATCCGAATTTCTCGCCGGAAGGCATGCAGACGCGCAGCCATTCCGAATTCGTGGTGCCGGATGATCTGGCGGCGATGATCGAGGAAAACCTCGTGGCGGAGCGTATCGCCATCGACAGTTACCGCGAGATCATCAACTACGTCGGCGACCAGGACACCACCACCAAGCGCATGCTGGAAGGCATCCTTGCGATGGAGGAAGAACACGCCGAGGACATGAAGACACTGATGGAACATTTCGGCAAGAAAGGCGAGCCGGCCAAGCCGCGCGGCAAATAATCGAACTTGCCTGCAGGCACGAATCGCCGGCCCTGCGCCGGCGATTTTTTTGCGGTGGTTGGCTATGCTGCGCGCGCATGAGCGCCGATAGATCCCCAATTCCGTGGCGTTGGCTGGCACTTTGGTGTGTGTTTTTGCTGCCGCTTGCGAGCCTGTTCCCGCCGATCCCGGTCGACGAGACGCGCTACCTCACCGCCGCATGGGAGATGTTCAACTCCGGCCAATGGCTGGTGCCGACCGTCAACGGTGAGTGGTACTCCGACAAATCGCCGCTGCTGTTCTGGCTGATCGCTGGCGGCTGGGAAATCGTGGGTGTGCACACCTGGGTGGCGCGCGTCGAGGCGCTGATCGTCGCGCTGGGCGTGCTGCTGGCGCTGCGCCGGCTGGCTGCACGGCTGGGCATGGACGCGCGCGGTGCCGAGACCGCGATGTGGCTGCTGGCCGGTTGCCTCGGCTTTGCCGTGTTCAGCACGGCGATCATGTTCGACCTGTTGCTGTCGCTCACCGTGCTGGGGGCGCTGCACGCGTTGCTGGATCTCGATGCGTCGCGATGGAAACGCGGAATCGTGTTGCTGGGTGTGACGATCGGACTCGGCATCCTGGCCAAAGGCCCGGTGATGTTGTTGCACATCGTCGCCGTCGCAGTTTTGGCGCCGCTGTGGAGCGACACCGCGCGCGCGCGCAAGGCGTGCTGGTATTTCGCGCTGTTTGCCGGCTTGCTGATCGGTGTGGCGATTCTGCTGTGCTGGTTGCTGCCGGCGGCGTGGTACGCGGGGCCGGATTATTGGCAACCACTGGTCGACAAGGTCACCGGACGCATCGCGCACAGCTTTGCGCACAATCGTCCGTGGTGGTGGTACCTGCCGCTGGTGCCGGTGCTGTTGTTGCCGTGGCTGCTTACCTTGCGCGCGCCGAAGGCCGCCTGGACAAGTCTGTGGCACGGTTGCTTCGGACGGTTCCTCTGGTGTTGGTGGATCGTGCCCTTCGTCGCTTTTTGCGCGATCAGCGGCAAGCAGATCCATTACCTGTTGCCGCTGCTGCCGGCTTGGGCATTGGCAGGCGCCTGGTTGTTGCAACAGCCCGGCGCGCGCCTGCGCCCGCTGTTGTTCGCTCTGTTTGCCTTGTTGCTGGCCGTGGCGCTCCTGACACTGCCGTGGCAGGCGGCCAAGATGTTCGGTTACGCGGCACAACCGGCGATCGCCGGATTCGCATTGGTGGGTTTGATCATTGCCATCGGCGTGTGGCGCTTGTGGGGGCGCGATGCGCGCGGGTTGGCGCTGTCCGCGACCGCGCTGGTTTCGGCTGCGATGCTGGCGGGGGCGTTGGCGCTGCTGCCGTCACTCAATGTCGAACCAGAGGCCGCCTTCGTGAAACAGGCACTCCATGACCACCTGCCGATCGCGACCATCGAATCGGACAACGGCTTGTTCGGTTACGCCGGCCGCCTGCACCAGCCGGTGCCCTGGATACCGCGGGCGCACGCCCTCGCGTGGTGCCGCGCGCACCCCGACGGCATCCTGCTGATCCTGGAAAGCCATGACGAGGTGACGAAAGGCGTGCCGCTCAGGACCTGGCCGTACTTTCTTTCCGGGGATCGCCGTATCACCGCATGGCGCGCGCGGCAAGTACTCGGTGCGGGGACATACTGACCTTCGTCACGTGCAATCGCGCGGCGCCGGGTTTACGCTCGCGCGGTTGCCTTCGGAGGGAAACATCATGCTGCGCACCCGTACGCTGTCCGCCGTGATTGCCGGCGCCCTGGTGAGCGTTGCCGCTTTCGCCGCGGCGCCGCCCGTGAACACCCACCCCGAGCTGCACCAGATCGTGGGTGCGGTGAAGGCCTCCAACCTGCACGCGACGGATGCCGCGCTGGTCGGTTTCGGCACCCGCCACACGCTTTCGACCACCACTTCGAAGACGCGCGGCATTGGCGCCGCGCGGCGCTGGGTGGCGGCGCAGTTCAAGGATATTTCGAACGGCTGCAGCGGCTGCCTCGAAATCGTGAAGCCTTCCCAGGTATTCACCGGCGAGCGCATGCCGAAAGCGGGCGCCGAGGTGATGGATGTGGTCGCGATCCAGCGCGGCACCACCGACCCGAATCGCGTGATCGTGATCACCGGGCATCTTGATTCGCGGCGCAGTGACGTGATGGACGCGACTGGCGATTCGCCGGGTGCCAACGATGACGCCGCCGGTGTCGCGGCGCTGATCGAAACCGCGCGCGTGTTGTCGAAATACAAATTCCCGGCGACGCTGGTGTACTCGGCCGACTCGGGCGAGGAGCAAGGCCTTTACGGCGGCAAGATCATCGCGCAGTACGCGGTCGATCACGGCTGGAACGTGGAGGCCAACCTCAACAACGACATGGTCGGCAACGACCACGGCGGCAACGGCGCCCACGACCCGCACACCATTCGTGTGTTTTCCGAAGGTACCAAGTCCAACGAGACGCTGGAGCAGGCGGCGTATCGACGCTACCACGGCGGCGGCGTGGATTCGCCCTCGCGCAACATCGCGCGTTACATGGCCGCGCTTGCGGACAAATACCTCGACGGTTTCCATGTGCGCATGGTGTACCGCACCGACCGCTGGGGCCGCTCGGGCGACCAGGTGCCGTTCCTCGAACAGGGCTTTCCGGCGGTGCGGCTGTCCGAATCGAACGAGGATTACGACCATCAGCACCAGAACGTGCGGGTCGAGAATGGCGTGCACTATGGCGACGTGATCTCGGGCGTCGACTTCGATTACCTCGCCAATGTCACGCGCCTCGACGCGATCACGATGGCGTCCCTGGCGATGGCGCCACCGCCGCCGTCCGATCTCGGCGTGAAAGGCGCCGTGGCCTACGACACTACCCTTTCGTGGAAACCCTCGCCCGGCGCGGGCGGTTACAACGCGTGGTGGCGCGAAACCACCGCGCCGCAATGGCAGCACATGCAAGGTGCCGGCAATGCCGATTCGGTGGTGCTGAAGAACATCATCCTCGATGATTATTTCTTTGGCGTGTCGGCGGTGAGCAAGGACGGCTGGGAGAGTCCCGTCGAGTTTCCAGGGTACGCCGGCAGCTTCGCGCGTTCACCCCAACTTGGTCCGGACGGCAAGCCGACGAATGCGTTGTATCCCAGCCTGTTCGGCAAATACGGCGGCGATGCGGTCGGCCAACCGTCGTGGCGGAAAAAGCCGGGCGGCTGATACTCAGGAGCGCCTTTTCGCTCGATGAGTTGGCATCGCCGTCCAAGGATCATCGGGCCAAGGATGCTTGGGATAGCGTCCCTTCAATTCCTTTTTCACCTCGGGATAGGTGCGGTCCCAAAAGCCGCGCAAGTCTTGCGTGACCTGGATCGGGCGGCCGGCGGGCGAGAGCAGATGCAGCATTACCGGCACACGACCGTTCGCAATGCGCGGGGTCTCGGCGAGCCCGAACAATTCCTGCAGCTTGACCGCGAGCACGGGCGAGGCAATGGCTTCATCACCATGCGTGGCAACGGCGTAATCGAGCTTGCGTGTCATCCCGCTCGGCACGGTGATCGCGTCGGGCGCGGCTGCGTCCAGCAGCTTGCGTTGCGGCCAGTCGAGCAGACCCGCAAACGCGTTCGACAAATCCTCTGACGACAACGCATCCAGCTTGCGTTTGCCGTGCAATGCCGGCGCCAGCCAGGTTTCCAGCGAATCCAGCAGTGCCGCATCGGCAACATCCGGCAACCCGGCATCAGGCATTGCGCGGCGCAACCAATCGACACGTGCGCGCAGGCGCGCGGCCGCATCATTCCATGGCAGCGCCGCGATGCCGCGCGCGCGAACCGTCGCCAGCAGCGCGGGCAGCGCGTCTTCCGCGTTGACTGCAACGGCGCGGCGTTCCAGCACGATCGCGTCGAAACGCACTTCTTCGAAAGCTTCGAACACGTCGTTCGCGTTCATCCGCACCACGCGTTTGCGTTTGAACCCTTGCGGATAATCGTGTTGCAGCAGTGCCGGATCGAAGGGTGCGGCCGCAAGAATCAAACTGTCGCGCGTGTCGAAACGCGCTTCGGTGACGACGAGCCAGGGTTCGCCGAACAATGTCGAAGCTTCGTGCAAACGCGCGCCGCGACCGTTGGCGAGCCGATACCTGCGTGGATCTTTTGAATCCTGCCTGGCAACCCGGTCGGGAAATGCGTGCAGCAACAGGTTGCCGACGCCCAGCGCATCCGGCGTGCCGCTGGCGCCGTGCCGGATGCCGAGGCGTTTGCGCCAACCGCGCGCGGCTTGTTCGATGGCCGACAACGCGCCGCTGTCCGCATCGCGCGCCATTCGCGCGCCACCATCGCGGAACCGATGCAACGCGGCAACGCGCGCACGCAAGTCATCGTTGAATCCGCCACGCAACGGCGAGCGCACTTCCACCAGCGCGAGCAGATCGGCGACCAGCGGGCGCAGCACTTCCGACGCGCGCAGCGCTGCCGCGGCCATGCGCGGGTTCGCGCCCAGTCGCAGCATGTCGCGACCCAATGAGGTGATGCGCAGTTCGGCATCTATCGCGCCAAGCCGTTGCAGCAGGTCTCGCGCGGCGGCCAGTGCGCCCGAGGGCGGCGCATCCAGCCACGGCAGCGCCGATGCCGCATCGCTGCCGACGCCCCATGCCGCGAGTTCCAGCGCAAGTCCGGACAACTCGGCTTGCGCGATCTCCGGCATGCGTGAGGGTTCGAGGCGCCGGCTTTCCGGCCACAACCGGTAGGTGATGCCGGGGGCGACGCGGCCCGCGCGTCCGGCGCGCTGATCGGCCGACGCTTGCGAAATGTTGACCGTCGCGAGTCGCGTGAAACCCGAGTTCGGATCGAAGCGCGGCTCGCGCGCGAGGCCCGCATCGATCACCGCGCGCACGCCCGGCACCGTGATCGAGGATTCGGCAACGTTGGTGGCAAGGACCACGCGGCGCGTACCTGTCTCTGCTGGCGAAAGCGCGGAGTGCTGCTCAGCCAGCGACAGTTCTCCGTGCAGCGGCAGTATTTCCTCGTCCGAGGTGGATTCGGCCAGCATTCGCTGCGCCTGCGCGATCTCGCGCCGCCCCGGCAGGAACGTCAGAACATCGCCGTCGGTTTCCGCGAGCGCCTGCTGCACCGCGCGGCGCAAATGCGCGAATTCATTCTCTCCGCGTCTTGCGGGAGGATATTCGACCCGTATCGGAAACGCGCGCCCTTCGCTGCGCAGCACGGGCGCCGCCAACCATTCCGCGACGCGCGTACCCTCCAGTGTCGCCGACATCACCACGATGCGCAGGTCGGGCCGCAACGACGCCTGCACATCCAGCGCCAGCGCTGCACCCAGGTCGCCGGCCAGATGCCGCTCGTGGAATTCGTCGAAGACGATCGCGCCGACATCCGGCAATTCCGGATCGTCCTGCAACATCCGCGTCAGGATCCCTTCGGTGACGACTTCTATGCGCGTTGCATCTGACACGCGCGCCTCGAAACGGATGCGATAGCCAATCGTCTGGCCCACCGCCTCGCCGCGTTGCGCGGCCATGAATTCCGCCGCCGCGCGCGCCGCGATCCGGCGCGGTTCAAGCATCACGATCTTGCGACCCGTCAACCACGCTTCGTCGAGCAACGCAGGCGGCACTTGCGTGGTCTTGCCCGCGCCGGGCGGCGCTTCCAGCACCAGCCGTGGGTGCTCTGCCAGCGACGCGCGAATGCGCGACAGCAGCAGCGCGATGGGAAATTTCGCGGCATCCATCGTGTCGATTGTAGAAGTGGCTGCGTCGACGCTGGCGCGCCCCGCCAAGTCGTGTCATCTGCACCCAGTGCCTACGCGGCCGAGCGCGACGGCCGTCTCGGGATTGATTGCGAGCCCGGCCGCACATGACGCGGAAGGACTGGGTTCGGCGGGCAACGAGCGCAAAATCACCAATGTCGCCGCGGGCACCGCCCCGACCGACGCGGTCAACGTCAGCCAGTTGCGGGCATCACAGAAGGGCGGTGTGCAGTACGACAGCAATGCCGACGGCAGCACCGACTACAACAGCGTGACGCTGAATCGAGGCGGCGACGCGGCCGTGGTCCACAACGTAGCGAGTGGTGTCGCCAACAGCGACGCGGTGAACGTCGGTCACGGCCGCCGCCGGTGCGGTAACCCAAGCCAACAATTACACGGACCAGCGCTACAACGAGTTGAAGGGCAGCATGGCCCAGATTGGCAACCGCGCCAACGCAGGCATCGCTTCGGCGATCGCGGCGGCGAGCTTGCCTCAACCCTACGCGCCGAACCAGAGTTCGCTCGGGGTCGGCTTGGGCTCGTTCCGTGGTGAAGCGGGCATTGCGGTGGGAATGTCGAGGATCTCCGAGAGCGGCCGCTTCATCCTCTAGGCCAACGTCAGTTCCGACACGCGCGGCGATGTGGGTGCGGGCGTTGGCGCCGGCATCGTGTGGTAATCGCAGCAGCGCCGGGCACCCGCCGCGCGCGGGTGCCCGATGTCCTCAAATAATCATGGGAGAAACCATCGTGGGAAATTCACCACGCAAATGCTCACCACCGCGTTGCTGGCCGCGGACGCGCTTGCGGTTGCGGCGGCCTGAACCCGCCGGCGAAGGCCGCACCGCAGGTCGAGCGTTTCACGCTGTCCACTGATGCGCTGTTCGCGTTCGACAAGTACACGTTGTCGGACATCAAGCCGCACGGCCGTGAGGAACTCGATGCGCTGGCGCAAAAGCTCACCGCACCCGACGCGAAAGCCGAGCACATCCACGTGATCGGCTACACCGATCGGCTGGGCAGCACGGACTACAACCAGAAATTGTCCGAACGCCGCGCCGCAACGGTGCGCGATTACCTTGCCGGCAAGGGTGTCGCGTCTGACCACATCGACGCCGAGGGCCGCGGCGAAGCCGAACCGGTCAAGACCTGCGATGACAAGGGCCGCGCGAAACTGATCGCGTGTCTTGCGCCCAATCGCCGCG
>Ga0207674_10006053_pt1 | contig 14311 bp, 12 predicted proteins | sample KBSCornC72_FD_184303 | JGI IMG/M metagenome (GOLD analysis project Ga0207674, IMG submission 184303) | Corn rhizosphere microbial communities from Kellogg Biological Station, Michigan, USA - KBS Corn C7-2 (SPAdes) (version 2) | ecosystem: Host-associated > Plants > Roots > Rhizosphere > Soil ... | reverse complement strand
GGTATCGCCTATACCACCGGTAGTTGAGCCAGATCCTGGGCCACCGCCATGGCGGTGGCCCAGGATCTGGCTCAACTACCGGTGGTATAGGCGATACCGTATTCGCGGGCGGTAGCGGTAGCAGCGCAGGGGTTAGTTGTGAGACAGGCACCGGCAATTTTTCCGGCAGTGGTGGTGGTGGCGCCGGCTCGACCGGTAGCGGCGGCGGCGGTTGCAGCCCAAGCGCTGGTTCAGGTACTTCATTGAATGGCGGTAATGGCGGGATTAGTAACTCGAGTAACGGCGCTGGCAACGCAGGCAGTAACTATGGTGGTGCCGGCAGTGGCGGCTTTCGGTCCAACGGGCCGACAAAAAGCGGTGGCGCCGGCGCCCAGGGCCTGGTAACTGTCACCTATAGTGTTTCAAACCCACCAAGCGCGCCCAGCCTGATCACGCCGGCTAATAGCACAACCGTTACTTCGACAACTCCTAGCCTGGTAATGAATGCCACGGACGCTAATGGTGACGCCGTAAAATATAAGCTAATTATCTATAGCACCTCGGCTGTGACTAGTGGTAACTGCTCTGGCTCAATTCTTACTACAGCCGACCAGACATTGTCGGGGACCGGATGGGATAATGGGACGACAGCCTACGCTTCAGGCGTTGATGCCACCTATACGGTCCAATCAGCATTAACCAGAGGCAATAATTACTGTTGGCAAGCGCAGGCGATAGACCCTGGGGGGACTAACATCTTTGGAGCCTTGAGCAACCCATCTACCTTTTTAGTCAACTCTAGTCCGGCTGCGCCAAGTCTATCTACTCCTTCATCTGGAGCGACAGGCGTGTCAATAACACCTTCTTTTTCGCTCAGCTCGACTGACCCCGATCTATCAGGCTGGTCCCAGACCGGAAGTTCGTTTAGTATCCCGGGCACCGGCGTATCAGCATTGGCGCCGCTATCCTCCAGCCGGGTGGCGTTCATGGACGGTTCCAATCTACAACTGACAACTTATGACTTCAATGGCTCTACGTGGTCCCAGGTAGGTAGCTCGTTTAGTATTCCAGGTCTTTCGAGTCCGGCATTAGCGGCGTTATCCTCCAGCCGGGTGGCCTACATTGATGCTGGCAACAAACTGCTCACGGCCTATGACTTCAATGGCTCTACGTGGTCCCAGGTAGGTAGTTCGCTTAGTATCGCGGGTGTCGGGGATCCGGCATTAGCGGCGTTATCCTCCACTCGGGTAGCCTTTATTGATTATCAAACTTTGGTGCTCACGGCCTATGACTTCAATGGCTCTACGTGGTCCCAGGTAGGTAGTACGGTTGACTTACCAGGCTCCGGAAGCCCCGCCCTGGCAGCTTTATCATCCAGCAGAGTGGCTTATATTGACAGTAGTAATGAACTGCTTACGGCCTATGACTTCAATGGCTCTACGTGGTCCCAGGTAGGTAGTTCGCTTAGTATCACTGGAATTGGCGGGCCAGCTTTGGCGCCATTGACCTCCAGCCTGGTGGCCTTCGTAGATGCCACTAATAAACAGCTGAGGACATATGATTTCAACGGTTCTACCTGGTCCCAGACCGGTAGTTCGTTTAGTATCACAGGTGCCAACTTCTCGGCCCTGGCAACGCTATCTTCCAGCAGTGTGGCCTTCTTTGACAATTCCAATGCTCAGCTACGAGCATATGGTGAGACTAGTGACTACCTGCAATACCGCATATATCTATACCAAAGCGATTGTTCCACAGCCGTAGGATCCAGCCCCTTCGCCCAATCTTCTTCCCAGACCGGCTGGAGCGGTCAGGATGCTAATGCTGGCACGGCCTACGCCGGCGGCACAACCGCAACCTACGCATACCAAGGGACTTTATCCGCCGGCACAACTTACTGTTGGAAGGCCGATGCCATTGATCCGGGCGGCTCCAATAGCTATGGTAGCGTCTCAGCCACGCAGACATTTACGACAGTGGCTGGCGGCGGCAGCGACTCGGTGACGGTGCAGGGCGGGGTGACCATCCAGGGCGGCAGTACTATTCAGTAACCTCTAAACGGTCCGGCGGTAGCTGCGGGCGAAGCGGCCGGCGCTCACGCTCCAGCTGGCGCCGCAGTTGAAGCATTGATATGTCCGGGCATCGGTCTGGGCCGCGTGTACGCCGCAGCTGGGGCACTTGCTGCGCCGGTGCAGCCAGTCGCGGTAGGTATCCAGGCAGTTCTGGATGTGGTCCTCATCGATATCGACGCCGTATTTTTTCCCGATCTCAGCCGCCTTATGCCAGGCCTGGCTTTCTAACTTAAGCAGTTCGAAATCGTTCTTATAGTTCTGGTGGTCTAGCAGGGCGTGGGCCAGCTCGTGCAATAATCCGAAGCGACCATTCTTTATGTCTTCTGATAGCTCGTAAGTTATGGTGCTAGTTTTTGGCGACCAATGCTCCTGGGCGCCGGCCTTGAATTTGAACTGCGGATAATCGGCAGCTACTTTTTTTATAAGCCCACTATATGTTCTGTCTGATGTAGTCGTAGCAGCCATAAACCACGGCCTCCTCCGGCCGATGGGCTTTTACCAGTGGCGGTATCGGCACCAGCGGGTTCTTGATAGCGTTAAGGTCTTCTTCTAGAAAATCTTTGAATTTTTCAAAGTGAGCGCCCACGCCGCCGCCGAACACCACGACTTCCGGCTGGACAGTCGCCAGCAGCTCCTCCAACCCCAGGGCGATAAGCTGGGCGTACTCGCGCCAGATTTTCTCGTCAGTTATATCACTGGCCAGCTGGCCGTAACGTTCTTTCAGCGACCGTCCGGAGGCGAAATCCTCCCATTGCATCGGCTTGCCCTGGTAGTCGAACTGCATCTGCCCAGGTTCGAAATTAGCGAAATCCGGATCGATGTAGCCATCGATGATAATGCCGCCGCCGATGCCGGTGCTGACCGTGAGGTAAAGCACTTTGCGATATGTTCCGCCAAGCACGTGGGCCTCGCTTAAGCCAGCCAGCTTAGCGTCATTATGAATTAGTATCTTGGCCTGCGGCAGGATGGTTTCCAGATCCTTTTTGACGTGTACGTTTTCCCACGGCAGGTTACCGAAGCCGATGGCTATACCGAGCTTGAAATCTATCCAGCCTGGTACCGCGCAGCAGCAGTGGCTGAAATTATAAGCGCCCAGTTCCTTATGCAGAGCAGCGCCGATATCCGACATCAGCTGTCCATAATCCCGAGGCGTAGGTATCTTGTGTTCAAAGACAAGCTTGCCGGACGGGTCAAACACCGCCAATAACGTCTTGGTGCCGCCGATATCGATCCCCAGGTAATAATCTTGCCCCATTTGCTAATAATTCTAGCACGCCGGGTTTTAAGCCGGGCATTTACAAAAAGCCGCTTACACCTTACAATATGGTCAATCTGCTTTATTAACTTTAAGGTGGTGTGAGTTTTTACGAAAAACACTGGCACCTATTGTTTTGCGCAGAAATATAGCACGAAGGGAAGAATTTAATTTGGCAAAATCATTAACTATGGACGAGCTGCTGGCTAGCAGCGAAGTCAAACACCTTAAGACCGGCGATATGGTCGAAGGCGTGGTCACGTCCGTCAAGAAGCACGAGGTCTGGGTGGATATGGGTCCTAATGGCGTAGGGGTTATCTTGCGCCGGGAAGTCGGCTCCAACAACTTAGCAGAGGGAGAAAACGTCAGCGCTAGCGTGGTGGATCCCGAACTGGACGAGGGCTACGCGCTTTTGAGCATGAAGCGGGCCGTCAAGGACCGCGGCTGGGGCGAGCTGCAGCGCGTTTTCGAGGCCCAGGAAATCGTCGAGGTCGTGGCCTACGATGCCAACCGCGGCGGTCTGTTAATCGAGCTGGAAGGCATCCGCGGTTTCTTACCGGTTTCGCAGCTATCGGCCGAGCACTATCCGCGCGTATCAGATAGCGATAAGGATGAAATCCTGACTAAAATCAACAGCCTGGTCGGCAAACCTTTGCGGGTCCGGATTTTGGACGTCTCGCGCAAGGACAACAAACTGATTTTTTCGGAGAAAGAAGCTGTCCGCGACGACATGGCTTCACGTTTGGCTGAACTCAAGGTCGGCGACGTGGTAGAAGGCGTAGTCACCGGAGTTATCGACTTCGGCGCCTTCGTCAATGTCGATGGCATCGAAGGCCTGGTCCACATCAGTGAGATCTCCTGGGAGCGGGTCGAAGATCCCCGCAAGTACATCAAAGTCGGCGAAAAGATCAAGGCTAAGATAATCGCCATCGATAAGGACCGGCTGAGCCTGTCCATCAAACAGATGAGCGATGATCCCTGGCTTTCCGAAGTCAAAGAGTTCAAAAAAGGCGATACCGTTGAGGGCAAAATCACCCGTATCACGCCGTTCGGCGCTTTCGTCCAGCTTAGCCCGGCCGTCGAGGCCCTGGTGCACGTATCCGAGATGAGCGACGATGAAAGCATCGACCCCGAGGAGGTTTTCAAGCTCAACGAGAAGAAGAAGTTCAAAGTCCTGGATATCGATACCGACAACCGCAAAATCGCGTTAAGTCTCAAAGACGTTAAATAAAGAAGATGAAAGGAGCAGACCAATGGCGACCAAAATCGAAATCGGCGAACAAGTCACAGTCGGCGAGTTGGCTGAACTCCTTTCAATCCCTGTCACACAGCTAATCGGCGAGCTTTTCAAAAACGGCGTAATGGCGACCGTCAATGAGAAGATCGACTTCGACACTGCCCAGATCATCATCGGTGAGATGGAAGATATCGACGTTGAGCTGGTTAAAAAAGAGCACACCGCGCCGGTCCGCGAGAAGCACGAAGTTTCGGCTAAGGCCGAAGTCCGGCCACCGGTGGTAGCCATGATGGGACACGTCGACCACGGCAAGACCAGCCTGATGGACGCTATCCGCGGCGAGCAGGTTGCGGCCGGTGAGGCCGGCGGCATCACGCAGCACCTTAGCGCTTACCAGATAGACCATAACGGCCGGCTGATAACATTTCTGGATACGCCCGGACACGAGGCCTTTGCCGCCCTGCGCGAGCACGGCGCCCGCCTGACCGATCTGGTTATCTTAGTGGTAGCGGCCGATGACGGCATCAAACCCCAGACCATCGAGGCCATCCGCTTCGCCCGCCAGGCCGGCGTCAAGATGATTGTGGCCGCCAACAAAATGGATAAAGCCACCGAAGCTCAGCTGAATCTGTTAAAAGGCCAGCTGGCCGAACAAAATCTGGTACCCGAAGATTACGGCGGCGATACTATCGTCATGCCGGTATCAGCCAAAGAGAAGACCGGCATCAATGAACTGCTGGATATGGTACTGCTGGTATCCGACGTAGAGGAACTGAAGGCCGATAAGGACGTGCCCGGCGAGGGACTGGTAATCGAGGCTCATATGGAAAAGGGCCGCGGCCCGCTGGCGGTCGCCCTGGTAGAGCAGGGAACGCTGCGTAGCGGCGACTTCGTAGTCATCGGCGGTACTTACGGCAAGATACGCAGTCTGGAAACTACCAGCGGCAAGTCCATCAAAGAGGCTGGACCCTCGACTCCGGTAATGATGACCGGCTTAAAGAACCTGCCGGATTTCGGCGATGAGTTCGATGTGGTCAAATCCGAGAAAATCGCTCGCGAGCTATCCGCGACGATGGCCAGGACTCGCCGGGAAGGCGGCGCGTCGGCGGCTACCTCCGGCTCCGAACTGCTGCGGATTATCAGCCGCAGCAACAAACTGACAGAATTCAATGTAGTAGTAAAAGCCGATGTCCAGGGCTCACTCACCTCTGTTATAGACAGTCTGAAAAGTTTGGATAACGAAGAAGTCGCCGTACGGGTGGTCAGTTCCGGTGTCGGGGTTATCAATGAAAGCGATGTCCATACGGCCGCAACCGCCGGGGCGGTACTGTACGGCTTCTCTACCAGCCTGCCCAACCACGTCAAGCAGCTGGCCAGCCGCGACAAAGTCCCGGTGCGGATCTATTCGGTCATTTATGAACTGATTGACGACGTCAAAAAGGAAATGGAAAGCCGCCTGGCGCCGGAAGTCGTCGAGGAAACGCTCGGGGAACTGAGCGTAAAAGGAATATTCAAAATCGCCAAGACCGAAGTTATCTGCGGCGGCCAAGTCACTTCGGGCAGCCTGCGGATTCCGTCACTGGCGCGGCTGTATCGCGGCAAGGAGTTACTTGCGGATAATCTGGAAGTTACTAAATTGCAGCGGGGACCGACTGAAGTTACCGAGGTACCGGAAGGCGAGATGTGTGGTTTGAGCTTTAAGAGTGACAAGCGGGTAGAGGTGCTGGAAAATGACCGGATCGAGTTATTCACCCGCGAAACCAAAGTCCGCACCCTCTAGACCAAGCATAAGCTTGTTGACTATATCATAATAATGTTGTAATACATCTAATTTCATGCTAAGCTAACTCGGTTAAATAGAGGTTGGCATATGGCTTTTAGCAAAGCCCACAGCAAACCATCGGAAGATATTTCTTTCGAGATCGGTCATAACGAGAATCTTAAACCATCGATATTATCAACGATGGATTATTACCATGGCGCCAATCTCAGGACGCCAGGAATTGAATATCCGGAAGGCTATGTCCATCCTCAGCCGGCTCCTGAATTCGCAGAAGCTCAGGTCATCCCAGAAGAAATCGTGGAAACGGCGCCAAGCTTCAAAGCCTACGATAATGGGCTCGGAATAATGGTAGTTGATTACCCGGAAACCGAACCAAGTGCTCCTGATAACCTGGACGAAGCTGAGTTCATCCCAGAATTCGTATCTGAACGGAGTCTATACAAAACACCTGTTTCTTATAAAAAACTGGCGACCAGCGGCTTGGGCAAAATCGTCAAGGCAGCAAAAAGCGCTGGGTCATCCGTCGCAGATAAGTACTATGGCGCCAACATAGTTATGACAAACGTGGTCAATGGGATTCATTCAGTTGGCGAGAAGCTTTCAAAGCCAGAGAGTAAGACTAATCGCGGTAAAGTTATGAAAGGTCTTGGCGGATTAGCCCTTTTGGGCGTAGTTTCGTATGCGACTTACAGGGGAATTTCACTTCTGGAAACTAACCATACCCACCAAGCCGCCCATGAGGCAGCCCAACAGATACTGCCGGTCCGCCCGCCGAATCACGCCGCCGAGGTTATGCAGCATCACCCTAAGACCGCTAGCCCGGTACACCAAGTCAAACAGCTAGCAGGAGCGGGCGCTAATAAGGCGTCTGTCGCTAAAGGCAAAATTGATGAAATCACAGTCAAACCGGGCGAAGGCATCACTCAGACTATAAGGGATTATTACCCCGGTAAAAGCGCCAGCCAGTACGCCGATGCTTATAACAAGCTGTCCACCAAAGTCGGTGCCTCCCACATAATCGAAGGTATCCGAAAATATAAAATGAGCGACGGCAGCTTAGGCTTAAGCCACGCCGGAAAAGCCCGCTGGGGCGCCCATGTCCATAGTTTTCTCCAAAACTATTTCAAGCAGCCCAAATAACAAAGCCCTAAAAAACCACACCGTTTACAGCAGTTTTATGGTATATTATTTTCAAATTAGCAAATAGTTTATACCGCTAATGGTAAAAGAGGTGAGTTATGGCCCAAGATGTCGAGCAACTTGATTTAAGTAATGTTGATAAAAACAACCTTATTGATGAGGTTTCCGGGTTCGATAGACTGGTCGTGACTGATACGAACCGGCTCTATGGCTTCGAAGGTGATAAGCGTACACCAGTGACTAATCTTGGGCATATCGCCCTGGAAGCGTTGGCAAAAGCGGCGGACGCCGAAGTCGAACGGTTGGCTCCAGCTGGACCTCCAAGCAGACGCGAGCGGAACCAAAGCGGGAATGATATCGAAGTTCGGATTCAGCGAGCAGTCGAGCAGGTTCTGGCCGGAGCGCAGGCGCGCGAACAGCATCTTCAAGAAGAAATCAACCAGCTCCGCCAAGAAATCGAGCGGCTGCAGAAGCCGCTGCACGAGCGGCTGGATGAGGCATTCGGTGATAACTGGGTACCGCGCGATGAAGGTATCGCCGTTGCCCGGCGCGGCAGCGACGGCTTCACGGAAGACGGCTGGACGACCGCCAGCCAGCCTTATGAGAAAGACGGCAAGTGGTACACACGGATCAAGAAAGACAATAATGAAGAAGAAGCCGAGCTCGCCAGCTTAATCCGCGTGCCGGAAACTCCGCCGCCGGCAGACGAAGCTGCCCAGCGCCAGCAGCAAAGGGAAGAGCTGGAAACCCGCATTTCCGACTACGAAGGTGTCAACCTAGACAACTTGTACCAGACATACCGCCAGCATCTCCAGCACGAGGCTAATACTGACGAACGCGAGGCCTTCGCTAACAACGCCACCCGCGCCGCGGTGATTGCTGAGATCCGCAGTGAAGAAATCCGCAATTATATCGATTCGATGAATGAACAGCAGCGCAATGCCTTGCCGGCCGATGCCGTCAGGGATCTGATGGCCTGGCTGGAGCTGCGCGACGCTCAGGAACCGCCGATCACACCAGCCGTCGAAACCGCTACGCAGAATCCTGACGGACAGCCAGTCCACCGCCGCCGCTCGTGGATATCACAGCGCTGGGATCGGATCAGAGGCCGCCAGCCTACCCAGTACTACGTAGACGACAGCGGGCGCTATTATCGGGTAGTCGATGAAGAGGTTGAGTATGTAGCGCCAGGAGAAGTCGACCGCGGCGGCGATGGCACGGCTAGGGCGCTTGGTTTAGTAGCGCTAGCCGGGGTCGCCGGATTAACTATTTGGGAGCTGCTTGAACATAAATATATCGGTCACAGCCCGACTCGCGAGGCCCGGCACAATGGCCTGTACCCATTCCTCCCCCATAAGCATGGTGGCCACTTCGGGCACATACCTAGCCACGGCGCGGGCAATAATCTGCCAAATGGCGCACACACCGATTTCTATAACCCGGCCCTCGGCCATCGTCGCACGGGCGTAGAGGCGACCAGCACTATAAACTTGGTCGGCCGCCCCGGTAATGAGCATTTAGTTGACGGCCACAAAGTGTTGCTGGGCGGCCATAAAGTCGAGTGGGACAGCCAGGGCAAGCTGAGCGTATGGGACAGGATGAAGTTGAGGAAAGAAGGCTATGACATCGGCTGGGGCAAGCTTCAGGACAAACTTCGCGGCATAAATCGTTTCAAGACAATTGTCATAAAACGATAAATATTTACGTGCTAAACTAAAGGCATAAGAGTAATGATATGTTCCAATTAGACGATAATCTGCTTCGAGAACTGGGGTTAGGCGATCTGCCGGCAGCCGAAAAGAACAAGATGCTGGCCCATATCTATGAGACCCTGGAGCTGCGCGTCGGCATGAAGCTGGCCGAGCAGATGAGCGATGCCCAGCTGGATGAGTTCGAAGGCTTCATCGACCGGAATGATGAGGCTGGCGCCTTAAAGTGGCTGGAAACTAACTTCCCTGATTACAAACAGGTGGTGGCTGACGAGCTCGAGAAGCTCAAAGCCGAGATAAAGCAGCAGGCCCCGGCCATCATGGAGGCCACAGCGGCTGATCAGCAGGAGCCGCCGGCCGCTCCGCCGGCTCCAGACCAGCCAGCTGATGGCTACGCCGCTTAAATAAACCCGCGGGAACGCTTGTGCTAATCTGTAAATAGTGCTACTTTCTAATTAGAAAAAACAAAATAAAAACAATGCCAGAAACAGCAGCCGAATCACCGTCAGCCGAAACGGCCCAGCCGCTCACCACCGAGCAGCAGGCTATTCAGCAGCAGCGTGACCAGTGGACAGAGGCCAATCCCGGTACGTCTTACCGTGGGTCAGAATGGCTCAACTTGGGGCCGGAAGATATCGTCCACATCCAAGCAGCGGCTGAGCGCTACGGTTTTGATGATGTCGACCGCAAAAGTGTCGAAGCCACGTATTCCAAACTTAAGGAGCTTGGCACCGGCCGTGAGACCGAGCTAAGGGCCAAATATGAGGCCGAAGGCTATAGCGGCGAGGCTTTTGAAAAGCTTATCAAAGACAAGACGGCTCAAACTGTCGAAGAGTCCAGGATCGGCCTCATCGAACGGGCGCTGCCATATCCGGAGAACCCCAAACGCCGGGACATCAGGAAGATAAACAAGAAGCGCGCGAACCTATCGGCCATGCTCACCAAGAGTCCGGATGACTTCGCCACTATGCAGGCTGAATGGTCGCTGTATGAGGATGTCCAGCATACCGCCGAGCTAGATAGATTGCATGGTGAAGCCCTCAAAGATGATAAAGGACTCAAAGCCGGGCATGAACGGGCCCGGATAAAGTCAGAAATGGCCGAACTGGACGACAAAAACGGCGGTGTCTTGGAGTTTGTAGCCGATCTGCCGATCGAAGGCGATGAGCGTACTGCCGAAGTGCTTGAGACCTTCCAAGAGAAAGCCCGCCGCCATCAGGAAGATGAGGATTTACTGGACGCCGACAGCTTGCAGGCTTTGAATGATTTCAAATGGCGCTTAGGCGAGCTTTGGGCGCAGCAATCGGCCACTGCCGGCAGCCGATTGACAGATGAGCAGATCAAAACCAAAGGCGATGAGGCCGCTCCGTACATCGAAGACTGGCTGGCGGCTATAGCTGAGAACGGCGGCGATCCGCTGGCCGAGCTTGCTTCATACAAGAACAAGGAACGGGCCTTTGAGAACTGGGATAAACGCCGCCGCCAGGCCGCTGAATATCTGGCACCGGTCATCATGATGCGCTCGGTACGTAATCTGATGAGCCGCCAGCCGGAAAGCTTCGCGCCCGAATTCAGCGCTTCAGCGACCGTCAAAGCCGTGCTCGACCCTAATCTTATAGGTGAAAAGAACGGTGCCAGCGCCCTGCGCAGCCAGGATAGCCTGAGCGCCGAGGACGCCAAAGTTTATAAAAGCGGTATCCTGGGACAGCTGGAAACCGCCCGCAATTACAGCCGCCACCAAGGTAATTTCATGAAAGGCGCCCTTTGGTTCAACGCCATAACCGTCGGCGCTTATAACAGCTTGTCAGATTATTGGGACAGACTTTCAGAAGAAGAAAAAAAGCGTGAACTCCGCAAAAAAATGGCCGGCAAGGCCGCTGTCGGAACGGTTTTGGCAAAACGTATTGCCGCCAAGGCCGCCCAAAAGGCCAAATCCGGCGGCTTATTCGCCACTAAGCCTGCTAAGGAAGAACCTTAAGATCATGCAGCTCGATGATGCTTTTTACGCCGGTCTGGGCCGCGAACTCAGCGAAGACCAAAAACAGTCGATGGCCCGGAAAATATACAGCCAATTGGAAGAGCGGGTCGGGGAAAAGCTGGGATCCCAGCTCAGCGCGGAGCAGTTTGAAGAGTTTGAATCACTGATAGACAGAGGTACTGACGACCTGGATACTTGGCTGCAAGCTAACGCGCCGGGCTATGAACAGCTGACTGAAGAAGTCTTTGGCCAGATAAAGCAAGAAGCCGCCGCTGACCCATCCAGATATCTTTGAGCTATTTTTTGTAGCCGCGGATGAAGTCAGCGCCGCTCATGCTGCGGCCGCTGGGCGCTATCAGCTCTTCGATTTCCAGATGACCAGGCTGGCATTCCATGACCAACTTGCCGTCGTGCTGACTTTTGGCGACCCGGCTTTTGGTAATGACGATCTCCTGGCCGAATACCTTAGCGCGAGTCCGCGGAAAGCCTAAGAAGGCCCGGACCTTGCGCTCGATTACCTTAGCTGGCTCATCAAAATCTATCCAGCCGTCCGGCTTGGCCAGCAATTTGGTGTAGGTCGCTTCAGCCGCGTCCTGCGGTATCGGCTCCAGCGTGCCGTCAAGGATATATTCCAAGTTGTCCAGCAGCAGCTTAGTACCCTCACTGAGCAGTTTTCTGGCCAGTTCCGGCTTTGTCTGGCTGCCATCCAGCCCGACCCTAGACTGAAGATAAACCGGCCCGGCATCCATCTTGGCGCTCAGGCCCATCAAGCTCACACCGGTTTCGCTTAAGCCTTCTAAGATCGCCGTTTCTACTGGCGTCGGGCCGCGCAGCTTAGGCAGCAGGGAAGGATGGATGTTGATTATACCTTTGGGGAATAAGTCGATAGTAGACTGTGGGATTATCTTGCCAAAAGCAATCAGAACTCCGGCCGCCGCGCCATAGCCGGCCAGCCGCTCCTCTATATCCGTTAATTTTTCCGGTATTACCACCGGAATATGGTAGGCATGGGCGATTTCCACTATCTCAAGACCGCGGCGCTGGCGTGAGATACCTTCGGTGTGGCTGGCCACCACGGCGGCAATGTCATAGCCGGCCTTGACCAAACCTGTAAGCGCCGGCGCGTCGGTAGAAACGCCCGTGGCTAACCGCTCGTTACCGAAGAAGATGATTTTTTTGGATCTGCTCATAAGCTACCGGCTCCAATTTGCCCTCATCCGTCAGTTTATAAAACGCGTCCTTGCGGCCCTCCAGGTGGTCCACGAACATCTTGCCGTTGATGTGGTCGATCTCGTGTTGGAATACCCGGGCTAAGAACCCTTCGGCTTTGACCCGGAATATCTGTCCGGCCTCGTTCATGGCCCGCACCCGCACCTTATCATAGCGCGGCACTTTGCCATAGATATCAGTAACGCTCAGGCAGCCCTCGTAATCTTCTTTAAGCTCGCCTTCCTGTTTGGTTATTTCCGGGTTGATAAAGACCTTGAACACCTTATTTTCTTTGTTTTCAAAATCTTCCCGGATAACGATTATCTTGTAGAGCTTATCGATCTGCACGGCCGCCAGGGCCACGCCGACTTCGTGCTCACGGGTGGTTTCCCAATCTACGGTAGCATCGACCATGTCTTGGATGACCTGGCGCACCTCGTCGGTGACGATAGCCACCCGCTTGGATTTCTGGCGCAGGTGGGGATTGGGCAGAACTATAATATCGTCTTTGGTCACGGACATTTAAATAAGTATACCTTACCCCTGTTATTTAGCCTAGAGCAGGTCGGCCGGGTCGAGATCTATCTGCCAATCAGAGGGGACGATTTTGCTCAATTCCAAAAGGTGGTCGCGGTCCTTGCTTTTGGCTACCAGCTGATAGTAGAAATTGCGGCCGCGGCGGGCGTAAAAAGCTGGAGTCGGACCGATGATTTCGACTGGCAGCCCAGCGGCAGCTAACTCATCCCTTAATCTTTCCGAGGCTGTCTGGGCGCCTTTGACGGTGGCTCGCCGGATGACTAACTTCATCAAATAACTGAAGGGTGGAAACCGGAAAGCCTGGCGCTCCAGCAAACTGTGTTCATAGAACTTGGCGTAATCACGCTTCACGGCTGTCTGAATAACTATGCTATCCGGCTCGTAAGTCTGGACCACCACCTCGCCCTTGGCATGGCCGCGGCCGACTCGGCCGATGACCTGGTAAAGCAGCTGGAAAGTCCTCTCCTCGGCAGTGTAGTCCGGCAGCGTCAGGCTGGATTCGGCCGAAATTATGCCGACTAATCCCAGCCGAGGCAGGTCCAGGCCCTTGGCCAGCAGTTGGGTGCCGACCAAGATATCGACCTTGCCGGATAGCAAGTCTCCATAAACCTCGTTAAGATTCTCACCGGCGATATTATCACTATCAAAGCGCTTCACTACTCTATCGGGAAATAATTTTTCGACCTGATCGGCCAGGGCTTTGGTGCCGATACTCTTATATACGATGTCCGGATTGCCGCAGTTAGGACAGCTTGCCGGCGGTACGTGCGAAAAACCGCAGATGTGACAGCGTGCCAGGTGCTCATCGGCGTGATAAACCAGCGACACATCGCAGTTGGGGCACAGGTCCTGCCAGCCGCATTTGGTACATAAGATCACCCGGGCCGAACCGCGGCGGTTCAAATAGAGCATCACCTGTCTGTTAGCTGTTAAGTTGGAATTAACATCTTCGATTAGCTTTTTGGACAGGTAGTAATTGGAGCCGAAGTTAGACCGGTCCTTTAAGTCGATGACTTCGATGCGGACATCCTCGGGGTGGCCGCCCAAGGCCTGCTGGGTCATCCGGACGACGGCTTGGCGCTCATCAGCCAGATAATAATCACCGATAAGCGGCGTGGCCGTGCCATAAACTACCTTGGCGCCGGTTAGCGCGCCCAGCTGGCTGGCGACCCGCAGCGCGCTGTAGCGCGGCGACTGCTCTTGTTTGTAAGCCGGCTCGTGGGCTTCATCCACAACGATTAGCCCGATACCGGGCAGTGGAGCGAACAGCGCGCTGCGCGGCCCGATAATCACCTGCGGCTGGTCTGACTCCAGGATCTTCAGCCAGATCTGCTTGCGTTTGGCGGCACTCAAGCCGGAATGGATGACCAGCGGCTGTTTATCCAAATAAGTTTTGGCAGCAGCAGCCAGCTGGG